>ERZ1740058.823-NODE-823-length-19293-cov-6.893648_pt1 | contig 19293 bp, 11 predicted proteins | sample MGYA00581745_ERZ1740058 | MGnify/ENA primary metagenome ERZ1740058 (study PRJEB43018, sample SAMN04849742) | marine metagenome | isolation source: floating plastic debris | place: Pacific Ocean | collected 2008-08-30 | study: EMG produced TPA metagenomics assembly... | reverse complement strand
TCAAAACTAGCACTTTTACAGTACTAACTCTATATTGCTAATCTAAAGGGCGCGGTAACGCAGATTAGGCCGAAAGTGGCTCAAAATCGCCGTTCAAGATTGGATGTCAACACGCCCTAGACAATGTTTCTAACACTTATACTATTATGGTGAGAAAATTGGTCTTAATAAGCGCCCAACTTAGCCTATTCGCATCCTTTTTGGTAATGCCTTCCTGGCTATCTGCCCAAGAGACAACTACACTCAGAGGGCGGGTGTTGGATGCCTCTACTAACGCTGCTATTTCTTTTGCTACGGTGCGGTTGAAAGGTAAAATGCAGGGAGTTATTTCTAATGCGGAAGGTAGTTTTCAGTTTCCCTATCGGTACAAACTACAACAAGACACGCTGGTGATTTCTTGTATTGGCTATAATAACCGCATCGTTCCTTTGGCTCAATTGGAGGATAACAACATTAACATCATCAAGCTTGAAACTTCAACTACCCAATTATCGGAGGTGGTAATTAAAGCCCAAAGAAATAAAAGACGGCTTTCCGCCATTCGCATTGTAAAGAAGGCTATCAATCAAATACCTGCTAATTATCCCCATTCAGATTTTGCTTATGAGGCCTACTACCGCGACTATCAAATCAAGGATGATCAGTACATTAATCTGAATGAAGCCATATTAGATGTATTCGATAGAGGATTTGATACGAATGATTACCATCGTACGAAAATCAGGTTACACTCTTACCAGAAAAACACAAAATTTCAGCGGGATACCACTACTGAAATAGCGTATGATAACACGTACGAAAAGTTTGTACCTGATGCCACACTTTATGCTTTTGGGGGTAACGAGTTAGCCATACTACGCACTCATAATGCTATCCGTAATCATGCGTTTCCTAGCTATTCGTTTGTGTATACATTAGCCGATGATTTTATCAGAAATCACACTTTTAAACTCAACAAACCCGCTTTTCTCAATGACATTTACCTATACTCAGTAGCCTGTCGCTCCAAAAAGTCAATAACCGGCTCTGATCATTTTGCTAGAGGAACATTATACATTGAGCCGGATAATTTTGCTATCCATAAGATGGAATACGAAGTATACCAGCGAGATAAATCCAAGACTAAGCTATTGTTCGATGTACAGGTAGAATACGTAAAGCGGGATTCATCAATGTATTTGAACTACATTTCGTTCCACAATTTATTTAACCTAAGAAACCCCTCTGATTTTAAAGTAGAAGATATACTATTTGACGCCCATGATCGGATATTTACTATCACTTTTAACCATTGGCCCACTACAAATTCTGTTTTAGATACCGACAACTACAAAATCAAGATTCTCGGTAAGAGAATGGATGTTGAAAAAGTCACCTTCGACGGCAGGAACGCTAACAAAATATACGTTTTACTGGAAGAAAATGATAAAGTAGATTTCTTTGAACACCGGGAAATTTTAGCCGAAGAAATTCAAATCAAATTTAACAACATCACAGATATTGAGGGACGAGTGCTAGGAGAAGAAACTTTCATCGTCGTCAATCAATTCCGGGAGCTTTTCGTCCAACAATGGGGTCTGGAGTCGCCTCAAATCAGTGATAGCCTATACATCGATAAAAACCAACCTCTCGCCCAAAATACTACTGTTCTTCAAAAGAAAGATACCAGCTCCTGGATGAATACCCCGCTTATCGGGATAGAGGATTAGTTATAAGGCATCCGCATTTAAATAGTATCAAGAAGCAACTTAATCAGTACGAAAAGCATCAACAAAATGAAGCTTATTACATGATAAGCTGATCGGCTTAGTTGTTGTACCAGGTTACACTAGCTGACTTTAATCTATAAATCATGAGAAAGGCTAGAATTTTGTTGATATCAATACTGTTAGTGGCTTGCCAGGAGGATAATCCTCCTTCAGCGGAAAGCTCGGAGTGGGTACGTCATCCGCAAAATCCGATTTTTCGCGACTCCATCTCTTCCGAATCCTACGAAGCCGCTAGCGACCCGCACGTCTTCTTCGACAATCAGAGTCAACTATGGATGATCTATAGTGGCGATCCGGATGAGAACCCCGGAACGATTGGCATTAAACTAGCCAAAGGCAACGACTGGGATGAATGGGAAGAACACACTTCGCTTTTATTCGAAACCGGGCCATCCGGCCTAGATATTAGCAAGGAAACGCCCTTTTACCGCTATTCGTCCGATGGCAAGCACCAAATCTACTACATCGCTTATCCCGATGAAGATACCTACGCATCCCAAATTTATCTGGCCGAGTCAGATAATCTGGCGGGGCCTTATGTACAGTACGAAGAACCGGTTGTCTCTTTAGGTCCAATAGCCGGCCGGGAAGTGGAAGTAATTACCTCGCCCAGTGTTGTCGAGCACGAGGGCCTACTCTATTTGCTTTTTCTGGGTTGGGATAGTTTTGCGAATGTCTCAGAGGTATGGGTACTCGGAGCTACGTCCGAAGATGATGGCCGCACTTGGAGTAACTTTGAGGAAGTTAACGTGCCCATTGGTATGGAAGGCCAAGTTACCAAGGCTCCTGACGGAACATTCTGCTCGGTGCGTACCGGAGAATTTGAGGGAGTGGAATCTATCTTTTACGCTACGGCAGATCATCCGTTTGGCCCCTGGCGTGAGGATGACACTCCACTTATTATCAAACAGGGTGCTCCCTGGGAGGTTGATGAAGCCATTGCCCCCCAAATTACGTTTGATCCGGCCAGCGGCCAACCGGTTCTCTACTACACCGGAGCTGATCAGCAAAACGGCTGGTGGATCATGCTAGCCACCGAAACCGGCTGGATTGAGTAACCAGCATCGCTTTTCTTTCCCCCATTTAAAATTAACTTTCATGAATTCTATTAAAGTTATACCCCTGTTTTTCCTAATATCGCTTTTAGCCTTATCCTGCGATAGTGACGATACAGTAGACAATAATTTGCCCGAGAATACTGCCAATAGTCTCCCTTTATTAAAAGGAGATAACAAAATTGGTTTTATCACCGGGTTTAATCCCACGAACCCACTCGCTACCACTGACTCAATTGACGCCAGGTGGGCAGAAGCGCTCAGTGCTGGTATGTCGGTAGGTAGGCTGCAAATTGATTGGCCTGAGCTAGAACCACAGCCTAATGTCTACGACCAGGATGCTCTAAAGGAAAGATTAGAAGAATACCGCGGTCAGGGTCTCCAAGCTTTTCTATTAATTTCAGCTTATGATAGTGAAGGCCCCGTAGTTCCGGATGACTTACAAGGCCTATCGTTTGATGACCCTACGCTCACCGATAGGTTCAATAAATTAATGGATTGGGTAATTCCCATGTTGGTTGAGTACGATGGGTATATCATTTCTATTACCAACGAAGCTGACGTGAATTTTGGTGACTCTCCAAACTTGGCGAATGAGGTTCTAACATTTCTTAGTACTACTAAATCCCATATTCACACCATAGACAAAGAAATGGCAGTAACGGTAACCCTGGCAGAAGGCAGCCTGGACTCGAACGTATCCGGACTACAAGAGATCATTAACGAATGTAACGTAACCAGTTGGAATTTTTATGGGGCAAGATCTCTATCTACTTCGCCCTATTCAGCTGTTCAAACAGAAGATGAGATAAAGGCTGACATACAGCGAATGATTGCGTTTTCTGGCAATAAAAACATCGTAATTCAAGAGTTGGGCATGCATAGCGGCGAAACCTACCTAGGTAGTTCGGAAGAAATTCAAAGACAGTTTTTCGAGGTCTTTTTTCAGGAGATGCAAAACAACGAACAGATTAAAGTAGCCTACGTTTTTCAGCTTGTTGATTGGTCGCCCGAGGTAACCAGCTCTTACTTACAGATAGTAGCGGATGAAGAACTACCTCCGGGGTTTATCAATACCATTGTAGAGTCTTTAGAAACCATTGGGCTTATTCACTACGCTGATGGTAACGCCAAACCAGCCTGGGAAACGTTCATGAAATGGCTTAACGAATTTGAATGACACATCGAGTTTTCGGAAACCCCGCACTCTGTTTCGGTTACCAGGTGCGGGTTTTCAGTAGCTCCTGAATTTCACTTTTGGGTACCGGTAGTTCATCTATGTGGGCTTCCAACCACTGGGAGAAGTCCCGTTCGATCTCATCGCTCCAGCGAGCATCAATCTGGCCGGGAGTATACGTTCCTTCCCGCAGGCGCTGATGACCAAACTTATCCCGCAGTAGCACTATTTCCCCAGTCTTCACAATTTTTTCTACCAGATGCGGTGGGATAAACACTACCCCGTCTAATCGTCCTAGTATCACATCTCCCGGTAGCACCGTCACTGGCCCAATACGGATGGGCACGTTAATGCCGGTCAGCATCATCTCTTGCTGGTAGGAGGGGTGCGTACCTCGAAAAAAGGAAGTAAAACCTGGAATCTGCATCAGTCCTTCCCGATCACGTATTGTTCCGTTAATCACCACTCCGTTGCCGGATTTAGCGGCAATAGAAGTGCCTAGGTTATCGCCAATGATCGGCCCATCTTCTACTTTTCCGTAGGAGTCCGCTACGTATACGTCACCGGGTTGCAGCATATCAATCGGCCAGGATACCATATCGCCAATTCGCCCTTCCTCTTCCCCTTGCTCTTCCAATAACGCTCGTACTTCCAGTCGCTTGGGCATATATTGGGCAGTGAGTGCCCGGCCTACTAATACCGTGCCCGGATAAATATTTTGCCAACCCTGTTCGTACTGGTTCGGATAGCCTTCGCCTCGTAATACTGACCAAGCCTGCTCGAGCGAAATATTTTTTAGACGTTCTAATAGATCATCCGACACTTTGGGCCTCCCATCGGGAAAACGTTCGCCTTCCCACTTGCGGGTGTAGGCCGTTATTTCTTCCTGGTTCATAGCAAGGCTCTGAGCAAACAGGGTTTCGGTTGCTAGCAGCAAGACTAGCATCAGATTGAGTTTCAGACAGTGGTTTTTCATGGCGGTTGTATTTTTTGTAAATTTCATATCAAGGGTTATAGGGTGGATGGTAGAAGGTAAATGGTAAAAGGGTTGTAGTTATTGTTTAAGACAACTTGAAACCTTTTACCCTCTACCGTCCACCTTCTACCCTTCATACATCAGCATTAATGTACAAACTATCCATGAACCGAAGAAAATTTTTAGGCAGTACTCTTTTAGGCGGACTATCCGCTACTGCTCTGGCCCAAGATTTCACTCCGGCACCAAACCAAGCCAAACCAGCCATCTCACCCCACCCCCTGTCGAAAATAGCACGAGAAAAAATTAAGATCACCGACATTCGGGTTACCCCACTGTCTTACGTCCACGATGATGAACCGCTGTGGGGCGTAGGGAATTATATTGTGTGGAAGACCGATGCCGGCCTGATTGAAGTATTCACCGATCAGGGTATTGTCGGCATCGGGGAAGGTAGCCCCTACAGCGATCCAGCCAAAATCAAGGAGTATATTGACCAATGGGTTACTCCTTACGTTGTCGGCCAAAATCCGTTCGACGTTGACTTCTTCACCGCCGGTGGACCGCATCAGGATTATCTGGCTCGAGCCGCCTACGCGGGTATCAATAATGCCTGCTGGGATATTATTGGGAAAGTAAAAGAAAAGCCCGTATATCAGTTACTCGCTCAGGGTTTTGATCCGCCCCAGCGAATGAAAATCTATGCCAGCGGTGGAGTGAATCACCAATGGTACGACAATGGTACTGAAGAACTGATTGAAGAAGCTCTTCGCTATAAGGAGCAGGGCTACGATGCCTTCAAATTCAGAAACGGTACCAGTTGGGAGTACAGCAATATGACCTTGGACCATTACATTCCGGTGCTACGCCAGCTTCGCGAAGCCGTAGGCCCCGACTACAAACTGATGATTGAGAAGCATCCTCATTCTTTTGAAGATATAGTAAACCGCCTGGCTCCAGTACTGGAAGATCTGAAATTCTACTGGTACGAAGAACCCATGAACCAGTGGGAAGAAGGCTCGGTAGAACGGCACTTAGCCATTAAAGAAGCTATGCCCTCGGTAATGATCTCCGGTGGCGAGCGGTTTACTAATCGTTTTCAGTTACAGCAGTGGATTAATACTGGAGCTTACGAAATTATTCAATCAGACTGTAATTTTACCGGCATCAGCGAAGGTTGGCACATTGCTCATATGGCTAATCTCTACGGCCGACTACAGTGTCCCCATAATTGGCACGGTGGCCTGACGACGATGGCGAACCTGCACTTTGTGGCTGGAGTACCCAACGGCCATATGTGCGAACTCAACCAGACATTTAATCCCCTGAAGGAGGAAATCTTTAAGGAACCATTAGTAGTAAAAAACGGCTATATGGAGCTGCCTAATAAACCGGGTTTTGGGGTAGAAATTATTGATGACGTTGCTAAAAAATTCCCCTACGCTCCGGGTTCGTACCTTAAGCCTAACCCATTGGTAAATTAATACGTACATGCAGGACTGAGCTTAGCCTCCAACTGCATTCTATGCTCTTACCAAACTACCATTGAGCTATCCATCCTTAGTTGGATAGATTAGGGTTAGTAATGGCCCAACCGCCTTCAAAGTAGGGGTACTTCTTTTCTACATCATCGATCAGCTCCATGCCGAACCCTGGTCGATCAGGAATATCCAGATAGCCATCTTTCACTACCAGTGGGTCTTTGAAAATCTCTTCTTTAAAGGGGTTGTAGGTCTGGTTTAGCTCCAGCATCAACCGGTTAGGAATAGCGGCCACCAGGTGAGCATTGGCCATCGTGGTGAGACCACCGTGCCAGTTATGGGGCACACAGTACTTATCACTCAGTTGCGCCATGTGGGCAATGTACCAGCCTTCGGTCAGGCCAGTCTGATTCACATCATTCTGCACGATATCAAACGCATTACGGTCGATATAGGGTTTAAAGCTGGTCCGCGTTGGAAACTTGTCACCCCCTGAAACCATCTCCTTATCCAGCTTTTGTTTCAGTAGTACATGTTTCTCTACAGCGTCCGGATCGTTCTGCTTTAATGGTTCTTCCAGCCAGAGGATGTTGTTAGCTTCCAAAGCCGGAGCCATTTCCAGATTCTCCTCCAGCGTCAGGCGCATATTATGTTCCTGCATCAGATCAAAGTCTTCGCCTACCGCTTGGCGGAGTTTCTCCAGTAGCGGCACAAATTTGTCTACGGTAACATTATCCGACTTCCAGTCGGTACCCAGCCGATACTTAAAAGCGGTGTAGCCTTTCGCCTTATGCATCAGGGCTTCGTCCAGCAACTGCTCCGGATCATCGTACCAGGCGTACTGCACCCCGCCGCTGGCGTACATCCGGATATGCGGGTCAGTTTCCCCCGAAGCCAGCAGTTGGTATACTGGTTGGTTTTTTACTTTTCCGATAATATCCCAAAGAGCCACATCTACTCCGGCCCAGGCCGCTTCCTCACTGGCAGTGAGCAATTCCACATCAAAAGGGTTTTTACCCACGATATTCGGCTTGATAATTTCCTCTACGTACTTTCTCATCCGCTCCATCCCCCGGTAGGGACTGGACTCCCCAATACCTACCACTCCCTGGTCGGTAAATACCTCCACCAGAAAAGCATCGGTTTTGGGCACCAGAAAAGTGGCGCTAACCCACTGTTGATCTTTGGGCAGCTTAAAGGAAAGCAGCGTTACCTTCACGTCGGTAATAGTTACATTCTCCCGCTCAACACCGGCTAGCGGATTGGTTTTAATACTCGGTTTCTGTTTAGAAATTGTTGAAGCAGGATTCTGGCCAGAGGCGAGGTAGGGCAAGCCGACCGTCAGGGCAGCACTGCTTCCCAGAAAGGCTCTTCGGGTAGTCTTAGTCATCGGTTTCAGGTTGTTAAGAGTTTAGTACACTTGCCTAATTTACAAAATTCTGATCGGATTAGGAGGGCTTACTTTCTCATTATCATCTGGTTTAGGTGTCTTCAGAATGTTGATGTCACCAGCCTTATTTTCCCGCTAAAGTACTGGTATTCAAGCGGAATAATCTTTAACTTCTGCCGCTGGCTCGCTTAAAACAACCTATTTTTTCTAACTATCTAATCAATGAAGCAAACTGCCGTATCTACCACGCTTTTTTTCCTTCTTCTTACCTTATTAATTGCCTATGCCCAACCGAAGGATTACACTTTCTACATTTCTACTGAAGGCGATGATACCAATGGTGGAACTCTGGAAGCTCCTTTCAGCAGCTGGGAACGAGCCCGTCAGGCCGTCCGGGAAGTGAAGCAACAGGCCATTGAAGATGAGCAGCCCATCACCGTATACTTTAGAGCGGGTACTTACCCCATCGAATCCACCTTCCAGCTTACTGCTGCTGATTCGGGAAGCGCTGCTGTGCCCATCACCTACCGGTCGTACTCCGACGAAGAAGTACGATTGATCGGGGGACAGGTGATTGAAGGTTTTGAACCACTTAGCAACGAAGAAGCACAAAGTCGCATACCCACCGAGTTTCACCCCAATATTTACCAGACCGACCTCAAAGCTCAGGGTATTACTGATTTTGGTACGATAAAACCCACCGGCTTCACCCGAGAAATGCAGCCGACGGCCCTGGAGCTGTTCTTTGCGGGTGAGCCGATGACCCTAGCCCGCTACCCCAACCCGGACGAGTGGCTGCGCATTGCGTCAGTTCCTCAACAGGGCGAAGAACTAATCAACGGGGGCAGCGATCGAGTATCCCGGTTCGGCGTTCCGGTAGGGCGGCACTACGGGAAGTTCGTGTACGAGGGAGACCGACCTGACGGATGGCAATCAGCCAAAGACATATGGTTGCACGGTTACTGGACCCACGATTGGGCCGACTCCTACGTAAAAGTAGATCGTATCGATCCGACAACCAAAGAGTTTGTGCTCAGCGAGCCGCACGGAGTATACGGCTACACCCAAAACCAGAAGTACTACGCCCTGAACATTCTGGAAGAACTGGATAGCCCTGGCGAGTACTACCTCGACCGAGAAACCGGTATATTGTATTTCTGGCCTCCGGCTTCATTAGATAATAACACTACCTACGTATCGATTCTGGAAGAACCGATGATCCGTCTGGATGAACCCGCTAACGTTCGGATAGAAGGATTTATCCTGGAGGGAAGCCGGGGAGAAGCCATTCAGATTGAAGGAGGGCGCAGTAACGTAATTGACAACTGTACCATTCGCAACCTGGGTTCGCAGGCCGTTACCGTAAACGGAGGGGAGCAGCACGGTATTAGTGGTTGTACTATCTATAATGTGGGAGATGGTGGCATCTCCATCGTTGGCGGTGACCGTAAGACACTAACCCCTGCTAATCACTATGCGGTAGATAACCACATTCATCACTACAGCCGGATCAATAAAACCTACCGGGCAGCTGTCAAACTCAATGGAGTAGGCAATCGCCTCGCTCATAACTACATTCACGATGCCCCGCATACTGGAGTGCTCTTCTCCGGCAATGAACATCTACTGGAATACAACGAAGTGCACGATATTGCCCAAGAGACCGGCGACGTGGGGGCTTTTTACATCGGACGTGACTGGACTAAGCGTGGCAATGTGGTGCGGTACAATTACTTCCACCACCTGCACGGACCGGGGCTACACGGAGTAATGGCCGTGTATCTGGATGACGCAGCCAGCGGCACGCATATTTACGGAAACGTATTCTATCAGTCGGGGCGGTCAGCCTTTATTGGCGGCGGGCACGACAACATTGTAGAGAACAATATTTTCATTGACTGCGCTCCCTCAGTACACCTGGATGCTCGCGGGGTAGGCTGGGCCAGTAAGTACATCCAGCCCGACGGTAGCTGGCAGATGTACGAAAAGTTACAAGCTGTCAGCTACGATCAACCTCCTTATCGCGATCAGTATCCCCGACTGGCCGGTATACTAGAACGTGAAAATCCGGCTATGCCCGACGGCAATATCATTCGCCGGAATATCAGTTACGGCGGACAATGGCTTAACCTAACCGATGAAGTCGATACCTCGCGGGTAACTATTGAGAACAATTACGTGCTGGATCAGGTACCCGACAATATTGACATTGAGGCCGGACAGTTTTATCCAGACGACAGCATTCTCTCCAACCTCAACTTTGAACCAATACCCTGGGATTCTATCGCTCAGCGACCGTCGGACTGATTCCCTAAACTACAACCTCGCCAATTACCTATGCTTTTACACCCACTTCCTAAAACCCTGCTTAGCCAGCTGTTATTGATTATTCTCGTAGGCAGCAGCAGGCTACTATCGGCTCAGGATAGTAGCTACCTAAATTTTGTTAACCAACTGCCTACAATCCAGGCTACCGAGGTTCAGCCTCCTCCCAATTGGGCGATTATGCAACGGCAGTTGATCAGTACGATAGAAGAAGCTGCTCCCTATTTTGTTGAGCGCTTTATGCTGGACGATGGCAGCATCTACGGCGGAGGTCCCTACGATGACGTCTACGAGATGTTTTATAACTGGCCTGAGTTCTACGCCATGGGTGGTGATGAGTATCTGCACCAAAAAGCCCTGCTAGCCTACAACGCCATTACCCGTACCAATACTACCTACTACCGCGATTCTATTAACTACCACCACCGGCTGTACAAGGAGTTTGTTCGGCACGATGATTTTTTTCATATCAGCGAGGGGATGACGCTGTTCTATCACCTGGGCCTGAGTAACCCTACCTTGCCGACTAATGTACGCCGCGCTCGCCGTTTTGCCGGGTTTTACCTGAACGAAGATTCTACCGCCCAGAATTTCAACCCTGAACTAAAGCTGATGCGGTCAATCTTCACCGGCAGCGAAGGTCCGCTTACTTCTTCCAGCGCGGTGTATAATCTTCGCTACGGACATGCTTCCCTGTACCCGGTGCTGGCCGAACTGGAATCCACCTGGAGTGATACTCCGGAACGAACCGCCGAAATCCAGACCTTGTACGACTCCATCGTTACCCGTACCGATGTGCCGGTGAATCTGGGCTCAGTAGGTTTAATCACCAATGCCTACCTGTACACCCAGGATGAGAAGTACAAAACCTGGGTGCTGGACTACGTAGATGCCTGGATGCAGCGGGTGGAAGAAAACGACGGACTGCTGCCGGATAACATTGGGCAAAGCGGCCAGATTGGCGAGTACCGCAACGGGCAGTGGTGGGGTGGGCTCTACGGTTGGCACGGCCGCTACGGACTGATGATGATGTTTGCCTCCCTGTCGGCTGCCAGTGAGTGCGCCTATATGCTTTCGGGCGATCCCAAATACCTGGATCTTCCCCGCTCTCAGTTGCGGGGACTTATGGACAGAAGTCGCACTACCGAGGATGGGCAACTGCTGGTTCCGTTCCGGCACGGGAAACAAGGCTGGTTTAGTTACCGCCCCATGATGGTGCGCGATCTGGCTCATCTCTGGCACGCCTCTATGGCGGAAGTCGACTGGCAAATGATAGAAAAGCTCATGGAAGGCAGCCGGTTCCGGCCACTGTCCGACGAAGGTATGTGGGGGCAGAACACCCTGATTGAACGAGATACCATGACCTGGAAGAAAAGCGAAGCGTTCGACGTCGATCAGGAAATGAGCATGACCGACCGCAGTCTGGGAAAAAGTGAGTACGCCCGTCTGCGCTACTACGCCGGTGAAAATCTTGATTGGCCCTACGAAGCCCTTAAAGCCGACTACCAGGAAGTGGTTCGACGAATGAAATTTATGCAGCAGGATACCCGCGACGCGCGGGACATTCAGGGTGACGACTTGCACCCTAACAATCCGGTGCTAACCAAAGCGCTGGTGCAAACCACGATGGGTACTCCCCAAAGCATCTACTTCGGTGGATTGCTCCGGGCTACCGTCCGCTACTTTAATGCCATCAACCTGAGGCCCGGGTTGCCCAAAGGTGTAGCCGCATTAGTAACTGATCTCCAGGCCGAAAGCCTGACCCTGGAGCTGGTTAACCTCAGTGTAACCGAAACCCGAAAGTTGGTTGTGCAGGCCGGAGCTTTCGGCGAGCACTCCTTTACCGAAGTGCGGGAAGATGACGGTACGTCAGCTACGCCAGTAGATGATCAGTACTTTACGGTAGAGCTTCCTCCGGCTAACTCCATCACCCTGCAAATAGGACTAGAACGATTTGTGAATCAACCGTCTTACGCTTTCCCCTGGCATCAGGGTAAAATTCCGGTTCACTAGCCTAACATAGACCATCATCAGCCAAAAAATTCTACTAATGAACTACTTCACCTATCATCAGCGACTACTATTTGGCCTTCTGGCGGTAATACTACTAGCCTGCGAGCAGTCTTCTAACGAATTTTTTGTTTCTCCCCAAGGTAATGATGAAAACTCTGGTGCTATTGATCAACCCCTAGCTACGCTAGCCCAGGCCCTGGAGGCGGTCCAGGCGCGGACGACCCCGCCGGAAAAGGGTTTTACCATTTATTTGCGAGAAGGAGCTTACCCACTGCAAGAGTCCGTGCTTATTGAAGAAAACCTTAGTACGATGCCGCTCCGTATTCGGGCTTATGCCGATGAAGAAGTGGTAATCCACGGTGGGCGTACCCTACCGGCGGAACAGTTTGAGAAAGTGTCTGACCCCACTATTCTCCAACGATTACCTACCGAGAGCCGGGAGCACGTTCAGCAAATCGAGTTAAGTGAAGTCGGGGTAAATACTGTCGATTCCATTCAGCAGGCCGGTATGGGATTACCGAAAGTAGCACCCCCTCCCGAACTGTTCTTTAACGGCGAAGCCATGACCCTGGCCCGCTGGCCGAATACCGGCTACACCTGCGTCTCATCGGTAATTGATCCCGGTAGCAACCCTCGTTCTTATCAGCCTGATATTCCACCTTCTGCTCCTAACTACGTTCCGCCGGAGAAGCGGGACGACCCCTGGCGAGGCTTCACCATTGGTTACGATGACCCACGACTTAAGCGTTGGGCGAGTGCCGAAGACGCCTGGATGTTCGGCTACTGGTACTGGGATTGGGCCGACGGCATTGTTCGTATTTCCGAGGTTGATACCGTTGAGCAGCAAATCGCTACCGAACACGCTAGTTGGTATTCGGTACGGGAGGATCAGCGCTTTTACGCATTTAATCTGCTGGAAGAACTGGATGAGCCTGGCGAATGGTACCTGGATCGAGGCACCAACATTCTGTACTTCTACCCTCCCACCCCACTAGCGGACGCCGATATTCAAATCTCGCTGTTGGAAGAACCACTGGTGGTACTTAATGAAGCAGCTAACGTCACTATTGAGAAAATCACTTTTGAAGTCACCCGGGGCCACGGGGTACAGATGACCGGGGGAGAAAACAATACGATTGCCGGATGCACTTTTCGTCGGCTGGGTCAGAAAGGAGTAGTAATTGGTCGGGAAACGACCGATGATGATCTTGCTACCAAAGGAGGCACCAACAACGGAGTGGTTAGTTGCGATATTTACGATACAGGAGCGGGGGGCATACTGCTACAGGGTGGCGACCGCCTCACCTTGGAAGCGGGAAACAATTACGCCGAGAACAATCATATTCACCACTACTCCCGCATTCGGAAGACCTACACCGAGGCCATCCAGATTCATGGGGTGGGCAACCGGGCGGCGCATAACCTTATTCACGATGCACCCCACGCGGCTATTCTGTTCCGGGGCAACGACCATACCATTGAGTACAACGAAATACACCACGTCTGCCAGGAGGCCGATGATGCCGGGGCTATTTACACCGGCCGCGACTGGACCTACCGGGGCAACCAGCTTCAGTATAATTTCATCCACCACGTAGGCGGTATCGATGGGCAGATAGGCGTATTCGGTATTTATCTGGACGATGCCATGAGCAGCGTGGTAGCCCACGGCAACGTATTTTATAGCATTTGGCGAGCGTTCCATATCGGCGGCGGCCGCGACCACCGAATTACCAATAACCTGATTATCCGCGGACAAGAATCTATCCGCTACGACGACCGGGCTTACCGCCGCGACCCCTGGTTCGCCGGAACCATGGACGAAGAGCACGGAACGCTCTACGTCCGGCTACGCCAGGTACCCTACCTCGAAGAACCCTGGGCCAGCCGTTACCCCCAACTGGTTACTATTCTGGAGGGCGACCCCGGCATCCCCAGCGGCAGCATTCTTGAACACAACCTCATCTACGACAGCCCACCCATGAACCTGGCCGAGATTGTGCAGCAACAAAGCGATATCCGAAATAATTTGGTAGTTGAACCGGAAACTAATTCCTGGTTTGTAAATGAAGACTCCCTGGATTTTCGCTTCAAAGAAAACATCAGCGTAGCTGATAGCCTAGCGGGTTTCGAGGAGATTCCCTTTGCCAAAATTGGCCTTATGGAGGATAAATAATTGTGAAAGTTTTGAATTGATTTTTTGTATAAATATTCTAAAAAAATCAATTGCTTTTCTCTTCTTCCAGAAGACCTACCATTTTAGTAGGCAAATCAGAAGGGACTTTCTTATTATAGTTATAATGTATAACAGCGTTTTCAATAATTCCTAGGAAATCCGAAGTCTTATCTGATTCGTTCACAAGATGCCTCAAACTATTTATATTAAACTTTGAATTACCAGACGAAAAAAACTTAATAATCTCACTAACTATGACATCAACAGGTTCATATTTAGTCGTATGAAAATGAGACTCAACGTTTGAATCGTTAACATTATAAACACTATCAGCCTTAATTTTAGCAATGCCGTTTGTAAATGATATTCCATTCTTGCTCTTCAAGTCGATAATCTTTGACATCGTATCTGCTAGTGTTCTAACTGTTGAACCTAATTCACCATTCTTATCTAACATTGTCAATAATTCGTTAGACAACAGATTCGGATTCAACTGTAAATTCAATAAAGATAAATGATCTAAAAACTTGCTAGGACGAAATAAATGCCAGTACGTTTTACCCTTGTACTTGTTAAGTATATATTTTCGTATTCCTCTGAATGATTTATCCCATGTAATGAACGTTGGTTCTATCTCTTGCATTTGATCATCAAAAAGCAAACAAACCATTCTAGCGTCACGTGCGACAGTTATGGATGGTCTCTCACTTCTATTATTCATATGTATATTTTCTAACTCTCGCTTAACTTGTGAATAAAAATCTTTAAACTTCCAACGTGAGGAATAATTTATCTTGGGGTCAATAATTCGTATGCCATTTGTTTCAAAAAGGTTTTCTAATCCACTTATTATGATAGCCCGAGAATCAGATGCATTAAAATGATCCTTAGATATTAATCCGAACGAATCCAAGAAAGAAATATAGTCATTATCACCCTCATTAAGCTCATCATTTTCATTGATGTACTTATAAAATTGATAAAATGGGTTGTTACTACCACCTAACTTAGATACCAATCCATATTGCTCGAACAAAGCCAAACTGATTGCATTTCCGAATTGGTATGCGATTTCCTCAAGGTAAGATTCGTAAATATTTAACTCGATTTGAAACTCCCCTCTTTCGTAATAATTATGAAGATCTTTCACAATTTGAAAAAATGGATTACCATAACTTGACTTCGAGTTATAATAAACACATATCAGGTAAAGACAAATAGAGGTATCCAGGAATATTGGCTTGGGAGTCCTGTTAACATAAGCTTGAAACTCCTGACTTTGGAAAAGCTTTGTAAATAGCCGTCCTGCTGCAACTCGTTGAATAACAGAGTTCTCTTGTATTATCTTAACTAGATCATAGTATATACTATCTAGTGCTTCATCTACAGTAATGTCACAGGATATAGAGATATAACTTCTTAGCTCTTGAAAAATACCAGATAAAAAGGCTTCATCTTGATGATTTTCTTCAATTTCATTGAAATCCTTATTATAGCTCTTTTCAAACAGACTTGATACCTGTTGTAGAACATCATCTCTTGAGATAGGAAGTTCATGCTTTTCTAGCAACTCGTCAATTGCTAAAAGAAAATACTCTTCTTGAAAATCAAGATTGTTTTTAAGCTCGGATATCTGACTACGTTCACTCTCTACAAGGCTACATTTGCCTTTGTCTACTCTAATTCTTTTCGCACTAACCATTTTATCAATTAACCTTTGACAATAGTTAGAGCTTCTATCTATATCTAGATCCTCATTCACGCAGTTGAGTAATGATTCTATAGGTATATTATCCTCGGCATACAATCTGTTTAATACAAAAGCCTCAACTATTCTCTCTTTAATTTGGCTAGACTCTCTTGAGAATGCCAATAGGTCATATTTGAGCTGATCTAACACATCAAAGCGACTAGAATAACTTGGTTGGAGAAAGTCACCAAGCAGCACTCGAATGGTCTCTCTAATTTCTATATGATCTGATGACTCTGCTTTACTACCAATGACCTTTGAGTCTATTATCTCTAATCTTATAGCAAACTCCTCAATAGCAAACCGTTGTAGTTCATTTATCTTAGTTTCTGATATACTTTCACTACAGAAAAAATACAATTCAGGCGGATAATCGAATTCGTTGACTAGTCTGTTTATCTTGACTAAATCCTTCTTAAGTTTGCTATAAGGCTTACTTTCAACTGTTACTTGAATTGGTATCTTGCGACTTCGCCTGTCCTCAAATAATTTCATGTCTAATCCTCCATCACCCGAACCATCAACAATAACTACGGAGTTGATCTTCCAAACTGATTTTATGTATGCTTTCACGAGGATATCAAAGTTATCTTTCGTAAAACCCTTAATCCATTTTGCATGCTGTTTTGATAGATCAGACATTTATAAGTTGTTTATGAAAAACTATTTTATCTCTTCAACAATAACTACACATAGGAATAATTCTAAAAGTTCAAGCTCCCTAGAGCAACCTTATTACAACTATCCAATCCTGTTGTTTGGGGTGTTCTGAAAGGCAACTTCAAACCTCTATTGATATGAGAAATAAGCCCCTTAGCTCATATGCACACTGCACATAATATTTCTTTGACGAAGATCAGCGACGATAATGATCCTCGTTGATTTCAAAAACATAAGACTTCCCATCGGCAATCAGCAGAATATCTTTGCTATTCTCTTTTTTCACAATTGAAACTCCAAGATTAATGAGTTTATGAAAATACTCCGGTTCATACTGCTCATTTTTGGTAGGTACGATCAATCGCTGAACAGTTGAATCAACCTGGATGTAGGTATGTTTATGATGAACTACAAAATCGGTAATCACCCCATCCAAGCTATCCAGTCTGGTCAAAATAGGATATTCTCTTTCCATTCTAGAGTAGTAGCTGTCACTGGCCAGCATGACCGTTGCTAAGGAAAGCAAGAATATAGCTGCCGTGCCATAAATCAGAAAGTAATCCCAAAATGTCTTCATAATTACTTTTTTGTTGAAGATAGCAAATTAACCTGAGCTAAAGCAAGCCACGCTGTTTGGAGTATTCTGAAAGGGCACTCCAAACTTCTGGAGATTCCGGGTCTTCGCTATCGCTACGCTCCGGAATGACGGAACAGAGTCCTTACAGAACACTACCATAGGCGGTGGCTATTGGGAGAAGAAGAATGATTCTATCTCGAAGAATGTAGCAGGTGGAGGTTGGTCATTGGGGATTTGGCCGTAAAATACGAAGCAGACATTGTGAAACTCCGAACGATCACCAATGCTCACATCAATCGTCTGAGAAGTGGATGCTGCTGGTAAGTTGGCCTGGCCGATTAACTCCCCCTCCGGGTTATCTAAACGCACTTCTACCCTTCCGGCTACCGGCGAACTTAGCTCAATGCTTACTGAGGTAATTCCGCTAAGGTCTAGCTGCCGGAAGGTGAGATGGGCCGGGGTTTCTCTAATCAGGGCCTGGCCGCTGTTGCGTAACACTACACCCGACCATTGATCGGCACTGGCCGGAGATAGTCGAGCAGGTACAAAGGTTAGCTGCTCGCTACGGCGAATCGGTACCTGCACCGCTCCGCCCCCATCCTGATAAGATACGTTTAACTGGTATTTCCCACCAGCTTCCTGGTGCTGATCAAAGGCCAGAGTACCTGCTACGCCTACCGACTGCTGGGTAGTCTGCGGCTTGGTCAGGGAAAGAATGTAGTTTACCATGGTTTCGGCGGCATCTTTCTCGATAAACGGATGGGCGGGCATCTGCCGGTTCATATTCCACTGCCCGCCACCGCCCTGAATAATTGTTTCGGCCAGACGGTCTACTGCGGCCGCATCGCTAGCGTAGCGTTGGGCTACCTCGGCGTAAGAAGGGCCTAACGAGCGGGTATTGGTAGCGTGGCAGGCTACGCAGCCGTTTTCGGTCACCAGTTGCTTACCCGAGGCTATCACGTGCACGTTGGTGCTTTGCCCGGCAGTGGTAGGAGTCGCCGTATACGACCACCTTACCGACACTTTGTCTTCATCCAACGTACCATTGGCCAGACTACCGTCTTCGGTATCTTCCACCTCAACCCGGTAGTGGAGCGTATCATCTTCCCAGTAGAAGGAGCGGTTGTTGACGGTACGTACACTAATTGTCGGGGCGGTGTTTCCTACCACAATTTCGCTGGTTTGCTCAGCGGTAGCACCCCGGCTATCCTGCACCCTCAGGGTAACCGGATAGATTCCTACCCGCTCAAAGCGGTGTTCAACCTGAGTTCCGGTATACGGCGTATCCTCAATAATCCACTCGTAGGTAAGCTCATCGCCCAGATCATCATCGTAAGACTTTTCGCCCGAAAGCACTACCGACAGCGGCGCTGCTCCGGTGGTGGCAGAAGCCTTTAGTTTGGCTACCGGTGGCCGGTTGCCCCGAGGATAGGAAATCCGGGTGATACTGGCGTCTTCGCTGCGGGCGTAGGAGTGCGATCCGTAGGACAGTACGTACAGCGCACCCTCCGGGCCTAACCGCACATCAATGGGGCGAGGAAATTTCAGTGAATCCAGTAAAGGTTCCACCGCCACAATTCGCTGGTTTTCGTCCAGCGTAGCGGCATTTATCCAACCGCGTACCCAATCGTAAAAAATCAGCTTACCGTCGTAGTAATTGGGCAGTCGCTCCTGAGAAAAAGGATACTGCTGGCTGTGGTACAGCGGCCCCACCATAATATTCAGTCCGCCCTGCCCCAGGTAGGGAAACTCGTAGGTAGACTGCCGGGGATACCACATGATCGCCGGAGTAGCCGGGGGCAATTCTACCGCTCCGGTATTATTGGGTGAATCATTTCGCGGCGCTGAAGGATTGAATAATGGACCAGGCTGGGAGGTGGCGAAATCAAAATCAGGATAGGCGATGTTCTGCGCCAGAGCGTAGGGCCAACCGTAGTAACCGGC
>ERZ1740058.822-NODE-822-length-19305-cov-5.152416_pt1 | contig 19305 bp, 14 predicted proteins | sample MGYA00581745_ERZ1740058 | MGnify/ENA primary metagenome ERZ1740058 (study PRJEB43018, sample SAMN04849742) | marine metagenome | isolation source: floating plastic debris | place: Pacific Ocean | collected 2008-08-30 | study: EMG produced TPA metagenomics assembly... | reverse complement strand
GTCCTATTTTAACTATTTCACCTCCATATTTTTTTATTCCTAGGCGCTGGGCGTTAGAATCTCTACCATTGCGTGTACTACCACTACCTTTTTTATGAGCCATAAATTAAATTTTGAATATTTTTAAATTAGATTTTGATCTTATCAATTAGAATACGAGTCAATGGTTGTCTATGACCATTTTTTGAACTTGTATTTTTTTTGGGCCTACGTTTAAAGACAATAATTTTTCTACCTTTTAAATGTCTTACTACAGTGGCATTAACTGATGCATTAAGTAAGCATGGTTTACCTATTTGAAGAGATTCTCCATCCTAAACAAGTAAAACACGGTTAAATTTAATGCTATCTCCAGGACTCAAAGCTAAACGATTTAAATCATAAAATCGCCCTGGCTCTACCCAAAATTGCTTGCCTGCTGCTTCAATAATTGCGTATTTCATATATTTATTATTATTCGATGATGATTACTATATCTACATATGCTGAATATAAAATATTCTAATCTTCAACACAAAATTTCTTTGCAATTTATTGAATGCAATAGTTTTGTCAATATTAAGATTCTTTATTATTATACTTGACTAAAGTATATAAGTTCAAGTCGATAAAATTGGAGAGACCATGTAATAATTATAAAAATAGTAAATACGAAATTTTGTCATGTGCGGAAAGGTTTTAATTTTTTATTTCAAGTGTGAATAATCAGTTAAACAAAAGATATACTTTATAGGATATAAAAAGTCGTAGTAGAATAGATTAGTTGACTATACAACCAAAGCTTATTGATGATAAAAATTACAATTATATAAAAAAAAATCTTTTTTACGTATAATATATAGATAGTCTTTAAAATTTAAAGACTATAATAAAAACATTAATTATCGATTATTTCTTAATTTTTACAAAACTGAAAAATATTGAATAATTATAGTGAAATAGAAAAATTAATTAAATGTAATAGTGCGATACGAAGTTTTTATAGCTATCAGCTACATAAGTATGATTAAAAATAGTTTTAAGCAATTTTGATTTTGATCTCAATTAATATCTAACATATATTAATTTAATCTAAAGCTACTTTTAAACTTAGCAATATTAACAGTCTAAGATATCTTTATTTATTAAATTATTACGTTAATAATAAATATTCGTTACAGAAAAATAAAAAATTTTGAAGATTCTTAAATGAATGCCTTATTGCTAAATTTGGAAAATGTAAATATAAAAAAACGTAAAATTATGATAATACTCAATTTCATAAATGGACAGCTAACTATCTAATTATACTTCTAATGTTTGTCCCTAGAAGAAGTAAAATATAAAAATATCATAGCATATATACCTATAGCAAAGTAATTTAGCTGAATTGATTAAGAAAATCTAAATTAATTTGAGCCGTATGCGAGGCAACTTGCATGTGCGGTTCTTACGGGAGTCATAATTTGTTGGCTTATCCAAACTATTGTTAACGAGAAAGATATCATTTTGGAGATAAATCATGTCTATCCCACTATTAAGTTATTCCTTATCTTGTCAAAATCAACGCGTTGCATCTTTAGACGATGCTTGTAAAGGAGATGAAGAGTATAAAATCTATACCACAGAAAGTTTGCCAGATGCTAATGAAATGGGGCAAATTATTTGGGCTGCTTACAGACAAATTTTTAGCGAGCATCAAATATTAAAGAGCACTCAAGAAAAATTTTTAGAGTCTCAATTACGCTTTAATCAAATTACAGTTAAAGAGTTCATTAAAGGATTAGTATTGTCTGATTCGTTTCGCAAATTAAATTATGATGCAAATAATAATTATCGTTTTGCGGAAATGTGTGTCCAAAGAGTCTTAGGTAGAGACCTTTATAATGAAAGGGAGAGAATAGCTTTAAGTATTATTGTGGCAAGTCAAGGATTAGAAAAATTTATTGACACTTTACTAGATAGTGATGAGTACATGAAAGACTTTGGTGACTCCATTGTCCCATACCAAAAGCGTCGTACTTTATTCTCACGAGCTGGTGGCGAAATGCCTTTTAACTTGAAAACTCCGCGCTATGGTGAAGAATTTAGAGGCAAATTATGCAAACCTCAATTTATCTGGCAAGGTGCAATACGAAGCTTCAAACCTCAAGAAATGAAAGCTAAAGCTGGCGATCCTTCATTATTTATTAATATGGTAAGAGAAGTATCACCTAATAATATCTTTTAGATATATTCATGAATAAAAACGTCAAATTAATATAATATTAGTTTGACGTTTCTGTTTATGAATATAAAGTATAATAGGAAAGTGGAGAGGTGGCAGAGTTGGTCGATTGCGTCTGATTTGAAATCAGATGAGTTTGAAAGAACTCCGTGGGTTCGAATCCCACCCTCTCCGTTAATAGCGGTTGAAGTTAGTTATTTGGTATCTAATTTCTCTTTGATAAATGATACTGCTTGCCCTGGTGTAGTAATTTCCTCTGCAGCGGTATCCGGAATTTCTAAACTAAATTCTTCTTCTATAGACATTACTAATTCTAGTTAGAGTTGACAATATAAGATGCCTCTCCTACCGAACCAGGCATGAAATTTTTACTTCACATGGCTCTACATTTACTTATCAACAAAGTATGTATGATAAAAAACGTTTTAGAATTACGTTAAAATTTATCACTTTATTCTAAAATCCTAAATTCTTAAAAATATATAAAAATTTTATACAATAAGAAATTTACACGTTAAATTATTATTTTTCCAGTTAAAATTAGACTCTATTTTTAGACTTTTGAGATTTCAGGTGAATTCCTTAAGCTAAATAAATTATACTGAAATTTACTTATATGGAATGATCTAATAACTAAAATTTCTGAGAAAGTATTTTGCAAATTGTTTTAAAGTCCTTTATATAAAAATTCGTTTTTCTAGTCATCTTTAACTACCTACCTACTAGCTTCATCTTAGTTAATTTGGAGATTACACTTAAGATGTAGTATTAGATTATTTAACTTACTAAATAGAAAAATTTAATTTCTAAACAATAATTTTTAGATTATGCATTAATCCTTTCTTAACGTGCCACACCAGTATCTAGCGAATCTGCTCCTAAATCATCAGTAAAGCTTGATGTTGCAGTAACTTGACTTTTTTCAATACCCAACTGATGTGCTACGATCTTTTGTACTTTCTCAAAAATTTCGTTTTCTTCCACAAATATTTTCCAACTTCAAAATTTACAAGACTATAAATTGATACTCTGATAAAGTATTAACTATAAGAAAATATTATACACTAAAGTAATCAAAAAAATATATATAGTTTATATGAACTAACATAAAGTTTTAGCTCTCTCATCTCAAATCCTTAGGTGTTCTCATGAAAATAGACATTTAAAATTCTTTGCAAAGATCTCACAATTTGCAGCCTGGAGTTATTAGGAATTGTATAAACTCTCATCTTACGTCTTTTCGCAATTTGTCTCAACTTTGTATTTTGTTTCAGTGCGGAACGTAAACCTAAAACTACATCTGCTTTATCTATCTGATGCGTTGAAATAATTGGCCAACGAAAAGAATTTACCCATTCCTTGAATGTTTTGGGGTCTATTGAGTACAAATATACCCAAATAACAGGTTTTAAGTCTGGAAGATTTAGAATTGATCCTTTCGCATAATAAGAGATTCCTAAATTATTAGTAGTCTCTTTTTTTTTCTCTTTTTGATTTATAGATAAAGGTTCAGAGAGCTCTCTCCAATGTAAATTCGCATCAATAGAATTTCTGATTTCTGCTTGAAGTACTAAAACAGATTCTATGATATTTTTACCTGAAGGCTCCAATCTTCTCTTTTGCTCTAAAATTTGTTCTCCTTGTAGTATTTGATCTATGGTATGTTCAACTTTCTCATGAACGACCCAATTTGATCTATCATGAATTTCAATAGCTACTTGAAAAGCTGGAGAAGCTTTTCTTTCTAAAATACTTTTTTGCGTTCCTCTCCTTTTCGCTTCATCGTCCCCTAAGGTTACTTGTTGTATACCTCCTATCAGATCAACTAAAGTAGGATTTTTAGTCAAACTCTTTAAACAATTTCCATGTGCTGTACCTACTAATTGCACACCTCTTTCTGCAATAGTTCTAGCTGCAATTGCTTCTAATTCTGTACCAATTTCGTCAATAATAATTACTTCTGGCATATGATTTTCAACCGCTTCTATCATTACTTGATGCTGTAATTCGGGACGCATAACCTGCATTCTTCTAGCCCGACCTATAGATGGATGAGGAATATCCCCATCTCCTGCGATTTCATTGGAAGTATCTATAATAACAACTCTTTTTTCCATTTCATCTGCTAAAACCCTGGCTATTTCTCTTATAGCAGTTGTTTTACCTACTCCTGGTTTACCAAGAACTAGAATAGATTCCTGTGTTTCAAGTAAGTCTCTAATAATACTAATTGTTCCAAAGATTGCCCTTCCCACTCGGCAAGTTAACCCAATAATATTTCCCTGACGATTTCTAATACAACTAATTCTATGCAAGGTCTTTTCTAGACCAGCACGATTATCGCCACTGAAAGATCCAACTCTTTTTATACAATAATCTAAATCTGACCATGATAAATGTTTTAAAGATAAGTACTCTGGCCTGGAGGGAAATCGCGCTTCTGGACGCCTACCTAAGTCAATAACAACTTCTATTAGTTGTTTTCTTGTACTATTTTTTTCTAAAGGGATACGTATAAAATTTGGCAAAATATCTAATAACTTGTCAAGATCATCTGCAATTAACATATTAGCTGGATAATAAAAGTTTTTCTCAGTAAATGAACACTATATATTTTTACTATTATTGTAACTAATTTTTACAGATACTAAATACGAATAATAAGATGTCTATAATATATAATAGAAACTTACCTCTATAAAATTTTAATGAAGAACTATTAAATTTTGACTAGTTTAAGCAAAATCTTTATTATTCAAATGAGTGTGAGTGTTTGAAATTTCTTATCTCACATGAGGAGAAAGATATTATGGCAACTAGCTCACAAGAGCAAGAAACAAAAAAAGTTTTAGTCACTGTAGAAAAAGACCCAGTGGCAACTTCTTTTGATAAATGGGGTGCGACTCGAAGACTAGTAATTAGATTAACTTTCTTCTGGAAAAATATTACATTATAATAATTCAAAAGCAAAATAAATGTTATATTGATTAAAAATGAAATAGAAGCTTATTTTATTGTACAAATATTCAAACATAAATGTCCTAATTACTTGACCCATTAAAGAAATTTATTTAAATCCATATTACAGTATAGAAGCTATTTAGAGCATTTTTTTTTATTTTTCCAAGACGAGGTAAGCCTATCTATATTGAAAGATGGCAAAGGAATAAAAATAAAGTGAATGGATATTTTTGATAGATATCATTAACCAACTTTTTTTCAATGTCTATTTAAGATAAAATCTAACAAAGTTTACATAGATATTTGAGCTGTATGCTTGGAGACTTGCACGTACAGTTCTTAGGGAGATATGAAATTTTATTACATTCAATCGACCCAACCTCAACCAGGTCATTTCGCGCGTACCCTTGCTAAAGGACCAAAAACTACAACTTGGATTTGGAACTTACATGCAGATGCTCACGATTTTGATAGTCATACTAGTTCTTTAGAAGATGTATCTCGTAAAATTTTCAGTGCTCACTTTGGGCAACTTGCGATTATCTTCTTATGGATAAGTGGAATGTATTTCCATGGAGCTCGCTTTTCAAATTATGTAGCTTGGTTATCTAACCCTACAAGTATCAAACCTAGTGCACAAATAGTTTGGCCAATTGTAGGTCAAGAAATTTTAAATGCTGATGTAGGTGGTGGATTTCAAGGTGTGCAAAGTGCGGTATATTCAAATTTATAGAGGGAAAATTATTTTTGATCAAACATTAAATTTATATTTATGTTAAAGCATTTGATTATTAAATTGGACATAAGAAAAAAAGTTAATAATAAAAAATTTATAACTTATAATTAAAGTATTTAGCAAACTTTAATAAGCTAAATTAAATTCAAAATTAAAATTACTTAAGATTTTTTCTTACTTTAACTCTATAGATTACTATGTATAATTTCATAATTTATAATGAAAGAGAGATTTATGATCTCTGCAACTATAAAAATGTTACCATCCAGATAATATTTTTATAGTACTAAGTTAATAATTTAGTTCAGAGATAATAAAGATATGTATTAAATTACCAAAAGATTATACATATCTGAGCCGTATGCGTGGAGACTCGCATGTACGATTCTTAGGGAGATAATAGAAATACTTAATCAACCCAATTCACTTCAGGTTTCTTCCAATTATGGCGAGCTTCTGGTATTGTTAATGAAACTCAACTATATGCAACTGCATTAGGAGGACTCATTATGTCTGCTCTAATGTTATTTGCAGGTTGGTTCCACTATCATAAATCTGCGCCAAAATTAGAATGGTTCCAAAATGTAGAATCAATGTTAAATCATCATTTGGCAGGCTTATTAGGTTTAGGCTGTTTATCTTGGGCTGGTCATCAGATACATGTGTCTCTACCTATTAATAAACTACTAGATGCTGGTGTTGCTCCTCAGGAAATACCTCTACCTCACGAGCTAATTTTCAACCGAGATTTAATGGCACAATTATATCCTAGTTTCAGTAAAGGGCTTACTCCCTTCTTTACTTTAAATTGGAATGAATATGCTGATTTTTTAACTTTCAAAGGTGGACTAAACCCAGTTACAGGTGGATTATGGCTAAGTGATACAGCGCATCACCATCTTGCTTTAGCAGTATTATTTATTGTTGCAGGCCACATGTATAGAACCAACTGGGGGATTGGCCATAGTATGAAAGAGATTTTAGAGGCTCATAAAGGACCTTTCACTGGAGAGGGGCATCAGGGAATATATGAAATCTTAACTACATCTTGGCATGCCCAACTAGCGATTAACTTAGCTATGATGGGATCTCTAAGTATAATTGTTGCGCATCATATGTACGCAATGCCTCCTTATCCATATTTAGCGACAGATTATCCAACTCAATTATCATTATTCACACATCACATGTGGATTGGGGGATTCTGTATCGCTGGTGCTGGTGCACATGCTGCAATTTTTATGGTAAGAGACTACAATCCTGCTCAGAATTACAACAATTTACTTGACCGTATGATACGTCATAGAGATGCTATCATATCTCACTTAAACTGGGTTTGTATATTTTTAGGATTCCATAGTTTTGGTCTATACATTCATAATGATACAATGCGTGCACTTGGACGTTCACAAGATATGTTTTCGGACACAGCAATTCAATTACAGCCAATTTTTGCTCAATGGGTACAAAACATTCATACGCTGGCCGCTGGTAATACTGCTCCTAACTCACTAGCTACTGTAAGCTATGCTTTTGGTGGAGATATTGTTTCAGTAGGTGGAAAGATAGCTATGATGCCTATCTCACTAGGGACAGCTGATTTCTTGGTACATCACATCCATGCCTTCACTATTCATGTGACTGTTTTAATTTTATTCAAAGGCGTGCTTTTTGCACGTAGCTCAAGACTTATTCCAGATAAGTCTAATCTAGGTTTTAGATTCCCATGTGATGGCCCTGGTCGAGGAGGTACTTGTCAAGTATCTGGATGGGACCATAATTTCTTAGGACTATTTTGGGTGCGACGTGTTTATATATAAATTTTCCATTTATAACTTCTATAATTTAGCATAAATTAGATAAACATCTCTAGAAATATTATATTTAGGATGTTAAGCTAACTAATTTAAGAATTTCTAGGTTATCGACAACGATAAGCCATCAAATTAAACATAATTCTAATAGTAAGATCATCTTCTAAAAGTTAATCCAAAATAATTTACTAGATAAATTCTTTACTCTATGTATATGTGGCAACCTTACAGAAATATTTTTTATAAATATAGCGGTACACGCCAAAAAGTAATAAACAATAATTACTTAAGGGATTCAGAAAAAAGCTAATTTTGTCTAAATAAATTAGAAAATATGCTAAATTTTTGAACGTAGTACAGTAAATTAAAAAGATTATAAAAATAATAATCCTAACGTCTGTACTACGAGAAGCCGTATGATAAGAAATTATCACGTACGGTTTTATATAGCAAGTGACTTAGCTTGACTAAACATGTACAACTCTATATCTATAGTAATTTTCCATTTTAGTTGGAAGATGCAATCAGACGTATGGGGAACCGTAGCTCCGTCAGGTGCAGTATCTCACCTTACTGGTGGTAATTTCACTCAAAGCTCTATTACTATTAACGGTTGGCTAAGAGACTTTTTGTGGGCACAGGCATCTCAAGTAATCCAATCTTATGGATCAGCTCTTTCTGCATATGGTCTAATATTTTTAGGTGCACACTTTATCTGGGCATTTAGCTTAATGTTCTTATTTAGTGGACGTGGCTATTGGCAAGAACTAATTGAATCAATTGTTTGGGCTCACAATAAGCTAAAAGTTGCTCCTACTATTCAACCTAGAGCTCTTAGCATAACTCAAGGACGAGCAGTTGGGTTAGCTCATTATTTATTAGGAGGAATAGGAACAACTTGGGCCTTTTTCTTAGCAAGAATAATTTCTGTAGGATAAATATTAATAGGATTTCAAGACGATGGCAACAAAATTTCCAAAATTCAGCCAGGCTTTGGCACAAGATCCCTCCACACGTAGGATATGGTTTGGGATTGCTACTGCTCATGATTTTGAGAGTCATGATGGAATGACTGAAGAAAATTTATATCAAAAGATTTTCGCATCTCATTTTGGGCATTTAGCAATTATTTTTTTATGGACTTCCGGTAACTTATTTCATGTAGCATGGCAAGGTAACTTTGAACAATGGGTATTAAATCCTTTAAAAGTTAAACCTATTGCTCACGCTATATGGGATCCGCATTTTGGGCAACCTGCTTTAAAGGCCTTTACTAAAGGTGGAGCATCTTATCCTGTAGATATATCATTCTCTGGCGTATATCATTGGTGGTATACTATCGGGATGCGTACAAATGCAGATTTATATGCAGCTTCTTTATTTTTACTAACAGTTTCTGCAGTTTTATTGTTTGGTGGGTGGTTGCATTTACAACCTAAATTTAAACCAGCTTTATCTTGGTTTAAAAATAATGAATCTAGATTAAATCATCATCTATCTGGGCTATTTGGAGTAAGTTCTATTGCATGGACTGGCCATCTAGTTCACGTAGCCATTCCAGAGGCAAGAGGTCAACATGTAGGATGGGATAATTTTACAAAAGTTTTACCTCATCCAGCTGGCTTACAACCATTCTTTAATGGTAACTGGAGTGTTTATGCTGAAAATCCAGATAGTAGTCAACATTTATTCAACTCATCACAAGGATCGGGGACAGCAATTTTAACGTTTTTAGGTGGTTTTCATCCTCAAACACAATCTCTTTGGTTAACAGATATTGCGCATCATCATTTAGCCATTGGAGTTATTTTTATTATTGCAGGCCATATGTATAGGACTAATTGGGGAATTGGTCATAGTATGAAAGAAATCTTAGATGCTCATAAACCTCCTAGTGGTCAGTTAGGAGCTGGTCATAAAGGCTTATTTGAGACAATTACAGATTCTTTACATATGCAACTAGGGTTAGCTTTAGCTTCTTTAGGTGTCGCTACTTCTTTAGTAGCACAACATATGTACGCTCTTCCTCCGTATGCTTTTATGGCAAAAGATTTTACGACACAAGCAGCATTGTATACTCACCATCAATACATAGCTGGATTTCTTATGGTAGGTGCTTTTGCACATGGAGCAATCTTTTTTATAAGAGATTATGATAGTAAACAAAATGAAAATAATGTACTAGCAAGAATGCTAGAACATAAAGAAGCTATTATTTCGCACTTAAGTTGGGTTTCTTTATTTTTGGGTTTTCATACACTAGGATTATACATACATAATGATGTGATGATTGCTTTTGGTACTCCAGAAAAACAAATCCTATTTGAACCAGTATTTGCACAATGGATTCAAGCAAGTTCAGGTAAAACTCTTTATGGTTTTGACGTACTGCTAGCATCTAGTAATAATCCAGCGACAATAGCAGGAAATGGAATTTGGCTACCTGGGTGGCTAGAAGCTATTAATAGTGGTAAAAACTCATTATTTTTAACAATTGGTCCTGGAGATTTTCTAGTACATCACGCAATTGCATTAGGATTACATACAACAACTTTAATTCTTGTAAAAGGTGCTCTTGATGCTCGCGGTTCGAAACTGATGCCAGACAAAAAAGATTTTGGCTATAGTTTTCCTTGTGATGGCCCAGGAAGAGGAGGTACTTGTGATATCTCTGCATGGGATGCTTTCTACTTAGCTGTATTCTGGATGTTGAACACGATTGGATGGGTAACATTCTATTGGCATTGGAAACATGTAACAATTTGGCAAGGCAATGTTAGTCAATTTAATGAATCATCTACTTATTTAATGGGGTGGTTAAGAGACTATCTTTGGTTAAATTCGTCTCCATTGATTAATGGCTATAATCCTTACGGAATGAATAGTTTATCTGTCTGGTCTTGGATGTTTTTATTTGGACATTTGATTTGGGCCACTGGATTTATGTTTTTAATTTCTTGGAGAGGTTATTGGCAAGAATTGATTGAAACTCTAGCATGGGCTCATGAAAGAACTCCATTAGCAAATTTAGTTCGTTGGAAAGATAAACCTGTAGCATTATCGATTGTTCAAGCAAGATTAGTAGGATTAGTTCACTTCTCAGTAGGTTATATTTTAACTTACGCTGCTTTTGTAATCGCATCTACTGCTGGTAAATTTGGATAGATTGGAACATTCAGATGATTATTAAGTAATCATCTGAATAGTCTGATTTATAGAAAAAATAAATATAATAATGTATTATTAAAAATAATATGTGATTGCGGGCATAGTTTAGTGGTAAAATATTAGCCTTCCAAGCTTAGGATGCGGGTTCGATTCCCGCTGCCCGCTTTGAATATTAAGAATATCAAAATACTTACTCCTTATATAAAGACTTGCTTTCACTTAAGGTTCGTTCTATCATAATAAAAAATACATTTAAAATTAATAATTACGCGATGGAAACAGCAACTATACTCAGCATTTTTATATCTACTCTATTATTGGGAATAACCGGATATTCTATTTATACTGCTTTTGGTCCCACAGCAAAAGATCTAAGAGACCCTTTTGAAGAACACGAAGGTGCGGTGCGTTTGGAAAGCTATTAGTAAAAACAAATTTAACTAATGTATTGGTGCGATTAGAAAGAATTACTTGTAAAATTAATGGCTAACCTCAATTTGCAAATTAATTGGTACAAAAGCATGCCATATACATCAAAAAAACTACTATTTTTTTATTACTAAGTGATGGTAAAAAATTTAAATTTGAAATAATGAGCTTAAAATATCTATTCATATCTATAGCAATACATAAGAATTGAATACTCAAAATATCTAATAAGTTGATCTAGTAAATACCTAAAACTTACGTATAAGTTCAAAGCAAGTAATTTAAAGAATCTAAGATACTAACTATTAGTTAGAAGAACTCTAAGAGAGTTATTGATAACAACTTTATTATTTATCATAGGAAGCCGTCATGGTGCCTAGAAAATAGGCATGCCCGGTTTACGAACGAATAACTGATTGATCATTTATTTAGTTTCATTAAAAACAAACCTTATTTTTTAACTGTTCTAAAAATTAAATATCACAGCTATCTGAACTGAAAAAATTTTAATAGTTGAAGCTGATATAAGTAATTATCTATAGGATGATTCAAAAAGAATTTATGATCTATCAATTAAAATTAAAACAGATACCTGAAAAAAACTTTAGAAACTTAAAAAATATTTCTTCGTATATTTATAAGAACTGTTTAAACTATTTTAGATTAAAATAAACATCCTATCATAATGACAATACATTGGAACACATTCTAGAACATAGGAGCATGTTATCTTTCAGGATTCAATGAGAAAGTAAATATTTATTTGTAATGAGTAATTGCGACACGAAGTTTTCTGATAAGCTTAATTTAGTCCAGAATTATAATAGGATTAGCCTCTGGAAAATACACTGAATAAAAGAAAGAATACCAATTAGTTTTAAATAGGAATAAATAAATAAATAAAGATTTGCTCCTTAAATTTATAAATAATTTTTAATTTCTTAAAATATTTACGTTATTGATTCTTTTATAAAACTTATAGCAAAAACGTGAAATTGATATAATTCTCAAAAGATATTTTCATAGTATAAACAAAAACGCTTTTTTGTCAGCTCATTTATTAAGTGATAAATGAAAATTAATTAATTAAATCCCACCATTATAATTAACTTGAGCTATATGCCAAGAGATTGGCACGTATAGTTCTGTAAGAGAAAGATGTTTTTTCTACTTAGTAATAAACCTATCATTTAAACATTTAGTATTAATTAAATGAGAAGCCGTGTGCCGAGTAACTGGCATGCACGGTTTTATATGGGAGACGATCTATATCATCTGACCAGACATTAAAGATATTCAATCAGGACTCTTCAGTAATAAAAAACCACTCTTTTATAAAAGAGTGGTTTTTTATTACTTTACTATTCTTGAATCCTTGGAGGTTCACGAAAGAATATAGCAAAAAATATGGTCATAAGAGTTCCTGTTAATAAAAAAACATAAACTAAAGTTTCCATAAGACTTCTCCTACATGATAATTATTAAATTGTGAACTATTAACTAGACAGAATTATACTGCACCTTGTTTTTTAGTACTTCTATCACCTAGTTTCTGGAATGCACCAAATTGAACTTGGTCTGAAAGTTCACCAATTCCCGCAAAGACATCACGATATAACGTACGCGAACCATGCCATAGATGGCCAAAGAAGAAGAATAGAGCAAAGTTAGCATGTCCAAAAGTATACCAACCTCTAGGACTGCTTCTAAAAACTCCATCTGATTCTAGTGTAGTGCGATCAAACTCAAAAACTTCACCTAGTTGAGCTTTTCTAGCATATTTTTTAACACTAGGAGCATCAGTAAAGACTTTGTTATTTAATTTACCACCATAAAAACTAACAGTTACACCTACTTGTTATACAGATAGGGAATTAATTTTACCCTCTGTCTACACTGTACGTGAAGTTTTCACCTCATACAGCGTTCCACTGAATAATTACAGTTAAGAGATTTTGTTAATTTTGGCATTAATCTCTCTTGCTTAAACTAAAAATACTAGTTTACCACGTTCCTTACTCTTCCTGTGTAAATTAGTTCATTAGGTTTTTAATTATAATTCTATTATTATTTTTCCTAAAAATTATGAATATAGAGTATAATTTTTAGCAATAACTAACGATTAATTTATAAATTCGACTACTAAATCTTTCTAACCTTTAAAACTTACTCTAAGATACAATATCTTTGATTAATTGAGCTACTATACATTAACTATGTCTAATATGTATATCAATTTAGATCAATCTGCTAGATTTAAGTAGAGTAAAGTTGTATATTCTTTCAATTAAATTATAAATTTTTTATTTATAAACGTGTCGCACCTATACTGTATTTTGACTCTGCTCTTCTAAAAGGAATATCTGCTCTAATAATTCCATCTTTATCAACTAGAATAACTGGAAAAGTCTCGAAGAAAGCTGGCATTCTTCGTACAGTAAGTTCTCTTCCTTCTTTATCTTGAAAAATAGGATGTCCTAGCCAAGCCTCTGCAATACCGTCACCTTTATCCATTGGACCTGCACGGAATAACCCCCCTTTTGCAGGATTATTACCGATATAGTCATAGAAAGCTAACTTATCTGGAATACGAGACCAAGCTTCTGCTTGAGTTAAGCCTTCATTAACAGAGTTTTCTACTCTTCGCTCAATTTCTTGTTGGAAATAACCACTGTCCCACTGGTATCTGGTAGGACCAAATAATTCAACTGGAGTAGTAGCACATCCATACCACATAGTTCCAGAAGTAACAAATGCTGCAAAAAATACTGCTGCAATACTACTAGATAGAACTGTTTCTATATTTCCCATTCTCAAAGCTCTGTAAAGTCTTTGAGGAGGTCTCACTGTTAAGTGGAAGACTCCTGCTAGAATCCCCACTGTTCCAGCGGCGATGTGATGAGATGCTACACCTCCAGGATTAAATGGATTAAAACCTTCTGGTCCCCAAGCTGGTGCTACTGGTTGAACTTTCCCTGTAATTCCATAACCATCTGAAACCCATATACCAGTGCCAAATACACCAGTTACATGAAATGCACCAAAACCAAAACATAATAAACTAGCTAACAATAAAAGAATTCCAAAAATTTTAGGTAAATCTAGAGCTGGCTCACCTGTACGTGGATCACGAAATATTTCTAATTTGGATAGGTTTTAATTTGATTTATTTAAAATCCTCCAACCACACTATGCGTGCAACTTTCATTGCACATAGCGTTACTCTATTATAATTTTTCACGGATTATATTAGATTAAGATTATCTAATTAAGTATTTATTTATATCTTTGCTCTACTTGTAGATACAAGTTTCCACGTTTATTATTTTATGTTCTAAAGTAATATATATTAGGATTCTCACTTTATTTCTTACATCAACATTTTTACTGTGGGATCAAAAGTTTCTTGTTATTCATATCAAAAAATAAATTAAGTAAATTTTTGAAAAGTGGATTCGTTCTTTTATACTACCCTTAATATATCTATTATGCCCGGTTATATAACCGACTTTATAAAGCTTCATATATTGTACAGATACTATATATGCTAAAATTTTAGTGATCTATTATAAAATAAAATTTTTTGAATAATTACAAACTAATTTAAATATTTTTTAAAAACGTGTCGCACAATCCCAATAGGTCCAGTGCCATATAGCAGCTAGAAATAATAGCCCTGATAAGACTATGTGAGTTAAGGCTACACCTTCAAAACTCCAGATTCCTGGATTCGATACACTCTCACCTGTAATGCTCCAACCACCCCAAGAATCAGTAATTCCTAAGCGAGTCATAAAGGGCATTACGAACATTCCTTGTCTCCACATTGGATTTAAAATTGGATCAGAAGGGTCAAAGACTGCTAGCTCATATAATGCCATAGAACCAGCCCAACCTGAAACTAATGCGGTGTGCATCAAATGTACGGCAAGTAATCGACCAGGATCATTAAGAACAACGGAAAGGATAGAATAGGATTCTTCCAAAGAACTATACGTGCAAATCTCTTTGCATACAGCTCAAAGAATATATTCTTTTTCTAATTACTGTAAGATAGAAAATATATTGTCTTCTTAATTCTGCATCAAATAACTTCGAATAAAGGTACCTCTAATGAAACTTATAAAGGTAGTCTCTACTTATTAAGGATCTCTTTCTCTAAATATATCATATCTTGAAAAAAAGCACGTTCTATAAGTCAGAAAAATATAAAATGTTTAAATTTTACTACTTTATGTAAGTTTTCTCTGTAATTTCCGGGATCATAGGCCCTTTTCTATTTACATCAAAGCCAGGTAAAAACTTTTATATATTCTATAGTTTATTTATACAGTATGTGCTTTAGTATTTTTTTATTAACTAGAAAACTATCTAACTTATAACTTCGTGTCGCAATATGAACTCTGTACCAAGGTAGTCCCATTGACTACATATCTCCTTAATATAATTCAATATTTGACTTTCTTACTTTATTAAAATGTACCCTGCAAGTTAATATAGTATTTAATGATAATTCTATTATAACTACTTTCTTTCTAGAAATTCAAAATAATAATACATTTTAAATAAACATTAAAGATTTTTATTTTTTCCTTTAGCCTTAGGTTAGAAAAAACACTAGACTTATTTTACAATACAATTGGAATGCATCCGGCTGGATTCGAACCAGCGACGTCTCTTGCGAGAAGGCGGATTATTAGAGTAGATTATTTAGAATTAATCCCTCCATTAAACCATACATGAAATTTTCACTTCATATGGCTTAGAATACGTACTTAAGAGATCTAAACTTAAGTAAATATTTATAACCTAAGTACAAGTTAATAGCTTGTACCAGTTATATCTTTGATCCTCTAGTAAAGAGAAAATTCAACTGTTCCATACTAATTTTTAATTTAAATTAGAATATTTTCTATATACCATAAAAATTGGGCTAAGGAATTCTAAGCTTAACTCACAATAAACTTAATACACCTATCTGAATTAAAATCTTTTAATCCATTTCAACAGTACGTTTTACAAAAATTCGTATTCCTTTTCATATTAAAAAGATTTTATTAATTTGCTTTTTAGATAATATTTATTTTATTTATATCTAAAATTTAATGAAATATTGTTATTTTATTAGCATAGTTTTATTACCTGAATTTTTAAGGTATAATATCTAAAACAGTTCACACATGAGTCCGCTGCCTTCGGCCGCTCGGCCACAGATGCTTATCTTAATTATTATAATACATATGAATTTTATTTGTCAAAAGAAGATTTACTCATTCATATTATGATATGTAGCAACAGCTGAAGGAGAGACTCTATTAAGATACCTAAATATCCAATATTTAAAAATTGTATCTAGAATCACAGGAAAAGTAGAAATGAATAAAAAGATAAAATCTCGACTTTCAGGTAATCCAAAATGCCTTAATAAAGCTTCAATAATAACTTCCCAGCCATGGGGAGAGTGAAAACCTACAAACATATCTGTAAATAAAATAATTAAAAACGCTTTGGCAGTATCACTAAGTCCATAAATTAACTCGTTAATAAAAGATTTTAAAATGTAAACTTGCCTTTGTCCCCCTAAGATCAACCAAATAAATGCTGCCAGAGAAGTAATATCTGCAAAAATATTTTTAATAGAATCTGCGCTTTCCATTGCGTACTCTTTAGCTAATTTAATAGCCTTAGCTTTTACTGTTTCTTCCATGGATTCATAAGAAGCAACTGGGAGTTTACCTATTAATATTTCGAAATGAACTCGTTCCTCGTAGCGTTGAAGCTCAGCAAAAGCTCGTTCTTCTTGTGATTCATTTAAGAAGATATCAGGTTGATATCTGTTCCAAAAATAATCAACAGCAGGACCAAAAATTAATGTTTTTGAGACCTGATCAACTATTACTGGAACAATTAGTAAGATCATTATATAACGGATTGAAGTTACTGTTTGGTATCGAGAAATAATAAATTCTTCCATGGCTTCTGCTTCTGAATTTGGATCTAATTCTTTTTTAAATTTCTCAAAAGTTTTAGTAATAGAACGTGGAATAGGTCCCACCCTCTCAAAAGTAGATTTATTAATTTTTCTTAAGTTCCAGTATTTCATTTTTTTTTAGCATCATGAATAAAAATTATATGATATTATTTAGTTTGGGAATAATTCCATCAGTTTAATCGCATAGCAATATACCTTTAACAATTATGAAAAACAAGATAAACTATATTCGTTTATTTATTAGCTTCTATCTGTTTTTGACATCTATTGCATTGCTATTGATGCAATCTCAAATAATATATACTAAGCATAATACTTTACAAGTATTACAAACTATATCTTCTTCTAATTTTAGCCTAGGCTATTGGTTAATGCAAAAAATAAAGAAACCATTACCACCTTTAAAAATAATAGGAGAAACTTGGCTACCTCCTAATTCTTCTCAAACTCCATATATATTGTCACTTAATTTCATACTTGAATCCGTAATAAATGAAGAATCTCATGAATTAGATATCGGAGAGCCTAAGCGGAACACAAAAATACCTATTCAAGATCTAGATGAAATTTTAAGTGAAACTACACATTCTATTTATATCGCAAATATAAGTAATAGTTATCTTTTTAATAAACTAGATTCTGTATTTAACTTTAAAGGTATAGAATTAATTCAAGTCCCTAGAGTTCGCCGCGAGATAGCTTCCCTCGTTAATAGATTAAAATTTTCAGGTTATTTTTCACAAATTCGCCTTTTCTACAACACTCATAAAAACACAATCATATTTACTTTAGAATTACAACTAAATCCTATCCTTAATAAAATTGAATTTCTTAATGTTGACAACCTTCTTATTCCCGTAGAAGATTTACAAGAATTATCTGCAGAACAAATTGGTTATCCTAAAAGTTTTCACCAATTGACTCTGTTAACTAAAAATATACAGCATTGGTACGCTTGTCGCGGATATAACTGGATCCACATCAAAGTCATGGGAGACTCTGTTAATCCGGGGGAAATTGTTTTTCAAATACAAGAAGGTATTCTAGATAAAATTACCTATAAATTATGTCCGCTAGTTAATCATGAAATTAGCAAGAAGACTAATATAAATAATTGTATACCTACAAATTTCATAGATGAAATTCTAGATTTATACCTTAAGAGGGGAAGAATGCCAACACTTTATAATATAGAAAAAGCAATGCATGCTATAAAAGAAACTCGTTTCTTTTATAATTCTTATTACGATGTTAAATTTCCCACTGTGACAGATAAAATAGAGCTCATTATTCACTTTGTCCCCTATCGAGACAATGAAACTCACACCATTATTGAAAAAATAATAAAAAAAATATCTCCTATTAACCAAACTGAAGAAGAAATTCAAAACTTAGTAAATTACCTTTTACAAAAAAATTCAAAAATCCAGAATTTAATTATTAATCAATTAACACCATATCTGTCATTTCATAAATTAGCACAAAAGTATATTTATAGCGAAAAACTACTTACTCTTTTTGATCATATGTTTTTGAGCTTGGATAATAAAACTATGCTAGACTCTGAGCTAGGAGTAGATGAAAATAATGAACTTTATCAACATCATAGTAAAATTTATTTTTTTCACAGTTTGAGATATTTGGGACAGAAATATAATTTCACAACTTTTACTTTAAATGAAAACGATCATACCTCTCAATATAATTTCTCATATGATATACCTCTAGCGGTCAATAAAAGTACCATTTCTCCTTTAGCTACTAGAATTTTCGACAATGTTACTCTAGTCAAACCTGAGGAGTTAGGTTTATTTTTAAATAAGTTAGTTAGAAACAAAAGGTTTTTAAATAGTCCTTGCGAATTGCAGAGAACTGGTATTGAGTTATTTTATAAGAGAAAATTTAGTGGAGGAGTTAATCTCTCTTCAACAATAGCCACACGTCTTATTAATTATGATAAACTTTATATTCAAAAGGAACATTTACTATTAAATTATTT
>ERZ1740058.820-NODE-820-length-19421-cov-5.491841_pt1 | contig 19421 bp, 13 predicted proteins | sample MGYA00581745_ERZ1740058 | MGnify/ENA primary metagenome ERZ1740058 (study PRJEB43018, sample SAMN04849742) | marine metagenome | isolation source: floating plastic debris | place: Pacific Ocean | collected 2008-08-30 | study: EMG produced TPA metagenomics assembly... | reverse complement strand
CCAAAGCCTGTTTAAAGTCTTCTGCTTCAGAAAATTCGCGCTCAATCAGCCCTCTGAGGTAAGGTTTCTCCTCTAGCGCAAAGAGTACAGGAGCCGTTAAATTGCCACTCTTCAAATCTGATCCGGCAGGCTTACCCAGAACTTCACTTGAGCCAGTAAAGTCTAAAATATCGTCGACAATCTGAAATGCCAGTCCTAAATACCGGCCATAGGCATACAAGTTATCGAGTTGATGCTCTGGCAAACCACTTAAAACGCCCACTGACTTGGCACTGTTGGCAATCAGAGAAGCCGTAAAGTAGAGGATCTTCTAGTAGTTCGCCTCAAAGGTATAATCGGTATGAAAACGATTATGCGATTACCAAAACTGCTATGAACCGTTGGCACACCGCGCCGGACGTCTGACTCATCAACTACGTCATCATGGACAAGGCTCGCCGTGTGAATCATTTCCGTAATCTCAGCCAGGCGGCGATGCTGCGGCAGGATGTCGGAGCCAGTTGAGATTGCCCTAGCCAGCAGCAGCACAATCGCCGGCCGAATTCGCTTACCACCGGCACCAAAGAGATGCTCGGCAGCAGCATATAAGATCGGGTGTTTGGCACCGACTAAATTCTTTAAGTTTTTGACTAGGACTTGCAGATCGGACTCGACCGGTGCAAATAGAGATGTCACTGAAACCATGGATAAGCCGACCCAGGCGGAGATTTACGAAATTTTACAGTTCTAACTCTATTCTAAGACAACCACACCAGCAGGTGGGAATTACCGCTATGAAAAGTCTTTATACGATGCCTGCAGACATCCTGCAAAGCCTTTGCCTGAGCCAATTTGGGACTGAATAACAAGGAGCTTGACAGCAGTCGCTCACGGGTAGCGACGCAGGGCCAGGGGCAATTTTGGCGCGCCGATTGACTTAGATCAAGCCCGATTTTCTGCCTTAACGAGTCGCGACGCTCGACACAGTAATCATCATTTCCTCACAAAACTTAAATGATGATTAAGCCGTCAAGAAAAACTTGAGAAATGTGCGAATCTCTTTGCTGGGAAGGTGTGGAAGCACTCACGGGTGTGCTATTCTGGTAAGTAAGTTTTGAAGCTAACTGAATAGTACTGCACCATAGTTTTGTTGCTGGTTCTTAAGGAACTCGTTCTTACGCAACGAAATGTGCGGCAGTTGTTGTTATCGCTAGGAGTTCATTGGCCTATCGCAAAACAAGCGATTAGTTTTGGGTGATAGCAGGTGTAGCTGTTGCTACTACTGGTTGACTGAGGTCTTTAGGTAGGCCACGGTGTTTGCCCGAGTCATACTGATGTCGCGTGTGTCGCGTGAAGCAGAAGAGCTATTTAGGCTGGAGCGACAGCTGTCCTTTGGGTCAGGTGGTACATTTCGTCGCTGCCGTTCACTCCTCTTCCCTGCTCCTTACAATGAATCTCCTTATCACACCGACCATCTGGATTTTGATGCTGGCGATCGCCTATCTCGTAGTTGTTTATGGACTGCTCTGGTGGGCTCAGCGACTAGGTCGCTCTAAAAAGCCTCGTAGCCTGTTGTAATGGCCTGGACTCTTGTCGGGTTCATTATCTGTGTCTAGCTGCTAGCTGCGGCTTTGCGTAAATTTCAGAGCAACTCTGCCAGGTGGTTCGCCACCTGGCTTATTTTATGGCTGGATACCGGTTTCACCAGTTGCCCAGGCATAAGTAGGCAGGCGTTATTAAATTGCAGATGTAGGTTGCGGTTGAGGAACGAAACCCAACACTCGAAAGGGTTTTGTCACCATAAGCTCGTTCTACAAAAGATTCAACCCACCTACTTACATGGTCATGTGCAGTATCCTCTGCAGGAAGGGCCGATCCCTACAGCTTGTGGAGTTCAGCCATGAGTGCGGGCTGAAACCAATATCTAGCGAGCATTTCAATGCAAATTCATGAGTGTCACGTGATCAGCGGTTATCCGGGGGCAAAAAAATTAAGGCCATTAATCAAATTCTGACCTTTATGTCCGCATTTTCCGAAAAAATGCCTTTTATAGTGATGCGGTTACGGGTGAGAGCCGATAGCAGTCAATTCTGCAGAGTTGTTGGGTCGGGCACTGATAGCAGTCGCTCAAGAGCCAACCCTCTAACTCTGCTGCCGTCATCGGCGGCGAAAAATAAAATCCCTGCCCAGCGGTACAGCGGAGTGCCTTTAGAGCTTCGAGTTGAGCTTTGGTCTCGATGCCTTCTGCAACTGTTGTCAACCCTAGGGTCTGAGACAACCGTAAAATTGCTTTAATGATGCTGCTGTCGCGATCGCTTGACAACAATTGATTGACAAAAGAGCGGTCAATCTTAACCGTGTTAATCGGCAACTGATGCAAGCAGCTTAAGGGCGAGAAACCCGTGCCAAAATCATCCAGACTAATGTCGATACCCAGACTTTGAATTTGCTCTAATAGCTGTTTGGCAACGCTCGTATTTTGGATCAGGCTGCTTTCCGTAATTTCAAACCGTAAACAGTGGGGTGAAATGTGCGTTTCGGCCAACATCCGATTCAACGTTTTGAGTAATGACGGTTCGCGTAACTGCTGCCCAGAAATATTAATACTCAGATAGAGATCTTGAAACTCCGGTTGCAGCTCTTGCCAATGAATGAGCTGCATACAGGCTTCTTGTAGTACCCACTCCCCAATCGCATGGATGAGACCAGTCTCTTCGGCAACTGTAATAAAGTCACTAGCTGGAATGAGACCTTTCTGAGGATGTCGCCAGCGCACCAGCACTTCAAGTCCCTCCACAAACTTGGCATTTGCTAGGGTGACGATTGGTTGGTAATGAATCTCTAGCTCCTGGTTAATGATGGCCTGGCGCAGGCTATTTTCTAACTCTGCATGGCTCAGCATGTCTGCATACATCGCCTCGTCAAACACGGCATAACGAGCTTTGCCATTGGCTTTAGCTCGATACATCGCAACGTCAGCATCCCGAAGTATTTCCGCCACTTGCTGATACTTAGAGGTGCCTAAAACAATGCCGACACTGGCACTTGTAAAAATCTCATGATGTTGGACGTTGATAGCTGGCTGAAATCTTTTTTGGATCCGCTCAGTAACCTCAATGACCTCACGAAGTTGCTGACAATCTTCAAGCAGCACGGTGAACTCATCGCCTCCTAATCGAGCGACAGTATCGACTTCTCGCACCGTTCGGCATAAAATCTGAGCGACTTGAATTAAGAGTTGATCACCGACGCCGTGTCCGAGCGTATCATTCACGTTCTTAAAGCCGTCAAGGTCAATAAATAACACGGCAAAGTGTTTACACGGAGAGCGGCGCTGTTTTTTGATGGCGAGTTCTAACCGCTGTAAAAAGCAGGGACGATTAGCGAGTCCGGTTAAGTTGTCGTGCAGTGTTTCATAAATGAGGCGAGCTTCGGAAGTTTTGCGTTCTGTAATGTTGCGCCCGGTGCCGTAAATCAGGTGCTCTTCTAAAACGGGCACGGCGTTCCAGGCAATCCAAACATAGGAACCATCGCGATGGCGACATTGCATCTCCAACTCGCTGATTTCGGTGCCATGTTGCAAGGTTGAGAGCGCATTTTGGACAAGGGACTGCTCATCGGGGTGAATGATGTCGGTCCAACTACAGTTGATGAGGTCTGCTTGAGAGTAGCCCAGAGTACTCGCCCAGGCTGGGTTAACCCGCTGGAGTCGGCCTTGTTGATCGGCCATAAAGAGCAAATCTAAGGACAGTTTGAAGTAGCGATCGCGTTCTTGTTCGGCTTGTACACGAGCGGTGATATCTTCTGCTAAGCCAACGGTGCGATACAGGTTGCCCTGTTGATCACGAATGGGAAGGCCGCGATCGCGAATCCAGCGGATCTTACCGTCAGGACGGACGATCCGATAATCCTCATCGTAGGTATTTTGATCGAGTAACCGAGAAAACGCTGCTGTGACACGGCTGAGATCGTCCGGATGGATGGTGGTAAACCAAGCGTGACGATCTTTGTATAGCGGTTGTCGAGACTGTCCCCAGATTTTTTCAAAGGCTGGGCTGACATAGCTCATGCCCGTTGCTAACTCACTGGTAGGGGCAAGATCGATCAGCCAAAAGACTTCTTGAATATGTTCTGAAATTTGTCGAAATTTTTCTTCACTTTCACGGAGGCTTTGCTCTACGAGTAGTTGCTCGTGGAGTTTGGCAGTCAGGGCATGGTTGACTACTTGCAACTGATTGGCACGTTCTTTGGCCTGTTGCTCTAACTCGACCTTTAACTGGTGAATACGTCGGGCAGAAATGCGTAGGGTGAGTTGATGGTGGATGCGGGCGAGCACTTCATCCATTTGAAATGGGTAGTTAATGTAATCAGCGCCCCCGACTCGAAACGCTCGCGACCGATCAACTGTGCCCTGTAAGCCGTTGATAAAAAGGACCGGAATGTCGCTAGTTTGCGGGTCGGCTTTGAGCTGCTGACAGATTTCATAGCTAGACAAGCCTGACATCTTAGCGGCCAGCAAAATCAAATCCGGCGGCGTGCCTTTGCGTAAGCCGAGGGTGCGGTGATGGCAATCAACCCTGCCTACCCGGTGCTCTTTGACTGCATTTAACTTTAAGTGACTGCTGGTGACCCTGTGTACGGTATAACCCGCTTGACTAAGAGCATGAGACAAACACTCAAAAGAGTCTAAGGAATCGTCCACAACCAGGATCTCTGCGGGGCGATCGGCAAGCAGTTCGTGACTCATGACAGAAAACGGATTTAGCTAAATAAATACTGGCTAACAAGCGATGCTGATTAACCATTCCTCAGGCTCTGCCGCCAGTGACGTCTGCCCAGACAGAACCGAAAGCAGGAGCTCAACAAGACACTGACGTTGACAACCGAGGTGACTTTTCAGAGGGGTTGAGGTCACTGCTCTGGCATAGCACGTGTAATTGACATCAAGACAGTATCGAGATGCATCAATACATATCATATAAAAATATCTAAAGGCTTTGTGTTAAAAAACAATACTTCAACATTCAGCTGACGGGGCCACAATTAAATTTTCTTGGATGGCGCTACGGATGAGACTGGCGCGCTAAGGGAAAAGGAAACGAAGGTGAGAGATGTGTAGATTGCATGCGGCCACCCCGGTTAGGAAACTTTGCCGAGGCGAGAGAATGGCCAGAATCGGAATCGGGCAATCCCGATAACGTTTTTTATCGGGAGAATGCCCCACACGTGGGAGTCGTTGCTGTCATTGCGGTTATCGCCCATGACGAATAAACCGCCTGGGGGAACTGTGATGCTGCCCATAAGGTACTCTGGCAGCTCCAGCACGTAGTCTTCTTGCAAGGACTGACCATCGACAATGACTTGATGGTCGGAGACGGTGACAGTTTTACCGGGAGTGGCGATGACGCGCTTGATGAAGGCTTGGTTACCACTGTAGCCATATTCTCGTAGTTGAGGCGGGGGCTGAAACACCACGATGTCACCGATGTGGGGCGGGTGCAGTCGAGTCGAAACCTTGTCAACCAGCAGGCGATCGCCAATGTGTAGGGTGGGCTCCATCGAGTTGGAAGGGATAAAGCGGGGCTCGGCCACAAAGATGCGCAAGAGGACGGCAACCACCAAAGCGATCGCTAAAATACGAATATTTTCTCGCTGGCTCGCCCATAGACGCTGCCACAGTGAGGTCTGAGCGGCGGCGACCTCCTCGGTCGCTACCGAGGTCTCAGAGGTTGATAATTCATCAGGTTTTGACTTCATCGCCCACTAACGCTTAAAACCGCGTTTCATACTCTAGCAAGACTCCGGTGCGATCGTTAAAGTCTTCGTAGCTGGTTGTGCCTCGCAAGGTAAATTCATCACTGAGGCGATAGCGCATATTGAACTGAAACGGCGTGTCACTTGTCAGCACCTTGAGTACTGACACTGAGATGGTCGGGCTGATCTCGAAACCCACTTCGGCACCGATGTCTTCGCCATCATTGACCCCACTCCCGCTTTCCGAAGTCTGGAACAACCGAACATCGCTAATGGGGATGGTATCGCCCAGGAAATCGCGCACCGAGTTCAGGAGGGCTGACCCGACAAAGGTGCCAATGCCGGTTAGGGCATTGTCGCTACCCAGTACATCCAAAGCACCGACGACATTGCCACTCAAGAGCGTAATAATCTCGGCATCAGAGCGGGGCGGTGAGCTGCTGAGATCTAAATTCCGAGAGTCAGTCGTGAGGTCAGCCAGCTCGCTCGCGGGCCCTGTATAGCGAGCACTAATGCGCACCAGTCGATTACCCTGTTGGGTGAGACCAATGGCCTCAAGATTATTATCAGGCACTTCATTACGCGGAAAAGGCCCCGTTGTGACCTGAATCCCGGACGATGAAGCTTCGGGTAAAGCAGTTTGTAGCGTGACATCTAGCAGAGGGTCAAAGGTGCCCCGAAAATCCGCGCGATCGTTGTCACCGGCAAGCCGCAGCTCTACTGAAAACAGGCCAATGCGTCCAGACGGCAGTTGAATCGCCCCGGTCGGTCGAAGGGTGGCGAGGGTGCCATCCAGCCGCATCCCCCCCCGCGCATTCACATTGAGGTAGTTGCCCTGCACGATGTTGATATTCCGTATCAGTACGATGCGGAGGTCAGAAAAGGCTAACGGTGGAATCAGACTGCCTCCTGCAGGGCCATTTCCGACAGATGCGACGGAGGTGCCCCCAGTCTCAGGGATGGTGATCGTGCCGCGTGACAGGTCGATTTCGCCTGTTAGTTCTGGGCCCAGAAGTAGACTGCCCAACAGCTGCATTTCACCGTCTACCTGGCCGGTATACAGTCCCCTAAGATCAAGCGCAATATTGTTGAGGTCGAGGGTCAAAGGTCGATATTGATCCACTGGCTCAGGGGGCAACGGTTCATCAGTCTCAGCGTCCGGATTTTCGGGGGCATCGGCATCTGGCTCGTCATCCGCGATCGCCCCCACATCCTCTAAGGGCAAAAACACAGGAAATGCTCCCTGGGCAGACAATTGCCCTTCACTGAATTGGCCTGTGAGTTCTTCGACGACAATGACTTGTGAAATCGGATCGAGGCGAATGCGCCCAGTCACGTCGGTCATCGGGACCGGCAACGCACTCGCCAAAATCTCCGCCTCATCTAGGATAATGAGACCTTGAAAATCAGTCGGCAAACCGCCATTGGCTTGCCGATCCCCTTCAATGTCTAAGATGACTTCGCCACTACCATCTTGCCAAGCGATTTGTTGAGTAAATAGATTCAGTAACGCTAGTCCTTCATCCTTCACATTGGCTCGCAACGAATAGGATTGATCAGTTGGTTCAACATCCACAAAATCTAATGGGTAAGGTAGTTCAGCCGAGACCGTCAGCGGATTGTCAGAGCCAATTAAGCGGAGTTGGGCGTCTAACCCCGCCCGCGCGTTGATATATGAAAAAGACGCCTCGGCATCGGAAATCGCTGTGCCGTTGAGCGTCCCGTCAACGATCGCGAGTTCCCCGGTCAAATTGGGATTCCCTAAGCGGCCTCTGAGGGTGGTGACACTGTTTAAGCGGCCCTCTAAATCAAAGGGCAAGTTGGCAAATTCCTCGATGTTGCTGATCGGCACATTGGCCAGCTCTAGCACCATCTCGCGGTCTGTAGTGTCTGCTGGATCAATCGAAAAGTTACCAAATATAGCCGCAGAAGCGATTTCCCCTTCTAGCTCAGAGCTAAACCGTAAGGGCTCTAAAGTCACTAAGCCGTTGCTGTAGCTGCCCTGAGCCACCATCGCGTCGGCGCTAATGTCGGGGCCCCATTCCCAATTATCGCCTGCAATGCTGAAAGTCAGTTGCAGGTCTTCGGGTAGCGTCGCGGTCAGATTGACTTGTCCGCTAAAGCTGCCCTGCAGTTCATCCAGCGGTGGAACTCGCGCTTCTTCCGCTTCCACTTCTTCGAGAAATTCGAGTTCGAGGATTTCTGACAACCGCCGCAGTTGGTTCAGCAGGGTATCGTTAGCATTGCCCGCTGGAGTGGTCGACAATAGGGTTTCGGCCTCCTCGGTCGAGGCGGGAATAAAGCCTTCGTTGGGCGTGAAGCCGCGGCGAAAATCAGCTATGGACTGAATTTTGAGCACTTCAAAAAGGTCTCGCAGTTCCCCTTCCTCGGTGTCGAGGGTGGCCACAATTTGAGGCGTCTGATTAAAGCGATAGCTGCCTGAGAGGCTATAGGCACGGGTGGCAATGGCCTCGCCCCGATCGTTGCGATCGGCCATGATGATTTGTCCGTCATCGAGCTGGGCGACGCCGTTGGTATAGCGAAAACCGCCAAAGAGGCGATCAACGCTGTAAAAGCCAATGCCTAAATTCAGGACATCAATCTGACCAACGGTGTTGAAGTTGTTGAGGTTGATGCTGGCATTAGCAAACTCAATCAGTCCTCGCAACGAGCCAGAGGGGGAAGTCGCTGGCGGAATATTGAGTACCGAGACGGGAAAATTGTAAAGCTGTGTCTGCAGTAAATCACCGGTGGTTTCGGCGATCGCAATCGCCTCTCCGGCGCGCACAGTGGCCGCAATCTGCCGGGGCTGAGGGATGTAGCTGACAGTAATTTCATCCTCTTGACCCAAAAGCGCGACGTCTAACCCCGCTTGAGACGTGTAGGTGACATCGCCAGCCAGTCTTGGTTCAAATTCCAGGTCATTTAACGCCAGATTAGCCAACGCGAGATCACCCGCAAAGTTAAGGTTGCTAGGCGTCCCAGTTAAGCGGCCCTGTAGATCAGCCCGCCCCGTTAGCCCCACCGCCGGAGGAAAGTTCAAGGGCAGGGTCGCGAGGTCGTAGTCACGCATCGTGATGCCCAAATCCAGGGCGGCGATGCTCGGAGCGTCTGGCCCCGAAAGGCGGGGGGTGACTGTCCCGCTAGCAAACAGTCCGCCGGTTTCTAAGCTGTCGATGCGGAGAAGGCGGCCATCCCACGCGAGGCTGGCGTCTAGTGGTGAAGTGACTCGTCCCAGCGCTGGCGTCAGGGCGCGCGCGGTGGCTAAACCATCCGACAAGCGCACATTGGCCCGCCCGCGAATGCCCGCTGGGGTCAAGTTATCAAGGCTGCCAGCGAGCTGAAAGGTCGCGGCACCGGTGCCCTGGAGGTCGGGCGAGAGTTGCTGCAGTTGCAAGTTATCGCCACGCCCCTCGGCCTGCCAAGCGCCGTTGGCCAGACTAAAGTCGCTGCGGATGGTGCCGCCGGCGATCGCGGCGGTCGCCACCCCATCGCCACGCAGGCCTGCCAGGCTGAAATCATTGACGTTGCCAGATAGCCGCGCATCAGCAGTCAACCCGGTAATCGGGACATCCGGGGCAAATCGCTGCACCGGAAAGTTTTGCGTTTGGACATCGGCGGTCCAATTCCCCGTGGCTAAGGTGACTTGGCCGTCCAGGGTGCCGCCCTGCACCGTTGCTGTGATGTCGCCATCCCCTTGCAGACCGGTGAGAGAGGCATCATCCAGGCGGCCGCCTAAACGCACATCGCCCCCTGCCGTCACCCCTTGCAACGAACGATTAAAAAAGCCCAGTTGTAGTCCCTGAGCTTGAATATCCGTCGCCCATTGACCTTGATTGAGTCGACCGATCCCAGTCACGGTGCCCCCGGCGATGGTAGCGCGACGCAGGGTGAGGACGTTTTGCTTTACCTCAGCTGTGCCCTGGGTAGGGTAAGTGCCGTTAGGCGCATCCCACGTTACCACCCCGTTCAAGTTGTTAACCGGGCCGGCAATGTCAGCCTCTAATGCCAGATTGCCAATCGAGACATCTTCTGGGAGACCGTAGAGACGGGCGATCGCGTCAGCCGGAAGGTCACGCCCCTCAAGGTCAAAATCCACAGTAACAGGACGACCAAACTGTAAGGCACCATCGCCGGTCAGCTCCCCGCCCGCCAACGGAACCGCCATCACATCGGCAAACTGAAAGCCTTCTCGGCTGTAGGTGACTTGCGAGGCCACCTCAGCAAATTCCACCTGGTCGATGCTAGCCGTGTCAATGGTGGACACCAAGCCCGTGACGGTGGGCCTGGCTAGCGGTCACGTCATCTGCACAATCTGTGCCTGCAGAGTCCCCTCCGTCGCAACGGGGAACTCAAAGGTAAAGGTTTCAGCAATGCCAGCCAGGGTCACCGGCGCGATCGCCCCCGTGAGGTTGTACCCATTGCGCGGGTCAATGGTGCCGCGAGCCTGAGCCCTGAGTTCGCCATAGTCAGTGGTCGTATCTTCAAGCGCGACGCGATCGCCCTGAAAGCGGGCCTGAGTACTGATGTTAGAAAACGGCGTGGTCAACGCCCCCACGAATAATTCACCCGCTGCCAAACTGGCCGTACCGGTGAGTCGCGGCGCTTCAAAGGGGGTGAGTTCGGCTTCGACATTGCCGTTCAGCACACCGGCTGTGACCGCAAGGGGCAACTCACCGGGGAGACTCGCGAAGATGCTCGGAGATAAGGCCGCCAAGTCGATCGCCTGAGCTCGCACCGCAATGTTGGCCGCGATGGAATCTAGCCAATTGTCGGAGACGTCTTCACCATAGTCGAGTTGCCGAATCACGCCATCAATATCCAACTCTCCGGCGTTTTCGGGTTGGGCACTCAGATCGAGCGTAATTTCTTGGGCCTCTAGGCGGGTATTTTCACCCTCGATCGGATTGTCAACGCTGACCTTTTGCACCGACACCGTCCCGTTAATCTCGCCAATCGTGAGGGGTTGAGGCGACTCGTCAGGGCCTAAATAGGGTAATAAAACGACTTCGCTGTCAGCCAAGCCCACTGTGGGGTTGACTTGAATCAAAGCATCGGTGTCATCATCCTCTTCATCGTCATCCCCCAAATCGATCTCGACATCTAACCATTTACCTTGCTCATCTTGCTCAAGATAGGCTCGCACGCCAGTGAACGTAATCTGGGGGTTCACCTGGCGCCGCAGTAAGGTAAGCGGATTGAAGCGGACATTAATGGTCTCGACAAAGAGCTCATCCGGATCAGTGGCGGTTGGCGGCATTGCCGAAGCCCCAAACTGCACACCGGTGAGCGAGACTCGCTCGACTTCCCCCAGCGCTACCGGCCGCTCTAGCGATTCGGTGAGGTATTCCGAAGCCCACGGCGATAACTCTTCGTGGGCAAAGCGCCAAGCCCACCAGGCACCACCGGTGACACCCGCGGTGGCGATCGCGCTTAGGGTGGCTCCGGTCATCATCCAACGGCGGCGACGTTGGCGTTTAGGAGGCGCTTTTGGCTCTGGGGATGACCCGTTGCTCATAACCTAGATATCCGTGATGCGGACCCGTGACCCCTGCGGGGAGAAGCTAAGTTGACCATGCCACTCAAACCACTGCCAGGGGACAACATGACATTACCAAGGTTGGTCGAAATTTAACCGCCTTCTCAATGAAGGAACCGATAAATTGCCATGGCTCGGCATTGAAATGACCTGGCTGCCCATTAAGATACATAAAATTAACGCTTATGGATGATAGACGGATTAGAGACTCATGCAAGTCTACGTGCTCTTGTTTAATGCGGGTACTGATAACGAGGGAATTCATTCGTTACAGGCCAATGGCCGCAACACCGTTCTCATGTTTGAAAATGAGGATGATGCGACCCGCTTTGGTCTAATGTTAGAGGCGCAGGACTTTCCGACGCCTGATGTGGAAGCGTTTGAGCAAGGCGAAATCGAAGAGTTCTGCGAAGAAGCAGGTTTCGATTTGAAACTGATTCCAGCGGGATCGCTAATGGTGCCACCCGAAAATATTGTGGAAGCAACGGACTGGGATCCTGACGGAAATTACGGTGAAGATGTGCCCCCCACGGCCGATGAATCACGGTTATCTAACGAAGAACTGGACGACATTCGTCAGCGGTTAGAAAAGCTGCTTTAATCGCTGTGGTCGACAACGCTTGCTGGAGCTGGCCTTCTTCTATCGTTGGGGGTTCCTGCCATGTACGCATTGAGAAAAGCCAGCATAGAATCAGCCGATTTGCTCTCGCAACTATGGGCAAAAACTTTTGAGCAGGCCTATCGTGATGTGCATACAGCCGACAACATTCGAGCTTACTGCAGAGATAACTACTCGCTTGAGGCGGCAACCACAGTCTTGTCGAGTGAGCAATTTGATTGCACCATCGCTTACGACGGCAATACTCCAGTGGGATATTGTCTGCTCCACTATCAGGCCTGCCCGGCCCCACTGGCTGGTGACTCCTGTGAATTAAAGCAAATATATATTTTGTCCAGTCATTATGGCACTGGCCTGGGGCGGGTACTCTTTGAGCAAGCTTTACAGAGGGCTCAACAGACCGGCTGTCGATGGCTGTGGCTGTGCGTTTCCAATCTCAACGAAAGAGCCCAGACGTTTTATCAAAAGCTCAATTTTGTCCCCATTGCACCTGGTCCTGTATTGATGGTTGGCAACGACCAATTACCATCCACTATTCTGGCTGTGAACATCGCCGATTAAACTAGTAATCCATGGCGGAAGTTTCGATACCGATCCTCCTCATCCCCCAGCCCCTGCTCCCAAAACTGGGAGCAGCGGAGCAAGCGGTGGCTTGAAGTCCCTCTCCCAACTTTGGGAGAGGGACTTAGGGGGTAGACGCGAAGCGGCTGCTCTTTGAGTGGGCTTGAGTGGGCTAATGTTACGCAAACTTACGCCGAGCGGTACTAGCCTGTAGATTTTGACTGCGAGGAGCAACGCTGATGACAACGCCGTCGACACCGGCAGACGAGGGGGTAATCAATCGTGGCTACCTGCTGCCCGAACAGGCTAACCCTGCTACTCAAACGCTAGATCAACTGTCGTCGCTGGAATTTGTGGACTTGGTCAATGCCGAAGACCACAAGACGCTGAGCGCGATCGCCGGAGCCCGCGAAGATTTAGCCGCAGCTATTACCCTGATTGCCGATGGCCTCAAGCGCGGAGGTCGCCTGTGGTACGTTGGGGCCGGTACCAGTGGCCGTTTGGGCGTGCTTGATGCATCAGAATGTCCGCCGACCTTTTGCACCCCGCCGGAGCTAGTACAGGGCATTATTGCTGGCGGGGCCGGGGCCTTGGTCCGTAGCTCTGAAGGATTAGAAGACGTCGCTGAAGATGGCGCGCAGATCATCCACGAACAGCATATCCATGAACATGATGTCGTGGTGGGGATCACGGCTGGCGGTACCACGCCCTACGTTCACGGGGCGCTGAGAGCCGCTCAACAGCGCGGCGCATCGGCAATTCTCATGGCTTGTGTACCGAGGGCACAAGTGCCTGCTGCCTACGATGGTGATATTCGTCTGTTAGTGGGGCCAGAAATCCTCGCCGGTTCAACGCGCTTAAAGGCTGGCACCGCTACCAAGATGGCACTGAACATCCTTTCTACTGGGGTGATGGTGCAGCTGGGCAAGGTTTATGGCAACCGCATGGTCGATGTTGCGGTCACCAATACTAAGCTGCGCGATCGCGCCATTCGCATGCTCAGCGATCTGACTGAGCTTGATCGTGAACCAGCCGCTGACTTACTCGATCACAGCGGCCAGCGAGTCAAGCTGGCCCTGCTCATGCACTGGAGTGGCCTACCGACGGCTGAAGCCGAGTCATTGCTAGAGACCCATCAAGGGCAACTCCGTTCGGCACTTGATAGCCTCAACGTGTCGCCTTAGCCCAGCGCTGGAGAAAAGGTAGGAAAGAGTCAGACATAAGCCGGGTTCTGTTCTCTCGGGCCAGCCGAGAGGGCGATTATCTATCTGGGACGGCTGTTACCAGACGCCTCATGCGGTACACCAACAGCGAGACAGGAAAAAGACCAACCCTTGCCCCTGCGACCTTGCTCCCAACCGGGGTTTACCGAGCCAGCACCTCTCGATGCTGCTGGTGCGCTCTTACCGCACCCTTGCACCCTTACCTGTGAGCCAAGCTCCATCGGCGGTATGTTTCTGTGGCACTCTCCTCACGGTCACCCGCACTGGGCGTTACCCAGCAAGTCTGGTCTTTCGGGAGCCCGGACTTTCCTCAGGTCAGCATGGCCGACCCGTAATCGCCTCGCTAACTCTCTCCTATCCTCAGTCTATGAGCAATCTCAGCGTTCCGAGCGAGCGATCGCTGAAGATTATGCAGAAATTCTGTCTGCCTCAAAGCCGCTAATCCTGAACCTTGACCGCCCCAGTCTTTTGATGGGCCAGTGCCGATAGCGCTTAATTTAGCCGGTGAGTTGCAGGCCAAAATCTTAGCCAGCCGCTCTCAGTCGAGAGCGAGAACAATCACTAAAACTCAGACTGGGATCAGGAAAGAGTTCTGCAATCTTACGTCGCACCAGAAAGGAAAGATGACTGCCGTGCTGCCGAGTTTTTTCGGTACAAGGCCAACCATCGTGGGGAAAGATCAACTGACTCGGCGAGACATGCCATTCCGTAGCAGACCACCGCTGCAGGTAAAATAAATCTCCCAGGTAAACCAGTGGCGCATACTGAAACCGAACATAGGCGTAATGCTGTCGTCGCTCCCAATGCTTGAGCAACATACAGCCCTCATTGACCAATACCGCCTTAAGTTGAGTGGGGATGAGTTGCCACATCATCGGACTGGGTTTTCCTGGCCCCGGCAAACGGACTGGAGATTGAGTTTCTAAGGAGACTGTCATGTTCAATATTCTCCTAACAAGCAAAAAAGATCCCATACTAGAGACGCTGGGTAGCTGCCCGACCTGATACCGGTTCTCCAGATAGAGCTACAGGTTGGAGTTGAGAGCCCTGGATGCAAAGGGGGTAGAGGGGAAGAGATGTGTAGCTGGACTTTAGAGAATCAGTACTTTAGAAAATCGATACTGCTTTGCATTGTGAGCGATCGCTTTCGTTATTTCGTGGCGCGATCGCAAAAGCTGTAATGGGTTTTTACATTGCCACTAAGTAAGCTGTCGAAATTTAAAGTTGTATGTGCTCGCCAAAGAGAACGCCATCTCACTCGATCAAGCAGCTATCAAGACTAGAACAGCCGTATTTAGAATAGTGGTACCAGTTCCCCAGAGTAGAGCTACAGATTGCCGTAGAGAGCTATGGGAGCAAGGGAATTGAGGCGAAAGATATAGGGCTGGACTTTAGATCAGGGATTAGCTTGAAAATAAAATACCCGGACAAGACTGTGGCAGGGTGAATGGGTCGCAGGGTAAATGGGATGTTATTTAAGCGCGACTCCCTAATTGTTATCAGCCGTCGCGATTTACAGTGAGGTCAGACCATGTCATATCTCACAAGTTTCTATCTGTCAGATTTCACGCCTGTCTTTTGTCCCGTTAGGGGTTTGTCCTTCCCGAAGGATAGGCTCGACTCAGACTAAAAAGGGACGGAGGCGATCAGCCATCTGGGCACTGGCACTGTCAGGGGTGACTAATTCAATCGCATCAGCACTCACCGCCCCTAGCCCCAGATCTGCCGCCCGGCGAATCTGCGCCTGACTCCAGATCGAACCAGCGGAGACCGCTTGAGTAGTGCCCAGCATTCTCAAGATAGCAATGCCTACCGCGTCGATCGCGATGCGATCAGTACTGGCTAACATGACCCCCGCTCTGACTTTTTCCCCTTGGGCAGGACCACCTCGCACAAAGGCATCTACGCCATCTAAAACGATCAGTGATGGTCGGTAGGTGCGATTGACCTCCGCAATCATCAAGCGCTGGTTAGCCGAACGATGCAGTTCGCTCATGTAGTTGTGGGCATCCCCAGGCACATATTTCGCCACCATGCCAATGGTGTTTTTCAGCGATAGGGTGAAATGGCCGCCGTAACGGTGGGTTTTTAGACAACAAGCGTTCACAATGGCATCGGCATCTAACACGGGTTTAGCAATGGCAAAGCCCCGTGACCAGTTATTGCCCTCGCTAGAAAAATACTGCCAGCCATCTCCTCCGAGTTCATCAAACACTAAAGGCGTAAATCCGTACTGATTGGCTAAGGCAAAGACTCGTTGTTGCTGCATGGCCGATCGCGTGTCAGCCATGCCAGAGCGATCGCCCACCGTGATGTGACTAGCCCCGGCCGCCTGAATTTCTTGCACCAGTGTTGCTAGTACGACCGGATCGGTAGATGCTGGGGCTGGGTCACCCGTGTTGTAGTTGGGTTTAATGAACACTCGTTTGCCGCTAAAACTCGGCGGTTGCAGGAGATCGAGCGCTTGCCGGACTCCCGCTGCCCGGTCAGTCGTGCTGATCAGCACCACGCGATGAGGATTCAGATTGGCGGCGATCAGGGGAGTGGCTTCTGGCAGGTCGCTCAGAGCCAGGGCAGAAGGCATGGCCGGGACTGACAGCGCCGTCGGGGAAGATGAGCCAGCTTTGAGCAGGGCAGGAAAAAGCGCTGACCCACCAGCCAGACTGACAAGTTTCAACAACTGCCGACGGGTCGAGTTCAAAGGCGAAAAGTTAGCCATCAGGGTAAGCTCCCGAAGAGAATCCAGCCAGTCGCGATCGCACGCCTCAATTATGTCAAGGCTTGATTAGAAACCTCTGAGAAGGGAATGATCACCGACGGAGTTCAAAATGCAGGAGCCGCTGCAAGAAGGGCAGAGCTAGACAAATCCCTTCCGCGAAAGACTGTCCTATGAAAATGCAAGGTTGGTCACGAAAGGGGGGAATAAGCTGGATGATTCTCACCCAATGAGCTGATATTCAGGGCATACCGAACATTCGAGAGCACTTTCCCCAGAATTGGGGGACGGAAGGAGGATTTATTATAAGTAGGCAGGCGTTATTAAATTGAGAATGATATAGGTTGCGATTGAGGAACGAAACCCAACACTCGCAAGGGTTTCGGCATTATTAACTCGTTCTACAAAAGATTCAACCCACCTACTTATTCGTGCAGGAGGTCTATTGAAACCGGGCTCAATCGCTAAAGTTAGCGAAGCCTGGGCAATCGGCAAGCGCCGCTCCCCAGCTCACAACTTAGAGTTGACCATGTTCATTCGTTTTCATGGCTCCCTGCTTGACTAAACTCGACGACGAAGGGTTAAACGCATCGATCGTTTCAGCTAAGGCTGAAGTTAGTGCTTGGCGAGTTTCGGCGTGATCGCTTTTTTCCACATCCAAAGCTTTTTGCAGGCGATCGCAGGTTTGGAGAGCTTTAATCAGCTCAAGCCGCAAACCTTCCACAGATTCGAGGTTGTTGCCGTCGAGTTGAGTGTTCAACTCTGCCGCAACAGCATCTGTTTGATGCGCTCTCAGAGCTGATAATTCTATCCGCAGGGTGGTCTCAGTTTCCTTGAGCGTTTCCACCTCATCGCGCCGCTGCTTGGCTTCGGCATCATACAGTTGTCGCCAATTAGCCGCACTCTGATAAGCCTGATCGCGTTCTTGACGCACGGTTGCCAGTTGTTGCTGCAGCGTCCGAATTTCAGTAAGCCAGCGAGTAATTTCTTGAGTCATAGAACCAAAAGAGCAACATGAACTCGTCTGAGCCAAGCGCCAGACAACAGCTAAAACAACAGCGCTTTTAACGGCCCAGGCGTTGGCAATACAATCAATACTAAAAGCGTCAAAGCAATGAGACCCCACAGGTCGCGTTTGTCGTCTAGCTCACTAACATCATTCAGGGTCGGCTCATCAATCGCCGGAATGAAAAACAACAAAATTGCCCAAATGAATAGCTCGCTATGCACAAAGGTCAGTCCCAACACCAGAAAGCGGCAAACTTGGCCAATGATCGCGCCGTTGCGCTGACCATACATGGCATGCACAATATGACCGCCGTCAAGTTGCCCCACTGGCATTAAGTTGAGGGCTGTGACGACGAGCCCTAAGCAGCCAGACACCGCAACAGGATGGAGGTGAATAGCGTTGTCTAGACCCAATTGGCTACCCAGAGCAAGCTTACTTAACAGCGCCAAAGCGATAGAAGCACCAGGGTCTAGCGCTTCAAAATTAAGCAGGCTAGCGTTTTCTGGCATGCTCACAATATCGGAATGAGCCAACCCCCAAATCAACAGTGGCAGAGCGACAACCAGCCCTGCCAGCGGTCCAGCAATGCCGACATCAAACAGAGCGCGGCGGTTGGGGACCGGCGATCGCAGCTGAATGAAGGCCCCAAACGTCCCCAAGAAAAAAGGAATGGGGATGAAATAAGGCAGCGTCGCTTTCATTTTGTAGCGCTGTGCCGCCACATAATGACCAAACTCATGCACGCCTAAAATCAGCATGAGTGATAGAGCATAGGGCAGTCCCTGCCAAAATAAGGTTGGGTCGGCCTGCCAAGACTCTTCAGAAACACCGGCAATAAAAGCACCGATCGCAGTAGTCGTAAACAACGTGGCTACAAATAAAGCCAGCGCCAGACCGGGACGCGCTAGCTTTTCAGAACGGGCTGACTGATTGGCCTTTTGGCGCTCTGGATTGGGCACCAAGGCAAAAAAAGGCTTGCCGTTCAAGCCCTCTTGAAACACCACTAAAAAGCGTTTACCAAAATGGGTTTCAATATTTTCGCGCACAGTGTTGTAAGCCACCGTCGGCGACGCTCGCAGTTGACCTTTGCAAATGAGCGCCTGCGGGCGGTACTCAATATCTTGTAGGTAATAAACGGACCAGGGAAAGCAATGCTGAATAGTGGGTTCTTGCTCGTTTTCTAGGGGCGGAACGGCGGCTTTTTCAGCGGCGGCTCGGACAGCGTCAGCAGCAGTTTTCTGGGTGGATGGCGTCTGTTGACCCGCTTTTTGAGGAATGCGGCCCCATTGAATGAGGAGCCAGTACAGCATCGGGCAAACAATAAATAAGCCCAGCAATACACTGATGGGAAAGGGTTCCTCCGCGCGATCGCTCAAGCTCCAAAAAGCCAGCACAAACGCGGGAATCATCATGACGAACCAAAGCATCCACGTGGGAGTACGCGTCAACTCAGCAACGCTCTTTTTCACCACGTAGTAAGTAAAAATGCTGAGTAACAGCAATAGAATCAGCATGGGCCCAGGGTTCCTGCTTGTCTTACGTCAGGCAAGCCGTTACCAGATGTTAACGCTAACAAAACAGGTGGAAATGACTCAACCAATCGCTTGTTCTCTTAGTTTACTGTGACGATGCATCAGCACACCCCACAGGATATCGCAAGGGTTTAGACAAGCGGTCTTTCGGAACTACTCCAGCCTCACAAAGCTGCTGAGGATGCGAATCGTCCCTTAACCAAACCATATCCTGCAATTTCGCCAACTGAGTCTCATACTGTCAATACCCTAGCAAAGGTTGCTGGTTCCTGTGCTAGGGTAAACAACTGTTCAAGAAATGCGTATTTAAGGCGATCGCCAAGCCGTGTCTGTACGCAGTTAGCACTATCTTTGATTGAGCCTGCATCTTGTCTGTTCAACCCCCTCGACTGATTTTAGAAGGCTTGTACGCCTTTCCTCCTAATCGCGCCACTTTGGGCGGCACAGCATATTTTTGTCAGGGGCAAGACCAAGCTGGCGCGATTAGGA
>ERZ1740058.819-NODE-819-length-19454-cov-7.631940_pt1 | contig 19454 bp, 4 predicted proteins | sample MGYA00581745_ERZ1740058 | MGnify/ENA primary metagenome ERZ1740058 (study PRJEB43018, sample SAMN04849742) | marine metagenome | isolation source: floating plastic debris | place: Pacific Ocean | collected 2008-08-30 | study: EMG produced TPA metagenomics assembly... | reverse complement strand
GTGGGGTCGAGGGGGATGTAGGCACCACCGGCTTTGAGGATGGCGAGGAGGCCGATTACCATCGCGGCAGTTCGATGCATGCAAATGGCAATGGGCGTTTCGGGTTGGACGCCCAGAGTCTGGAGGTGGTGGGCTAGTTGATTGGCGTGATGGTTGAGCTGCTGATAAGTGAGTTGGTTCTGTGCCGTGACGAGGGCGATCGCATCGGGGGTGCGTGTGACTTGAGTTTCGAATAAATGATGCAGGCAGCAATTAACCAACTCATCCATTCGGGTGTTATTCCATGTCGCAAGCTGCTGTTGGTCGACAGTTGTTAGTATTGAGAGGTCTGAGAGCGATTTTTGGGAGTGATTAACCATGCTCTCTAGTAAGACCTGAAAATGCTGGAGCAGACGGTTAATAGAAGTAGCTGAAAATTGATTCGAATCGTACCAAATCTCAATCGATAATTCGTTTTTAGGCGTGACTAAAATGGTTAGAGGATAGTTGGTTTTTTCAAATTCACTAAAGTCTTGAAGAATAAGATTGCCGACTGATTCAGCTAAAGATAATGCTCGAGAGCTGCTTAGAGCATCCTCCTTGAGGTGCTCACTGATCTGAACATTACTGAAAACAACTAGACTTTCAAATAATGGTAACTCTGGCGGAATCTCGCTCCAAGATTGAACTTGCACCAGGGGACTATATTCATACTGGCGCATCTCAGCCTGCTGTGATTGGAGCACTTTTAACCAATCACCTAATGGGGTTGTTAAAGGGATCCGCACCCGTACAGGTAAGGTACTGAGAAATACCCCCACCATGGACTGCACACCTTCAAGTTCTGGTGGTCGACCCGCCGAAGTGGTCCCGAAAATCACATCAGTTTCACCACTATAGCGACTGAGCAGGAGAGCCCAAGCTGCCTGAATGACCGTATTCAAGGTCACCTGATTCTGCCGAGCCAGCGATTTCAGGGCGTTTGTGGTTTCTACAGTGAGCTGAATATGATGTTCTTGATAGTCTTCGGTGAGGCGATCCGGCGATTGCGGTGCGATCGCCGAGGCCAGCGTCGCAGCTAAAGACGTTGGAGCTGAGATACCCTGGAGCGATCGCCGCCAAAAGGCTTCGGCTTTGTGCAAATCTTGCTGCTGCTGCCAGACAATATAGTCACGAAAGGGGCGCGGCAGATCCAACTCTAAGGTTTTACCTTGGTGAAAGGTGGCATAGAAGGCCAGTAACTCTTGATAGATCAAAGATAGTGACCAACCATCAAGCAGTAGATGATGATAACTCCAAACAATCCGATAGCGATCAGGCGCGAGTCGAATCAACGCGATCCGCATCAGTGGCGCTTGAGCCAGTTCAAACCCAAAAGCTTGATCAGCTGCTAAAAAAGCCTCAAAGTCGGTTTTTTGTTGGGTCTCAGGCCGTTGCTGCCAATCGAGTTCCTGCCAGGGGAGTTCTACCTGTTTAGCAACTACTTGATAGGGTCTCTCCAAGTCCTGCCAGTGGAATGCCGTCCGCAGTACTGCATGACGTTGGACAATCTGCTGCCAGGCACATTGAAGTGAAGGGATATCAAGGTCACCCTGAAACGTCCAATAAAGTTGTTGCAGATAAACCCCTGAAATTGGCTGACACAGGGTATGGAACAGCATTCCCTGCTGTACCGGCGATAATTCGTAGATATCTTCAAGGTTTTGTACATTCATGAGGGCATCTATTGAGACGATAACTACTACGATTGGCTAAATTGAATGAGTAACTGATTCAAATCTTTGGGGCTAATGTTGGTGGCGGTAAAGTCCGAAGGTGTGTAGCCAAATGTCGGCTGTGACTGAGCTTCGGTAATTAGTGCTTGCAAAGTCGCGAGGGTTTGCTGGGCTAATGTTTGAATAGTATCGGGATGATAAAGATTTTGGCTGTAGGACCAGTCGAGACGCAGTTGTTGTGCTGTGTTAATTTTTCCTCTAACTTCCAATAGGTAAGGTCTTATCATTTGAGGAGTACGACTACTGGAGTAGGCCAAAGTTTGTAGCTGACCAAGCCAGGCAGGGGGTGGAGGCGTATTTTCTGTCACTTGGGCCGGGACAGACTCATCCATATAAACAAAGTTGAACTCACGGGGTAAAAAGCGGGAGGATACGAGGACTGGATCATCGCTTAAATAACGCCAGACGGCATATCCCGAACCGTCTTGGGGAATGCTGTTAAGTTGCTGTTTGATAGCTTTCAGCATCGCTTCCGTCGGCTCCCCAGAAGGCAACGTGAACCAGGCTGGAAAATGATGGGAGAAACACCCGACTGTACGCGACAGATCCATGTTTGGAATAGGAAATCGACCCGGATGTTCAATATCAATTAATAGCGATCGTCCCCCCGCCCAAGTCGCTACCGTCTGCACCAATGCCATCAGCACCCCATGGTTCAAGCCCACCCCATAGGCGGGTAGAACGTCCTGCCATAAGACTTGAGTGACCTCAGCATCCAGATGAGTCGAAACGATATCAGTCGATCCCTCTATATTGCGACCGTTCGGATAGTCAATCGGCAGGCGAGTCAAAGGCTTTTGCAGCATTTCGATCCAATAGGTCCGTTCGGGAGTCAAGTTTGCCGTTTGGGCATAGTGATGTACATAATCGGTCCACTGCTTAAAGGCGGTTGTTTTAGGCAAAAGCTGAACATGACTTCCCCGACTCAGCTGCTGATAGATGATGGGGAAGTCTTCCAACAAAACACCCCAAGAATGGGCATCAATCACCAGATCATGAACCACTAATAACAACCGATTTGACTGCTCAGGGCCTAAATTAAAGTAAGCCACCTGGAGCAGGGGACCCTGGCTTAAATTCAGACTGGTTCGTAGCTCTAGAACGGCTTGATCCATTGCCGCCGCTTGTTGGTCGGAGGACAGGGCGGCAAAGTCTAGAACTCTAAATGGAATGCGGGCGTCTAGCTCGGTACTAAACTGCTGCCAACCTGATTCATGACGGACAAATCGCAGACGCAGGGCATCGTGATGAGTTAACCAATGTTGAACGGTCTGTTCTAAGCAGTTAATATCTAGCGGCTGATGAATCTCTAGCAAGATAGCTTGATTCCAGCGTTCTGGGTGGGATAAATCTTGAGCAAAAAAACGATACTGCGTTGGCGTTAAGGGAATCTGTCCTGTCACCAATCCTTGCTCAGCCTCAGTCTCAGGCTGAGCGGTGACGATCGCGGCCAACTCGGCAATTGTCTGATGGGCAAACAACTGGGTAGGTGTGAAGCGGAGCCCCTGTTGACCCGCCAAGGCGATGATCTGAATTCCTAATACAGAGTCGCCACCAAGCTCGAAGAAATTGTCGAAAACCCCAACTTTTTCCACTCCCAAAATATCGCACCACAGCTGGGCGATCTTGGCTTCAACCTCATTACGAGGTGCCTCATAACCATCATGCTGGGGCTGCTTCACCTCAACATCAGATGTTAGAGGTTGCCAAGCGGGGCTGACGTCAGGCTCCGAAACGAGATCTTGGCCGCTATCTGCGGTTGTCTCGCCTGGGGCTGCTTCAGATTCAGACCAAATCCAATCGGCAGACGGTTCAATCCAATACCGTTGTCTTTCGAAGGGATAGGTAGGTAGTGGCAAACGGCAACGCTGCTCATGGGCATAAAACTCAGACCAATAGATCGCGACATCGGCCGACCAGAGACGCCCTAGAGTTATACATAAATGGGCCAGCTCTGGTTGGGGATCTTTAGGATGGGGCAGAGAAGACCAGACCAAGTGCTGCTGATCCACTTGTAACTGGGTGGTTTGTTTTCGTGCCAAACTACTTAAAGTCGAGCCAGGGCCAACCTCTAGGAAAATTTGATGGGGTGTTTGCAATAACTCAGTGACACCTTCTGCGAAACGCACTGTTTGGCGTAAATGGCGGACCCAGTAGTCTGGATCAGTCGCTTCGGCAGTCGTTATCCAGGTACCCGTAACGTTCGAAATCCAAGCAATGTCAGGTGGGTGTAATGCCACCGAGGCCAAGCCCTCTCGAAAAGGCTCCATGGCTGGAACCATCATCTGCGAGTGAAAGGCATGGGACGTATGCAAAGAACGGCATCCGATGCCTTCAGCAACGAGTTGACTTTGCCACTCAGCTAAGGTTGATTCAGCACCTGACACCACACATAAAGCGGGAGCATTACTAGCAGCTAAGGAAAGGTTAGGACCTAAGCGTGCCTCCACCTCTGTCGCTGGCAGGGAGACCGCAATCATCGCTCCCGGCAACTGTTGTTGCATCAGCCGACCGCGCATTGTCACTAACTTCAATGCATCGGCTAATGAAAATACGTTTGCCAGACAAGCCGCGACATACTCACCAATACTATGACCAATCATGGCCTGAGGCTGAATGCCCCAACTCATCCACAGCTGAGCAAGCGCATATTCAATAGTGAAGAGAGCTGGTTGGGCATATTCAGTTCGGGTGAGGATTTCAGAAGGTTTAAGGTTCGACATTGTGGGTTGATCGTTGAGGGAAGCAGCAGCCAAGGCAACTGTTCCCGCGGCTGTTTGCCCCAATTCGGGATACATGACAAACCGTAAGTCCACCTTTAAGTGGGGCTGAAGTAACTCACAACAGTGATCAACCCACTGCCGAAAAATTGGCTCTGTCTGATAGAGCTCCCATCCCATATTGATATGCTGTGCCCCCTGTCCTGGAAACATAAAGACAACAGAACGTTGGCAGGGTTCTTGGTAGGTGGTGAAAATTTGGGAGGCAGGTAAAGTATCGAGATCAGAGATCGCATCCCCCTCAGCATCCGATGCCTGCTGACAAACGAGAACACGACGATGGTTAAAGACTTGACGCCCCACTTGCAGGGTGTAAGCAATGTCCGCCAGATCATGATCGGGATGATGGTGGATATGCGTGATTAGATTTGTGGTAGCCGTTTCCAAAGCCGCAGCCGTGCGGGCCGAGAGAAGGAGGATTTGCCAAGGACGGGAAGGGCCTGATTGAGGCCGGGGGGGGCCTTCGGAGAGAATAACATGAGCGTTAGTGCCACCAATGCCAAAGGAGCTAACCCCTGCTAAACGGGGATGGCCGTTACGGGGCCAGTCAGCGAGTTGGGCATTGACATAGAAAGGGCTGTTGGCAAAGTCAATTTGTGGATTTGGCTGCTCATAGTGAAGACTCGGCGGAATTTGCTGATGCTGAAGCGCCAGTACTGTTTTGATCAAACCAGCAACGCCAGCAGCAGTATCAAGATGGCCGATGTTGGTTTTGACCGAACCAATTCCGCAAAATCCGGTTTTATCGGTCTGGTCTTGAAAGGACTGTTTGAGGGCCGCCACTTCAATTGGATCGCCTAGAACCGTTCCTGTTCCATGAGCTTCAACGTAGCTCAGCTGCTCAGGGTTCACTTGCGCTACAGCCATCGCTTCAGTGATGACCATCGCTTGGCCCTCTTGACTCGGAGCTGTATACCCCACCTTGGCAGCACCGTCATTATTAATGGCTGAGCCTTTAATCACCGCATGAATTGTGTCGCGATCCGCGATCGCCTCGGCTAAACGCTTCAGCACCACCACACCAACACCGTTGCCACTAATAGTGCCTTGAGCCTTCGCATCAAAGGCCCGACAATGGCCATCGGGTGAGCTAATCCCGCCCGTTTGGTAGAGATAGCCCGTTTTCTTTGCATAGGTGATGCTCACCCCCCCTGCCAGCGCTAAATCGGTTTCGCGTTCCAGCAAACTTTGGCAAGCTAGATGAATCGCCACCAGGGACGTGGAACACCCAGTTTGAACCGTAATGGCCGGCCCATGCAAATTGAGTTTATAGGCCACACGCGTAGCCAAATTATCGGGTCGATTACTATGCCTAATTTGACTAATACCCATCAAATGGATGATATGGGGATTAGTCAAGAGATTGTATAAAAAGTAACTTCCTACGCCCGATCCCCCATAAACACCTACATAACCTTCATAAGTTTGAGCGTTGTAACCAGCTCGTTCCAGAGCTTCCCAAGCAACCTCCAAAAAGAGACGCTGTTGAGGATCCATAATCTCTGCTTGTCGAGGCGTGTAGCCAAAAAAGTCAGCATCAAAAAGATCGACATTTTCCAGAACGACAGAAGCTCGAACATAATCAGGATGATCCAGTAAGTCGGCAGGAACACCCGCCGCTGCCAACTCGGCGGGGGAAGAAAACGTGATAGAGTCAATTCCTGCGGCTAAGTTTTGCCAAAAAGCGGCTAAATCAGGAGCCCCTGGGAAACGTCCAGCTAGCCCAATGATGGCAATTTCATCCCCTAGCAACGCTGTATCCAGCTCACTCATGGGTCTCTCCTAGCGATACTGATTTGGGACTACGCCGCCGCGGACTTCTTTGTTTACGGGCTGCCAAGCGACTCTCGGCCCGCTGTTGTGATTGCTCCAGCGACGATTTCTCTGGCTGGTCTTGATTCAGGTGATTGGTCAAAGCATTAATCGTGGGATAACGGAACAGATCCGTAATTGTTAATTCCGTTGCTAAAGCCTGGCGCAATTTGCTATGAACTTGCACCAACAGTAAGGAATGGCCACCTAAATCAAAGAAATTATCCTGAATGCCAACTTGCTCGACTCGCAGGATTTCTTGCCAAACGCTGGCAATCGTCAGCTCCAACTCACTACGGGGAGCTACGTAAGCAGATTCCCGCTCGGGGCGCACGGTACTGGGGTCAGGTAAAGCTTTACAGTTAATTTTGCCATTGGGCGTCAAAGGGATTTGCTTCAGTGCGATGAAAAGAGCTGGCACCATATACTCTGGCAGTTGCTCTCGCAAAAAGATACGTAGATCAGTGATGCTAGGAGACTGGTCGCGCTGCCAGACAATGTACGCGACTAAACACTTGCCTGTTTGTGGATGCTCCCAGGGAATCACGACTCCCTGTTGGATATCAGGATACAGAGCAAGTACAGCAGTAATTTCGCCAGGCTCAATGCGAAAACCGCGAATTTTCACTTGATGGTCTGTCCGGCCTAAAAATTCGAGGGTGCCATCAGCTAAATAGCGTACGCGATCGCCCGTTTTATATAGACGGGCACCAGGTTCTGAACTAAAGGGGTGCGGTATAAACTTGGTCGCGGTCGCGGTTGGTTGTTGCCAGTAGCCTCGCGCTAGATTCGCTCCACCAATATACAATTCTCCCGGCACACCAATCGGCACTAACTGCAACTGCGAATCAAGCACATAAGTTTGGATTTGGTCCAAGGGGCGACCCAAGGGCACGGTTACGGTCTGATTAATCTGGGGTGAAGCCTCCAGGGCATAGGTTAAAACCCCGACAGTCGTCTCCGTAGGGCCATAGTGATTCAAAATTTGATAATCGCCTAAGGCCCGTTGCTGCAATTGTTGCACCAGTTCCCAGGAAGCCGCTTCTCCGCCCAAGATTAAACGTTTAGGCAACGCTATGGTTTGATTGGGGATAGCAGCTAGCAAGCTAGCCAAATGCGACGGCACAATCTTCAGACAATCAACTTCATAGCGATAGAGATACTCAGCCAGAGCTAGGGGATCACTAGCGCTAGCCTGAGAGACTACATGCAGACAGCCACCACTACAAAGGGCTGGAAAAATACTGGTATTACCCAGGTCAGCAGCAAACGTGGAAACAATCGCAAACTTAGATCCGTTGGGCAGAGCCAAACGTGCCTGAATGCCATGCAGATAGTTCAATAGCTGGCGATGTTCAATCGTCACGCCCTTGGGTTGTCCCGTCGAGCCCGAGGTAAACATGACATAAACCAGATTCTCTGAGGTTACCTGACTGGCAGGATTAGCCGTGTTGAATTGAGTCAGCGTATCCCAGAAAGTATCAACACAGAGAACCTCAGCTATTGTTGCCGTCAGAGTCGATCGCAACGATTGCTGCGTCAGCAAGACCGGGGGTTGAGTGGATGCAAGGCGGCGTTCGAGGCCGGCCACAGGCAACACCGGATCCAGCGGGAGGTAAGCTCCCCCAGCTTTGAGGACAGCCAGGATGGCAACCACAAGGTGCGGCGATCGCTCCAGATAAAGTGCCACCACCACATCGGGACCAACGCCTAATGACTGGAGATGATAGGCTAGCTGATTGGCCTGATGGTTGAGTTCTTGATAGGTAAAGACTTGGTCTTCACAAACAAGGGCCGGATGGGTCGGGGTCAGGCGGACCTGGTTTTCAAAATAGTGATGAATACAGGGAAAAGCAGGCGCAGCAGACGGCGGGAGCGGCGGCGATACGGCAAATTCGTTGAGCAGTTGATGACGTTGGCGATCGCTCACCAGACCTAACGTTGGAACGATGGGATTACTGGGTGAGGCGATCAGGTTGGCTAGTAAGGTCTCAAAGCATTCTGCCAGGTTTTGAATATCCGCAAGTTGAAATAACTGAGGATTGTAATGAAACTCGGCAACCAGCTGATGTTGCCGATAACTGCAGGCAAGGTGGAGTTGGTAACGGTCTGAACACACAGACTGATGGTCAAGCGCAAATGTCACAGCCTGAGTCGTCGCTACGGCGTCTGGCCAAGCAGTAAACTCGAAGCTTATAGGGGCATCAACCACATTCGGCACAGACTGATTGAGCGGTGCTTGCCAGTGAAAATATTCTTGCTGCGGCTGGGCTGATTCCAACGTTGCTGCAACTTGCTGCAGAACTTCGCCAAAGGTTTGTTCGGCAGATGATTTAAATGTCAAGGGCAACCATTTAATTAACAGTCCCACCGTATCTTGCAGCTCTTCGTACTCTCGATTGTCAAAGGCGATGTTGAGCACGAAGGTAGATTCTTGCAGAACCCGCCCCAGTAAAATAACCCAACTGGTCAACAGAATATTTGCCAGTGAAGCTTGATAGCGTTCGGCGATCGCCGCTAACAGGTTGACCGACTCAGTCGGCAGAGAATGTTCCCAAACATCCGTCTGGAATGGCCTTAAGGCCGCAACCTTAGCGGCAAACGGCAGCTTTAGAGCAGCTTGAGTAGCCAACGCTTGCTGCTGCCAATAAGCGATGCCCGCAGCCGCATCCGCTTCGTCGGCCAGCAATTCGTGCTGCCATTCCGAAAACTGAAGATATTGAGTGACCGCCGGGAAGTCATTTGCACCGGATTGTAAGCAGCTTGCGTAGGTCTGGCTGATGTCGTGCAGCAAAGTGTTCAGGCCCTGGCGATCGCAACACAAAGCAGGCACTGTTACCCACAAAAGATGATTTTGTGGAGCTAAAGCCAACAACGCAGCTCGGAGTAGGGGGCCACGCTCAAAATCAAATGAATATTGCGCCTCAGCCTGCAACAGATGCTTAACTTTCGCAGGCTGAGCCTGAGGCAATAGTGTCGTTAAATCGATGAATTGCCAGCTCGGCGGCAGCCGATCCACGATCACCTGAATTGGCAAGCTAATTCCAGGTTGACGGTGGAATGTCGTTCGCAGGCTTTCATGGCGCTCAATAATTTGCTGTAAAACAGTTTGCAGCATCTCAATCTGCAGGTCACCTTGGATTTGGATACCTGCTTGGGCTCGATAGGGCAAGTTGTCTTGTTGCTGCAGTGTCCAAAGCCGAGCCTGCTGAGGTGACAGTCGATACCCCTCTAACTGCGCCGAAGGAACCACCTCAGACACGGCCTGTACCGCCAACCCATCTGGATCGGGCGGCTCCTGTTTCCCTAGCGGCTGCTCAGAATCGGCTGGCTCACAGTGATCTTGTTCGGAGGGCAAACCCAATTGTGTATTCGATGGCATCGATATCTATCACACCTCACTCCCAATCATTTCACCCATGGCCACGACAATCTTACGAGGCCCCTGATAGGCATAGCGACCATGACCAATTAGCATGTTATCCAGCATCAAAACATCTCCCTGCTGCCAACGAAAACTCACGGCAGTTTCCTTATAAATAGTTTTCACGATCGCAATTTCATCCGGTTCAATGGGTGTGCCATCACCGTAGTAAACATGGCGAGGTAGGTTGGCTTCTCCCAAAGATGACAAGAGGGAGGTTTGAGTCGCCGTATCCAGGCACGCAAGATGGTGCAGCAAAATCTGATTAAAAAATACCTTGTCGCCTGTCTTGGGATGGTGAGCGATCGCCGGACGAATCTGATAAGTCCTTAAATCATCTGGTTCTTTCCATTCAGGTAAAATACCAGCCTTGTGGCAATAGGCTTCAACCTGCCTTTTATCAGACGTATGGAAGAAGGATTGCCAGCTCACATCCAATCCTTCGGTATAATTACGCATATATCTTAGCTGTTTTTGTTCAAATTTTTCTCTCAATTGGGTGGGTAAAGCTTGATAAACCTTGCGACCGTCTACAATCGGCGTTTCCCCTCCTTGTTGAGCCGGTTGAACACAGAAAAACCAGATTTTGAGTGGCCAACGGCTTAGGTGAGAGCTTTCATGGTGAAATCTGATCGCCTGATCAGCCGGATAAGGGGTCGAACCATAAACGTTACCTCCGACACTTTCGCGTGGTAAATCGCCATACTCACTGAATAAAGCAGGACAAATAGCCTGGGCCAAACGTTCAAACGTTTCGACAGAAGTAAGCTGAAAGCCTCTGAACAAGAGGGCCCCATGCTGCAATAATTGCGTCTCCAGGGTGGCTCGATGACTTTGAGCCCAATCAATTAAATTAACTCCCGGATGATCCGGCTCTAGCACTAAGGGCAGCTCTGGTTGGGACGGCAAGAACCCTGTTTTAATCAGCGCTTTTTGCGGCAGCGTAACCGTCTTAGGCTGCACCCGCATAAACTTTTTGCGCTTTTTCTGAGTTTTCTGAGCTGCTAATGCTGCTTGTTGTTGCTTTTCCGCCTCACTCAAAATGTTGAGCGCATCAATGCGGGCCTCTGGCTGACGAACGATATCCTCTAACAACGTCTTAAACTGCTCGGACAGACGAGCAATGGTGTTTGCCGCAAATAGATCAGCGTTATATCGCCAGCTCCCAACAATCCCATCTTCTGTTTCGGCAACAAATAAAACCAAATCGAACTTGACCGTCTCATTGTCAGTAGCAATGGGACTGAGCGTTAATTCTGAAAACTCAACCGTCGTCACCGGATTGTTCTGCATCACAAACAGAACCTGGAATAAAGGCGTAGCGCTAGAATGACGGTCCGGTTGTAGTGCTTCTACAAGCTTCGAGAAGGGTAAATCTTGGTGAGCATAGGCTGCCATAGACACATCAAAAACACGGCGCAATAATTCCTGAAATGTTGGATTACCCGCTAGGCTCGTCCGTAACACAACGATATTGACAAAGAAGCCAATCAACTGCTCGACTTCAGCCCGGTTGCGGTTGGCAATATCAGTGCCCAAAACAATATCGGTCTGCTTATTCTGACGATGGAGCAATATCTTAAAAGCTGCCATCAATGTCATGAATAATGTCACCCCAGCTTGACGGCTGAGACCAACTAATGATTGAGATACTTCAGGTGAGAGCTGCCAGGTATGCGTTTTGCCGCGATAGCTGGATATTCCTGAAGGTGAGTAATCGGTCGGCAGTTGAAGGCTGTTGCTCCCAGCAAGCTGTCGTCGCCAATACTCGAGATGGTGCTCCAGGTTTTCATCTTGTAGCCACTGCCGCTGCCAGAGGGTGAAATCAGCATATTGGATCGGCAGCGGCGGTAAAGAAACGGGGCGACAAGCAGCAAAGCCCTGATAAAACACCGCCAATTCGCGAATGAGCACCCCCATGGACCAGCCATCGGAGACAATGTGATGCATTGTGAATAGAGCAATATGTTCTGTCTCAGCCAGCTTGAGGAGCGTACATCGTAGCAGTGGGCCTTGCGTTAAATCTAAAGGGCATCGTATTTCTGTATGCACTAAGTCTTGCACCGTGGCTGCTTGCACTGAGGCCGCAAGTGCCTGGAGATCCACAACGGGTACAACCACATGGGCGGTAGACTCCAAAACCTGCATGGGGTGCCCATCAATGACCTGAAAAGTTACGCGTAATACTTCATGCCGCTGCACAATTTCATTTAAGCTCAGCTCCACTGCGGCGACATCCAACGGTCCCGTCAGGCGCACAGCCGTTGGAATGTTATGGGCAAAAATACCGGACTGTAGTTGCTCTAAAAACCACAGCCGTTCTTGCGCAAACGAGAGTGGGTAATTGTGAGTCCGTTCAACGGGCGTAATGGGAGGTGTAAAGGGGGCGTTCGCTTGGTCGATCTGCCGCTGCACCATTTTTGCAAATTCTGCAACAGTGGGAAACTCAAATAGATACCGCAGCGGCAGATCGATCGCCAGATTTTGTCGTACTCGCGACATGACCTGAGTCACGAGTAGCGAATGTCCGCCCAGTTCAAAAAAGTTATCCCACACGCCAACTTGCTCGACCCCAAGCACCTGAGACCAAATATCGGCCAAGAGCACTTCAATAGGTGTTCGAGGGGCAACAAACGTTTCGATGAGTTCAGGCCGGAGTTGGCTAGAAGCTGGTAAGGCTTGACGATCAACCTTCCCATTGGGAGTGAGGGGAAACGCCTGAAGCAACATGAAAACAGAAGGGAGCATATATTCTGGCAATTGTTGCTTCAGGTAATGGCGTAACTCAGACGGCGTTGGGGCATATCCAACGGCTGGTACCACATAAGCTATCAGCCGCGTTGGGGCATCCACCTCGGCTTGGGCCACCACCAATGCCTGTTGAATCGAAGCATGGCCATGCAAAGCAGCTTCGATTTCCCCTAACTCAATGCGAAAGCCTCGCATTTTAATTTGGTGATCAATTCGACCCAAGAATTCAATCGTGCCATCAGAGCGATAGCGGGTAAGATCGCCCGTCTTGTATAGCCGACCGGAACCAAACGGATTCGCAATAAACTTCTCGGCTGTTAACTCTGGTCGGTTCAGGTAACCTCGGGCCAGACCGATGCCGCTGACATGTAGCTCACCAGGTACACCAATGGGGACTGGTTGACCATAAGCATCAAGTAGATAAACCTGAATATTGGCAATCGGGCGGCCAATCGACGGCAAAAGACGATTATGCCGCTGGACATCAACCTGGTCATAGGTTGTTATCACCGTACATTCCGATGGCCCATAGTCATTGATAATCGCGAAGGGAAACGCGACTTGAGGCACGCTTAAAAGCGGCGCTCCACCTGTGTGTAAGGTTTCTAGGCAATGGTTAGCGTCGGTCCACGGGATGGCTAAAAATGCCTCTAAGACAGGTGTTGGCAAGAAGCCAACAGTGATTTGCTGCGCGCCAAGCCACTTCTGGAAGGCTAAAGGCGAGAGTCGATATTGCTCAGGAACAATGTAGAGCGAGGCACCAGTTGAAAGGCAATGCCATATTTCCCAGCTGGAGGCGTCAAAAGAAAGACTCGCAAATTGTGAAACCCTGTCTTCGAGGCTGGGACGGAAGGTTTTAGCGTGCCAAGCAACTAAATTATGGAGTGCGACGTGCTCAATTTGCACCCCCTTAGGTTGGCCAGAAGAGCCTGAGGTGTACATCGCATAGGCGAGGTTGTGATGCGTGACCAGCGTTGCCGGATTTTCCCGTGACAACCGTGCCATTGTCGACCAGTCGCGGTCCAGGCATACGGTCTGCAGGTTTCCTTCATAGCTTAAGTCCTCTAGCCGCTCTAGCAGATGCTGCTGCGTAAGCAGGACATTCACGTTGGCATCAGCCAGCATAAACTGCAGCCGCGTTTTGGGATAGCTAGGGTCAAGTGGTACGTAGGCTCCCCCCGCCTTGAGGATGGCAAGCAAACCGACAATCATTTCAATGGAACGTTCCATATAGACGCCAACCAGAGTTTCCGGTACGACCCCTAATTGACGTAGATAGTGCGCCAGTTGATTAGCGCGTTGGTTAAGCGCCTGGTAAGTGACGGAATGGGTGTCTAAAACTACCGCGATCGCATCCGGCGTGCGTTCTACCTGGGCTTCAAATAGCTGGTGAACGATTTCGGAGTGAGGCGTATCAACTTGGGTCTGGTTCCAATCGACCAACAGTTGTTGATGTTCGGCCGCGCTTAATAAGGGTAAATCGGCCAGAGGCAAATCGGGATGATTAACCGCCCCCTCAATCAAAGTTTGAAAATGTTGACCCATCCGGGCAATAGTAGACGCCTCAAAGAGATCAGCGTTATATTCCAGCAACCCTTCCAAACCAGTCTCGGTTTCCCATAGCATGCAGGAGAGGTCGAACTTTGCACCTCTATTCCCCTCATTAAAAGAACTGATAGTTAGCCCTGGCAGCGACTGATTATCCATAGGAGCACGCTGCAAAGTAAACATAACTTGGAACAAAGGATGATAGCTCAGATCCCGCTCGAGTCGAAGCGTGTCAACCAATTGCTCAAAGGGCAGGTCCTGATGGGTATACGCGCTCAGGGCAACCCGACGCACCTGACCTAGCAACGCTCGGAAGCTTTGATTACCAGAAATGACACTGCGCATGACCAACGTGTTCGCAAAAAAGCCAACCAGGCCTTCTAACTCGACACGATTACGATTAGCGATAGGAGTCCCTACCAGAACATCGGCTTGACCTGTATAGCGATACAGCAAGCACTTAAAAAGCGTTAGCAGAGTAATAAATAAAGTGACTTTTTCCTGGCGGCTGATTGCTTTTAAGGCCTCAGTCAATGAATAGGCCAACTGCCAGGGCTGACCTCCTGCCAGACAGTTTTGGCGAGCCGAACGAGGATGGTCAGTCGATAATTTTAACTGGGAGGGTGCCTGGCTAAGCGTCTTTTCCCAATAGCGTAATTGGTTGGCTAAAGCCTCGCCTTGTAAATGTTGTCGCTGCCAGACAGCAAAGTCGGCATATTGGATGGGCAGTTCTGGTAAGGGACTGGGATGATTGGTCGAAAACGCCGCATAAAGCGTTGTGAACTCGCGGATGAGAACCCCATTAGACCAACCATCCGAAATGATGTGGTGGGTAGTAAATAGAAGAATATGCTCAAAGTTTGCTAACTTCAGTACTGCAACTCGCAGCAAAGGACCGTTGACAAGATCAAATGGGACTTCTGCTGCTTGCGCCGCTAACCAACGAACTTCCTTCTGACGCTGAGCCGATGACAAGGCACGTAGATCGATGACGGGGATAGCAATGAGGAGCTTCGGTAAGATTATCTGGACTGGTTGCTCATTATGGGTCGAGAAAACAGTTCGCAAAGATTCATGTCGCCTGATAATCTCCAGCAAGCTCTGTCGCAAAGCTCTGATATTCAGTTGTCCGCTTAACTTGAGCGCCGCAGGCATATTATATGCAGAACTGTTCGGTTCTAGCTGATCTAAAAACCATAGTCGCTGCTGAGCAAACGATAAGGGAAAAATATTGGCTGCTCGACTTTGACGCTCAATCAACCGAGGCTGTTCTTTTGTCTGCTGGCGTCTTTGCTGAAGTTGCCGGAGCAGTAATTCCCTTTTCTCTGGTGAAAGTTGAGCAATTTGCTCAGACAAGTTACTCACAGCTAGCCTCCTGGGCAATCGCCTCTTCACCTATCATCGTCAGGGCAGTCTCAATCTCTTCTTCAGAGAGCGTCTCGATGTCAGCTAAGACCTCAGCCAAATCAGCTTCACTTACTTCTGCGGCTAACTGCTGAGTAATAATTGTGGCAAAATCGGCAACCGTAGGGGCCTCAAAAAACTGTAGCAAACTGGGCTCTAGATTGAACGTAGCCCGCAATCGAGACACGACCTGGATAGCTAGCAGGGAATGCCCTCCCAAGTCGAAGAAATCATCGTAGATGCCCACTTTGTCGATCTGCAAAGTTTCAGCCCAAATGGTTGCCAACGTTGCTTCAACCTCAGTGCGAGGAGCTACATAATCGGCCGTTAATTCCGAGCGAGCCACACTGGGAGCCGGTAGATTTTGGTAATCAATTTTGCCATTAGCGGTTATCGGCAACTGCTGCAGTGGGATCCACGCCGCAGGCATCATATAGTCGGGCAGTTCCTCCCTTAAAAACTGACGGAGATCAGCGATCGCTGGCAGTGGCTCTGGTTGCCGAACCACATAGGCTGCCAGGCGGTTATCGCCAGGCTGAGGCGTCCAGATAGTAACGATGGCCTGGTTCACCCCCGGATGCTCACCTAATTTCGCCTCAATCTCGCCCAACTCAACCCGAAAACCCCGAATCTTTACCTGCTTGTCTACACGCCCAAGGAACTCAAGTCCCCCATCAGGAAGATGACGAACGCGATCGCCCGTTTTGTAAAGGCGGGAAACGGTGAATTTTGAATTTTGAATTTTGTAGACCCCTGAGCGGCTTCCCGAAGGGTATTTTGAATTCTGACCCTGGACTCCCGACTCCTGACTCCTGACTTCTACCTCCTGGCAAAATGGATTAGGAATAAAGCGCTCTGCGGTCAATTCAGGATGATCAAAGTAGCCTCGGGTGAGCCCAGCGCCGCTGATATAGAGTTCACCAGGAGCCCCCAATGGGACCGGTTGCAGGTATTCGTCTAAAACATAAGTCACCGTGTTGGCTAGGGGATAGCCTAGGGGAACGGTCTCCGTGCCATGATAAGTGGGTCTATCGCGGGTTGCGTAGGTTAAGACACCCACAGTAGTTTCCGTAGGGCCATAGTGGTTGAGTATATGAAAATCTTTGACTGCTCTCTGGCGGAGTTGCTCAATCAAATGCCAGCTTGTGGCTTCACCACCCAAAATTAGCTGCTGGGGTGGCACTATTGACTGGCCAGACAAAGTCCCTAACAAGGAACCTAAGTGAGAGGGGACGATTTTGAGACAGTCAATAGTGTGTTGATGAAAGTAATGTGCCAAGAGCAATGGATCACTGGCTCTATTGGCAGCAATTACATGCAGGCAGCCGCCTGAACACAACGCTGCAAAAATAACCGTGTTGCCCAGGTCAGCAGCCACCGTTGAAACAGTGGCGAAATTGGCAGGTGTTGGCAAATTTAACCTGGCTTGGATACCCTGCACATAGTTAAACAGTTGACGATGTTCGACCATCACAGCCTTGGGTTGCCCCGTTGAGCCAGACGTGAAAATAAGATAGGCCAAATGTTGAGGAGACAGCGGGCAAGCAGGAAGCGACAAAGCGCGCGCAGGGATGTCTGTATCCAAGCAGAATACAGGTGTAGATACATCTAAATGCGACGTTAGAGACTGCTGGGTAAGCAGAATTGGATATTGGATGACGCTCAGACGATAGTCTAAACCAGCCTTGGGTAAAGCCGGATCGAGTGGGAGATATGCGCCTCCTGCTTTGAGAACCGCCAGCATGGCAGTAATCAGCTCTAAGGATCGCTCTAAATAAATCGGAACAACGACATCAGGACCGACCCCCCGACTCCGAAGGTAGTTAGCCAGCTGAGTCGCCCTCAAGTTCAGCTCAGCGTAGGTAAGCTGCTGATCTTCATAGACAAGCGCCAAGCGATCAGGATGCTTAGCAGCTTGAGCTTCAAAGAGAGTATGAATGCCCGGAATGCTAGAAGTGAAAGCAGGTGCTAGCGAGACCGTCGATGCGAACGAGTGGAGGAGTTGTTGACGATGGCGATCGCTCACCATATCCAGTTTTCCTATGGGTGCCTCAGGAGTAGTCGTGGCACTCATAAGCAGTTTTTGAAAAGCCTCAGCCAACTGTTGAATATCAGCAGATAAGAATAAATTTGCATCGTAATGAAACTCAGCCGTGAGGACGTCTCCTTGGCGAATACAATTGAGCTTGACTTTGAAGCGATCAAAATACGTCAATTGGTGATGCAGAGAAAATGCGATCGAATGCCCTGCCCACTGCTCTGGCCACTGATCAAACTCGAAGCAATAAGGGAAAAAGGGAACATGACTAGAGTCAGGATATTGTTCCGAGAAATCTTCCCAGTTGAAAGACTCTTGCCATTTGGCAGCCTCATTGAGCGTTGATGCGACTTGCTGCACAACCTGCATTAAAGGCATAGAACCCTCTAAGCGACAAATAATTGGCAGGTGTTTGGCAAAGAGGCCAAAAGCATCTGTCAACTCTTCATAATTGCGACCGTTAAAGCAAGTACCTATCAACAAGTTAGATTGCCCGGTAAATTTCCACAGCAACACCTGCCAGCAAATCAAGAGAAAAGTTTGGCTAGAGGTCTTACACTGCTGTGAAAAACCATCTAGCTTGCTCAGGATAGGGCTCGATATATCAACAGTGCAAACTTGAGGAGCAAATTGGAGTGATTCTGGCTGACAGTTTTCGTACGGTAATTTCAGGTTAAAGTGAGCACCCAAATCCAAATTACGCCAGTAGGCTTTCCCTAGCTCTCCTTCCTTACTCGTGAAAAGCTCATTTTGCCATTCTGCCAAATCAGCATATTGCAAAGTGGTCTCAATTGAATTCTCCTCTACTGTCTCAGCTGCATAAACACAATAAAGTTCTTGGATAAAAAGCTTTACCGTTCCAGCATCGGCACAAAGTGCAGGGAGAGAAACCAGCAGTAGATGTTGCTGAGAAGCCATTTTCACTAGCAGACTATGCCAAAGTGGAGGCTGGCTAAAATCAAAGGCTGGTTGGTTTTCAGGCCGTTGCAGCGCCTCAATCTGTGCCGCCTGAGTCGCAGCTCCTAAATGACTAAAGTCATGATTGTGAACCAAGGGTAAATCGGCCTCGGCAATGACTTGCAGCGGAACCAGCATCTCTGGCAGCACTTGAAAGGTTGTGCGCAGAATTTCATAACGATTCGCAAGATGTCCTAATGCCCATCTGAGACGTTTCTCATCAAGCTGCCCAGTTATCAGCAGCGAAAATTGCGACCGATAAGGTAAATGGCGATGAACTTGCTGGACTAACCACAAATGTTTTTGCTGTGGTGATAATTGAAATCCTTCTGTCGATATCTGATGCATCCCTATCACCTTCCTTCTGAATCTAGCAAGCTGACGGTCAGAACGTTAACTTGCTAGGGGGGGGGTGAGCACGCACATCATAAAACTCACCCAAAACCTTGAGCATGCTTTTCCTGGGAGCGCCAACGCCAAGGAAAAATCGCATAAAATCAACGCATGTCAACAGGTTGGCGTCATCAAACATTTTTAACACTAACCGTCAATCAATCAAGCCTCGACTAAATTGTTGCAATTATTGCAAGTTTCTATACCTCAAATGCCTTTGCTGGGGTTCGCATTCTTAATGACAGACAACTCGCATCGAGACACTTCTTAAGCCGCTCCCTTAAATCTCGAAAATCTATCCGCAACCTACAACCGTAAATAAAGGTCTCATACATAGATGTAAGAAGGCAACATCAACAATCTCTTTAGCTAGAAGCCTCAAAGTAAATAACCTCTGCCTTAGAACAATAGAAGCTAACCAAGAGGCTACCGTTAATCCTCCTCAAGCCATTCACTTGAAAGGAGATTTAAGTATAAGCCTTAATTACCATAAGGATATTGAGAATATTTGTCAATAACTTTCCAGGGAGTAAGGTCAATATAGTGATTCTAATTAAGAATGAGAATCAGGTGAGACTCAGGCACATCGATAG
>ERZ1740058.818-NODE-818-length-19492-cov-9.595154_pt1 | contig 19492 bp, 19 predicted proteins | sample MGYA00581745_ERZ1740058 | MGnify/ENA primary metagenome ERZ1740058 (study PRJEB43018, sample SAMN04849742) | marine metagenome | isolation source: floating plastic debris | place: Pacific Ocean | collected 2008-08-30 | study: EMG produced TPA metagenomics assembly... | reverse complement strand
GTATTTGGCCGACCGCGGTCTTGTTGGTGTTGGTGATTGGCGGTCCGGCAAGGGTATCCAACTCTGGCACGGCGCCGGGCTCGATGGCGAGGGTATCGCGCACAATCGCCGCCAGTGAGGCCCACGCCGCCCGCATGGCGCCGTCGCGGTTTTTCAGCGCCAGTGCCATCCCAAGTTCCGGAAACACGGCGATGCAGACCCCCTCGGCGCCCGTCTTGGCGAACGCGCGCCCGGGCAAGGCTCGCATCAAAATCGTGTCCACGCGCCGCTCGCCGGCCACCATCTCGGGATGCTTGAAACACGCTGCCATCAGCCGGTCCGCCGCTGCCTTACGGTCCGCGCTGATGGCTGAGCCGTCGCTCAGCACGGCGAAGCTGCGGGCAAGGGCGGACAGCGGGATCGCGTAGGTGGGGACAGCGCAGCCATCGATGGCGCAGTTGTGGCCGTTATGGGCCGCGCCGCTCAACTCGGTGAAAATCTGGGCGATCCTCACCTGATGCGGGTGCTCGGGCTGGCTGTACCCGCTAACGGGATGTCCCGCGTGCACCGCGCAGCCCATCATCCCCGCATGTTTGCCCGAGCAGCCGTTGATGATTTTCAAAGGCTCTCGGCCGGCCTGAAGAAATGCTGCCCGGTCGGAGGGCGCTGCGGGTGTTTGCGGCCCGCACTCATAAGCCTCTTGCGACACGCCAGCCGCGCGCAGCATTCCTGCAGCTACCCGTTCGTGTTCGCAGGTGCCGTCGTGCGAGGCGCAGGCGAGGGCCAAGGCCTCATCATCAAACCCGAACGCGTCAGCCGCCCCGCTCTCGATCACCGGCAGCGCTTGGATCAGCTTGACCGAGGAGCGCGGGTAGAACACGCGCTCGGTATCGCCCCACGCCCGCACGATGCCGCCGCGCCCATCCATCAGCACGGCATCGACGGCGTGCTCGCTCTCCACGGCGGGGCCGCGGGTGACGTTCACCGTGATCGGAGCGCGCGTCATTACCGGCCTCCGCAAGACGTCAACTGACGGTGATGAGCGATCGTCACGGATCAAGCTCGACCAGTTGGGTCGCACAGTCGAGGTCGGTCACAACATGTGTTGCAAACCGCCCTCGCAGCGTGGCGCGCAGGCCGTTTTGTCGCTCTGCCCCCACACACACCACAACGCGCTGCCGGACCGAGCGAAGGTCAGCAAGGCTGATCCCGATAATGCGCTCATCGATGGGTCCGGGAATGTGCACGCCCTCGTTGTCGATAAAGCGTCCGGCAATGGCGGCCGCCGGTGCCTTCTCCTCATAGAAGGCGTCTTCCTCGGCCGTCATGTAGCCGCTGCGCCGAATATGGCTTTCCCGATGGCTCTCGCCGACCGCCACCATCACCGTGTCGCACATGGCCAAAGACGCCAATTGGTTGGAAATCACCGGTTCTTGTCGAAGCGCTCGTGCGGTCTCCGACCTTGCGCAGACGGCAGGGGCGTGCAGCGGCGAACAGCGCGCCCCCAGCCGTTCGGCCAGAAGGTTGGCGCACCGATCCGCTGAATAGCCGAATGGATTGCTGAGCGAGCCTAGAAGCTGCGCCACAGTCATGTCGGTGAAAGCCCGCTGCGGCGTGTGCAATCCGATCTTGTAGACCGTCTCACCCCAGCCGACGCCAAAAATCCCGTCCGGCTTTAAGATGTCGCTTAGCCACAATCCCGCCGCGGAGCACACCCTTTCCATGACGGTGCTAGCGCTGCGCGGCACGATGTAGGCCGCCTCCAAACCGTACCGCTCACAAATCTCCGACGCGAGTTCGGACCGGGTCATTAAGGCTGGATCGAGCGAGATGCGCACCAAACCATCGGCGCGCGCCTGACGCAGGTAGTTGTGCACCGTGGAGCGCGACACGTTCAGCATCTCGGCGACTTCCGCCTGGCTCTTGTCTTCGATGAAGTAAGCCCATGCGGCGCTCAGCACCTGATCGTGTGCAGCTTCAGCCGGCGCAGCCAGCGGCTTAGTGCTGTGCTGTCGCTGCTTTTGATTGAGCGCCATAATTGCGGAAGGCCTTCAGAACACGATCCATTTCCTGGTCGTCCAATAATGGCGGCGGACCAAGCTGGCGTGCAAGTGTGTACTGCGTGGCAAGAGTCTCAACTTCGATTGCGAGCGCAAAGGCGCTCTCCACATCGCGGCCAAACGCGATCTGGCCATGGTGGGCGAGCAAGCAGGCCCGCCGGCCTTCGAGCGCGCTCATCATCGCATCTGACAGCGCCTGGGTCCCGAACGTCGCGTAGGCTGCGCAGCGAATGGTCGTGCCGCCGGCCACTGCGACCATGTAGTGAAAGGCCGGGATCCCTTCGCCGTGACAAGCGAGTGCGGTGGCGTGGGGCGAATGAGTATGCACCACAGCGCCGGCCTCAGGTCTCGCCTGGTAAATATCGAGGTGCATGCGCCACTCTGAGGAGGGCCGGATGTCCCCGTCAAACGTGCCGTCTTCGCGAACCTCGACGATCATGTCCGGCGTCAACTTGGCGTAGGGCACACCTGACGGGGTGATCAGCATCCCCTCGCCGGAGCGCGACGAGACGTTGCCTGACGTCCCTGTGCTTAAACCGCTAGGGCCCATGGCAAGGCAGGCGTCGATAATGCTGGTCCGAACCGCGAGCGACTTGGTTCTTGTCGCTCTCTTCGGTGCCCTCGCGGTCACGCTGCGGCGGCGCTCTCAGCGGGAAACAAGCGCTTGATCCCCTCAACGCTTGCGCTCGCAACGCCGCGCTCGGTGATGAGGCCGGTCACCAACCGCGCCGGCGTCACGTCGAACGCAAAGTTCGCTGCTGCCGTCCCGTCAGGTGTCAGCTGCACGCGCGTGACGGTGCCGTCGGGCGCTTTGCCGGCAATGTGAGTCACCTCCTCAGCACCGCGTTCTTCGATGGGGATCCCATCGCCGCTCGCCAAGGAAAAATCGATGGTGGGCGAGGGGAGCGCCACGTAGAACGGCACGGAGTTGTCGTGCGCTGCGACGGCCTTCAGGTAGGTTCCGATCTTGTTGCACACATCGCCGTTGGCAGCCGTGCGGTCAGTGCCGACGATCACCAGGTCGACCATGCCGTGGCGCATGAGGTGTCCGCCCGCGTTGTCGGCAATGACCGTGTGCGGAACCCCCGCCTCGGCCAGTTCCCACGCGGTGAGCGCGGCGCCTTGATTGCGGGGCCGCGTTTCGTCCACCCACACGTGGACAGCCAGCCCCGCCTGGTGGGCCAAGTAAATCGGAGCGGTTGCTGTGCCCCAGTCCACCGTTGCGAGCCGGCCGGCATTGCAGTGGGTGAGAATGTTGAGGGGGCGCTTGCCGTTCGCCTCCGACAGCGCCTGTAGGATAGGCAATCCCGCCTCGCCAATCGCGCGGTTGATGGCCGCGTCCTCTGCGGTGATTTCGGCGGCCATGTCCCACGCGGTCGCTTCGCGCACCTCCTGCGGCGCGCTTCTTACCGCGCGCGCCACCCGGTCCAGGGCCCAGCGCAGGTTAACTGCCGTCGGCCGGGTCGCGGTGAGCATGCTCACCAATTGCGACACGGCAGCATCGTCAGCACGTTCTCGCAGCCCGAGCGCCATTCCGTAAGCGGCCGTCGCCCCAATCAGTGGCGCGCCTCTCACCAGCATGTCGCGAATTGCGTGAGCGGCGTCTGGCGCGGTGTGCAGGTCCACAGTGACAAGCCGGTGGGGCAGATGCGTTTGGTCGATGATCTGCACCGCGCCGACCGCGCCATCCTGGGGCCGGCGCACTTCAGCAATTGTCGGAAGCCGTTCTGCTGCCGCGCTCATCGCCCAGAACGGAGGATGTCTTCAGCAATTGCGACCATGTCTTGGGTCCCCGTTATGTTGGCTCGATCCAGCAAGACCTGGCGAGCAAACCTCAACGCGCGGCGCTCGCAATTTGCGCGCACCGCCTCGTCTTCAATCTGCAGCATTTCCGGTGATCCCGCCATCCCAACAATTCGGCGAATGATCTCCCCCCCGATAAAGCCGGCCATGGCCGCCGCGCGCGTCGCGGAGTACTCGGCGAGCGCCATTTCTTCGCCATCATCGAACCGGGCAAGCGTGAGCTCGCTGTAGGCCGTGCCGGTCCGCCGGGTCCGCCAAAGGTCTGAGAATTCTGCGAGCAACCGGTTGGCAGCGATCTCGACTTCATTGAGCATCCAAGTCTGGTACCGAAACGCGCCAGGCCCCAACCCGTCCTGAGCAAACAGGTTTAGGTAAAAGCCTGCCAAGAAGCACGAATAGTCAAATTCGATCGGGCCATAGCCGACAAATTCCGATGAATTGATGATGACTTTCTGTTCTTGATCGACAGAGTACAGGTAAACCTGATCAAGGCTGAGGTTGTTATGAAGGAGGCAGTCGGCTCTCGTCAGGTAGTCGAGTTTTAGGTGCTGAAGTGCGAGGACAAGAGTCCGATCGGATAACAGGTCCTGAACATCATCATCAAGATGGGGGCTGTTCCAATTGTTGGTAGGATGGTCGATGAATGGACCATCAAAGATCAACTCGGTGTTGAGCTGCGTCAGCGCCGCATTGCCGGAGAAATGCGCAATGCGGCTGCGTTGCTCATCCAAATCGATGGCGAGATCGCTGGTGAGGAACGAGCTCCTGGCGATGGCGGCTGCTACCTGAGCCAAAACTCCAGGCATGTCTTCGCGTGCGGTGAGGCGTTTTTGAACGCTTTTGCCATTGAGCAAGGAACCGGCGAGGAGCACGCCGGCGCTCGGATCAGCGGCGAGTGGGATCGTGAACTCCGGTGCAGCATTGTTGAGAAATCGAGCGCCGTCGGCTTCGAATGCGACGCGCTTTGGCGGCAGTGCAATCACGTGGCGGCCTAGCGTGACACGATCTGTCGCCCACTTCACCAACACGCTGCCGTCTGGGCCGCTGACCCGAAATGTCGGCGAAAGGCTTGCGGTGCGCTGCGGCTTTATCTGCCAATTTTGGGGGCTGCCACCCAGCTGAGACATGACGTCATTGCGGTTTGCAATGCGCTCCAACAGCGATGTCCACATCGTTGCTGGAAGTCCTTGTGTCGGCAAGTCGTCCGACAGTGCGCTTGAGTTGTTTACTACGTAATCGCGGTCTGACACAGACGCCTCAACAAAACCACTACCAGTGCGAGCTAAGTGTAATGAGGTCGCGCTTCGACAGAGTGCGACGATCCATACTCGCGGGATGTTCAAACATGAACAAAAAGCAACATTAGGTGTGTCTCTGTGCTTCGTGTCATCGGAAGATCAATTCACCTATCCGGAATTAGTTCCAACTCAGTACACTTTTTTCGATGGGAAGCACTGCACGCGATGCCCGGGCTTAGTCTGCAGGTCCGTCGCGAGCTTACTATCAAGGGGGCATGCGAGATTGCGCGATCGGAAGACGCAAAGCATGCAGTCCGCCCAGTAAGAGCGGACCAAATTCCTCAGGCAAGCGTCGCTGAACCCGGCCTGCGTTTTGACCCAGCCGTTGACGGCTGGCCGACATCGTTCACGATGGTGGCCGTCCAACGACCAAGAAGGAGCTTTGCATGGAGACGCGCGCCGCCATTTTGTCGGCCTTTCCCGCCGAGCGGCCCTATGCGCGTTCCCGGCCGTTGGCGATCGAACGGGTGAGGCTCGACGACCCCGGGCCAGGCGAGGTGCTCGCGCGCGTGGTGGCAGCGGGGCTCTGCCACTCCGACCTTTCGGTTATCAATGGCGATCGGCCCCGGCAAATGCCCATGGCCTTGGGCCATGAGGCGGCTGGTGTCGTGGAGCGTGTCGGACCGCATGTGGAGGGTTTCGCGCCCGGCGATCAGGTCATCATGATCTTCGTGCCCACGTGCGGTCAGTGCGCGCCTTGCGCTGAGGGTCGCCCTGCCTTGTGCGAGCCCGGCGCCGCGGCCAACAATGCCGGCACGCTGTTGGGGGGTGACATTCGCATCCACCGTGGCGATGAGCTGGTGCACCACCACGTTGGCGTCTCAGCGTTCGCTGACTATGCGGTGCTGTCAGCGCGCTCACTGGTCAAGATTAGCCCCGACTTTCCGCTTCACATCGCGGCGCTGTTTGGTTGCGCCGTGCTGACTGGCATGGGCGCGGTTGTGAACACGGCCGGCGTGCGGGCCGGACAAACGGTTGCTGTGGTGGGGCTCGGCGGTGTCGGACTGTCGGCAGTGCTTGGCGCAGTCGCGTCCGGCGCAGCCGAGGTCATTGCTGTGGACGTCAACGCTGATAAACTTGCGTTTGCAAAATCCATCGGTGCCACCGCAGCGTTCAGAGCGGATGCACCTGATGTCATCGGCGACATCAAAGAGTGGACCAAGGGCGGCGTTGATGCGGCAGTGGAAACGGCTGGCGTCATCCCCGCGCTCGAGCTCGCCTACGAGATTACGCGCCGGGGCGGTCAAACGGTGACCGCAAGTCTTGCCAACCCAGCGGCCCGGCTGCCCATCTCGCCGGTGCGCCTGGTGGCTGAGGAGCGGACGTTGCGCGGCTCATATCTTGGCGGCGGCGTGCCATCGCGGGATATCCGCCGCTACATGGCGCTGCATTTGGCAGGCCGTCTGCCCGTCGAGAAGCTCCATTCCGGGACGAGCCCGCTGGAGGACATTAACGCCGCGTTCGATGACCTAGCCGACGGGCGCGCGATCAGGCACCTGATCGCGCTGCACTGATGGGTCGCGAACCCCGTGGCGTTACCCGCGGGGGCTGATCAGCCGCCACACCATGGGGGCTGCGATGGCGACCACCGCCGCTTTGACGAGGTCGGGGACGATGAACGGCGCGAGGCCGGCTGCAATGAGCGGCTGCCCATAACCCATGATCGTCCCTAGCCAGGCTAAGCCGAGTGCGTACGTCACCGCGATGCCGATCAGGCAGGCGATGGCGCTGAGGACAATGTTGCGGCTCCAACCCCGGTCAGCCAGTGCGCCCACCACCAAAGCGGTCGCGAGGAAGCCGGCCAGGTAACCGCCGGTCGGCCCCATCATGTAGGCAAGGCCAATCCCGCGCTCCGGGGTGCCAGCAAACACTGGAAGTCCGAGCGCGCCCTGCGCCAGATACAGCGCCACTGCGAGCACTGCCATCCGTGCGCCAAACCCAAGCGCGATGGCCATTACCGCCATAGTCTGCAGCGTCACCGGGACGGGCGCCAGCGGCACCTCAATCTTTGCGCTGATCCAAAGCAGCAGCGACCCTGCGATCACAGCGAAAATCTGGCGCGGCACACTGCCGGCGGTGACGGTGGATGCTAGGCTGGCAGAGGCGGACATAAAGATCCCTTTCGCGAAACTCATCTCCAATCCGCCCGATTACCCCTGCGCGTCAAGCGAGCGCGTTAGAGTATCATCCGATCTGACTGAAGGAGGCAGATCGAAAAGGTGATGCGCCAGACCAAAGAGCGACCGCGTTTCCATCCGATAAGGTTGTTTCAACCTGATCGGATCGCGGTCTAGGTCACGCCAGTTATGGGGGCGTGACCTAGCGTTTGCGGCGGCAATAAAGTTCCATGCGGTGCCGGACGACCTCAAAACCCAGCTCGGCCGCGATCTCAGCCTGCAACGCCTCGATCTTCTCGGAGTAGAACTCGATGACCTCGCCGCTATCGACATCGATGATGTGGTCGTGGTGATCAGGCGGCGCGGTTTCAAAGCGCGCCGATGTGCCCTCAAAGGCGTGGCGTTGAACAATGCCCTGGTCCTGGAGCGCGGCGAGCGTGCGGTAGACGGTCGCGAGCGAGACCGATGTGTCGATGGCGCGGGCACGGTTGTGCAGCTCCGTAGCGTCGGGATGGTCGTCCGCCTCGGCTAAAACCTGAAGGATAGCCGCGCGTTGGCGCGTGATGCGCACGCCATCTGCGCGCAGCACCTCCTCAAGCTCCGCCGCTCGTTCTTCCGCGCTCGACATCGTCGCGACACTACCCAGGCATTTTTTGTTCGCAAGGGTCTTGTCGTGCGATCTCTTGTGGAGCATCTTTAATGCAACTCATTCGCAATTGCGTCTAGGTGAGCAAACCGTAACCGAGCCGCAAGCTGCGGTGGGGACAGGGGAGGAGGCGGACATGACACCAATCATACCAGCGCCAAAAGCAGTCTTGGCCAGCGTCCTGATGATCGCCGCCTTAGGTGCGTCCGCCGCTGCGGCCGATGATGAGCAGCTCACCGTCGTCACCACCACGGGGATGATTGCGGACACGGCCGCACGCATCGGCGGTGACCTGGTGGACGTGCGTGGACTGATGGGCGCCGGCATCGACCCGCACGCCTACCGCCAAACGCGCTCCGACATTGCCGCCCTCACACAGGCCGACGTCGTGCTGTGGCATGGGCTGAACCTTGAAGCCCAGATGCGGCCGTTCATGGAGCAGCTCGCAGAGCGCTCGGTCGTCGTCGCCGTCGGCGAGGCCGTGCCCGAAGACGGCCTGATTGCTGATCCTGAATATGACGGTCAGCCGGACCCTCACGTTTGGATGGATCCAGAGCTTTGGGGGCATGTGGTCGACGCCATCGAGGGCGTCCTGGTGGCCGAGGATCCAGACAACGCCAGCGTCTATGAAGCGAACGCCGAAGCGTTCCGCGCTGAGCTTTCAGAGCTTGCAGCCTACTCCGAAGAAACGCTCCAAAGCGTGCCTGAAAACAGCCGCGTTCTTGTGACCGCCCATGACGCATTCGCGTATTTCGGGCGTGCTTATGACTTCGAGGTGCTCGGCATCCAAGGCATCTCCACCCAGTCCGAAGCCGGCCTTCAGCGCATTGCCGAACTGGTCGATACGTTGGTGGACCGCGACATCACGGCGGTGTTCGTGGAGTCCTCAGTGTCTGACCGCAACGTGCGCGCCCTCATCGAAGGCGCAGCCGCAGAGGGGCACACCGTGAAAATCGGTGGCGAGTTGTTCTCCGACGCCATGGGGCCGGAGGGCACCTATGAGGGCACCTTCCTGGGCATGCTCGATCACAATGTAACGGGTATCTCCAGCGCCCTTGGTGGCGACGCGCCCAGCCGAGGGCGGCTCGGTAAGCTCGGCGGGGAGGGTTAGGTCGATGTTCCGCTCGATGGAAAATCCGTTCGCTAAACCCATTCTCGTTGCGAGCGAAGGCGAACCGGTCGCGCCCGATCCGGCCATTGATGAAGCGGCTCTGACCGTGCGCGGCCTCACCGTTGCCTATGGCGGGTCACCGGTGATCTTTTCCATCGACATGACCGCGCCCCAGGGCACGATGACAGCGATTGTCGGACCCAACGGTGCCGGCAAGTCCACGCTCCTTAAGGGGGTGCTTGGCCTGGTGCCCGCGCTGTCTGGCAAAGCTGCCGTCTTCGGCGCGCCGCTCGCAGCTGCGCGCCACCGGATCGCCTACGTGCCCCAGCGCGCTGGCATCGACTGGGATTTTCCGGTGAGGGTGGCGGACGTTGTTGCCATGGGCCTTTACCGTGAACTTGGCCTCCTTGGCAGAGTGTCGGGCCAGCGCAGGGCCAAAATCGTGAGTGCTCTTGAACGGGTGGGGATGGCAGCCTTTGCCGACCGCCAGATTGGCCAGCTTTCGGGCGGTCAACAACAGCGCGTTTTCCTGGCCCGTGCGCTTGCCCAAGACGCCGACCTCATCCTCCTGGATGAGCCGTTCGCTGGCGTCGACGCCGCCACCGAAAAAGCCATCGTCAACGTCCTTCGCGAATTGCGTGATGCCGGCAAAACCGTCGTCGTCGTGCACCACGACCTGACCACGGTCGCGGAGTATTTCGACCGCGTCTTTGTGATCAATACGCGCAAGATTGCTGAAGGCTCTGTCGCTGAGGCGTTCACGGCCGATGCCCTGCATGCTGCCTATGGCGGCCGGCTGGCTAGCGCGCAGTTGAGCGAATTGCGCGCCCCGGCGGCTTAACGGGAGGCAGCGCCCATGGAGGCGTTTGTTGCCGCGCTGACGTTCTCTGCCGGCTACAACGCCGCGCTCGTGGTGATCGGTGCGACCCTTTTTGGGGCAGCGGCTGCAGCGAGCGGGACATTTTTGGTGCTGCGGCGCCAGGCGCTCATGACCGATGCCATCGCCCACGCAACGCTTCCAGGCCTTGCGATCGCGTTCATGGTCATGGTCGCTGCCGGCTTCGACGGGCGAAACCTGCTGGGCCTCCTCATCGGTTCGGCAATCTCTGCCCTCATTGGCGTCGTCGCCGTCGATGTGATCGTCAAGCGCACCCGCCTTATGGAAGACGCCGCCATCGGGGCGGTTCTGTCGGTCTTCTTCGGGTTTGGGGTGGTGCTTCTCACCATCGTTCAGTCCATGTCAGCCGGCCGACAAGCGGGGCTTGAGGGTTTCCTTCTCGGCTCCACGGCCGGCATGCTGCGGGCCGATGCCATGTTGATCGCCGTGTCAGCCGCGGTTGTGGGCGTGCTCTTGTTCGTTCTGCGCCGCCCGCTGACGCTTGTGGCATTCGACCCGCAATATGCTGCCGGGCAGGGCGTCAAAGTGCGCCTCATGGACCTTGTCGCCACCGCCATGGTGCTTGCGGTCACCGTCATCGGACTAAAGCTTGTCGGGCTTATTCTAGTGGTGGCCCTCCTCATCATCCCGCCGGTCGCCGCGCGGTTCTGGACCAACGACATCAGCAAAGTGCTTTTTCTCTCAGCGCTGTTTGGCGGCAGCTCTGGCTATGTGGGCGCCGCGCTATCGGCGAGCGCACCGGCCTTGCCGACGGGGTCGCTCGTGGTGCTGTCGGCATTCGCCATCTTCGTTGTCTCGCTGGTGTTTTCCACGCAGCGCGGTGTTCTTGCAGCGCTCCTGCGGCGGCGCGCGCTCGCAGTGCGGGTGCACCGGCGCCAGGGCCTCCTCGCGCTCGCCGCCGGAGAGCCGATTTATGACGCAATGACCATCAAAGTGTTGCGCCGCGATGGCGTGATCCGCCCCGATGGTGTCATGACCGACAACGGCAGAGCTGCGGTGGCCGAAATCCGCCGCGACGAGCTGCGCTGGTCGATGGCGCCGAGCGTGTTGGGCGACGATGCAGTGCCGGCCCAACGCGATGCGCTCACCCCGGCCGACGAAGCCTTTACTCCTGACCAGATCGCGCTCATCGACGCCGAAGCGCAGCGTCTCGCGGTGGTGTGAGTGGGCGCCGAGTTTGTCCAGCTGTCGCTGACGCCGCTCGTGATCGCGGTGCTCGCCGCAGTGACCTGCGCGATGCCCGGCAACTTTCTCATTTTGCGCCGCCAAGCGCTCATCGGCGATGCCATCAGCCACGTCGTGCTGCCCGGTATTGTGGTGGGTTTCATCATCACCGGAAGCGTCACCACGTGGCCGATGATGCTGGGGGCAGGGGCCGCAGCGCTCATCGCGGTCGCTATGATCGAGGCCATCAAGCGCCTCGGCAAAATCGAGCCCGGTGCGGCCATGGGTGTGGCGTTCACCGCCATGTTTGCCGCCGGCGTCTTGCTGCTTGAACAAAGCAACACCGCCTCCGTTCATCTCGATGTGGAGCACGCACTGTTTGGCAACCTTGAGAGCCTGATCTGGTTCGACGGGCTGGGGTGGGCCTCACTGCTCGACCCATCCGCGCTCGCGCAGCTTCCGCCCGAACTCTTCCGTATGGCGTCCGTCGCCGTGATCATGATCATCGCGACCATCCTCTTCTGGCGGCCGCTGGTGATGGCAACGTTCGACGAAGCCTTCGCTGCATCGGTTGGCATCCCGGTGAACCTGCTGTCGCTGATGCTCGTCGTGTTCGCCGCCATCGCCGCCGTCGCAGCGTTCGACGCCGTTGGATCGATCATCGTGATTGCGATGTTCATCTGCCCGCCCGCCACAGCCCGCCTCCTCACCGACCGGATGGGGGTGCAAGTCCTGATCTCCGCCCTGGTGGCGGCAGTCTGTGCTGTGGTGGGCTACGTCGTGGCCGGCTATGCCCCGCTCTGGCTCGGATTTGACAACTCTGTCTCCGCCTCTGGCATGATCGCGACCGTGAGTGGCGTTGCTCTGGGCCTGGCCGTCGCATTCGGGCCGCGCCGACGCCAGGTGGCAGGGTAGAGAACCGCGTGAGTGTAGACACAGACCCCGCAAGAACGGCCGAGGCCAAAGCGAAGGACGTGGGGCTGCGCCATGCGGCGATTGTCACGCTCGCGCGCGAAGAAGGCCGCGTCAGCGTTGATGGCCTGGCAAACCACTTCGGCGTGACGCCGCAAACGATCCGCAAGGACCTCAACGAACTCGCAGCGCAGCGCAAAGTCACCCGCGTCCACGGCGGTGCCATCCCCGCATCCGGCACCGTCAACGTCGAGTATGACAAGCGCCGGCTTATCGCGATGGAGCAGAAGGCGCAGATTGGGGTGGAGGCGGCCGCCCTCATTCCGGCCGAAGCCAGCGTATTTTTGAGTATTGGGACCACGTCTGAAGCCGTCAGCGCTGCGCTCACCGATCATCCCGGATTGTTGGTGGTGACGAACAATCTCAACGTGGCAAGCCGCCTTCGCCCTTCTGCGCAGCACGAGGTGATTGTCGCCGGCGGCGTGGTGCGCCCCACCGATGGCGGCATTGTGGGCGCATCGACGGCGGACTTCTTGCGCCAATTTCGCGTGGACTATGCCTTGGTCGGCACCTCAGCCATTGATGCCGACGGTGGCATCTACGATTTCGATTTACGCGAAGTGAACGTTCTGCGTGCGATAATCGAAAACGCTCGAGCGGCAATTCTTGTCGCGGATAGCACGAAGTTCGCCCGCCGTGCTCCCATCCGCGTTGCGGGTTTGGCCGACTTCGACGTGTTCGTGACCGACGAAGCACCGGTGAGTATTGCGCAGTTATGCCGCGCGTGTCGGTGCGAACTCATCCAAACGAAAGCCAGTGACTAGCACGTAGTCCTCGCGGTGTTTCGCCTCTTCGCGGTCATCCCAAACCAAACCGCGGGATGAGAAAGCGCTCTTTGCACCGAGTTTCGTTTGACACGCGCTTTAGTTCGTTGCACCTTTCCTTTTAAGAAGTGGGAGGGGCTTTTGACCCATTACGACGTGTTCGTAATTGGCGGCGGTATCAACGGTTGCGGTGTGGCCCGCGACTTAGTGGGCCGTGGCTATCGGGTCGGGCTGGCGGAAAAGAACGACTTCGCATCAGGCACGTCGTCCTGGTCGACCAAGCTGATCCACGGCGGCCTGCGCTACCTGGAGCACTACGAGTTTCGCCTGGTGCGTGAAGCGCTGATGGAACGCGAAGTGCTGTGGGCGATGGCGCCGCACATCATCTGGCCGCTGCGATTTGTGTTGCCGCACCACAGCGGGTTGCGCCCGTCGTGGCTCTTGCGCCTTGGTCTTGCCCTCTATGACAATTTGGGTGGCCGCAAGCGCCTTCCGCCGACCCGCGTGGTCAATCTGAAAACCGACCCTGTGGGCGTTCCGCTTCGCGACGAGTTCGTCAAAGCGTTCGAATATTCCGACTGCTGGGTCGACGATTCGCGGCTCGTGGTGCTCAACGCCCGCGACGCTGCCGACCGCGGCGCCGATATTATGCCGCGCACCGAGGTGACTGCGGCTGAACCGTCCGGCGATGGTTGGGCGCTCTCCCTGCGCACCGAGGATGGCGTCAAGCGCGTGACCACAAGTATGGTCGTGAACGCTGGTGGGCCTTGGGTGGATGGCATTCTTGGCAAGGCGTTTGGCAAGAACTCGCACAATGTTCGTCTTGTCCAAGGTTCGCACATTGTTATTCGGCAAAAGTTCGATCACGGTCGCGCTTATATCTTCCAGAATTCTGATCAACGCATCATTTTCGCGATTCCGTACGAAGACGATTTCACACTGATCGGCACCACCGACCAGGACTATCAGGGCGATCCGCGGGAGGCGAAGATCACCGACGGTGAGATCGAGTACTTGTGCGATAAGGCGAGCGCGTACTTTAAGGCGCCTGTCACACGAGACGATATCGTGTGGACCTACTCAGGCGTTCGCCCGCTGTTTGATGACGGCGCGTCCAAAGCTCAGGAGGCCACCCGCGACTATGTGTTGAAGCTTACGGAGGATGGCCGGCCGCCGCTTCTCAACATTTTTGGCGGTAAGCTCACCACATATCGCCGGTTAGCTGAATCCGTGGCCCACAAAGTTGCCCATGCCATCGGCGGCAAGGGGGATGCCTGGACCGCCGGTGCTCCGCTGCCTGGCGGTCACATGCCGCTTGATGAGGCCATGCGCTTTGACGAGACCCTGCGCGATGAAGCGCCCTTCTTGTCCGAGCGCCTTGCAAGGCGGCTTGCACGCCACTACGGCCTTCGCGCCCGCGAAATCCTGCGCGGTGCCACCAGCATGGCTGATCTGGGCCGCGTGTTTGGGGCAGATCTCACCGCCGCCGAGGTGGACTATCTGATGGCCCACGAATGGGCGCTTGAACCTGACGATGTTTTGTGGCGCCGAAGCAAGCTCGGTTTGCGTCTGTCCAAGGACGAAGTGGCCGAACTGAAAGAATACATGCGCTCAGCGCAGGCGCGTCTGGACGCTGCCGAATAAGGCTGCTTTATCAATGGGGAACTGCCCGTCAAACGGGCTCAGCCGGGACGACTGCGAGCGGCAAAACAAATGGTCGCCGATGGGGTTAGGGAGGGGCAATGCTGGAGCTGAAAACAGTCTCCAAGCGGATTGGTGAGGCCACGCACATCGACAGCGTGTCCATGACCATGGAACCAGGCTCGCTCAACGTGCTTCTGGGCCCAACGCTGTCGGGTAAAACCAGCCTCATGCGCCTCATGGCAGGGCTTGACCGTCCGACGGACGGCGAAGTTTGGGTGGACGGCGTCAACGTCACCGGGCTGCCTGTGCAAAAGCGCGACGTTGCGATGGTCTACCAGCAGTTCATCAACTACCCGGCGATGACAGTCTACGACAACATTGCATCCCCCATGCGTATTGCCAAAAAGCGCAAGGCCGAAATCGACAACACTGTCGAGCGAGTGGCAACGCTGCTTCAGCTGAAACCTTACCTCAAGCGCCTACCGTTGGAATTGTCCGGTGGACAACAGCAACGCACTGCGTTGGCCCGTGCGCTCGCCAAAAACGCAAAGCTTGTGTTGCTGGACGAGCCGCTGGCCAACCTTGACTATAAGCTTCGCGAAGAATTGCGGGCTGAACTTCCCCGGATCTTTACACAGTCAGGTGCGGTCTTCGTCTACGCCACCGCCGAGCCCGAAGAGGCGCTGCTCCTGGGCGGCCGGACTGCCACGCTGCACGAAGGCCGGGTGACCCAGTTCGACGACACAGTCAGGCTTTACCGCTCGCCCGCGGACCTCGTCACCGCCAGGACCTTCTCCGATCCGCCGCTCAACGTCATCGGCGCGGTGAAGCAAGGCGATCAATTCCGCGCGGCCGGCTTGGCCCTACGGGTGCCGGACAAGTTCAAGAACCTGTTCGATGGCCCCTACACCATCGCGTTTCGACCGCATCACCTGTCTTTGGCGTCCGAAGCCTCCGACAATACAATATCTTTGCAGATTTCGGTCACCGAGATCACGGGATCGGAAAGCTTTCTACATGCCACCATCGGCGGTGAAGACTGGGTGGTGCTGGAGCACGGCGTTCACGACCCAGCCCCGGGAACCACAGTGAACGTTGCCCCAAAGCTAGACCAGATGCTGGTGTTCGACCGTTTGGGCGAGGCCATTACGCCCTCAACCCTTCAACGGGCGGCCTAACGCCATGGCGAAGATCACCCTCGATCATATCCGCCACGCCTACGCGACAGCACCACGCGGCGAGGACACCCAATACGCGCTCAAAGAGCTGAACCACGATTGGACTGACGGCGGCGCCTTCGCGCTGCTTGGCCCGTCAGGCTGCGGTAAGACCACGCTTCTGAACGTCATCTCTGGCCTCATCACACCCACCGAAGGCCGGATTTTGTTTGACGGCGAAGACGTCACCCACCTGCCGCCAGAAGCACGTAACATCGCGCAAGTGTTTCAGTTTCCTGTCGTCTACGACACCATGACGGTGGCCGATAACTTGGCGTTTCCGCTGCGCAACCGCGGTGTTCCGGCCGATAAAGTCAAATCGCGTGTCGCCGATATCTTGGACATGCTTGACCTCACAGGTCTCGCGGACCGCAAGGCGCATTCCCTGACAGCGGATCTGAAACAAAAGATATCGCTCGGCCGTGGCATGATCCGTGAGGACGTGTCGGCGATTTTGTTCGATGAACCGCTGACCGTTATCGACCCGCATCTGAAGTGGCAGCTTCGCTCGCAGCTCAAAAAGCTCCACCGCGAGCTCAGCACGACCATGGTCTATGTCACCCATGACCAGACCGAAGCGCTCACCTTTGCCGATAAAGTCGTGGTGATGCTGGCCGGCGAAGTTATTCAAGTCGGAACGCCTGAAGAACTGTTCAGCCAACCGGAGCACACCTTTGTGGGCTACTTCATCGGCTCCCCCGGCATGAACGTCATCCCCGTCACCATCGACGGTGTGCACGCTAAGCTTGGCGAGCATACGGTGGACATTGGCGGTGCCGTGGATGCGCCGGCCAGCGCGCAAATGGCGCTCGGTGTACGGCCCGAATATGTTCGCCTCGGCGATGAAGGCCTCGCTTTTCAAGTGGATCGCGTCGACGATGTGGGCCGCGAAAAGATCGTCCACGGCCGCATCAGCGGTAACAAAGTCTCCGCCATCTTAGGCGAAGACGACACGGTGCCGACCGACCCGAAGGCCACCTTCATGCCGCAGGGCATCAACGTTTACGCCAATGAGCGCCGCGTAGAGGTCCGCCGATGACCAAGACGTATAATAACAAAGCCTGGTTCTTGGTGCTGCCGGTTTTGTTCCTGGTGGCGATGAACGCCGTCATCCCGCTGATGACGGTGGTCAACTATTCGCTGCAAGAAACCTTTGGCGACAACCTCTTCTTCTGGGCGGGAACGGCCAACTACGAGGCTGTGCTGTCATCCGAGCGCTTCCACACAGCGCTGCTTCGCCAGTTCATTTTCACCTTCACCATTTTGGCCATCGAGATCCCGCTCGGCGTCGCCATCGCGCTCGCCATGCCAAAATCCGGCCCCTGGGCGTCGGTCTGCCTGGTTCTGATGGCGCTGCCGCTGCTGATCCCCTGGAACGTGGTCGGCGCCATGTGGAACATCTTCTCGCTGCCCGACATCGGCTTGCTCGGTTGGTCGCTGAACTCCCTCGCGGGCGCCATCAGCAGCCTTCTCAACCTGCCGCCAGACCAAGCGCTGACCTTCAACTACACCAACCAGATCGGTTCAGCCTGGTTCGTCGTCATCCTCATGGACGTGTGGCACTGGACCTCGCTGGTGGTGCTCCTCGCCTATGCGGGCCTGCGCTCCATCGACGATGCCTACTACCGCGCCGCCAAGATTGACGGTGCATCCCGGTGGGCCGTGTTCCGCTACATCCAGCTGCCGAAGATGCGTCAGGTTTTGATCATTGCGGTGCTGCTGCGGTTCATCGATTCCTTCATTGTCTACACCGAGCCGTTTGTCCTTACCGGCGGTGGCCCCGGTAACGCGACGACGTTCCTCTCCATCGACTTGGTGAAATCAGCGCTGGGTGAGTTCAATCTTGGCTACGCCGCTGCGATGAGTGTGATTTACTTCTTGATCAGCCTGTTCGTCTGCTGGCTCTTCTACACTCTGATGACCCAAAGCGATGCGAAGCGGGAGTACGAACAGTGACCGACGTTCCTGCCGGCTCCGCCATGGCGCAAGCAGACGCTGCGTCTCGCACGGTTCCAGCGACTCGGACCCGCCCGCAAAAGCCGCTCCGGCTAAAGTGGCTAGTCCCGACGCTCTACATCATCTTTCTCATGTTGCCGATCTACTGGCTCGTCAACATGAGCTTCAAGACGACCAATGAAATCCTGAGCGGAATTAGTTTCTACCCCGCGAATTTCACCACCGACAGTTATGTCGAAATCCTGACCAACCCGGTCTGGTATTGGGGCTACATCAACTCCATCACCTACGTGGTGTTGAACACGATCCTGTCGGTTTGCGTTGCGCTCCCAGCGGCCTACGCGTTCTCGCGCTACCGTTTCTTGGGCGACAAGCATCTGTTCTTCTGGCTGCTCACCAACCGGATGGCGCCGCCGGCCGTCTTCGCGCTGCCCTTCCTACAGCTCTATTCGTCCGTCGGCCTGTTCGACACGCCGTTCGCCGTCGCCTTGGCGCACTGCCTCTTCAATATCCCGCTGGCAGTGTGGATTTTGGAAGGTTTTATGTCGGGCGTGCCGAAGGAAATCGACGAAACCGCCTACATCGACGGCTACAGCTTCCCGAAATTCTTCGTGAAAATCTTCATGCCGCTGATCGCGTCCGGTATCGGCGTGACGATGTTCTTCTGTTTCATGTTCTCGTGGGTGGAGATGCTGCTCGCCAAAACGCTGACGTCTGTGCAGGCGCAGCCCATCGCGGGTGTGATGACGCGGACTGCATCCTCATCGGGCTATGAGCTGGGGCTCCTAGCGGCGGCTGGCGTGCTCACCATCATCCCGGGCGCAATCGTCATCTACTTTGTGCGCAACTACATCGCGAAAGGCTTCGCGCTCGGCCGGGTCTGAGCGCGTCACGCGGTTCTGTAACACTGGCTGAAAGAGGGTCTCATGGGCTTGGAATGGATGGCATGGACGCCGCAGACGGGCATTTTCTTTGCCTCGATCGCGGGTCTGCTCGTCGTATTCACGCTGTGGGAAATCGCGCGCCCTGGCGGACACCCACGCATTGGCATCCTTGGCCTTCTCACCACCCGCGGCGACCGTCTGTTCATGTCGCTTCTCGCCGGCGCCTTTATCCATTTGGGCTGGCTCGCATTCGCAACCGGGCCGCTTTGGATCGCGAGCATCATCGCCCTCGGGCTCGCCGTCATCATTTTCCTGGTGGTCTGATGACACTAAGCGGTCCGCGAACACTCCAAGGTTTCCTGATTGGCGTAGGAGTAGAGCGTCAGCGAGCGCTTGCGCGTGTTAAAAATCGAGTACCGCTCACCGCGCACAGTGGTCAGCCCAAAATCGGCGTTGCCGCTCGTGTTGATCGCAGCGAGCCTCTTGGTATCGCCATCAACGCTGACGCTTCGCTCGCTCAAAACAACCGGCGTCCCGCCGCAGTCCCATTGGCCGACGAAGGCATCAGGCGCGAGTTCACCGGAGCCAAGGCATCCCGCCAACGCCAGAGCCATGCCGAGGGTGGCTCCCTTGAGGATGATCGTCACGCTTCTGGCTCCTTTATGCCCGGGCGGCCGACGCGCAGACAGGATCACAAGCCGAAGGAAAACGTCGCCATTGAGGCGGGCGTCACAGTTCATTCGACACTTCGAGATTCGCAGCGAAAATCCCGTCCACGGATGACGCTGGAATGCTACCGGGAGAACGCGCTGTAGCGTAGCCCGATAACGCCGGTATACCGGCTCCTAAACGAAAGACGTAGAGGGAGAGACATCAATGAAACACCTGCTGCTAGCCAGCACCTGCGCGTTCGCCGTTGCGCTTGCGTCGCCGGCGCTCGCCGACATGGCCGCAGCGGAACGCTGGATCGACGAAGAGT
>ERZ1740058.817-NODE-817-length-19493-cov-11.094608_pt1 | contig 19493 bp, 24 predicted proteins | sample MGYA00581745_ERZ1740058 | MGnify/ENA primary metagenome ERZ1740058 (study PRJEB43018, sample SAMN04849742) | marine metagenome | isolation source: floating plastic debris | place: Pacific Ocean | collected 2008-08-30 | study: EMG produced TPA metagenomics... | reverse complement strand
CGCCGCCATTAGACATGGCGGCGTTCTTTAGGCTGCATAGTCTAAACTCCAGTCAACTACGCCAACCTCAGCGAGGCCAACCTCAACAACGCCGACCTCAACAACGCCGACCTCAGCGGGGCCAACATTCAAGGAGTGATTATCGAGCCGGAAAAGCTGGCGACACTTAAAGAAATGGCGCGCAGAAATTTTTAGGGCGACCTATTCATTTCCCAACTCCGCTAAGAACTGAGCAATAAAGCTACGGATTTGAGTAGCGATTTCGGGCACCGCGAGATCGGCGATGCGTTCCAAAATCTCTTGCCGTCGCTGTTGGGGGTTGGCGTTGGGCAGCCGATCCCAGCCCTCTGTTGGTTCTAATACCGGGCGATAGGTGTTACCTTCCACCTCTACCGGTGGCAGCTGATCACCTCGACCCAGCTCACTGACTTCGAGGCCCAACCGTTCCAGGTCGCGATCGCTCAGGCTGATGTAACGACAATCGCAGCCGTAGCCATTGGGTAGGGCGAATGGTACGGCATCTTTGCGAAAGACCATTTTGTCCAGGGCCAGGTGAAGCGGTCGCGGATGCTGGCTGTCACTATGCTCATAACCTACGTAAGGCTCAGCGGCGATCACTTCCGGGTCAAACTGCAGCTGATCGCGGCCCCGGCCATAACTGGCTCGCAGGTTCGTGAAATAGACGGTATTAGCACGCCATGCCGCATCACCGCGCATGTCTTCCCAGCCAGCGGCGATCTGCTCAAACCGAGTCTGGAATTCTTCAGGCCGCTGCCCTTCCGCGATCGCGGCGTCTACTGCCGTTCGTAGCTCACTCAATACACTGCCCTTTGCCCCGGCGACTACGAAAACGGCATCATGCTCATCGTTAGTCACATCACGCCAGCTATCGCTATCCAGCGTAATTTTGTCTCGCATGAACTCAATGGCGGGCTCAAACGGCATCGTGCGATAGCGATCATCTAATGCCATGCAGCACCTTCCTTAAATGCTCAAGATGGTCGCTCACCTCAGCGGTGATGCGCTTCTGTTGCTGCAAGGCTTGAAATAGCTGCAGCGAATGACTCTCCAGCACCTCACGGGGCATTTGGCGAAACGCTGTCCGCAAAGTCCCGAGAATCAGAAACTCTTCTTCCAGCGAGTTGAATTGCATCACTCACCCTCCTGTGCTTCATAGAGACCAGCCAGGCGGGTGGCTGTCATCGCTTGGGCTAAGCTCTGCTCAATTTGTTCACCCTCCAAATCGGGATAGGCCGTATTGAGCCACGCCTGAAAATCTTCTAGGCTGCCACCGTCGCGCAGCTGCCGCTCAAACTCAGCGCGGATTTGAGCGATCAAAGGGGCGAACAGATTTTGCTGTTGCAGTCGTTGGGCATAGAGGTCGGCGGTGGGGGTGGCCGCTGCAAACTGGGCATCAGTCGCGGCGGGGTCGGGCTCATCTTCTTCCGCTTCCTCACGCGGCGGCTCGGCCCCCTCTCCTAAGCCCTCTGGGCTGGCTTCGCCAACAGAAGGAGAGAGCGGCTGCGACGCAGGCTCAAACCCCTCGGTCGATTCCAACAATCGCTGCGCCCGCTCCGCATCCACCATGGGAAAGCTGATTTGGATCAGCTCGATCGCGGCTGCCATCGGTAACTCTTGCGCTGTCACCGCCTGCACGATTTGCACCAGGCTAGTGATTTGCGCCCCGTTGAGTGCCGTTGACTGCACATTCTCAGCAGGTATTTCCGGCGATTGCTCAGGCGCAGCGATCGCCTCCTCTGGCTCGGCAGGCGTCCCGGCCTGTGCCCCCATGTAGCCGACAGCAGCACCCGCTATCGGCTCATAGCCATCGCCATAGATTTCCTCAAACTTCTCCGGTGTCAGTTGATAGCCCACCTGGAATAGTTTCGGCTCGCGATCGGCGCGGGCGTTCACATCCTCTTCCGGTTCAATGCGCCGCCACACAGTCGGGTATTCACAATCACCCAGCGCCGCCCGGTTATAGTCCACCAGCCAGCGCACCGGCCCGCCGTTGAAAGAGCCATTCAACAGATCAGCATCACCCTTTTTGACCGCGTCGCCCACTCGCTCATGCACCGTCGCCTGGCTGAGCGAGCTGCCATCATCCGTTGTCATTGTCTGGCTGAGGATGATCTTACTGATGGCCGCGTTCATGTGGTCATAGACGGATTCATAATCTGCCGTGCCACTGCGCGTGGCTTCCAGTAGGTCGATAGTCATGCCTTCGGGCTTGATGATGCCCCCATCCGTCAGAATGGCGTAGAGCGAGGCCATTAACTTGTCCTGCTCAGTCTTGCCATGCACACCGGCCTGATACGTACCAACCGCCGTGGGCTGGCCAAACTTCTCCAAAAAGAACAGCCAGAATTTGAGATCGTTCCGCTTAAACCAAGTGGGCCAATAGAGCCAGTGGCCGAGGCCCAGGCCGTAGGGCTCGTCGTCGTGGTCGGCACCCGTGCAAAAGTGCCAAAACTTTTGGGGCGGCAGCACTTCACCATAGGGGCCGGTGGGCGTGATCAGCCGAGGGTTGCCCTGCACGTCGAATTGAAACCGCTTACGGTTGCGCACCCTAATCCCACCGCGATTGGCGTCAAGTGACACATAGCGGCCATCCTGCCCATACAGGCACTCGGCCACGCTGTAGCCATACAGCAACCCCCAGTGCATCTTCTCCATGCAGCTATCCCAGCTGGAACGAGCACCAAAGCCGTTCGTCAGCTGATCGCGCACAAAGTCGGCTGCTTTTTGGTCGGCCTTCGTGGGGCTGCGGCCCGGTCGCTCACCGGGTAACACCTCCCATTCAGCCTGCTTGACTGCCGAGATGCGTTGCTGCATACAGGAGAAAACCTGGTCGTCCTGTCGCACCTTTTCATACAGCTCCAGCCGCCGCCAGCCTAGCTGCCCCTTCAACAGCAGCACCTCGTCTTGCGGCAGGATGAGATTCCCCAATGGATCAATGTAGGGGCGCGTAATGTCGCGGCCACCGGCAATACTAGCGATCTCTAGCCCCAGATCTTTGCCTTCTAAAGGCTCGTCATCGACTGGAGTGGCATCAACAATTTGGGTGCTTTGAGTCGGGCTCAGCATGATCGGGCTCAGGGAGGGCTAGAAGGGCCAGGAAGGATCAGACGCAGAAATGTGCGGCGGTTTTGCTCGGGGGTGGCTGCGACACTTTAAACCCCGTTTAACGGCAACGTTCGGTTTGTCAGCGCAGCTGGATGACGATTTCATTTTTGAGGTTGGGCCGTTGTCCATCAGGAATGCTCGGCAGTTAATAGAGGTAAAATTCTGCCAGTTCTGCTTTAAAGGCGCGCCAATTCCACACGTATCGAGGTTTGTTGGCAATGCGATATTCGATGTTAAAACCGGCTCCGCCGAGGTAGTACTCTGGCAATTGCTTGCGGGCGAGCTGGGCGTTGATTTCATTTAAGTCACTCACCGGGCCGTTTAATAGGCGAGCGGCGATACGGGTAGCAACTAGGACTGTGAGCATAATCAAACTCCGGTAACGACGACGACAAAAATCACGACGACAAGAAAACCGATGGTGCCGTAGACAAAATCAAGAAAGTACGGCCAGATATCTGGCTTCGGCGACTTCATCAAAAGACCACCTTGAAACAGGCCCAGACGACCACCAGCACAAACACCCAGGCCGGGAGCAGCGCGAGCAAGGTCAACACCAGGCGTTTACTCAGCTTCCCCATCACAGTTCATAACCTCCTGTACGAGAACCAGTTCTGGATGGCACACCACCAAATCGCGCGGCGTAGCTGTTGCGGCCCGCTTTATTGGCAAAGGCCGTGAGCACCGGCGACGGACGGCCCATCGCCTGAAACTCGATCGGGGCGGCGGGGTTTGTCGCGCCATGCACCGCCAACCCCTGAGCCCAAAAATAATCAGCGTGACCCTGGTCGGTGCGCTCTGCGTCAAAACGAATGTTGCCTGCGGTGGTAGTCAGTCGCTTCACCGCGTGCAGACTGTCGCGCACATCGCGATGCATCGGGGTGGTGACCTGGCGATCTTCGTAGCGCTGCTTAAGTACCGTGGCGAGTTCTTGCTTCACTGCAGGCGTAAACAGCACGCCTTCTACGACACTGGTGCCAAACTCACGCTGGCCCTGCTCCACCAGCACCTCACCCATACCGGTCTGATCGAGGCAGCCTCTCACCACGCCGTAGGCTCGCATCACTCGGCGAAACTGGGCAAACTGTTCCTCAAAGTTGAGGCCGCGCATCTTAACCACCTCTACCGTTTTGAGTGATTGGGTGATTACCCAAATAATGCTGAGGTCGCGGCGGCGGGCGATATCCCAGCCCAGGTAGCAGGGTTCGGTCACATCCTCCAGCAGTCGCCAGCCCAAGGGGGATTCTTCAAAAGCATCGACTTCACAAGGGGCGATCAGGTCGTAGGGCAGCCAGGCGCTCGCCTCATCGAGCCACTGCAGCTCAAACTCCTGCGCCCAGGCGTCAGGGTCGTTGAGTGCTTCGCGCAACTCATCGACATCGCGGGGCAGGCCATCGGCAACGGCCTGATAGATGTCTACGATGTGGCGACTCCACGCCTCATCGCCGCCCGTCATCAGCTCATAGAACTTATTGCCTTTGCCATTGGGGGTGCTGGTGATGCGTAGCTGATGCCCTGCAGAAATGACAGGGAATAGTGCTTTCCAAATTTTTCGTGAATCCTGATGAAAGGCAAACTCATCAAGAAACACGCTGGCAGAGAAGCCCCGTGCCGTGTCCGGGTTGGCAGGCAGCGCAGTGATGCGTGACCCGTTCGGCAGCTCCACTTCGAGGGCGCGATAGGTGCCTTCAAAGTCGTAGTTGAGCGATTCAAAGGTAAGTTGATATGCCTTTAAATGACGTTTAACGCCCTCTTCCATTGCTTCTTTGGCCTGGCGTTCTCCGCGCGAGAGAATCACCCAGCGCTTTCGAGTACCTTGGCTCTCAGCTTGCAGGCAATCGTCACTGAGTTCGAGGGTGGTGGTAAAGGTCTTGCCTGTTTGCCGCGCAAACATGCCGATTTTGAAGCGGCTATTATCTTTAATCCACCGCTGCTGGTAAAGATACAGCTGGAGAGCGTTAGAAGAGGCCATAGATTTCCTCCCGCACACGTTTGAGGGTATGGGGGTCAACGCTATTGCTCAGCGCATGGTTTTGGCCTTCCAGCTCACGCAACTTCTCCTCAACTCGCTGACGAAACCCTTCCTGATACTTTTTCACCGCGACGCTGGCCCGCGTGGTGTCGCTGAGCGCCCGCGTAATTAGGCTGATCTCCTTAGGCGTCAGTTCTTCGCCGCGCTCCAGCATCAAGTTAAACAGCGTGCTCTGCGCCATTTGCAGCGCCGCCTCACTCAGGGCCTGCTCCTCATCGCCAAAGTGCTGCCGCATCATCTCGGCCTGCTGGGTGGCGAGGCGCACCATCTCACAGCGCTCCTCAAACTTTTTGCCGAAGCGCTTAACCGTGCTCAGACCAAAGGTGTAGCCCTTAGCCTCCAGCCACTCATGCAGCTCGGCATAGTTGGCAAAACCGTTCTCTACGAGCTTTTGCTCTAGCTCCGTTCGCACCTCGGGCGGCAGCTGTACTTCCATTGCACGGTTAGGCATCGGGTCAGCCTCCCCAGTACTGTTCGATCAGATCGATGCCAACCGGGGCGTCAATGTTGCGGTCTAAGACATCTAGGCCAGTGGCCGTCAGCTTGGCAGCCCAATCGTTCTTAGGGTCGCCAGACAACTCAATCAACGCTTTGCCCTGCAAATAAAGCGCCTCGCGCACCACTTCGTTGCCCGTCACAATCATGTCGGCGTCGCTGACCGCTCCCCACACCACACCATGAGGCGTGAACTCGGGACGGCCATACCACAAGGCGACGAGCACTCGCACTCGCAGCTCTTTGCGACGCAGCAGTTCTTGGGGGCTATAGGTGCCGTTTTGCGGGATACCGGGCGGGGCTTCAACGCTATGCTCAAGCACGTCAATACCCAATGGCGTCAGCCACCACAGGACATTGCTGTGAGCGACAATTCCCTTCGCTTCTAGGTAATCCAACTCCTTTAAAAGAGCATCACGTTCAAGGGCTAGAGACGATTGCTTTAGGCTGCGCAGCAGTAGCGACTCGGGTGCGACGTCGGGACGAGCGCGATCCAAGGCTTTCATAAGATGGCTGCGTTGCTCCATCTGCCGAGCTTTAGCGATATCCACCTTCGTCTCCTTGCAATAGTCGAGGGTGACGGCCACCCATTACTTCATCAAATCGCCGCCAGAGGGCATCACACCTGGTCTCTAACGCGGTCATATCGCGCACGTATTTCTCTTCAGACACGAACCCTGCACTCACCTCACCCCTAAATCTGAGGAGATCTTTTTGGAGTTCTTTAATCAAGTCCTGGGCCTGCACGAGAGCCATGCCAATGTTGTCGGCGCGCTGCACCCGTTCCTTGAGTTCGCCCAACGCTTCCGTCTGTCGGTCTTGTCCGTCTGCCACCTTCCTTAATGTTGCGAGGTCAGTACCTTGGGCGGACAGTTGCCGCTCCATGCTGGTCAGCTCGCGTTCGAGGCGGGCGATCGTCGTCGCCTCTACCTGCTGATCACCCTTACCAGCCTCAATCAGCTTTAGGCGCTGATCAAAGTCGGCCAGCGTTTTTTCTAAGCGGTTAAATTCTCGCGATATCAGCCACTTTCCAGCGGCCACAGCAGCGGAAAACAAAATCCCCCCCACTGTCAGCAGGGCCGCTTCCGTAGAAATGGCGATCGTCCCTGGCGGGGACGTCTGCTGAGCAATGGTTGGGGATGTAGTTGAAAGGAGGTTCACGACAGACAACTGTGGTCAACTGTCGTAAGTATCGGCGGTGACCTGGGACGCGCCTAGCTAAAAGGTTTTGTCTGCTCGCGCTGCTCTTTGAGGATTTGAAAAACGCGCATCTCGGTAATCTTATACCGATTTACCAGTTCTGCAATTTTCGCGCCCTGGCGGCGCAGCTCTGCAAGCTCTCGATTGCGGCGCTGCAACCGGAGATGCTCACCGCTGGGAATCGTCCACTGCCAGCCGCCGCAGTGGAAGCATAGTTTGACAAAGGTTTCGACGCCCAAAATATCGATCCACGGGTGAACACAGGGCGGATCAACCGGAATCGTCCACCGCTGCCGCCCATAGGCTTCCATCAAGGCGAGGGCTTTTTCCTCGCCAATGATATCGGTGATTTCTCGAATCGTGGGAGGCACCCCTTTCGTCTTCACTGGTTTGACTCCTGAAATTGAGCCAGCTTTTTCTCTAAGTTCCAGGCGATCGCGTCCAAATCGTGGGGCGTTAACTCATGCCGATCTCCATATCCCTTGCTAGCCATAAAGGTTCGTAGAGCTGGATGTTGCCATCCTTCAAAGGTCGCCTCGACAGTCACATCTGTCTGGCCGTGCGCTGTGGTCGGATAACCATTATGGCCAAAGCGCGAGTCATGTTTCTCAAGCAGCATAAACAAACACTGAATCTGAGCGATAACGCCAGTCAAGTCTTGATTCGGATCTAGTGTCGCCAGCTGCCCTACTGGCTCCCCTGTGTTGTTTTCAGGCGCTGCGCCGGAAGTAATTACATTTTTAACCGGTTTCTCAGTCATATAAAGCCTCCTTCAACGCCTTCCAAACCAGGTGATAAGGCGACAGCTTACGCAAGTGACGCATCACTTTGCCGCGCCGCCAAATCCCTTCGCGTTGCACATGCTTACCGCTGTGAGAGAGCGAGACATCGTAGTTACCTTTTTCAGGTGTGCCGGTCATGTCATTGACGATGTAGGCTTCACCCACCTTGTAGGCGCGAGATTGGTCACCGCCTGGCCAGACCTCAAGCTTCACTACCAGCATTGTCCTCACCTCGTTTCTTCATGGCCTTAAGGGCCTCAATGACCGTGTTGCAATGGTCGGCTCTCACGAGCCAGTCCACTCGATCTACGCCAGTCTGACGACGCACGAAAGCGTTCAACCCCTGTTCATAGCGGTTTTCAACCACGCCCAACTGGTAGCAAGTGATCCACAGCGCCCGAATCTTACTGCGCTGATCTTCGGCGGCGGCAGTGCCCCGCGTTTTGGGACTCAGCTTTTTGCCAGGCTTGCCCTTGGGTTTAAAGCCCAAAGAGCGAAAGTGCTCGATCGCTCCCTGCAGTTCAGCGGCATCCATATCACTGCAGCTCCGCTTGCCGGTCGCGGCTTCAATGGCATCGCGGTACTCGTCGTCACTGAGTTTGAGGCTACGTTTTGCGGTGTGGATAACGCGAATCATCCGAGTTCTCTCGGCTTTGGGAAATGCTGTTTTATTCGCCACTTAATCCTCCTTTTTGCTATGTTCAACTGCCCGATAAAGCCGACAGAGCGATTGCCAGATGTAGGCGTTTTTGAGATGGCCTCGCAGCTCTCCGGCCCGATACTGCCTGATTGATTCGTCCTGACTGGCAAGGGCCTGCGTCGTCCAGGTCGTTCCCTGGTGGGTCAGTGGTAGAGCCTGAGCGATCGCGCCGCGATTTTCCTCATACCAGGCGATGATGTTCGCGATGCGATCGCTCAGGTCAGCCATCAGTCGCAGCTTCCTCAAATGCAGTGCAGATCGGGCTGCCATCTCGATACACCCACTCCGCTGGCTGATCATTGAGGAGCGACTTAAGCAAGATGGGGCAGCCATCGCCACCAGCATCAAACTGATCCTTATGGCACCGCTCGCACCAATGCCCCATAAAGATCTCGCCCTCGGTTCCGTTGCTGGGTAGATAGGGTTCGCCATCAGGGCAGCGAAATATCGCATCACTGGCGTCGGTATGAATGCCTCGATTCATGACCCACCCCCTTGCCGTTGCTCTTGCCAAGCCCAATACTCTGGCGTGCCAAAGGGCGGGGGCGTTTCCGCCTCGGCCTGGGCCAGTGGCACCGGAGCCACCGCCGTGCGTGTGGGCTGCGGTCGATGCCGCTCTTCCCAGCGTTGCTCTAGCGCGCCAAAGTCAGCCTCTTTAATCCGGTTCCTGATGTAGTCACAGGCATGGCCTTTTTGCGCCGGTAGGCTATGCGTCTTCAGGTGCTTGCGGCAGGCTTCCACCAGGCCAGGGTGAAAGTCGTTAAAGCTAGGGCCGATCCACAGATGACCCAGGCCAGTGGCGACCAGGTCGGGATAACGATGATTGCCGGTGGCAAATCGCTGGGCAGTGGGGTCGGCGAGCAATGTGAGGGCGTCGATTTGAGCCAGGGCACGGAGCAGCAGCCAGGCCAGCGAATAGGTCAGGGCGTCAGTCTGCTTGATCGATTGCGCCAGTTCCCGCGCCTCGCGCTGTTCTTTAAGGTCACTGAGGGGAGTGATATTCACCGAATCAATCCTCCAAGTCGCTACACATCCAGAAATCGCCCAGCTCATGGAACGCCGCGCCAAAGGCGTTGGCATTATGGCCGAGGTAGAAAATCGCCGAGGGGAATCGCGCGGCATCCTCATTGCCCTTGAACGTGAGTCGCCCCTTCACCAGGCAAACGGGATAGTCACGCAGCGCTGCCCACCAGCCGGTATCGGTGTAGGCAGGCACCAGCAAGATTGCCTGATGCACCCGATCCGCCCTAATTTCATCGAGCAGCTTTTCCACCCATTTGCCGATCGTGCCGCTGGGGTTATAGGGCGGATTCATAAACACGCGGCCAAACCAGTCGTGCGAGAGGCCGTCTTGCTCGCCGGTGAAATGCGACCCGGCGTTGACGTTGGGCGGGAAGCCGCCATCAGAACAGGGGTCAAGATCGGGCATGCCGCCAAAGCATTCATAAACCGCCGCCAGCACGCTGTCGGGCGTGTAATGCTCATTACTGGCGTTCGGATTGTCGAGGCGCGGCCCTTTAGGCGGTTCGAGTTCTAGCTCTTCCTCTTCAACGATCTCGCCTTCCACAAAGTCCACGATGGGGGCGGGTGGCAGCTGTGGCGCTTGCTCAGGCTCGGATAGCAAGGTGATCGCTCCGTTGAGGCTCAAAAACGAACCCGAGGTCGGTTTTAGATCGAAGTGGGCCTGATCGAGCCCTGCCTTTGCCGCAATCTCCTCCCAGTGAAAGGCGATTTTCATATATTTCTGAGCCTGTCTGGGGCCAGCATGAAAGTGCTCCTGCAACCATTGCGTCCATTGACCATGGGGGCAACGCTCCTTAGCCTTTAGCAGGAGTCGGCCACAGTCGCGAGCCGCAAACAACATCTGCCCTGCTGCCTGCGCTGCTAGATGGAGTTGGGTGTTGGCCTGCTCAAAATAGAGGTCAACCTGCGGGTCGCCGGTGGTCGGTGCGTCTAGCTCTAGGGCGGTGGCATCTACCCCGACCAAAGTCAGTATCGATTCGTCATTCATATTCGTCCTCATCTGAATTCTGAAAAACGGCGATGATGGGGTTCTCATCGCCCAGTTCGTGCTCTATCCAAACCGCTGCATTGGCATAGTCGGGATTAATCGCCAACCACATCGCCTGCTCAATCGCATCCCCAAGGTTTCGGCACACCAGCTCAAAAAAGGTGCTGTTCCAGGTTGCGCAGACGATATAGCGCGTAGTCTTCGACTGCGCCTGAGTGGGTGGTGATTCACCTAGCAAAAGACACCCCTGAAGTCGGCAAGGCTCTAGGAATGATGCAATACTGATTTCCACCCCTAGAGTTGGTTTATTTTAAGCTAGAGTTGTTTAATTAAATTTTGGAATTGTTTAATTAAACTCTAGAGTTGTTTTGGTTTGAACGACACAGGCTAACGGTCAGCGACACCCTCACTAGCCCGCCCCCGCCAAAACTCCACTTGAGCGACAATCACTCAAGCCGCCAATCAACCACCACCTGCCCCACCGTGGAACCGAGCCGCGCACGGGTGTCTCGCCGGATCCCCGTGGCGTCTGACCGCTGACCGCTGCTAGGTTTGTGGCGATAACGGTGGGGGTGGTTATGGCGGATAAAACACAACTCGCTTTGCTCAGACAGGGAGCATTGGCTTGGAATCAGTGGAGAATAGACAATCCAGATAAGGAGCTAGACTTCAGCGGTGCCGACCTCAGCGGCATCGGCCTCAGCCGTGGCGACCTCTACCGTGCCACACTCCGCCATGCCAACCTCCGCCGTGCTGACTTCAGTGGAGCCAACCTCAGTGGAGCCAACCTCAGCGATGCCGACCTCCGCCGTGCCGACCTCAGTAGTACTGACCTCGACGGTGCCACCCTCAGCGGTGCCATCCTCAGCGAGACAGCATTCGCTAACGTTGATCTGAGTCACACGAAAGGACTAACTGACTGCCGTCATGCTGGGCCGAGCACCATTGACCCTCGAACCTTATCCCGTTCGGGTCAACTGCCCACCGCCTTCCTGCGGGGCATCGGCTTATCCGATACCTTCATTGACTACATTCCTTCGCTGTTCAATCAGCCGCTCCAGTTTTACTCCTGCTTCATCAGCTATTCCCACAAGGATGAGGCATTTGCCAAACGACTGCATGCCGACCTGCAAGACAAGGGGGTGCGCTGCTGGTATGCCCCCGAAGACTTGCCCATTGGCGAGAGAATTCGCGTCGGCATCGATCAGGCGATTCGCAAGCACGACAAGTTGCTGCTCATCCTCTCGGAGCACTCGGTCAATAGTCAGTGGGTCGAAAGTGAAGTGGAATCAGCCCTGGAGAAAGAGCGGGATAGTGGCAGGCTGGTGCTGTTTCCCGTCCGCATCGATGACACGGTGATGCAAAACCGAGACGGGTGGCCGCGAGCGATTAAGAACACGCGCAACATTGGCGACTTCTGCAACTGGAAAGACTATGACGCTTACCAGCAGGTGTTTGAGCGGTTGGTGAGGGACTTGAAGACGTCGTTGGCAGCGAAGGACACTTAAGTCATGCGCCCCCGTTTCAAAATTGAGGCGAGTATGATCGGGGCAATTCTCACCTCGCCACTGCTGCCCCTATGAGCGGAATTACGCCTCAACAGCCCACCTCGACTTGGAAACGCCCCATCAAGGTCAAGTTTGGCGATTTAGCCATGAGCTTAGGCAAGACCGCGATCTCGGGTGCCTTTGGACAATGGCCAGAAGCTGCGAGCGGCGGGGTCGACATCTTTCAAGCCTTAGGGATTAAAGGGAATGAGGTCGAGGCGATCGCCTGGCTGCTAGTGCAGCGATCGCTCTTGCAAGCCATGTCAGAACTGACCCAAGAGAGCAAGGGCGAGTTGAACGACAAGCCCGATTTCAAGCTGCTGTGTGAACAGCTGGATCACGCTCTATCCAGCAGCGAACTGACGTTAACCCCCAGCTTTTTCACGCAGCCGAAGCAGTTGCCTGTTGTTGAGCAGGTACAGGCTCCGTTTCGGCAGTGGCTGCAAATGTATGGCTTATCGCAACAGCAAGCGCAGGCTCTCTCAGAACGGTTGCCGCGCTACTTTGTGTTTGCCCTCAACGAGCAGTGGCGCACCAATGCCGCCAACTATGCCGCGTTACAAACCGCCCTCAGCGGCCCCTTTGAGTCGGCGAATGAGCGAGAACAGGCATGGCTGCGCTATCGGGCCTGGCTGCAGCGGCGGGTGGATGAGCCCATGTTTGCCGAAGCCTTTGGCTTGCGGCAAATTTACGTGCCTTTGCGGGCCTACTTTGAAACCGAAGTCAGGCCTTCAGACTCAGGCGTATTGGACTACAGCAGTTCTCGTTCAGAAAAGAATCTGCTCCGGCATGTCGTTGACCTGCAGACGGCCATTCTTGACTGGTTAGAGCGGACCGATAAAGAAGACACCATCCGGATTATTTGCGGTGGGCCGGGGTCGGGAAAGTCATCGTTTGGGCGCATATTGGCAGCTCATCTAGCCGACAGCGAAATGTTGTCAGCCTTATTCATCCCGCTGCACCTGTTCAACCCATCGGGCGATCTGGTAGAAGCCATCGACCGATTTTGGCGCGACGATTTGGATAATATTTTGCCGCCCAATCCTTTGGACAAAGCCCATGCCGAACAGCAGGTGCTACTAATTTTTGATGGGCTGGATGAGCTAGCCATGCAGGGCAAAGTCGCGGCTAAAGTTGCCCAAGACTTCATCAGAGAAGTGCAAAAGAAACTGCTGCGCTTTAACCAAAGTGAGGGACGGGTATTTGCTCTGATAAGTGGCCGCGATTTGGCCGTGCAAGCCATTGCCACAGAATTTCGACAGACCGGACAGATCCTGCATCTGCTGCCCTACTTTCAAAGCCGGGAGGAAGAGCAGAAACACGCCTATGCAGGAAAGCAGGAAATACTCCAACAAGACCAGCGGCAAGACTGGTGGCGAACCTATGGCCAGTTAAAAGACAAAGGATATGCGGGACTGCCCAAGGAGCTAGATCAAGGCAAGCTGGCGGAAATCACCGCGCAGCCGCTGCTGAACTATTTAGTCGCGCTGAGTTACGACCATGGCGGGGTTGAGTTCTCAGCGGAGAGCAATCTTAATGCGATGTACAGCGACTTATTGGTGCAGGTCTACAAGCGCGACTGGGCCGGATACCGGCATCCCACCCTGGGTAACATCGGCCAGCGCGACTTCATTCGCATTTTGGAAGAAATTGCGATTGCCTGCTGGCATGGCAATGGCCGCACCACCACCATTAAACGGATTGCAGATCGTTGTGCGAGCAGTACGCTGAGACGAGTGCTAGAAATCTTTGAAGGTGGTGCCAATGAAGGGGTCACCCGGTTACTAACGGCATTTTATTTCCGCCAAAGCGGCATCCAGGGTAGCGAAGCCACCTTTGAATTTACCCACAAGAGCTTTGGAGAATATCTAACAGCTCGTCGCCTGGTGCTAGAGCTGAAATTGATGCAAGAAGAATTGACTCGTCATCAAGAGAACCCCGACGTCGGCTGGAGTGAGAAGGAATGCCTCAAACGGTGGACCATCCTCTGTGGTCCAGCCGCTATTGATGACTATTTGTTGAGCTTTTTGCGGGATGAGATTAAGTTGCAGCCCCTGGAGGAAGTCCAGCGGTGGCAAAGGCTGCTCTGTAAACTAATTGAGACGATGTTGCGCCACGGCATGCCCCTAGAGGAGCTGACGCCACGTCCCACCTTTATCGAAGAAGCGCGGCAAGCGCAGAACGCTTCCGAAACGCTGCTAGCAGCGCTCAGCAGTTGTGCCTGGGCAACTCAGACGCTATCCGAAATCGACTGGCCAGCACCAGAAACCTTAGATGCCTGGCTAGCTAATCTCCAGGGACACCCCAGAGGGGCAGACAACTCTATAGCCTTCCGCTGCCTCAATCATCTCGGCCTACAGAGCTGTAATCTGAGCATCCGGAATTTGAATAGGGCGAACCTTTATAGGGCGAGCCTTTATGGGGCAAACCTTTATAGGGCGAGCCTTTATGGGGCAAACCTGGAGGAGGCGATCCTGGATGGGGCGATCCTGGATGGGGCGAGCCTGGAGGGGGCGAGCTTAAAGAGGATCTCGTGGGATACCGAAACGAACTGGCAAAACGTCCAGGAACTCAACACAGCCCGAAACGTCCCTACGGAACTCAAACAGCAGCTAAAGCTCTAGAGCACAGTCCACACGTTCCTAACTACTGTTCAGTCGTCCAATAGCAGCTTCTGCAACTGATACGTCAAGCGAGTCAACTCATCCAGAAACCTAACTGTCAATCCTCAGCATCTTCCACCACACAGCACCTCTTCCGCACCGTAGAGCGGCACAGCAGTATAACGAAAGCGTCAGTCGTGGTCATAAACAGCCACCGCTGGCACCCCCTCCAACACTTGGGTGCTTTGGGTCGGACTCAGAGAGAGCTAGAAGGGCCAGGAAGGAGCAGATGCAGAAATATGCGGCAGTTTGTTGAGGGGGTGGCTGGGGCACTTATTTAGCCACGAGAAAGCTTTGGATCGTCGGTGTCATTACCTTGCAGATTGCTGAGCTGCGCAAACAAGCCGCTCGCCTTCATCTCATCGAACATAAAGTTAGCTAGGTTGATCACGAGCAACGCCTGCAGTCTGGCTGTCCGCGCCGGGTTCCAAGTCGGATCAATCCGCTGCATGGCGAGGCAGGCGAGAAACTGCACAAAGGTTTCACAGGGTATCAGCGCGTTTTGAAGCCGAATAATCTCTCGATTGATGGCGAACTCTTCGAGGTCGGTGACGCCATTGAGCTGAGGTAGCAAAACATCGCCGTACTCAGGCTTGCCGATGGTGACTAACTCCGTCATGGGTTGACGTCTCCGGCCTGGAGGTCGCCAACAGCCCTTAGGATCTTGGAAATGTCGGCAATGGGGTCGGGCGTGCTGACATTGAGCGTGCGCGGGCTACCGGACAGGACAAGGATCTCGTTTCTCAGATTGCGGATTTCTTGGATTAATGGCCTTATGTCCATTGCTGTAGTTTGCTGAGAGCTGTTTGTCGAAGCTATCGGGTTGGCCGTTGGCATCATGGCTTCCACGTCGGGATTAGGCCCGCCAAAAAGTTTGCGGGCGGCCCGATCTGAGCCATTCACAAATCCCAGCTCAATACCTTGCTCGGTCAGGAGAGAACCCCTTTCAAACCCGGCTAATAAAACCTGGTTTAACGCCTCCAAGAAGTTGTCCCGTGATTCCATGCCGAAATCTGGGCTATTGTCCATCGGCAGAGCATCTTCGTTCAAGGTGGCTGGCTGGCCTCTACGGTTGCCTCGGCTGCCATTCTGCAAGGCTCGAAACACATTCTCTTCTACCTCTTCACCATTGACGCTGAAAGTGTCACCTTTGCGGCTGAATACCTTCGGGCCTCGAAAACGCTCGCGCTCTTCCTGGGATATCGATGGGCCTGAGGATGAATCGCGATCGCCGCTATCGGAAGGGCTCTCTGACGAGGGCGGCTCAATCTCGGCAAACTCGGCTTGCTTACGTTTTTCGGCAGCGATCGCCTCCTCCGCGTCAAGCTGTTGCCGCTGCAGGCCAGCCAGTTCATCAATCAGGCCAACCTGCTTTTGCAAGTTGGCGATCTCGGCCTCGCTGGCTCCGTTGGCGCGGGCCTTGATCAGGGCGAGTTCGGCTTCGAGTTTGTTTTGTTGAATCTGCAGCTCTAGCTGCTGGCGCTTAAGGGCAAAGGCTTCGCGCTCGGCTTCCACCTCGGCGGCCTTGAGCTGTTGGGTGAGTCGGGCTGCGCCCGCTTCATCGCCCGTGGCTTTGGCCTGGGCGATCGCGGTTTTCAGGCGCTCCTGTTCCAGGGTGTTGAGGCTCGCGGCCAGATTGCCCCGCGCCGACAGCAGATCCTGCTCCTGACGGGCCTCAATTTCGGCGGCAGCCACCTCAAACGCTTGCTGTTTGCGTTCTTCGGCCAGCTCGCGAGCGGCTTCGACGGCTTCTTGCTGGGCCTGCAGCTCCGCGTCTAAGCGATCGATATTGAGGTCGCCAATCTCGGCGGCGATTTGGCGTTCCTTCTCGGCCAACTCCTCAGCGCTGATCGCCCCTTGGGCCTTCAGGTCACGATAGCGAGCGAGTTCGGCTTCACGGGCCGCAATCGTTTCGGCAATGCCATCCACTTCGGCCTGTTGAATGCGGCTGGCCGCTTCCTCAGCGCTGATCGCGCCATCGAGCTGCAGTTGCTTAACCTGCTCAATGCGCGATTGCTGGCTGGCGACAATCGCGGCATCGGCTTGGGCATTCGCCTCTACCACGGCGTCTTTAGCCCGCTCTGCCGCTTCCCTCTGGGCTTTTTCGATATCCTCGGCAGATTGCTCAACAGCGCTGATATCCGGCTGCTCGGCTCTGATCTGCTCAGCTCGAATGCCTTGAGCACCCTTACTTAGAGCGCCATTGACTTCAGAGGCCAGATTATTTAAATCGCCGGAAATGGCCTTGATTTGTTGCGGCGCTTCTTGGGCCATCACGCCAAAGGCTTGCAGCACGCGCTGCACGCTGCCAATTAGCCCATCTAACAAACTCTTGAGGGTGGTGAGTACCGGAATCGGATTGCTCAGACTGTCGCTGAGGGCTTCGCCGATTATCGGGATACCTTCGGCTTGCTCTCGCAATGAAGTGACAGCCTCGACTAGGCCGATGATGAATCGGGCGGTGCCGCCCACGATTTCGATCACCGCCGCTAGATCTTCAATGCGCTCGGCAAAGTCCTCAACCGAATCCTCATTGCTCACCAAATCGCTGATGCCATCCACAATTGCGGCGATCTGCTCAACTCCAGTGTCAAAGACCGTTGCGAGGGCCGCGCCCAACCTTTCTACCAACTCGGGATTGTCTTTTAGAGCCTGATTCAGGCGCTCTGATGCCTCAGCAATCTTATCGAGGCCACCGCTCTGCTCGCCTGCCTCTGACAGAATGGCTGAAAATGTCTCCAAACCACCGCTGAGAGCAGGCTCGAAGGCGTTAAACAAGCTGATGGAGAACTGATCGACGCTATCGCTCAGGTTAGAGAGCTGACCCCCAAACTCTTGGCTTTGCTTCTCCATCAAGCCAAAGAACTTACCGCCTTCCGAAGTGAGGCTGATGAAGGCTTGCTCTAACTCAGGGAAGCCAATCTGACCCGACTCTACTAGCGCTTTTACTTCGGCATCAGTCACGCCAAATTGCTTGGCAAACTCTTGAATGATGGGAATGCCGCGCTCGGTGAGCTGATTGACATCTTCGGCGAACAATCGACCCTGCACTCGGGCCTTGCCATAGATGGTGGATAGCTCGTTAAAATCAGTGCCCACGCCGGAGGCCACATCACCGATGCGGCGCAACGTGGGTTCAAGTTCCTCGGCTTGAAAATTGAAGGCTAGCAGCGATTGACCGGCTTGCCGCACCCCGGTGAACTCAAACGGCGTCGTTGCGGCGAAGTTGGTTAAATCTTCTAAGACAACTTTGGCGGCATCGGCACCGCCCAAGATGGTTTCAAAGGCAACGCGACTCTGATTGGCCTCGTTCCCCAGTCGGACGGTGTTGCCAATGAATTGAACGAAGGCTTCACCCGCCGCGCTGACCGCTTCGGTGAGTTTGTCGATTACGGCAAAGGCAGCGCCCCCGGCGAGCCCCGCGATCGCGCCATTCAGACCCCCGGCTTCTTTTTTGGCGGCGGCGGTCTCAGCCTGTAGCTGATTCATTTTGCGAATTAGCTGATCAACCTCTTTGTCATTGAGGTTGTAGGCGTCCTTTAAAAACTTGGCTTGCCGCGCCGTCTGTACGGTTTCATCAGCGAGTTCTTTGATGGCCTGCTCGGCGAGCTTGACGCCGCGATCGTCAATCGCCAGGTCTACTTCGATGCCCTGCAGGCCAACCTCGATTTGGCGGCGCGTCACCTCAACAAACTGACCCAGTTCGTTGCGCAGCTTGTTGTCAGCATCGACGCTGAAACCAACCGGGATGTCGTCAAAGCGCCCTTTGGTAAACGCCTCAACCGCCTTCAGTTCGGCTTCAAGCTTCGCGCGATCGACGCCGACTTGGGCCTCAATGCCTGAGAGTGCCGATTGAATCGTGGCGGCGGCGCTGGCTGCATCCTGATTGAGGCCCGTTCTCGCCAGGGCGATCCTTAACTGCAGTTCGCGTTCAGCCACAACAAAACCCTAGAGTTCCAATCAACTCTAGGGTTGAACGCGTAGCGTCACTAGGTGAAAGGCTTCACCTTCGCCCCCGGAGTTCTGATCACTCTAGGGCGAGGTGAATAGCGCCTCTACCTGAAACTTTTCAGCCTTAACCTCAGAGCTGTAATTACTCTAAAAGGCGCTCTGGCGGGGCGATAGCCAAAATGTTTTAGCTCACAGGGGCTCGTCATTCGTGCCGATCAGGCTGGGTTTTTGCCCAACGATAATACAGGTACAGAGCGACGGCGATCGCCACGAACATTAGCCAGTCTTGGGGCATCATCACATCGCCCAAGTCACCATATTCGAGCCACGCTTCACCAGAGGTCATAATTAGCACCCGTTGCTTACGAAAGTAAAGTGCCCAGTGAGGGGCTCTAAACTCTAGTTGCTTGAGCGACTGTTCGACTCGGGTAAAGCTGTCTGGGTCGGGACAGAGTCATTTGAGGCGCTAAGTTGATTTGAGCTATTAAGACGATTTTCTAGCTGCGACAGCTCAAGCTTCAGGCTTAAAACTAGATTCTCGCGCTTATCTTCTGCTCGCTCCTCGTTGCGCTTTACAGCGTAGGCTACCTTTCGGGTAAAGTCAGTTAAAGCCTGTAGGTCTTGACGCAGCGCCTTGATTTCTTCGGCATTGACCTCAACTCTTGACTCTAGGGTTATTAGTCGTTTTGCAAAACTGGCTAAATCCTGAACCCAGCTCATAACCCCTCCACCAGCTTTTCGAGCCGTCGTAGTTTCTCGCTGGTGTCTGTTTTCAGGAGAGCCGTAATTGCTTGGTGTTCCCCGATTCGGATATCAAGGGTATCTATTTCAGAGAGAATTTCGAGAAGGGACTGATATTCACTGAAGCTGGTAGACATCTCAGACTCTTGTTCTGAAAGGCTTACCAGCGTATCATCGCCTGAGCCGCTCATCAGCGTATCATCGCCTGAGCCGCCCATCAGCGTATCGTTACCGGATTGACCTGT
>ERZ1740058.816-NODE-816-length-19498-cov-16.967546_pt1 | contig 19498 bp, 19 predicted proteins | sample MGYA00581745_ERZ1740058 | MGnify/ENA primary metagenome ERZ1740058 (study PRJEB43018, sample SAMN04849742) | marine metagenome | isolation source: floating plastic debris | place: Pacific Ocean | collected 2008-08-30 | study: EMG produced TPA metagenomics... | reverse complement strand
AGGCCACTTGATTAACCGTTATATACCTCAGCTTTTTATGCCGTACCTACTTATCGTAATCGTTATGTGAAAAACTTTTCTTGAGCCATCAGCAGGGCATGACGCTCATTAAGCGCCCGCTAAATTAAAAGCGATGCCTCTGAAGATATCCAGAAGCATCGCTTGAACCGTAAGAGGTGTTGCTAACGATGGAAAAGCGCACAGGCGACTGCGATCGCGGGCCTAGTCGCCAAACTCGTCTGCCGCGCGAGCACTACAAACCGCCCGGTCTTCTCCGGTGATGTGGCATTGCTCAAAGGCAATTTGCCGACTAGTGGCAGCGGGGAGCTGATCGGCATATGCAAGCGCCTGGGCAAAAAATTCCTGACTTTCTGCGGTGCGATCCAAACGGCGCAGAATCTGGGCCTTGAGATAGAGCAAATCAGGATTATTGGGCGCTGCCTCAAGGGCGACATCCACTGCGTCCAGCGCCTCCGTATCGCGATCTAGATCGCGGTAGCCGAGGGCAATACCGCGATAGGCGACATAGGTGGGATAGCCATAGGTTTCCAGACGTCCGATCGCTTTCTCCGGGTTCGCAAAGGGTAAGTTGACCGCTAACAGCAAATCCATATAGCCCTTGAGTAAACTTAATTCCGGGTCTTCCGGGTCAATTGCTTCTGCGGCATCCATCCGATCAAACACTCGCTGCAGCATCCCCAGCGCTTTCGGAGTGCCCTGGGCTACCCCTTCAGTTTGTAAAATATGGGCACCTTCTAAAAATACGCCCACAGCTTCATACAAATTGCTCCGCAGGGCATCAGAACCCGCCAAGTCCGTAGCTGTTTGCTGAGTCAGTGCCGCTTTTGAGGCTAACGTGGGCCAATCTTCGTCTAAATAGGCAAAGGCCGCTCCCAAGGCGTGAAATAGGGGATCTTCTTCCGCATCAGCGCCCGCACTGTCTAAATATTCACGAGCTGCTACATAGTCGCCATCGCGAAACATGGCATAGAAAATTTGTTCGCTTGTATCGCTGATGTCGTGGGGAGCCTCAGTGCGAAAGGGATCGCCCGCGAAGGCAGTTTGAGTTAAGGGAATAATGGCGAGGCCGACGCCCGTTAACAAACAGCCCAAACGCCGAACGATTTTGCGCGTGAGCGGTTGGTGAATGATACCTGTTACGAAGTTTGACATATGTGTGGAGAGCGTAAAGGTTGACTAACAAAGTGACTGCTGAGTTTTTAGCAAAATCATGGCTCTAGTGCGAGTCTTCTAGAACACGACTCAACTCTCTGCATCTAATATGCCGTCTCAGCGGCAAAGCGTGTTGATTTCTCGATATTGTATTGGCAGATACATCTCCCCCGCTTGACGGGCGAATTCCGGAAAGAGTTCCACAGCGTTAAGGCCAGTCAGCTCAGCCCATCGCGCTGTTGTGGCAATCGTAAAAGAGATAAACTTGGCATTTCTTCAGGGCGATCGCCCACGCCTTGGATCAATTGCGGGTACCTTAAATAAAAGTCATCAGCCCATCGGACGGCATGCTCAATCTTCGCGATTTGTCATATCACCCAGCTTCGACGCCTCGACCGATTCTGCAGAATCTGTCTTTAGATCTCGGGCCGCAAGAACTCGGTTTGGTCATTGGCCCCAGTGGTTCTGGCAAAACGACCCTGCTAGAAATCCTGGCTGGGTTGGCCTATCCGACGGCAGGCGAGGTGTGCTGGCGCAATCAAGTGCTGATGCCTGAAGCGTTGCAGCAGCTGGCTGGGTTGGTTTTTCAGTTTCCGGAACGGCACTTTTGCGGTCACAACGTGCTGGAAGAACTGCGCCTGGGGCATCCTGAGCTTTCTAAGGGACGCATAACGCAAACCCTGGAATCCGTCGGTCTGGGACATCTCTCGCTACAGGCTGAGCCCCACGCGCTGAGCGGTGGGCAGCAGCGACGCTTGGCTTTAGCTGTGCAGTTAATTCGCCAGCCCTATCTTTTGCTGTTGGACGAACCCACCGCCGGACTCGACTGGTCCATGCGACGTCAAGTGGTCAGCCTACTCAAGCAACTTAAGAAAAATTGGAGCCTGCTCATTGTGACCCACGATGCTAGCGAGCTGATTGAACTCGCAGATCGCGCCTGGACCCTCGATCATGGGGTGTTACAACCCTATGCCCTAATGACCCCAGCAGAGGCTACCGCGTGACCGCTATAGAACCCGCTCCGTCGAGGCTGCCCGACTACTCTCAACGTTGGCAGCAAACCTTGCAGTGGCACCCCAGTAATGACCAGAAAGTGCTCTATCAACGGGTTTATGAGGCCATCTTGCAAGGCAACCAGCAGATGAACTTGACTCGTATCACCGAGCCTCAAGCCTTTTGGGAAAAGCATTTGTGGGATTCACTCAGTGGGCTATCTCCCTGGCTAACCCCTACCAGCGCGCCCGCTTGGGCTATTGACCGCCCCACCTGTCAGGTGATCGATATTGGTACGGGAGCCGGGTTTCCTGGCTTGCCCGCCGCGATCGCCTTTAAGCAGTGGCAGGTCACCCTGCTAGATGCGACCCAAAAAAAGGTGCGGTTTTTGACAGAGTTGGCTGAGTCTATGGGACTGGATAATGTCCGGGCGATCGCCGATCGCGCCGAATTTTTGGCCCATCAGCCCAGCCACCGCGAGCAATACGACATGGCCCTGCTGCGGGCAGTTGGCCCAGTGCCCACCTGCCTTGAATATGCGTTGCCCTTAGTGAAAGTCGGTGGCGTCGCTGTGCTCTATCGGGGCCAGTGGACTGATGAAGACTCTCACAACACTGCCGCAGTGGCCCCACAACTTGGGGGCAAGCTGCTCTCTGTCGAATCTCGTCAGACGCCCCTAACACAAGGTGTGCGGCATTGCGTCTATGTGAGCAAGCACACCCTGACCGATGAAGAATTTCCCCGAGCAGCCGGTATTCCAGCCAAACTGCCGCTGACGCCTTAGACCTGAATTCACCTGACACCTGACCCGACCACCGAGGAGGCACTGCAGCAGTCCAGACTACAAATCTGGCCCCCTGCCTCGGCTCCTCCGCGTTTCCAGGATGGCATCAGGAGTCCGAGCACTGAGAATGGCGATTATCCAGCGACGGAACAGCACAGCGATCGCGAATACACTGTCCATCGTCTCACTCATGAGAATTATTTTTCTGCCATACAAGTTTTCCTAATCTTTACAGAGTCTTATAAAGCGTAATAAACGAGACTCTGATAATGTATCGGAGTAAACATTTAATAAGTCACTGCTTTGCATAGACAATCTCCTGGTTGACGTTGCGTAGAGCTGTGCCTGTGTTCGAGAGAATTTGCGCGATGAATCACCATCAGGATGCCGTAGAGATCCCAGCCTGCACGACTACGGGTGGAACAAGCCTTTGGCTGCAAGCGCTGTGGCGTCGCCTCACCGTCAGCTTCGTATTGCTGCTAGGGGTTGCAGTTTTTTTGACCGCAGTGGGGATTGATTCGCTGCAACAAGCTTCAGCAGCGGACATGTCTAGTCCAACTGCTCCCAGTGGAGAACTTTCACGCGCAGTTAACAGCAGTTCTATGATTGAAGTTTCAGGTACCAATCAGCCCACCACTGCCGGTTCTTATCTGGAATATGACCTCGAAACGGCCAATCGATTGCGGCATCGTGTATTAACGAGCGCGAGCTTGACGGGGAGTCGTTTGACCAGTTCTCACTTATTTACTCAACAGCGTTAAGCGTCGTTGTTGGCAGTCTTCAACGGTACGACTAAAAAAATCCCCTCAACGAGTTGCTCATCGAGGGGATTTATCGTGTGCTGTCTGTTGATTTAGGAGAAGAGGGAAGCTAATTACCGATTGACGATAAAAGTCAGACTCGATGGCCTGCGATTTCCGAAATTCTCGATATCCACATGTTCGTAGATTTCCCCTCTCATGTGGGTGACGAACACCGTGACAACACTGTGATCTTGCTCATCAAGTCGCGTGTCCTAGTGGGCATTGCCGGGCCATATTCGCCTAAGAAAAGCACAACCACAAACGCCTGTATGACTGACCTACCAGGGTAAACGACTCCCATCCCAGGAAAAAAACGAGCCATTATCCGACTCTGTCAGGCCATCGATAATCGTGAGCAGTTGGTTCACAGTCCGCTCTACGGAAAACAGCTGCTCCGGTGGGACATGGCGCTGGAAGGGGGCTGATAGCTGAGTGGCTGTCGTGCCCGGATGCAGGGCGACAACGGTCGTGTGAGGGGCTTTGCGGCTGTATTCGATCGCGATTGTTTTTAAAAACATATTTAAGGCTGCCTTAGAAGCCCGGTAGCCATACCAACCGCCCAGCCGATTGTCTTCGATGCTGCCAATTTTGGCGGAAATATTGGCAAACACGCTGCGATCGCTGTTTTTGAACAAAGGCTGTAGATGTTTCGCTAGCAACACGGCTGGAATGCTGTTGATCTGAAAATATTGCAGTAGTTGATCAACCTCAATCTGGCGCAGGCTCTTTTCTGGCTGTAAATCCGTTTGATGCAGCATGCCCACGCAGTTGATGACGAGGTCAAGGTGAGTGACCTGAGCCTGAATCTGGGTCACCGCTGCGGCAATACTGGTTGCTTGCGTCGCTGCCATCGGCAAGCAGACGAGTTGGGAATAATCCTGTAGCGCTAATAGGTCGTGAGCCGTTTGGGGTTGGCGACAAGCCGCAAAAACAGTGCCGAAGCGCTCATCTTGCAGCAACTGCTGCACAAAGCCCAGACCGATGCCCCGGTTGGCTCCCACGACAAGAGCGTTGGCCTGCTGCAATGTTTTCCCAAAGGTCATGATGCTGTTCTCAACGGTATTAACCGTATGGTGACTGACTTGACGCTTTTTTGTCGGTCATAGAGAAAAGATGGCTGGTTGACATGGCTTCTCTAACTCCCTGCTGATAGGGCTTTTGAGCAGTAGGATGCCTGGACAGCCTGGCAAAGCCAGAGAACTTAGGCGCAATCGCCGCAGATTTATCGTGCGGTTTCGGAGCATCGATATGAAGTTCTATGGCTGTCGATGGATAAAGCTTTAGGTCGTCACTCTTGATCGCCTGATGACGAGCGTCGCGATCGCTGGGAGTCAGATATTTGTGTCGCGTTGTGTAGCTGACGGTTCAGAATTCTGGAATTTAGCGATCGCGTGATGAAGATTATCACATCGGTCTGATGCAGGTCACATAGCAATGCAGAGAGACTCCGTACACTAAGGTCAACTCTTCCCTGGTCTTTCTAGGGTGCATCTTGTAAATCTTTCCGGAACCAAGCTGCTTGATGCTTGGTCTTAGCAACTGGGCACATTAAGCCCAGAGTCACCTGCACCTCATCGTGCACCCCTGGAACTATCGTAAACATCCTATGACTTATACAACCCAACCAGAAACTGATACCAAGGCTCTGACTGAAGGTGAATTTGATGAGGATGAGCAAGATTTAAGGGAAGTCAATCCACCAGAAGACGATGATGAGTTGATGTCGTCTGATGATGATTTGCTAGTGGGGGTCACCCTTGGGGTCAGTCAAACCAAAACTCGACGTACGACTGACTTAGTGCGTCTTTATTTACAAGAAATTGGCCGCGTACGACTGCTGCAAAGGGACGAGGAAGTCTCAGAAGCTCAGCACGTGCGTCGCTACATGGAACTCATTGAGCTGCGAGACAGCACCGGCGAGCAAAGCGGCGGTGTTTTAGAGGTCTATGCGCGGTTGATGCAAACCCGCGATCGCCTCACCTCTCACCTCGGCTATCGGCCTTCTCTAGAACGTTGGGCTAAAGAAGCAGAAGTCCCTTTGCTTGAGTTGAAGCCGACCCTCTCTGAGGGCAAGCGTGCTTGGGCTAGCCTCGCGGATATCTCAACTGATGAGCTAGACTTGGTGATTCGAGAAGGTATTCGCGCTAAAGAGCACATGATCAAGGCTAACCTGCGCTTGGTCGTCTCGGTCGCGAAGAAATACCAAAATCGTGGCCTCGAATTGCTCGATCTGATTCAAGAAGGCACGTTAGGCCTAGAGCGCGCCGTTGAAAAATTTGATCCCACCAAAGGCTATCGCTTTAGCACCTATGCTTACTGGTGGATTCGTCAAGGCATTACCCGGGCGATCGCGACTCAAAGCCGCACGATTCGCCTGCCTGTTCACATCACTGAAAAGCTCAATAAAATCAAGAAAGCTCAGCGTAAGCTTTCACAAGACAAAGGTCACACTCCCAGTTTGGATGATGTGGCCAGAGAGCTAGAGATGACGCCAGAGCAAGTCCGTGAGGTGCTGGTACGAGTCCCTCGTTCGGTCTCTTTGGATACTAAGGTTGGCAAAGAGCGCGATACCGAATTGGGTGAGCTTTTAGAGACTGACCATATCTCCCCAGAAGAGCTGATGATGCGGGAATCGCTGCGTCGCGACCTCAAACAATTGATGTCTGAGCTGACCGAGCGTGAACGGGATGTCATTCACCTACGATTCGGCCTCAAAGACGGTACGCCGTATTCTCTAGCAGAGATTGGCCGCACTCTAGAGCTGTCGCGTGAGCGAGTTCGCCAAATTGAATCCAAGGCTCTACAGAAGTTGCGTCAACCCAAACGACGCAATCGCATTCGTGACTATCTGGAAGCGCTATAGCCAGAAGCTGGTTTCAGACATGAATATGAAAGTAGGTGCGTAATATCGCTTGTTTGGGCTCATAATTCTGGCTGACTGCAAGCGGTTGGAATTGATTTCAAAATTCATACACCCACTGCAATGAGACATTACTAGGCGCTTCGTTCTCTCTTGGATGAAGCGCCTAGTTGTGTATTGGCTACTCGGTCCGAATGGTTCCACCCTGGCTTGAGCAATGCCTCGATCTGCTGAGGGGTCCTTCATGCCTGCGATAGGGCTCCGTCAATAACGAACTCATTCGACGGCCCATCAAGAGAAAAAAGGGTGCAAATCGATTATGAGAGGTTGTTGATGCGGATGGTCCCCTGAAAAAGTCTGATCTTTCCAGAAGAATGCGATTTGAGCATGTCTTCCTCAGGAGCCAACAGGGGACGTGACGAGGTGTTTGATTGATTAGCTGCTCTCCTAGCTATCCTGCAACTCAGCTGTTGTGATGGCTAACTGCTCAGTTTGATCACCTCGTTTGACCTTGAGCTTCAGCGTTTGCCCGATCGCACTATTTTCGACCTGCCGTTGCAACGTGTCTGCAGAAACCACCGGTTGACCGTCGATTTCTAACACCACATCGCCGCGACGTAACCCCGCTTCGGCTGCCGGCGTGTTCGAGATCACCCGAATCACCAGGACGCCATCAATTTCTGGCAAGAGAACACCAGCGTTGGGGTCTTCGTTATTGCGGCGTGCAATATCTGGGGTTAGCGTGGCAATTTGGACACCCAAATAGGGATGAGCGATGCTTTCACCGCGCACCAGCTGATCTTTAATTTCCTTTGCCTTGTTAATGGGGATGGCGAACCCAATACCCATCGCATCGGCACGAATGGCCGTGTTGATGCCAATCACTTCACCCTCTTGATTAAGTAACGGCCCCCCCGAGTTGCCAGGGTTGATGGCGGCATCGGTTTGAATAAAGTCAAGCCGCTTATCGGGAATGCCCACTGACGCACTGGATCGCTTGAGGGTACTGACGATGCCCAGCGTGACGGTGTTATCGAGACCGAGGGGATTGCCCACCGCGATCGCCCAATCACCGACAATCACCTCATCCGAGTTGCCCAAGCGAGAGACTGGCAGCGCTTCATCATCAGCCTCAATCTTCACTACGGCCAGATCAGTCACACTGTCTTGACCTTCGACAATGCCTTCAAAGCGGCGACCATCTTTGAGCGTTACCGTGACGCGATCGGCCCCATCCACCACATGGGAGTTGGTGAGAATATCCCCTTCGGTAGAGACGATAAAGCCTGACCCCTGACCTCGCAAGAGCTGTTCTTGAGGATAGTTGGGAAAACCATTCGGGCCGGAAAACCCGCGAAAGAAGGGGTCGTCGAAAAATAAATCGGGAGCATCTCTGACGATGGTTTTTTCGGTATCGATGCGAACGACAGCGGCACCGACTTGCTCAACGGCCACGGCCACAAAGCTTCTTTGACCAGGTATCGGGGTGGCCAGCTCAGGTAACGTTTGCGCTTGGGCTAAAGGTGGGTCTAGCACCATCAGTAAGAGGGCACACAGAGCAGCAGCCATGAGCCGCCAGAGAGAATTTCGCCAAGAGCGCAGCCGAGCCATTACCGTCATTACAGTCTCCGCAAGGGGTGAATTGAGAGAAAATATTTAGCCAGTCAGCCAAGGATATTTTCGAAAGCTACTATGAGAACTATCGTGTTCTATGTTAACGAGCTAAGGTAGGTGAGGAAATCCTGGCTCTCAGGCAGAGATTCCCGAATCGGCCCAAAGATCGCGCAAGTCAGTAGCCGATGGGCTGGCTAAGATAAATTGTCACGGTCGCAACATTTACTTAGGGATTTAATGACATCAGTTCGCCAGCTCTTTGGGATACGCCACTTCACCCGATGGGCTGTCGCCAGTTGCGCGATTGGCTTAGGGCTGATGCTGACGAGTTGCAGCTCAGTCGCGAGCCTGACGGGGGCAACCGGTTCACCCTATGCAGAGCAGCTAGCGAATCACCTCACGGCTCAAAATGCGGTCATGTACGGGGCCTATTGGTGCCCCCACTGTGCAGACCAAAAAGCCCTGTTTGGCCGCTCAGTAGCGGCGATGCCCTATGTTGAGTGCGATCCGGGCGGTAAGAATCCTCAACCACAGCTTTGTCAGGAGAAGGGCATTCAAGGGTATCCCACTTGGGAAATCAACGGTGAGTTTTATCTGGGTCCCCATTCTCTGAAGGAACTCGCTGAGTTGTCTGATTTCGCCGCGCCCCAGTAGTCACACAGTGCCGTTTTCCACTTCCGTCTCGCTTAACTTTTAGGGATTTTGTATGGCGATCGCCCAGCCTAGACAACCAGATAATGAAGGTTTTGCCCGCCCCGATGGCAATGTTGACGCCCATGGGCATGGCTCAGGAACTGAACATGCCCATGTGCATGACTCGGAATCCCTACAGCGGATTCTTAATCGATTTGCTCGTATCGAAGGCCATATTCGCGGTATCAAAACGATGCTGCAAGACAGTCGCCCCTGTCCCGATGTTTTGGTGCAGATTGCGGCTGTGCGGGGAGCGTTAGATCGGGTCGCACGGATTATTTTGGATGAGCATTTGAGTGAGTGCATCACGCGAGCTTCAGAACAAGGCAATATTGAAGCCGAAATTGATGAACTGAAAGCGGCGCTCGATCGCTTCTTGCCTTAAATGACGGGATCTTGCTCTATTAGCCGACCGCGATCGCTACGGTGAAAACCGAACTTTCATCCGGCAGGCCCTTTGGTAGCTTATAAATAGGACACTACTAATATTTTGTCTAAAACGACTCTGCGCAGACAGGTCAGATCAGTTCTGAGACTTTGGGCGTACGGGTGCAAGCGCATTAGCGTCAGGTTCAACTATTGACTCAAACAGCGTTAGATCGGCGAGATTTGTTGGAGGGGATGTGTGAATGGCAGCGACAGACTTCAAAGACTATTACTCAACGCTAGGAGTCAGTAAATCGGCCAGCGCTGATGAGATCAAGCGAGCGTTTCGTAAATTAGCCCGCAAGTATCATCCCGACGTTAACCCCAACAACAGCAGTGCTGAAGCTAAATTCAAAGAAATTAGTGAAGCCTACGAGGTCTTGTCGGACAACGACAAACGCCAAAAATATGACCAATTTGGTCGCTATTGGCAACAGGCTGACCGGGGCACAGCCTACGGTGGCGGAGCCCCCGGCGACGGCAATTTTGACTTTAGCAATTACGGCAGTTTTGATGAGTTCATCAACGAGCTGTTAGGTCGCTTTGGTACAGGCGGTTTTGGGGGCGCTGCGGGCGCTGCGCCGGGAGGCTATACGTCCTATCGCACGGCCCCTAGGGGGGGCTTTGGCACCGACCCCACTATGGGCGGGCCGTCGCAAAAGGCCTTTGACCAAGAGGCGAAAATTTCTCTGAGTCTGAGTGAAGCATTTCGAGGCACTTCCAAGCGTCTCAAAATTGGCGATAACGAGGTTGAGGTGCGTATTCCGGCCGGGGCAAAGCAAGGCACCAAGGTGCGCCTGCGCGGTAAAGGACAACTGAATCCCTACTCCAAACAACGGGGTGATATCTACCTGATTGTGAGCCTGTTGCCCCACCACATTTTTCAGCTAGACGGGGATAAGCTGGTGTGCGAAGTGCCGATCGCGCCCGACGAGGCGGTACTCGGGGGCAAAATTCAAGTCCCCACCCCCGATGGCAGCGTCACCATGAATTTGCCTCCAGGCGTCAAGTCAGGTCAATCGCTACGACTGCGGGGCAAAGGCTGGCCCAGCCCTAAAGGCGCTCGGGGGGATCAGTTGGTGCGGGTGGTGATCACACCGCCCAAGTCTCTGACTGATCAAGAACGTCAGCTGTATGAACAGATCCAAAATCAACGGACTCGGGATCCGCGCAGTCACCTCAGTCAGGTCAGCCTGTAGGCGCACGCGCAACAGACTTTCTCTGCCTCTGAGAGTGAGGGGGCGTGATGAATACCTGAGTGGGTTTGTCCCGGCCCAGCTCGTTTTCAGCGAAGTTCCGTCCGAGACTGGTGGCCTCAGGGGTGGGACAATCTTGCTCTCACCCTGATTCAGTCGCTTTCAATCGCGATCGATGTCATTAGCCGGAAGCGAGTTGCCATGTGGGCTCATCGCTATTCTCGGTGTCGGACTCTCAAGGCCATCTTGGAAACGCGGAGGAGCGGAGACGCCGGAGGGGTAGATTTGTAGTCTGGTTTCAGAGCATTGGTATCAATTTCTGGACGGCCACACCATTCCCTTTGCAGCAACACATTGACTATCCCTGTAGTATGAAGCGACCGGTAGGATACCTCCGATATGGCTAACAGCTTTCAAGCCGCTCCCAATTTTGATCTCGAAGAAGAAACCTGGTGGGTGCAGCGCTGGGTTGATTTGCTCAACAACTATCGCTTTAAGAAACGCCTCGAACGAGGCCGCCGCTATGCCCGTGAAGGCCATATTCTCAACATTGACTACAAAGGGGCAAAGGTGATTTCCCTGGTGCAGGGCACCGCTGAAGAACCTTACAAGCTCTCAATCTGGCTGGATGCGTTCACCGATGAAGATTGGAACTATGTGGTCGATAGCCTGGCAGAGCATGCGCTATTTTCTGCCCAGCTTCTGGCGGGTGAGATGCCCGATGACATTGAGGCCGTGTTCACCACCAACGGTCTGAGTCTGTTTCCCTTTCAGCTGTCGGAGGTGCATTCCAAATGCGACTGCCCCGATCCGAAGAATCCCTGCAAGCATATCGCTGCGGTGTATTACCAACTGGGTGACTTTTTTCGCGAAGATCCGTTTATTTTGTTTCAGCTACGAGGCCGCGATCGCGCCCAAATTCTCGATGCGCTGCGGCAAAAGCGACAGCAATCGGTTGATGTGGCGACAGCGACGACAGCTTCCTCAAAAATTATCCCGGCGGAGACTGCTCAGCCTGCTGCTGCCCCGGTAGATCTCAGCACTTTTTGGCAATACGATCAGCCCCTAGAGTCTTCTCTGGTGGTGGTGACGCCCTCCAGTTCAACCGTGCTGGATGTGTTAGACAACATTCCGCTACCCGTCAACGACGCGCGTATTGTGATGGCCTATCTGCGTGACCTCTATCAAAGCGTGGGTCAGCAAGCGGCAATGAAGGCACTTGCCCCCACGACGCCCGAGGACTCGTCACCGGGCTAACTGCGAACCGCCGGTCGATGTCATGTGTTAACGTCAGCCCTCTGGCTGGGCGAAGATTAGCTGTTCTCCTAGCCAGGACTGTTCCTAATAGATCTTATAGACTGGGAGCGCGGCAAGGGTGCTTCACTCATCTGCTTGGATCAATGCTCCCCTGTTGGAGACACCCGCTTCGAATGTCCGTGTTCAGTCTCCTCGTTTGACCTTTCGCTAGAGTCTTGACATTGCTCTATGGCCCCTAATTTAACTGCGCTGCAGCGATCTCAAATGGCTGAGGCGCTGACCCTATCGCGTTTTTTGACCACGCAGAGCAAGACTGCCGACAGTGCGGTGGTGCAGCGGCGGCGCGATCGCCTGCGCGCTATTCAGCAAGAGCTGCAGGCCTATGCCCATCCGATCAATCAGCAGCCCAGTTCGCCGGAGCAAATTCCCTTGCCGGTGCGTCAGGCATTTGTGGCAGCGGCGCTGTTGGTGAGTCGCTATTTTGCCGCTGGGGGCACCGGCTGGCGCGGCACTCTCACCTCGCCCACGCTGGCTCAGTACCGCTCTGACCCAGTGCCCACTGACTGGGCGACTCCCGCTGGGGTGACGGCCCTGGGCGATCGCTTTGCGTTGCCCCCAGAAACGCTGGACGAAATCGTTTGTCAGCTTGATCAGGTGGATGCCGAAATTGCTTGGCAGGGCGAATTGATTGAGGCGGTGCTGCAATCGGTCGGGCTCTCAACTGATGACGCAGTGCCGATTGCGGCAGAGCCCTTAGCCTCCCTATTTCAAGAATTGTTTGGCGGTATTCTCGTAAATCCTGATTGCCTGGCTGTCGTGTTTACCCCCAGCCAGCTCTACTTTTGCGTCGACTTTCCCCCGTTAGAAGATGCTCAGGCCTGGGAGACGCTCAGCCCGCCAGAGCATCAGAGCAAGTTAAAAGATTTGTATCAAACCCTGGCTGAATTCACGTTTCAGAAATTCAAGCGATTTCCCACCTTTGGCCCCTGCGACCCGGCAGGCATTCACCGAGATTGGGTGCAGCAGATCTGCGATCGCCTCAACGCCCGACCCACCCGTCGGGTGCCGGTTTCTCCTGAGCAGCTCATTCAGCGGCTGTCTAAAAGTGTGGGAATATTGCCCCGCAAAGATGCCGAAATGTTTTTAGTGCATGACATTTGGGGGCACTATTGGCAGCTGTTGTTTAGCCAGTTTGACAGCGACTATGCCCTGCTCGCCGACTGCGGCGAAGCGCTGCGGGCCGACGAAACGGCTTATACCCCAGAGGGGCCACTCACCTGCCGTCAGCTCTTTCAGTTTGTGGAAACCGAGGTGCTGATTGACCAAGATTTGGCCTTGCAGTTTTTTCGGGGGGAAGTGCGCCAGCGGTTAGGGCTGCTGTTTACCCATCTGTTGGGAGAGCTGGTGGCTGACATTGCCGAGTTCAAATTTGTGTGGACAAATCCGCAGTCGGCCCATCAGTTGCCGAGTTCGTCCGCGTTTACCGACTATCCAGCCAACCTGGATCTGAGCTTGGCCGACTTAGACTTTTTGTTCTTGCGCATCTTGCAGCCGTTGCTCGAAATTCATCTCTCGCCGTTAGCCCCCTCCCCGTTAGAAATGGAGCTGTTAGCCGACTCGCCGTGGCGTAATCTGGCGGTGGCGCAAGTACCTCGGCTGGAGCTGAACTTGAAGCGGGCGATCGCCCAGCTGCATCATATTTTTCTGACCGAGCATGGCAATACCTGCCTACCCAGCATCGAAGCCGAGGAAAGTCTGTTTGCCGAAGTGGCGATCAATCTGCTGCAGTTACAAAACGTTGTCAATACGCTCTACACTGACCCGCAGTTTACGGATCAGGCAACGATGCCGTTTCAAGACCTGATGATTGTCTTTATCAGCCGCTATTGCTCTGGCGATAGCTATGCTGAGTTTTGGCAAATTGACAATGTCTTGGCTAATTATTTTGTGCCTTGCTGGCAGCTGTTGTACCAGTCTGGCTAATTTGGCGATCGCCCGTCCCAATTCTTGAAAACACGGCTACGCCTGTGCTTCCATCGCCGTATTTTCTGCTGCCGTAACCCCTAACGTCGCCCATCAGCAGGCGTGATCAAAGAACGCATCGACAAATCTCACCGGGGGATCCTTTAAGGCTGTCAACCCGAATGCTGTCAAACCTTGCAGAAAGCTGCCCACCCATCGACGTCCCATCGCGTAATAATGATATTGCCTTCTCAAATTGGGTTAGTTATGGTGTGAGCAACCTCAGAGAGGTCAGCCTCGCGGCTTGAGATGTCCCCTAGGATGGCGATCGGTGCGCTCTAGAAAAGCTCAAAAGCTGGACTTACAAGCAGAGTATCCCTGCCCTTGCCGTCGTAATGGCACCTTAGTTCCCATTGCGCTGACGGAGGCTTTTGGGTGTAACCGCTGTCAGCAAATTTTTGTCGTGCAGGAAGAAGGCTACCTGTTAGAGCAGCTTTCGACCCATTATCCTTACAAGCGCGTTTGGTATTGGACGGGGCAGCAGTGGCGGCTCGATCATTCAGTTTTGAGCAATCACTACCTACCCTTGGCCACCATGTTGTTTGGCGTTGGCATGTTTGTGCTGTTGTTGGCGATTTTGCAACCGCCTAGCAGCCTGGGCATGTTTTTGCGGCTGTTAACAGTCGCGGCGGTGGCGCTGTTATTTTTAGTCGTCTTCTGGCTGTCTTGTCGGCGCTAGCCTTGCCGTATTTGTTTTCTGGATGATGCAATGACTTCTGTTCAGTCTTTGGCCGAGCTTTCGGCGTTGATCCAACAAGTCCGCCAGGCGGCCAAAGCGTTAGCTAAAGTTGAGCACACCACTCATGCGCTCAATCGGTTGGCGAAGGCACTACGAGAAGCGACCGATACGATTTTAGAGGCCAATACCTTAGACCTGGAAGCCAGCCTCGAGATGGCGGTACCCGAGACGGTGGTGGAATGGTTGAAGCTGACGCCCGAACGCCTCAACACGGCGATCACCATTGTGGAACGATTGGCAAATCTAGATGCGGTGACGAGCTTTGCCTATGGCTCGCAGTTGGCGATCGCGCCGACAACTCATTCCTACCTACTGGGAGAACCGTTGGGTATTGTCGCCTTCGTTTATGAAGCGTTTCCGGAGTTGGCGATCGTGATGGCCGGTCTGTGCCTGCGCGCGGGGAACGGGCTCATGCTCAAAGGCGGCCACGAAGCCAGTCAAACCAATCAAGCGATCGCTCAGGTGTTTCAGTTAGCGCTGACGCAGGCTGACCTGCCGGAGCAAGTGGTGCTGGCGATTTCGCCCAGTGAGGGCGAAGCGGCGCGACGGTGGTTGATGCAAACGACCGAACTGGATTTGCTGATTCCCTACGGGCGCTCCAGTTTGGTGCAGCAGGTGGTGCGAGAAGCCAATTCACCCAGTTTATCGACGGCGATCGCCAACTGCTATCTGTATTGGTCTCACGCGGTGCCCACTGAGCGAGTGGCCAATCTAGTGATTGACAGTCACTGCGGCAATCCTGAGCCGGTCAACGGCATCGAAAAGATTTTGGTGGATGACAAAGTGTCTGACCGTGATATCCAGGCGCTGAGCCAGATGCTCAATGAGCAGCAGTTGACGGTAAAACCCATCGCGCCGCCTTCTATGTCGCCCTTCGCCAATCCAGAGGAAGAGGAACTGTGGTGCGAAGCCCAGCTCGATCACTCAGTGATTGTGGCCCGCGTGCCTGATTTGGTCACGGCGATCGCGCTAATCAACCGCTATAGCAACGGTCATGCCGACGGCATCGCGACCCATTCCTATACCGAAAGTGTGCAGTTCGCCAGTCAGGTGCGCAGCGCCTCGGTGTATGTGAATGCTTCGCCTCGGTTTCAGCGGAACGGCACTCAGGTGAGTGAAATCGCGTTGGGCATGTCGGCCCAGCGAAGCCTCAAAGGTGGCCGCATCACCTTAGACACGTTACTTACCCATAAAGCCGTCGTGCAAGGGCTAGAGTATTAACCTTGCTCATCCACTTCAAGCTGAGTGGCAGGGGAGGCCAACCCCGTCAGGGTTGGGTGGATAGGGTCTGCAATAATAGGGCGCAAGCCTATCTTGATTGCAATGCCCATGACCTCTGCCAACGCCAAACGTCCATTTGCCTGGCTGCGCCTGCTCAAGCCCAAAGGTCAGGGGGCCAACATTTCAGTGCTCTTTATGGCCTCGGGCCTGATCATTACCGGCCTGTTTGTGCTGATTGCGCTGTCGGCCCCGCTATTACAGTCGTGGGGGATTTTGCAAGATCCGACGGCAGCGCTACAAAATCCGGTGCATCAACCCCCATCAGCAGAGCATTGGTTGGGCACCACGCGTCAAGGCTATGACGTGCTATCGCGGGTGCTGTTTGGTACCCGTGCGGCCTGGCAGGTGGTGCTGCTGGCCACGGCGATGAGCGTGTTCATCGGCGTGCCGCTTGGGATGGTAAGTGGCTATTTGGGCGGCAAGCTTGATCGCGCACTGCTCTTTTTTATGGATACGATTTACACGCTGCCGGGGCTGCTCTTGTCGGTAACGCTGGCGTTTGTGGTGGGGCGGGGGGTGATCAATGCCGCGATCGCCCTCAGTATTGCTTACATTCCCCAGTATTACCGGGTGGTGCGCAATCACACTGTGAGCGTCAAGACCGAACTCTTTATCGAAGCGGCTCAGGCGATGGGGGCTTCGACTTGGGTGGTATTGAGCCGCTATCTGTTTTTGAACGTTGTGCAGAGTATTCCGGTGCTGTTTACGCTCAATGCTGCCGACGCCATTTTGATTTTGGGCGGACTGGGCTTTTTGGGGCTAGGTCTGCCAGAACAAACGCCTGAATGGGGCGCTGATATTCGCCAAGCATTGGACGCGTTGCCCACGGGTATTTGGTGGACGGCACTGTTTCCCGGCATGGCGCTGACGCTGATGGTGACGGGACTGTCACTCGTGGGTGAGGGGTTGAATGAACTGGTCAATCCCCTGCTACGTCGCGAAAACTGGCAGTAGCAATCGCCTCAGTCTCCCCACCAGCGGAGTGAACGACCGCGTTAGCCGACTGAGCTCAACCACTTGACTTGTCACGGCCAAGCAACGCACAATCCCTTCAGAATTCTTGTCGAGGAGGCATTTGTTTGATGGAATTACAATTTGTCGAATCCAGCATGATTCAGGCGTTTGGTTACGACGAAGATAATAAGGCGCTTTTAGTCATATTCAACTCTGGAAAAACCTATCAATATTCAGACGTGCCTCAGGAAACCTATGAAGAGCTGCTGGAAGCAGATTCCAAAGGCAGCTACATGCGAAGTTTCATCATCGACTGCTATCCCCATGTGCTGAAGAAAAAGCGATAGCCTGAGGATAGTAACGGCATAGCCGTCTAACTCATTGATTAGATCGCTGGACGAATTCTTGCCGTAGAGTTTGCGCCGATCGCCCCACCCACCAGCTCCCGATCCCAAAGGGTACGCACAGCACGGCAAACAGCAAACGAGTTTGTTGACCCGCGCTGCGAATTTCGGCCTCAGTGCCCAGCAGAATCTGTAAGCGATCGCCGAGCGGATCGATGAGTTGATTGCCCTGGGGTGTCGTTGCAAGCCCGGCTACTATCACGACCGACTGCCCATGGGGCAAAGTTTGTCGGTCAAAATCGACAAATACGCTATCGACTTCGCCCCAATCGGCGAGTGGCAACGGCAGCGTGTCATCGCCATACTGAATGGCGACAGGACTGCTGATTCTAGTGGGTTCGTCCGTATAAACGATGGTAGGAGCGTCAGTATCCGCAGCATCGAGCAGCGGCAATAGGCTGAGGTCAAAGGCCAGCGGCAAGCGGCGATCGCCATCGGATAGCACAACCCCCTCAGCGGTCTCGGCCCATTCATACAGCACCGCCGTTTGGGGGGCATTCGCTGCGTCTGATGACTCGACATCATCACGGGCCGTGATTTTAATCTGGCCGCGAATGACCGACTGCGACGCCTCATCGGGCATCGTCAGGGGTTCCTCAGCGACCAAAAAGCCCTCGATCTTCACCTGGTCAAGATCTTCTCCCGTATGGGCTAGGGCGGCCTCAACCGTCAGGCTATCGAGTTTGGCGAGTTGTCGAGCTGACTGCAGGGGCAGGCCAATAATGGCCGCGATCGCCATTGCCGCCGCCATTCCACCCAGGCCAAAGGTACAGAAGTTAAGCCACTGTAGCCGCTGATATTCGCGGCGTGTGACGTTGCGGGGCACGTCTTGATACCACTGATAGCGCATTCGTTGCTTGCTCATCACTTGTCGTCGCGGGGTGTGAACCGCGACTCACTCACTACAATTCACGTTTTGACGATAAAGCCACTTCGCTATCCTGGCTGAGACTAAGACCGCAGTCAGCAGGAGGCTGCTCACAAGCACAGTGATGGAATGACCGGCCAAGGACTCCTTCATAGCACAGCGAATTGGCTCGGGGCGGTGCCTCAGCGCAAATTGCATGGACTTCTTAAAGATGACAGCATCATGTTTGCTAGCAATGTCGTCGAAGCGTACCAGTGGCGGGTGCAGAATTGTCAAGCCCGGCTGCGGAAAGATCTTCTGCGTTGCGGCTGCTGCCCCCTGAGCCTACAGTCAGAAGAGCCCATGCTGAGCGCCCTGCCTAGCAACGGTTGATCGGTCAAGTTCGGAGCGTGTTGTGACGATTATTTCTGCCGCGATTGTATTGCTGCTGATTTTGGATCCCTTTGGCAATCTGGTGACAATCAATACGCTGCTATCGGAGGTGCCCAAGCGCAAACGACAGCGCATTATTCTGCGGGAAACCTCGATTGCCTATGGCATTTTGGTGGCGTTTTTATTAGGCGGTAACCCACTGCTGTCGTTTTTTGGCGTCGAGTCTCACACCTTGAGAATTTCGGGTGGCATCATTCTATTTTTAATTGCGCTAGGGATGGTGTTTCCGACGCGGTCTTCAATGCCGTCTACGCTAGACTCAGAGCCCTTTATCGTGCCGATCGCGATGCCTTTAATTGCTGGCCCCACGGCGATCGCCGCGCTGCTCGTGTTAGCCCGTTCTGATCCCGATCTGTTGCTGAACTGGTGGGCCGCGTTGACCTTAGCAATGGGTATTGCAGGCCTGATTTTATGGGCCTCTCCCTGGATTTTTCAACGCTTAGGCCCGCGCGGCGCGGTAGCGGTGGAACGGCTGATGGGGATGCTGCTGATCGTGCTCTCGGTGCAGATGATGCTGGATGGCGTTGAGCAATATCTGCAGAACTAGATCTAGAGCGCATCTGAGCGGAACTCTCGGTCTGATTCTGGATGGGGGTTAAACCCTGTCTAACTTGAAACCTGGAGTTTTGGGCGAACAGAAGCTAGAGTTGTGAATCGTGTGATACTTGTTCTAGCCCTTAAATGCTGAAAGTCCAGTTAGAGAAGTGGCAGCAAACCCCTGACGACCTGAGAGAGTTAGCCTTGAAGGCGCAACACCCGCGCACCCGTGAACGCTTGTTGGCCCTCTATGAAATTGCTCAAGGGGCGAGTGCCACCCAAGTGGCGCGCCGGAGCAACCGGAATCCACAAACCGGGATGGAGTGGGTGCATCGCTATAACGCGAACGGACCGGAAGCCCTGAGGTACGAGCATAGTGGCGGCCAAACCCCCCGGTGAGTGAGGCGGTCAGGGATGGAGTAGGGAAGAAGGTAGGAGAGGCGCTCGCGGAGGGGGGGGGGC
>ERZ1740058.815-NODE-815-length-19537-cov-9.338004_pt1 | contig 19537 bp, 22 predicted proteins | sample MGYA00581745_ERZ1740058 | MGnify/ENA primary metagenome ERZ1740058 (study PRJEB43018, sample SAMN04849742) | marine metagenome | isolation source: floating plastic debris | place: Pacific Ocean | collected 2008-08-30 | study: EMG produced TPA metagenomics assembly... | reverse complement strand
ACCGGTCCGCTCCTCGCGGAGACCGGCAGCGGTTTGGCGGGCGCGGCGATGATCGTGGCGGTCGCGACCGCGATGGCGGGCGTAGCTTCGGTGATAGGCCGCCTCAGCGGTTTGATCGTCGCGAGGACCGGGGCGACCGGGGCGCCGCTCGTGGGGAGCGGTACGGCGATCGTGACGGTGGTGCGGCGCGCGGTGGCAATCGGGACCGTGACGATCGGCGGGAGCGAGACTCGGGAGAGCGCGGCTTCCGCTCCCATGGCGCAAGCCGTGGCGAGGGTTCTGAGCGTGGGCGCGGTGAGCGGCCCGGCGGTTATGGTGGCCCGCAGCGGGATCGGGGCGAGCGCGATGGACGCCAGCGCGGGCCAGGCCGCCCACGGGATGACCGGCCGATGGGGCGTGGCGGAAGAGACAAGCCGCCCGGCGCAAGGGCGAAGCCGCTTGGCGGCAACAAGGCGGAGTTCCGTGGGCCACGCCCCGGCACGCGAGGCCGTCGCGACGGGTTTGAGGGTGGCACTGGCGGAGAGGATCGCGCCGCGCGCGGCAAACCTTACGGCGCGAGGGATGGCGACCGCGGCGACCAGCGCGGCGGCGACCCGCGTCCGTTCAAAGGCGGGCGCGATGGTGCTGATCGCGGTGATGGTTTTCGCTCAAAGGGTCGGTTTTCGTCGCCGCGCGGTGGCGGTGATGGCACGGGCGAAAGCCGCGCGCGTGGCCGGTTTAACGCGCCCGATGGTGCGGCGGGGGATGATCGCGGGCGCGCAAAACCCGCCTTCAAGCCCAAGCACGGTCGGCCAGAGCGGCGCGACGGACCGCGGCCAGAGGGTCGAGGCGGCCGAGATGGTGGGCGCTCAACGCGCCCAGGCCGCCCCGGCGATAAGCCGAGAGGGCCACGTCCAGGTGGCAAACGGCCTGGCGGGCGGCCGGAGCAGCGCGGCAGCTAGCGCGGGTAACCGTTAGAAGAGCTCGGTTTGATCCGGGTTTTTCTTGGCAGCCCGGCGAGACGGTTTTTTGGGTGCAGCCGCTTTGGCCGGCTGCGTTGCGGGGCGCGGCGCACCGCCGGCTTCGACAACGCTCACCCGCGCATCGGCGAACTGCAGCTGCAGCGCATCGCCTGAGCCGATGTCGCTGGCGCGGCGGATGGGGCTGTCGTCAGCGCGTCTCACTAACGCGAAGCCGCGGTCGAGCACGGCCGTGTAGCTGACCGCTGCAAGGAGCTTTGAGGCGGTCTGCCAGCGCTGGCGCCTGTCGGCGTTGAGCCGCGCCATGGCGCGATCTGCCCGGTCGCTGGCGGCGCTCAGCCGGGAGCGTGCCTCTCCGATTGGGCGGGCCAGGAGGTGCGGGCCGAGGCGGCCATCAAGGCTTGCCGCCTGGCGAGACGCCTCGCGAAGGCTGGCGTCCATTGCCCGATCAAGCCGGCCGGTGAGTGCCTCCGCATGATCGCGCGCCTGCGCCAATGGTCGCGCGGCGAGCGACGGCGACAGGCGTCCAGCGGTGCCTGCGTAACGTTGACGGGCGAGGCTAACGGTGCGGAAGAGCGCGCCTGTCAGTTTGTCCGATGCCAAGTCGAGCCGCTGGCGGGGCATTTGGAGGAGCGCGTCTAGGGGCGGCAGGCCGCGCGCAAGAAGGCGGAGCGCTCCGCGGCGGCTTTCTGACAGCGTCGCCATCGCGGTATCGAGCCGGCGGGCGCGGTCGGCGAGCGTTGCGAGGCAATCGGCCCGCACGGGCACGACCATCTCTGCGGCACCCGTCGGTGTGGGCGCGCGCTTGTCGGCAGCGTGATCGATCAAGGTCCAGTCGGTTTCGTGGCCCACCGCCGAGACCACCGGGATCGGCGAGGCGGCGACAGCGCGGACCACCGCCTCGTCGTTGTAGCCCCAAAGGTCCTCGACGCTGCCACCGCCGCGGGCGACGATGATGACGTCCGGCCGCGGGCCACCGTAGGCGCCCGAAAATCCAGCAACGGCGTTCGCCACCTCGGCGCCGCTGGTCTCGCCCTGCACCCGCACGGGCCACACCACGACGTGGCTTGGAAAGCGCTCGGACACGCGGTGCAAAATGTCGCGAATGACGGCGCCTGTGGGAGAGGTGACGACGCCGATCACCCGCGGATGGGTGGGGAGCGGCCGTTTGCGATCCTCATCAAAAAGCCCTTCGGCGGCGAGCTTTTTGCGCCGCTCTTCCAGGAGCTTCATCAGCGCGCCGACACCCGCAGGCTCCAGCTGCTCCACCACAAGCTGGTAGGACGATTTGCGTGCAAACGTTGTGAGGCGGCCGGTTGCGACCACCTCCAGCCCCTCTTCGGGCGGGATGGACAGCTTGCTGTAGGCCGAGCGCCAGACCACGGCGTCGAGCGTCGCCTCGCTGTCCTTCAGGCTGAAATAACAGTGGCCCGACGAGTGGCGCCCGCGAAAGCCGCCGATTTCGCCGCGCACCCGCACCTGGCCGAACTGGTCCTCGATGGACCGCTTTACCGAGCGCGACAGCTCCGAGACGGAAAACTCGTGCGCGTTGGTGGCTGCGGGCTCGGTGAGGTTGAAGGGCGCGTTCAATGACGTCTCCGGCGAAGATGCGTTCGGCGCATCCAACCTCTATAGCGCTGATGTCAGCCGCGCGCACGGGTCAGCGCGGCCCTATCAACGATCCGGTGCGCCCCATGCCCTCACGCCCCACCCCGGCCCACACCACGCCCCGGCTGTACGTTTCGGCCGACCTACCGGGCGAGATTCACTTTGTCGGCGGACAGCACCACTATCTCAGAAATGTGATGCGGCTTGGCGAGGGCGACGCGGTGCTGGTCTTCAACGGCCGCGATGGGGAGTGGCGCGCCCGGCTTGGCAGTGTCGGCAAAAAGGCATCGACGGCGATGGCGACTGAGGCGATGCGTCCGCAAACGGCGCCGCCTGATGTGCTTTACGCGTTTGCGCCGCTGAAGCAGGCGCGGCTCGACTACGTGGTCCAGAAGGCGGCTGAGATGGGCGCCGGATCGCTCCAGCCTGTTCTGACGCACTACACACAGGTGCGCAAACTCAACCTTGAGCGGCTTCAGGCCAACGTCGTCGAGGCGTGCGAGCAATGCGGGCTTTTGACCGTTCCGCGCATCGAGGAGCCGGTAGCGCTCGCTGACTTTTTGGGCCGGCTTGAGCGTCCCCTAGTGGTTGCCGATGAAGCGCTGGCGGCGGAGAGCATCGAGCCTTTGGAGGCTATTCGCAGCGCGGGCCAGCCGCTCGCCGTGCTCGTCGGACCTGAGGGCGGGTTTTCGGAGGCCGAGCGCGCGCTCTTCTTGCCACGCGCCGTGCGAGTGTCCCTCGGGCCGCGGGTGTTGCGCGCCGACACTGCCGCTGTGGCTCTGCTGGCGTTGGTCGAGGCGGCCTTCCCCAGCGCGACGTGATCAAATGTGTCATGCCACGCTTTATTGTCTTTGGCCCCTGCCGCTTCTAGGTTCGCTTCACTGAGCGGGGACGATTATGGCGCGCGATACCTTGGACGACACGCCCATCGAGGGGCGCGCCCAGCTGATTGAGCAAATCGCTGGCGGTGAAAAGCCGGCCAGCGATTTTCGCATCGGCACCGAGCACGAGAAGTTCGCCTACAATAAGGCCGACCTCTCGCCAGTTCCCTACGAGGGCGAGCGGGGCATCGGCGCTGTCCTGAAGGGCATGCAGGCACTCACCGGATGGGACCCCATCGAGGAGCACGGCAACATCATCGGCCTTGCGGCCCCGTCGGGCGGCGGCGCGATCAGCATCGAGCCCGGCGGCCAGTTCGAGCTGTCGGGTGCGCCTCTGATCTCGCTGCACGAGACGTGCCGCGAGGCCAACGGGCACCTGGCGCAGGTGCGCGAACTTGCCGACAGCCTCGATCTTGGCTTTCTCGGCCTTGGCATGGCGCCCACCTGGAGCCGCGCGGACATGCCGAAAATGCCAAAGCAGCGCTACGGGATCATGACCGCCTACATGCCCAAAGTCGGCACGCGCGGGCTCGACATGATGTACCGCACCACCACGATCCAAGTGAATCTCGACTTCTCGGGCGAAGCGGACATGGTGTCCAAGATGCGGGTGGGTCTTGCGCTTCAACCCATTGCGACGGCGCTCTTTGCCAACTCGCCGTTCCTGGACGGAAAGTCCAACGGCATGCTCTCCAACCGTGCCGCAGTGTGGCACGACGTTGATCTCCAACGGTCCGGGCCGATCCCCTTCGCCTTTGAAGACGGCTTTGGCTATGAGCGCTACGTCGACTGGGCGCTCGACGTCCCGATGTATTTTGTGAAGCGCGGCGACGACTACATTAACGCCACCAGCGCCACGTTCCGTGAGTTCATGGACGGCAAGTTTGACGTTCTGCCCGGCGAGCGGCCGAACATGGGCGACTGGGTCAACCACCTGTCGTGTCTGTTCCCCGAGGTGCGGCTGAAGCGCTTTCTGGAGATGCGCGGCGCCGATGGCGGCCCGTGGCGCCGGATTTGTGCGCTTCCAGCGTTCTGGGTGGGGCTCCTTTACGATCAGGGCGTGTTGTCTGAAGCGCAGGCGCTCGCCGACACGCTGTCGGCTGACGATCGGCACACGCTGTGGCGCGATGTGCCGACCCACGGGTTTGAAACGCGCCTTGCCGACGGACGGACGGTGCTCGACATCGCAAAGTCGGCGCTCGATCTCTCGGCAGAGGGGCTCAAGCGGCGCGGTCATTGCGCCGCCGATGGTGATGACGAGCGGGTGTTCCTCAACCCGCTGTTTGATGCCGTACACGCCGGCCGTTCACCGGCCGACGAGATTCTTGACAGTTTCCGCGGCCCATGGCGCGGCGACATGGCGAAAGTGTTTGACGCCCTGTCGTTCTAAGACTCCGCTTAAGCGATGCGCTCCAGCTGAAAGATTTTTCGGTCCGCCAAAAGCTCGGCACCCATGGCGCGGAACGCGTTGATATGCGCGGACTGTCCGTGGGCCTCCCAGTCTTCGCGGGTCGTCCAGACCTCGTGGAAGTGGAACAGGTTGGGGTCCTCGACCGAACGGTGCAGCTCGTAGATTTCGCAGCCGACTTCACTCAGCGTCGGACCGACAAGTCCGGTCAGTGCCTCGTGAAGGGCGCCGGCTTTGCCGTCTTTCGCGGTCATTTGCGCAACGATGGTTAGAGGCATGTGGTAGCTCCTTTTGTCGTTTCTTGGTGATCTTGCGACGCCGTTTTGGGCGACGGGTGATGGCGTGCAGCTCTACATTCTGAACACGCCAAATCTTGTGTCGCCAATCGGGGCGTTCAGCGTGGCGGCGAAGGCGAGCGATAGCACGCGCCGGGTGTCGCGCGGGCGGATGATGCCATCATCCCAAAGCCGTGCGGTGGCGAAGTAGGGATGGCCCTCGCGCTCATACGCCTCGGCGATCGGCGCCTTGAAGCTTGCCTCTTCCTCGGCTGACCAGGTGCCGCCCTGTGCGGTGATGGCATCGCGCCGCACTGTGGCGAGCACTGATGCGGCCTGCTCGCCGCCCATCACAGAGATGCGCGAGGACGGCCAAGTGAACAGAAAACGCGGCTGATAGGCCCTGCCGCACATGCCGTAGTTTCCGGCGCCGTAGGAGCCGCCGATGAGGACGGTGATTTTGGGCACTGATGCACAGGCGACGGCCGTCACGAGCTTCGCGCCGGCCCGCGCGATGCCGCCGGCCTCATACTCGCGGCCAACCATGAAGCCTGTGATGTTCTGCAAAAACAGAAGTGGGATTTTTCGCTGGCAGCAGAGCTCGACGAAGTGTGCGCCTTTCTGGGCGCTCTCGGCGAACAGGATGCCGTTGTTGGCTATGATGCCGATGGGAATGCCCGACAGCTTCGCAAAACCTGTCACCAGCGTCGTGCCGTAACGTGCCTTGAACTCGTCGAACCGCGAGCCGTCCACCAGCCGGGCGATGACCTCTCGGATGTCGCTTTGCTGGCGCAGATCGGGGGAGAAAGCGCCCTCGATGCTGTCGGGGTCGAGCGCTGGCGGCTCGGCGGCAGACAGCGCGACCGCGGGCGCAGGGGCTGGCCCGAGGTTGGCGATTGCTTGGCGCGCGAGGGCGAGCGCATGACGGTCGTCGAGCGCGTAGTGATCGGCAACGCCGGAGAGGCGTGTGTGAACGTCGGCCCCGCCCAAATCCTCGGCGCTGACCTCTTCGCCCGTTGCGGCCTTTACCAGGGGTGGGCCGCCGAGGAAGATCGTGCCTTGATCGCGCACGATGATGGTCTCGTCGCTCATCGCCGGCACGTACGCGCCGCCGGCTGTGCACGAGCCCATCACGACGGCGATCTGCGCGATGCCAGCGGCGGACATGTTGGCTTGGTTGAAGAATATGCGGCCGAAGTGATCCCGGTCGGGGAAGACTTCCGTTTGGTTGGGAAGGTTGGCACCGCCCGAATCGACCAGGTAGACGCACGGGAGGTGGTTTTCGGCGGCTATCTCCTGCGCGCGAAGGTGCTTTTTGGCTGTCAGGGGATAGTAGGTGCCGCCCTTAATGGTGGCATCGTTGCAGACCACCATGACCGCGCGGCCGCTCACCATGCCGATACCTGTGATCACACCGGCCGCGTGGATCGCGTCGTCGTACATGCCGTGGGCGGCGAGGGCGCCGATCTCCAGGAAGGGCGAGCCGGGATCGAGGAGGGCGTTGACCCGGTCACGTGGCAAGAGCTTGCCGCGCTTCAAATGTCTGTCCCGCGCGCGGTCCGGACCGCCCCTCGCGGCGGTGGCCAACTCGCTGTCGAGATCATCCACGAGCGCCGCCATCGCGGCCGTGTTGGCGGCAAAAGTGTCGGGGTCGAGGCTGGTGGTGAGGACGGTCACGCAAAAGGTCCTTTTCGCTCGCCATGGTTAGGTCGGGTGCGGCCAAATGCCAAGCGGCTGTTACAATGTACACCCATGGGGTCGACGACTGGCTGCCACGCAACATGTCGGGTCCGGGGGGCTAATGAACGACAGACGAGAGACTTTTGACGGGCTTGGCAGTCAGCTGGATGCAAAAGCGGCGAAGGTGCGGATGCGCAAGGATGCGCGTGCCGTCCGGGCTGCGGCGGCAGTGCAATGGCCCGACGCGTGTAACGTGCTCGCGCGGTATGCGGATGCCTTACCCTCGGTGTCCGTCGTCGGTTTCTACATGCCCATCCGTGATGAACTCGATCCCCGCCCGCTCGCCTTCGCGACAGGCGCGGCGCTGGCGCTCCCCGCGACCGATGGCACGGCCATGACGTTTACCTTGTGGAGGCCTGGCGATCCGCTCGAAAAGAGCGCTTTCGGGGTGCCGGAGCCGAGCGGCGAAGAGGTGGTGCCTGATCTGTTGCTCATCCCGCTTCTTGCTTTTGATGCGCAGATGAACCGGTTGGGGTACGGCGCCGGCCACTACGACCGATACATCGCGCGCCACCCCATGACTTTGCGCTTTGGCGTGGCTTATGCAGCCCAACAGCGCGACGATATCATCGTGGAGCCGCACGATATGCCCCTCCACGGCATCATCACCGAACAGGGATTGTCGAGGGGACTCTAGCATGCGGATTGTGGCGCTGGGCGATGTGGTGGGCCGGGCGGGACGCGCGGCGTTGGGCACCCATTTGCCGCGCCTTATGGACCGCTACAAACCCGACTTCGTGGTCGTGAATGGCGAGAATGCCGCTGGCGGCTTCGGCATCACGGAAGAAATTGTTCAGCAAATTCTTGACTATGGCGCCGACTGCGTGACCACCGGCAACCACGTCTGGGATCAGCGCGAGGCTTTGGTGTTTATCGAGCGGGAGCCGCGCATGTTGCGGCCAATCAACTATCCGGCCGGCACGCCGGGGCAGGGCGCTGCGATGTTTACCGCACGCAATGGGGCGCGCGTGTTTGTGGCGAACATCATGGGTCGCACCTTCATGGAGCCGCTGGACGATCCGGTTGGCCCGCTGGAAGCTGCGCTGGAGTTTCATCGGCTCGGCAGCGAGGTCGATGCGGCCATCGTGGACGTCCATTGCGAGGCGACCAGTGAGAAGCAGGTTTTTGGGCACCTCCTCGACAGTCGGGTGTCGCTGGTTTTTGGCACCCACACCCATTGCCCGACCGCGGATGCACGCGTGCTGTCGGGCGGGACGGCGTTCATCACCGATGTGGGTATGTGCGGCGACTATGATTCGGTGATCGGCATGGACAAAGAGGAGCCGATGCGCCGGATGGTGGAGCGCACGCCAGGCCAGCGGATCGGTCCGGCCACGGGGCTGGGCACGGTGTGCGGCGTGGCTGTGGAGACTGACGACAGCACCGGTCTCGCCCGCTGGATCGAGCCCATCCGCATGGGCGGTGTGTTGCAGGAAGCGCTGCCTGAGCGTTGGGAAGATGCAGGCTTCCAAATGGCGAAGTAGGCACTCCGGAGCGGGGCCCGATGGACGCCGGAGAACTGGACAGCCAAGCCAAACGGCTCAGGTCCGGCGACTGATCGCTTCCATTCGTGAGCGCCAGCGCATAATTTCCGCCCGACAGCACGACGGGTGAGGCGAGGATGGCTGGGCATTCCAAGTTCAAAAATATCATGCACCGCAAAGGCGCTCAGGATGCCAAGCGGTCCAAAATGTTCTCAAAGCTCTCGCGGGAGATCACCGTGGCCGCGAAAATGGGAGCGCCCGATCCCGACATGAACCCGCGGCTGCGCCTGGCGGTGGCGGCGGCAAAAGCGCAGTCGATGCCCAAGGACAACATCGAGCGAGCCATCAAGAAAGCGTCCGGCGATGAGGACGCCAACTATGAGGAAGTCCGCTACGAGGGGTACGGCCCGGGCGGCGTGGCCGTGTTGGTCGAAGCGCTGACCGACAATCGCAATCGCACCGCCGGGGTTGTCCGCGCAGCATTCTCCAAGAACGGCGGCGCTCTTGGCGAGACGGGCTCCGTCTCGTTCATGTTCGACCGCGTGGGCGAGGTGGAGTACCCCATCGACGTGGCTGATGGCGACAAGATGATCCTCTACGCCATCGAGGCCGGTGCGGACGATGTGCAGTCCGATGAGGAGACCCACGTCGTGATTTGCGCGTTTGAGGACCTCGCGGAGGTGTCGAGCGCGCTGCTGGACCTCCTTGGCGAACCGGCCGCGGTGCGCACGGTGTGGCGGCCACAGACGAGCACGGCAGTCGACGAGGACAAGGGCGCGACGCTCATGAAGCTCATCGACGTCTTGGAAGACGATGACGACGTGCAGAACGTGTTCGCGAACTACGAGATGTCCGACGAGGTGATGGAAAAGCTGGCGGCGGCGTAGGCGGGCGTGGCCGTGCTGTTGGTGGCGTTCATGCTCGTCGTGGCGGGGGCTTTAGCGCTTCTGTTTGCACGCGGGTTGGCAGCTCCCGGTCCCGCGACCGGCCCGGATGACCTGCCCCGGCCCAAACTTGGCCAGCGCTCGCCGGACGATGCTGTGGCCGCGCTCGACGACCCGCTCACTGCGGCCGCAACCCTGACGGCCATCGTCGCCACCGACGAGGGTTGGCCGCAGGTGCATGGCCGTGTGGAGGCCGCGCTTGCCGGCTTCACCGATGAGACCCGCGCGCGGCAGGCGGTGGAGTTTGCTGAGTGGGCTGCGAGCCACGGCCTTGATGCGGACCGCGCGGTGGCCAGTCTTTGCCGCTTTCTGAGCGAGAGCCTGGAAGCGCCGGAGCGGGCCGAGGTGGCCGCGATGGTGCGGGATGCAGGCCGCGTTGGCGGACCAGAGGGGGAGCGCTTGGCGAGCAAGGCGGTGGAGAGGCTGCCCGTCACATGAGCGATCAAGTTGTGGTCACACTCGCCGGTGCTGACGACCTCGACGAGTGCTTCGCGCTGCGCCGCGCTGTGTTCATGGTTGAGCAGGGGGTGAGTGAAGCCGAAGAGTTCGACGGTGAGGATCACAATCCCGACAAGGCGCACCTCATCGCGCGCCTAGGGGAGAAGCCACTCGGCACGGCGCGGCTCTGGTTCAAGCCGGGCCTTCTGAAGATCCAGCGCGTGTGCGTTTCGCCGGAGGCGCGGGGCCTTCGCGTTGGTGTTGCGCTGATGGAAAAAGCCATCGAGGTCGCCGCCGAGACAGACGGCATCTCGCAAGCGTCGCTCGATTCGCAGACCTATGCCATCGGGTTCTACGAGCGTCTGGGGTTCGTCGCCGAGGGGCCTGAGTTCGATGACGCCGGCATTCCTCATCGGTTCATGACCCGGCGCGTCTGACGCCGAGGCTCACGGGAGCAGGCCCATGGATTTTGGCCGTTGGGCGGAGCGGCTGATGGCGATGGATGATCGCGCGTGGGCGCGCCATGCCAACCCGTGGAGCGTCTACACGCGCATCCCGATCCTGCCCTGTCTCGTGTTGGCGATCTTCAGCCGGGTTTGGCTTGGCTGGTGGGCGCTTGTCCCTGTGGCCGCTTTGGTCGCCTGGGTGTTTCTCAACCCGCGTGCCTTTCCTCCGCCCAACGCCACCGATAGCTGGGCAAGTCGCGGCACGTTCGGCGAACGGCTTTGGCTGAACCGGGCCAACGTGGCCATCCCAACCCATCACCGTATCGCGGCCGCCTTGCTCACCGCGGTGCAGGCGGTCGGCCTGATCCCGCTCGTTTATGGGCTGATCGTGCTCGATCCTTGGGCCGCGGTCGCTGGAACCGCCATCACGCTGATGGCCAAGATGTGGTTCGTGGACAGAATGGTGTGGCTTTACGACGAGGCCGGTGACGGAGCCTTCACGAATAGGTCATAACGTGAACGTTGCAGAAGGAGAGGCCATGCCCGGTGTCACCATTTTGGGGATCGACCCCGGCTTGCGCGTCACCGGTTGGGGCGTCATCCGTGCCGACGGTGCGCGTCTCGCCTTTGTGGCCGCTGGCTCGGTGGCGTCCGACAGCAGTGCCAAGCTTGCCGACCGGCTGGCGACGCTCCACGCAGGGCTGTGCTCGGTGCTCGCCGATGTGGCGCCGGATGAGGCTGCCGTGGAAGAGAGCTTTGTGAACCGCGACGGTGCCGCGACGCTGAAGCTTGGTCATGCGCGCGGTATTGCGCTGCTCGTCCCAGCCGCCGCCGGGCTGCCTGTGGCCGAGTACGCCCCCAACACCGTGAAGAAAACGGTGGTTGGATCGGGTCACGCTGCTAAGGGGCAAATTTCGCACATGGTGGCGCGGCTTCTGCCCCAAGCGAAAGCTGCCGATCACCACGCCTTCGACGCGCTGGCGGTCGCGATCTGCCACGCGAGCCATCGCCGCGCCAACGCCCATCTTGCCAAGGGAATTGCAGCATGATCGGCCGGCTGTCTGGCGTTCTGGTCGAGGCCACTGAGGTGGCCATCATCGACGTTCACGGCGTCGGCTACGAAGTTCACATGACCGCCCGTGACCTCTCCGCGCTACCGATGGGGGAGCCTGCCACCGTGGTGATCGAAACTGTGGTCAGGGAGGACATGATCCGACTCTTTGGCTTTCGCGAGGCGGCGGGCCGCGATTGGTTTCGGCTGCTCCAGGGCGTGCAGGGTGTGGGCGCGAAAGTGGCGCTTGCTGTGCTCAACGTTTTGCCGCCCGATGCGCTGGCCGCAGCGATTGCCTCTGGTGACAGAGCAGCTATTGCGCGGGCACCCGGGGTCGGTAAGCGGGTTGCTGAGCGCATCGCGACGGAACTGCGGGGCAAAGCGCCCGCCATGCCGGCGCCCCTTGTGGTGCCAGATGTCGCAACGTCGCCGGAAGACCACCACGTTGCCGACGCGATCTCCGCGCTCACCAACCTTGGCTACGACGAGGGCCTGGCCCGCTCCACTGTGACGGCGCTGGCCAAGGATCAGCCCGAGGCGCTCGCATCGCAGCTGATTAAGGCTGGCCTGAAAGCGCTCGCGGCATGAGTGACAATCCGCTGAGCCCCGACCGCCAGGTCGGCGATCACGATGCCGCGCTCCGTCCGCAGCTTCTGGACGATTTTGTCGGTCAGCCTACCGCACGCGCTAACCTGTCGGTGTTCATCAAGGCGGCTCAGACGCGGGGAGAAGCGCTCGATCATGTGCTTCTCGTCGGCCCGCCCGGGCTTGGCAAAACCACGCTCGCGCAGATCGTGGCGCGAGAGCTGGGCGTCGGCTTCCGCTCCACCTCCGGCCCCGTGATTGCCAAAGCCGGAGACCTCGCCGCTCTGCTCACCAACCTTGAAGAGCGCGACGTTCTGTTCATCGACGAGATTCACCGCCTGTCGCCGCACGTGGAGGAAGTGCTTTACCCGGCAATGGAGGACTATCAGCTCGACCTCATGATTGGGGAGGGGCCTGCAGCGCGGTCCGTCAAAATCGATCTGTCGCGCTTTACCCTTGTTGGCGCCACGACGCGCCTTGGCCTTCTGACCACGCCGCTCCGTGATCGATTTGGCATCCCGCTCCGGCTGGAGTTTTACAGCGTTGAAGATCTCACCAAGATCGTCACGCGCGGCGCGTCGTTGATGGGGATTGCGACCACGCCCGATGGCGCGACCGAGATTGCTCGGCGCGCACGGGGGACGCCGCGGATTGCGGGCCGGCTTTTGCGGCGCGTGCGGGACTTTGCCATCGTGGGCGGTGCCGAGGCCATCGACAGGGGAATTGCCGACGCCGCGCTCCTGCGGCTCGATGTGGACGCTGAGGGTCTCGACGCGCTCGACCGGCGCTACCTCAACCAGATTGCCAAGCACTATGGCGGCGGGCCGGTGGGGATCGACACCATCGCAGCCGCATTGTCCGAGCCGCGCGATGCGCTGGAGGACATTGTGGAGCCCTACCTTTTGCAGATCGGCTTCCTGCAGCGCACCCCGCGCGGGCGCATGCTGACCGATGGCGCGTTTGCCCACCTTGGTCTTGCGCCGCCGCCGCGCGAGCCTGGCCCGGTGGTGGATCTGTTCGATACTTGAGCCCCGGGCGCTGCACTTGTCATGGCGGCGCCGCGTTGGCAGCGATGATGCAGGCTGCTTAACCGCCACCGTCAGCGAACTGGATTGCCCATGAAAATCGACGACATCCGCCAGCACGCGTTCGCGATGCCGCTCACGAGCCCGGCCTTCCCGCGCGGGCCCTACCGGTTCATCGACCGCGAGTTTATGATCATCACGTACCGCACCGATCCTGAGCGGTTGCGTGCTGTGGTGCCGGAACCGCTGGAGATCACCGATCCGGTGGTGAAGTTCGAGTTCATTCGCATGCCCGACTCCACCGGCTTTGGCGATTACACTGAGTGCGGCCAGGTCATCCCGGTGTCGTTTAACGGCCGGGCGGGCAACTACACCCACTGCATGTTCTTGAACGACCACCCGCCCATCGCCGGCGGCCGGGAGCTTTGGGGTTTTCCGAAGAAGCTTGCGACCCCGCTTTTGGAAACGAATGTCGATGCGTTGGTTGGCCGGCTCGACTATCGCGGCGTGCAGGTGGCGTCGGCGTCGATGGGCTACAAGCACGTGGCGCTGGACCACGATGCTGTGCTGGCTTCGCTGCAAACGCCTAATTTCCTTCTGAAAATTATCCCGCACGTGGATGGCTCATGCCGCATCTGCGAGCTGGTGGAGTACCACATGAGCGATCTTGTGCTGAAGGGCGCGTGGACCGCTCCGGCCGCGCTCAACCTTTCAAGCCATGCGCTGGCGCCGGTCGCCGACTTGCCGGTGCTGGAGGTCCTGAGCGCCACCCACCTTGTCGCTGACCTGACGCTCGATTTGGGGACAGTGGTGTTCGACTACCTCGCCTAGGGGGGACGTGACCCGCAACGGTGCTGTGTCGTTGGCAGGCTCTGCGTTTGGGGCTGAAAACGCGGCTGGTCTCGCGGTGGCGGGGCCGAGCACTGGTGCAAACACTTTGAGCCGTTGCGGCGCGCGCTTTGCTGGGATGCCGCGCACCATCACTTTGGTGGCCTCAACCATCACCACGCCCGCCAAGCGTGGGAAGAAGCGGCGGCCAGCACTTTCCCAGGCCGGCGCGGAACTCAGGAAGTAGCGGCGCTGGGACGGTGGCATATGAAGGCACCGAATGAAGTTGACCGGCTCTAGCCAAACGCTTTCTAGGAGGTCGCGCAGCTGAAAGCGCGAAAAAGGGCGGCCGAGCCCGAACGGTGTGTGATCGGCCCGCGCCCATGCGCCGTTGCGGTAGGGCGCGACCACCAAGACTTTGCCCGCTGGCATCAGCACGCGCCAGGCTTCGCGGAGCACCGCCTGTGGGTCGGGCGCATTCTCCACCAGGTGAACGAGCAAAAGCTTGTCCACCGAACTGTCGGGCAGAGGCAGCTTGTCGGCGTAGGCCAGGGTCGTGCAGTTGTGCCCCTCTCGCGGCCACGGCAGCACGCCCTCTGCTGCGGGCATAACCGCGATGACGCGCTCGGCCTTTCCCAAGAATGGACGCATGAACGGTGTGGGGTGACCCACCCCCACCACGCGCTCAGCGAGCACGCTTGGCCACAGCGCCTCGATCTCGCGGCTCAGGATTTGCTTGGCGGTTTGGCCGAGCGGCGTTTCGTAGAAGCCGCGCAACTCCGCCACATCTAAATGCATCGCAAGGCCTCCGTTCCGCGTTGTCATACAGCCCTCTGGCGCGCTTGGAAATGTGGCTTCGCGGCGGGGGCGGCTTCCCTATGGACGGCTTTCCCGTTAGGGGAAGCCAGAGTTTAGCCCGGAGATCTCGATGGCGGACGTGCGCCTTATTCCCTGCCTCAGCGACAACTACGCGGTCCTGGTCCACGCCGGGGACGAGACCATTTTGGTGGATGCGCCTGAGGCCGGACCGATCAACGCCGCGCTCGCCGCGGAGGGCTGGACGCTGACCACGGTGCTCATCACACACCACCATCCCGACCATGTGCAGGCGCTTCCCGGGGTGCGCGGTACGGCGAAAGTCTATGGTCCCAAGGGTGAGGCGGGCAAAATCGAGGGCCTTGATGAGTTGGTGTCGGACGGCGACACGCTGCAGCTCGGCCCGATCAAGGTGGAGTGCTACGAAACGCCGGGGCACACGGCGGCGCCGATCAGCTTCTTCATGCCTGACGAGAAGATCGCGTTCACGGCCGACACCATTTTCGCCATGGGCTGTGGGCGGTTGTTTGAGGGCACGGCCGCGGACCTTTGGGCCTCGTTCCAAAAGTTACGTGCTGCGATGCCGGACGACACAGCGCTTTATGTCGGGCACGAGTACACCGAGACGAACGCGCGCTTTGCCGCCCAAACGATGCCGGCCGATGGCGCCATTGCCGACCGGCTGAAGGCGGTCCAGGCCGCGCGTTCGGCTGGCGAGCCGACCATTCCGACCACTATGGCTGCCGAAAAGGCAACAAGCCCGTTCATGCGGGCCGACGATCCGGCCGTTGCTGAGGCGCTTGGGATGGCAGGTGCTGCGCCCGTTGACGTGTTTGCCGAACTGCGTCGGCGGCGCGACAACTTTTGAGCGCGCGTGACATCATAAAAACCCTTGGGATGACGCCGCATCCTGAGGGTGGGTACTTCGTGGAAACGTTCCGTGACGCGCCTGAGGGCGGCCGCGGTTTCTCCACGGCGATCTATTATTTGTTGGAGGCGGGCGATTGCTCAGCCTGGCACAAGGTCAACGACGCGGCCGAAGTATGGCATTTTTACGCAGGCGCGCCGCTGGCCCTCACGCTGTCTCCCAACGGGCATGACGCCGTCGCGCACCGCCTCGGGCCGGACATTGCCAATGGCGAACGGCCGCAAGTCATTGTTCCGGCAGGGCATTGGCAAACAGCCGAGTCGCTTGGTGCATGGACGCTCGTGGGCTGCACTGTTGCGCCAGGCTTCGACTTTGCCGGCTTTGAAATGGCACCTCCGGACTGGCGACCAACACCCCGCCCACGCCAAATTTGAACGGGCTGCAGCTCCTCGTGATCTCTTCGGTCCGTTGAAAGCTGGCTAGCGCGCACCTATTCCCCTTCCCCATCAGCAGACCATTCTCTGGCCCGCGCCCCAACCACGGTGACTTCATGATTCTCGCCTTACAGATTGTCGGAGGCTTCATCGGCCTCCTCATCGGTGGCGAGCTATTGGTGCGCGGGGCGTCCGCGGTTGCTGTCCGGCTTGGCATCTCACCACTGGTCGTGGGTGTGGTTATTGTGGGTTTTGGCACGTCCGCGCCGGAGCTTGTGACGTGCGTGCGTGCGGCGCTGGGCGGATCGCCAGGGATCGCGGTCGGCAATATTGTTGGATCCAACATTGCTAACATCTTGCTGATCCTCGGCGCGGCTGCGTTTTTGCGACCCTTCTCGGCCAGCCGAAAGGCTGTGGTGCGCGATGGTTCCATCGTGATTGCGACCGCAGTTGCTTTTATGGCTGCGTCTTTCATGGGCGTGATCGACCGCACAGTCGGCGCTGTGTTCGTGCTCGCGCTCATCGCCTACCTCGCCTACACCATCAGCACCGACCGCGCGAACCCGAGCGCTGAGATTGAGGACGTCCCGGCGCCGAGCGAAGTGGGCCTTGGCAAGGCCATGGTTCATCTTGCTCTTGGGGTGATCATTGTCGTTGTCGGGGCGGAGTTCCTCGTCGACGGCGCAGTCGAGGTGGCCCGGCTCTTCGATGTGTCCGAAGAAGTGATTGGCCTGACCATGGTCGCGATTGGCACATCGCTGCCGGAACTGGCGACCTCAATCATGGCCGCCATCAAGAAGCATTCGGAGCTCGCGCTCGGCAACGTGCTCGGCTCCAACGTTTACAACACCATCGGCATTGGCGGGATTACCGCGCTCGTTCAGCCGGTCCCCGTTTCGCAGACGATGCAGTACTTCGACATCCCGCTGATGGTGGGGATTTCGGTGCTGCTTGTGGTCGTGGTGGCCACCGGGAAGCGTGTGACGCGTTGGGAGGGGGCGCTGCTTCTGATGCTTTACGGCGGTTACATCGCCTTCCAGTCCCAGGTCGGCGCGATCACGGCCTAAGCCTCAGGCCATCTCCTTTGCCAATGCCGTTGACGCGGTTGCGGCCAAGGCCACTAGGTCAGCGTCCGTCGTAATGACAGCGGCCAGCTGCGGGCCTGCCCACACAGGGGCGCCCAAAGCCGGCTACTGCCGAATTTTCGTTGTCGCGAAACAGGGTTAGCTCAGATACTGTCCGCCGTTGGCCGACAGGGTCGAGCCGGTGACAAAGCCGGCATCATCGCTGGCAAGGAAGGCCACGCAGCGCGCGATTTCCTCCGCTTCGCCAAGCCGACCGACCGGGATTTGCGGCAGGATCACCTCTTTCATGACGTTTTCGGGGATCGTGCTCATCATGTCGGTGTTGATGTAGCCGGGGGCGACCACGTTCACGGTGATCCCAGCGCGCGCGCCTTCCTGGGCAAGCGCTTTGGTAAAGCCAATGTCGCCAGCCTTTGAGGCGGCGTAGTTCGCTTGGGCAAACTGACCCTTCTGACCGTTCACGGACGAGATGGTGATCACGCGGCCAAATTTGCGCTCGCGCATGCCCAGCCACACGTTGTGCGTCATGTTGAAGACGCCGGTGAGGTTGGTGTCGATCACCTGATGCCACTGTTCGGGCGACATCTTGTGGAACGGAGCATCGCGGGTGATGCCGGCGTTGTTGACCAGGATGTCGACCGGGCCGAGATCGGCCTCCACTTCGGCAACGCCCTCTTTGCAAGCGTCATAGTCGGCGACAGACCACTTGTAGGTGGCAATCCCGGTTGCGCTGGTGAAAGCTGCCGCTGCTTCATCGTTACCGCCATAGGTGGCGGCGACGTTGGCCCCGGCGGCCTTGAGTGCCTTGGCGATCGCGGCGCCAATCCCGCGTGAGCCGCCGGTGACGATTGCAGTACGTGCCATGTTTCCTCCTTGGTCCCCGACTAGCGCGGGGTTTAGCGGCCGGAAGATGGCCGGAAGCTGCCGCGGGCGTCAATTGCCCGATGAGGTTCAAACGGGCTGAAGTTTGCGCAGAATTGCGTTTGCCGCGGTATCGGGCTGCTCGAGCTGAGGCATATGCCCGGCGTCCTTAATCACGTGAAGTCGTCCCTGGCCCACGGCCGCGGCAAGGGCTTGGCCTCGGGCAAGGGGGATCCAGGGATCGTCCTCGCCCCAGATGACGCTGGTGGGGCAGCGCAGTTGGCCGAACATAGGCTCCACTTCGGCTGTGAACGCTTCATCGGCTTGAGCGAACTGGTTGTAGAAGCTGCGTTGCCCCGCCTCGTTGAGCCACGGGGCGGTGAGTGCGTTGATGTCCGCCTCGCTGAGCGGCGCAGCGAACGCGCTTTCGATGTAGGCCGTGACGACCGCGCGGTGAATGTGCGGCGGCAGTCCCAAGAACGCCTCAACGTGGCGGCCCACGTGGTCGAAGAACGCCGAACCCCATGGGCGCATCGCAACCACATTCATGAGCACGTACCGCTCGAAATCAGCGCCGTGCAGGAGATGGGCGCGCAGCGTGACGGCGCCGCCAAAGTCGTGCGCCACGACGCTGGGTCGCTGCAGTCCCCAGTGCGCCAGGACTTCTACGAAGACCCGGCCTTGCACATCCATGGCTGTGGGCTGGTCGGTCGGGACCATCGATTGCCCAAAGCCAGGCATATCGAAGACATGCACCGTGTAGTGCTTCTCAAAGGCGGGGATCACGCGGTGCCAGGCATAGGATGACCAGGGCCAACCGTGGGCGAGCACAAGGGCAGGCCCGCTGCCGCTGCGTCCGGCCGCGACGGCGCCCGCGGATGTGGAAATCGTCTCTGTGAGCGACCATGGCATGCGGCTTTGACCTTCCTTTCGATCCGTAGGAGTGCTGTCGCAATGATGTTCTCCCGACCAGCGCGGATGTCCATCAGTGCAACTCATCACGCAACACAGTCTGGCGTCTCAGCTGACCGCGCTGGGCGTTTCCCCTGGCGATGGCGTTTTCGTTCACGCGTCGATGCGTGCGATTGGCCCTGTGGTTGGCGGGCCGCGCGCGGTGATCCTCGCTTTGCGGGCAGCGGTCGGCGAGGATGGGTTGATTGCGATGCCGGGCTTTTCGACGGATGCGTACTGGCCGGAGTGGCTCGATCCGTCGACCCTATCGCAGGCAGAGCGGGCGGAGGTTGAAGCTGGGGCGCCGGGTTTTGACGTCGCCACCTCGCCAACTGTGGGGATGGGGGCCATTGCCGAGCTGTTCCGCACCTGGCCTGGAACGCTGCGCAGCGACCACCCGACTGTATCGGTGTGCGTTCATGGCCGCGATGCTGGCCGGTTCGTGCAAAGCCACTCACGGCCGTTCGCGTGCGGGCCAGGGACGCCCTTCGTGTCGCTGATCGAGCGCCCAGCGATGAAGGTCTTGTTGCTTGGAGTGGGGTGGAATCGCTGTACTGCGCTCCATACGGCCGAAACCCTGGCCACCCCGCGCCGGTACAAAGTGCGCCGTTTCAAGGAAAACGGCGCTTGGCATGAAACCGATGATGTTGCCGATGATTTGGGCCGGCTGTTTCCGACTGCCGGTGCCGCATTCGAAGCGACCGGCGCCGTCGCGGAGGGGCCGGTCGGCGATGCCCCGGCAAAGCTGGCGCCGATGGCAGAGCTTGTCGGATTTGCCGCTGAGTTTATCGGCGCGGCGAACCGAGAGAGCGGGGACCGCGCCTAGAGCAACGTCAGTCTGACTGTGGAC
>ERZ1740058.813-NODE-813-length-19566-cov-11.467634_pt1 | contig 19566 bp, 25 predicted proteins | sample MGYA00581745_ERZ1740058 | MGnify/ENA primary metagenome ERZ1740058 (study PRJEB43018, sample SAMN04849742) | marine metagenome | isolation source: floating plastic debris | place: Pacific Ocean | collected 2008-08-30 | study: EMG produced TPA metagenomics... | reverse complement strand
GGCAGGTAGATGGCGTCTTGCTTCAGAAACTACACTAATTCACAACAACTCTATTTATTGACCAATTGCCTCAGGGTTATGACACCATCGTTGGGGAACGAGGGCAGAAGCTTTCAGGGGGGCAGCGGCAGCGGTTGGCGATCGCTCGCACCATTCTCAAAGACCCACCGATTCTCATTCTCGACGAAGCCACTTCGGCGGTCAATAACGAAACCGAAGCGGCGATTCAGCGCTCTCTCGCCCAGATTACGTAGAATCGGACGACGATCGCGATTGCCCATCGCCTCTCCACTATCCGCCAGGCCGACTGCATCTATGTGATGGATAAAGGGCAACTGGTCGAGTCTGGCACCACGAACAACTGCTGCTCCATTCCGGGGTTTATGCCAAGCTCCGGCAGGTGCAATTGGGTGATTGGGTTCCCTTAGCCGAGGTCGATACTCATACAACATCCGCGGCCTCTACAAAAACTGACTGATGGGAATACAGAGGGGCGTGCCTGAAACCGGGTCAGTGATGATGCGACTATCTAGATCAAAGACCTGTTTGACCAACGATTCAGTAATCACCTCAGCGGGTGTCCCTTGGGCGATCACCTGCCCTTGCCGCAAAGCAATCAAATGATGGCTATAGCGACCGGCAATATTCAAATCGTGGAGCACCATCACAATCGTGCGATGGGCTTGTTGATTGAGATGATAGAGCAGGTCTAACACTTCAATTTGATGGGCGACATCCAGATAGGTGGTGGGCTCATCCAATAAGAGCGTGTCGGTATCTTGAGCGAGGGCCATGGCGATCCAGGCGCGCTGTCGCTGCCCGCCCGAGAGCGTATCGAGAGGCCGATTCGCAAACGCTTCCAAATGAGTAGTGGCGATCGCGGCTTCCACTTTTAATTCATCTTCGCGCGACCACTGTTGCAGCCAGTTTTGGTAGGGATACCGGCCCTGCGCCACCAGTTCACGCACCGTCAAGCCTTCTGGCGCACGGGGGCTTTGCGGCAAAATACCGAGGCGTTGAGCCAGTTCTTTGTTGGGTAGATGAGAGATCGCGTCCCCGGCCAAATACACGGTGCCGCCTTGGGGCTTGAGTAAGCGAGCCAGACCCCGCAACAAGGTGGACTTGCCACAGCCATTTGGCCCTACGAGGGTCGTAATTTTTCCCTGAGGGATGGCCAAATCGAGTCCTTGAATGATGACATTGCCGTCGTAGGCCAGGGTCAGCTTACGAGTCGTCAAGGCAATCGTGGTTGCAGTATCAAGCATCATGGCGATTCATACTAATTCGAGACAATAGCGCTCCAGATCAGACGAGATAGGGTTCAAGGTTTCAGGTTCAGGGTTTCAGGTTTTAGGTTCAAGATTTCCGAAAATCCCCCTGTTCCCTGTTCCCTGTTCCCTGTTCCCTGTTCCCCCATCCACAGTCGTAGACATTTACTCCATTCACTTACCGATTCCTTAGCTAAAGTCACGCAGCATCTTTTTGATCTCTAAATTGTGGAGTTCTTCCTGGCCGATTTTGGTGCGGGCATACTCTTCCAGATAAATGCTGGCGTTTTCGACCACATCCAAAAGCTGTTTGTACATGTCTAAGGCTTTTTGTTCATGGTTGAGGCTTTCTTGCAGCAAATCGGTGACCGCATGTTGATGGGTCTCTTCGATCTGGGCGATGCGCTGCTGGGGATGACCTTCTAAACCCGTGACGATTTCCCCGGCTTCTTGAGCGTGCAGTAACGACTCGCTGGCCTGGGCCTTAAAAAAATCGACGATAGGAATCCGGTTGGGGCCGGTCACCATCAAGGAATAGTGGGTATAGCGCACCACGCCTGCCAGCTCGAATTCCATAATCTGGTTGAGCATTTCAATCGTGCGTTGAGTATCTAGGTCTTTCATAGCTTTCAAGCTGTCCATTTTGGGGTAGTTAGCCAACAGTCATGCTAGTCGGTACGGGGGCGATCGGTACAACGGTCAGCCGCTGTTGGTCTAAGCATTACGGGACAACAACCACAAAAAGTAAGGGGCACCGATGATGGCCGTAATGATGCCGCAGGGTAACTCAATGGGGGCAAAGAGCAATCGACCGGCTAGATCAGCCAGCTCGACCATGCAGCCGCCGGTCAAAGCCGCGACGGGAATCAACCCTACGTGCGAAGGGCCGACAAGCTGCCTGGCTAAGTGTGGGGCCATCAGTCCGACGAAGCCAATGGTGCCAGCGGTCGCGACCGCCGAGCCCGCCAGCGCCGCCGTACAGATTAATAGGAGTGAGCGAGTCCACTCCACCCGATTGCCCACCCCTTGAGCCAGATCATCCCCTAAGGCCAAGGCATCGAGGTCGCGCGCGAGGATGAGTGCCAGGGGCATGAACAGCAGTAGCCAGGGGAGCAACGGCCAAAAGTTGGCCCAACTGCGACCGTAAACGCTACCGGTTAACCAAACCAGCGCTTGGCTCACATCATAGATATTGCCAAAGGTAATCATGAGGCTGGTGCAAGCACTGGTCAGGGCGGTGAGGCCCACCCCCACCAAAATGAGGCGCACGGGGGCACTGCCCTGATTCCAGGCGAGCAGATAAATCGCGATCGCCGCGCACAGGCCTCCGAGAAAGGCGGCGACAGGTAGCCAGGCCACCGGTAAGGTCGGCCACAAGACGATAAATGCGACAGCGACCAGGCTGGCCCCCGAATTAATGCCAATGATGGCAGGTGCCGCCAAGGGATTGCGGGTGAGTCCTTGCAGAATGGTGCCAGCGGTGGCGAGTGCCATGCCGACGAGCAACGCGATTAAGGCTCGCGGCAGCCGCAGCGTGTTCACGACAAAGGCGTAGTCTGAGGTCGTCGGCAGCCCGAGAATGGTTTTGACCACCGCCCCCAACGGCACCGGATATTCACCCCGGCTGACATTGACGATTAACGCCAAACTGGCCACCCCCATCAAAATCACCAAAACGCCCAGCACCCGGCGATCGACCCGAAAAGAAATCGGGAATCGCTGGAATCGAACGGAACGCCAGGGCTTAGAAAGATGCATGGGGGGCAGAGTGGATGGGTAGGGGCGAGGTATTTTCGATGGCATGTTTTGGGCTGAACCGAGATATTGGGGCGAAAAACGCGGGGTAGGGGCGAGGCAGGTTCGATGGCATGTTGGGAGCTGAACCGAGATATTGGGGCGAACCTGCCTCGCCCCTACAAGACCAAAATATTGGGGCGAACCTGCCTCGCCCGTACGAAACGTTTTGATGCGCGATGGTCAAAGACCGCTCCTTGAGGAACGTCGTGCCAGGTAGATAAAGAACGGGGCACCGACCAGCGCCGTCATGATGCCGACAGGCAGCTCTTGGGGACGAATCACGAGCCGCGCAGCAATATCCGCCACGGAGAGAAGAATGCCACCCACCAGCATGGCGTAGGGCAATATCCAGCGATAGTCCATGCCCACGCCGATGCGAATGATGTGGGGCACAACCAACCCGACAAAGCCGATCGGCCCCGCTAACGCCACGGCACTGCCCGCCAACAGCACCACCACGATCGCCGACGCTACCTTAACCCCGGCGGTTTGGAGGCCCAAGCCTTGGGCGACATCTTCCCCTAAAGACATGAGCGTCAACTGCCGACCGAGCGTGAGTGCCCCGGCGAGTCCTAACGCAATGTAGGGTAGCACCGGCCACAGATCGGCCAGTTCCTGACCGGCCAGCGACCCGGCCAGCCAAAAGCGAATTTCCTCTAGGGTTTGCTGACTGAGCAGCAGAATGGCGGTCGTGAGCGAGCTAAGGAGAGCGGTCAGCGCCGCGCCGGAAATGACGAGTTTAAGGGGCGTCATGCCCTGACGGCCCATGGAGCCTAGCCAGTAGACGGTGACTGCCGCGATCGCGGCGCCCCCAAAGGCAAACCAGACGTGGCTGCGGCTATCGCTGCCGAGAAATACGGCGAGCACCATCGCTAGGGAAGCGCCGACGTTGATGCCTAAAATATCGGGAGCTGCTAGCGGATTGCGAGTCAGGCCTTGAGTAATCGTCCCGGCGGCGGCGAGGGCAGCGCCAACCACGACTGCGAGCAGGGCTCGGGGTAGCCGCACCGTGCGGATAATCAGGTGTTCAGTAGAACCATCAAACTGGAAGATCGCCTGCCAAACCGTAGTGGCATCAATGTCCGCGGCCCCGAGCAAAATGCCTAAGAGGAGAGAGCCCAATAACAAACCGCTACCCGCCACGAGCCCCAGCCCCAACAGCAGGGGCGATCGCGTGTGAATGAGCGAACTTGACTGCACGGTGTTTACTGCTCCTGCTCCGTAGCAATGCCGAGCGCGGCGCCTTCAATCACGCGCAGCTCATCCATCACTGCAATTACGCGCCCATGGTTAACTGCTTCGTCGGCATTAATCACAATGACCGATTCTTGAACTTCATCCATCAACTCGCGAACGCCAGACTGTAGCTCGTCTAATTCAATGCTGTCTCGATTGAGGGCGATCGCGCCTGAAGCTTCCACCGTCACCGTAATCCGAGTCCGCTGTTGCACCTCGGCGCTATCGGCTTTCGGCAGATTGACGGGTAAAGATTCCGACCGCGTGAGAAACAAACTCGAAATGATGAAAAACGTCAGGATGGCAAAGATGACGTCAATCATCGGCACGATATTCAGTTCAAACTCGTCTTCTGACTCTTCAGGAATGTACATAGCTCTCCTGCCGCTGGAGCTGCTGCTGACGTTCGTAGTGAGTCTCGTAGAGAATCTCGAACTGGCCGCCATATTCCTGAATCATGGCAAGCTGCCGCTTATAAAACCCGCGAAACAGATTGGCAAATAGCAGCGTAAAAATGGCCACTAAGAGTCCCGCTGCCGTAGAAACCAGCGCTTCACTGATGCCGCCCGTCACTAAGTTGGCATTGGCCGCGATGTTGTCTAGCTGCAACGCCTCGAAGGAACGGATCAGGCCCAGAATGGTACCGAGCAAGCCTAAGAGAGGCGAGACGCTGATAATGGTGGCAAACACGGTGTTAAAGCGGCGCAGCAGGGGCAATTCAGCCTGCATGGCACTTGCCAACGCTAGATGAAACTGTTTCGGGCTAGCCCCTTCAATCTCCAAGGCTTCCAAAAAAATGCGAGCCGTCGGCAAGGTGACGTTTTGCTTGAGCTTCGGATAAACGTCAACGGGGGCTTGCCGATAGGTCCGTAAGACGTCTTGCATCACCCGCCGCTGCCGCTGGTTGAGCTGCACCCAGAAGATCAAACGCTCGATCACCAAGGCAATGGCCACCAACGAAAACAGGAGTAGCGGCCACATCACAAGGCCGCCTGCGGCAAAAATTCTTCCCATGTTGTTTCCTTGCTTATTCGCGCTTCCCTGACTGCCGAGCGCCGGTCGGCGATCGCGAAAGGTGTAATTTATTGAGAACCTCTGTCAGATGATTGAGCCTCATCCTTCGTCAGATGTCAAGGCTCTATGGACATTTGCTTGCAAGAATAATAAGCATTTTTAGAATTGGATGCCGTCACCATAGGAGCCGTCAAGATCTTTGACAGCAGAATTTTCAGGCTTTCTACCAAAATTTCTTCACAGTTACATTTGACAAGTTATCGCAAAAGTATCGTCAAAAATATTCCTGTCAGTCATTGGCTTATTGGCAGACTTTCTCAACTATTATGTAGAGAGTTTGGAAACGTATCGATCTACGCGGGCGAATGCCATGAGCCTCTCTGATTTTTGCAACGAGCAACACGAGCGAGAGCAAACAGGACTACGGAAGCTGTTGCTGCTCGGGCTAGTCGGTTCAGTGGGCACGCATGTCATGCTGTTTGGCATGATGGCTTGGCTGGGACAGCGTACCGCTCAGGCCGAGCCGTCTCCGATCGAGCTGCTGGTGATGGAGCCTCAGCCGGAACCGATACCGGAAGAAACGGCAGAGATGGCTCCTGCTGAAGTGGGTCAACAAACGAACAATCCGGCCCCGGCGGCCCCCGCCAGTGTGGCTGCAGCACCGACCCCGCCACCGCCTGCCGAACTAGTGGAGCCTGAGCCGGTCGTTCCTGATGAGCCCACCACCGAGGTGGAATCAGACCTGACGGTACCAGAGGAACCAGAAGAAACCGAAGAAGAGCCGGAAGAGGAAGAGGAAACCGCAGAGAGTCCCGAGGAACCTGAGGAAGAGCTTGAGGTTGCCACGCTACCCGAAATTGATACGAGCCAATTCGAACGGCTGCGCCAATCCCTCCAGAGTTATTTTGAGGGGAACGAGGCCGAGTCGGCTACCAATGAGGGCTCAACCGGGACTGACCCCACCGCCCCCGCTGTCGACAGCGATGGCGATGCCGAAACGATTACTCGTCATCGTGGCCTCGATGGCAATCCGGGCGGCACCAATGAATCAGGCAATGGCACGGGGCAGGGGCAAGGCTCTCGAACTGTGGCCTGTCAAAACTGTGTGCTGCCGGAATATCCGCAAAGTGCGATCGATGCAGGGGTCGAAGCGACGCCTGGTGTGCAGGTAGACATTAATCCCGATGGTTCTGTACGAAGTGTGACCCTGGTACAGTCCAGCGGCAATCCGGCGATCGATCAGGCCGCCATGGAAGCCGCCCGGAACTCCAGCTTTCAGCCCGTGAGCGGCGGCGCGAGTGTCCCCATTGTGTACGACATGGTGCTGGAGGGGTCGGAGCGCAGTCGGGAGGCGACTCAGCGGGGCGATCGCCGCACGGTCGAAGTGCCTGCCGAAGAGACTGAAACCCCGACTCAAACGGCTAGCGATGCCGAGTCACCAGAGCCTGTTGCTGAACCAGCCGCAACAACAGAGTCCGAGACTGCTCCCGAAAACGATGCGGAAGACAACGCCACTGCCGAAACTGACGACGACAGCCCCGCTGCTGAAACGGATGAAACTGACTCATCCACGGATGAAGACACTGCCAGTGACGAAGCCGCTGACGAGCCGACAGCGGCAGATGAAGGTTCTGGCTCCTCAGAACCGGCCCCCAGCGAACCCACCCCAGAATCACCTTTCGTCCCCAGTGAAGCGCCTACTCAACCGGCTACACCGACACCCGAGCCCGCTCCCCCCCCACCCGAGCCTGCGGCCCCCACGCCAGAATCAGCTGCACCGACACCCGAGCCCACGCCAGAGCCGGTTGCTGAACCGGAATCAGAGGAAGAGTAGGGGCAATCGCGGCGGTGCGTGAGCCGATGCCTGGTCACAATTGCCTGCTCTCGATCTGCACGGTTGCGACAGGGAGCAGCGGTAGCAGTCTGAGACGGAAGAAAAGCTGCATCATGACTCGGGTGCAGAATGGGGCGATCGCGGCGGGGCAGCGCTGAGACGCACCAGTTGATCGCGATCGCAAATTGTAATCAGCCCACCCCGGCGATAGGTCACAGCGGGTTTGAGTTGCTTGAACAGTCGCACACACTCTTCATAGGTGATGCCGATACTGCGGGCAATTTGGTAGTAGGTGAGGCGCGATCGCAACTGCTCGCCATTGGCAACGGAGTCTGTACCGCCATAATCGGCAACCGATTCGAGATAGTTGACCAACCGCGCGATCGCCCGTTCAGAAACTAAGCCATGCACGCGCTGATGCAGCTGTTGCAGCCGTTGGTTAAAGACTGCCAGTAAATGGAGGGCCAGTTCTGGCGTCTGGGCAAAGCCTGCTAAGTAGCCAAGGGCCGAAAAGCTCATGCATGTAACGCATTATGAAGTGGCTGATTTATCGGGAAACCGAAACCGTTCGGCGTGATAACCTCCCGCCTCGGCTCTCGCGTTCACCCCATCGATCACGGCATAGGCTAAATCCAACTCATCTTCAAACATTTGCCCCTGCAACTCATGGGTTTTGAGTTGATGCCACTCCGTTTCAATCGGATTTAACTCAGAGCAATATCTCGGTAAGAAGAAAAAGTAGAGGCCTTTGGCTTCCCACTCGGGCCATTTCGCTTTCACTTGTTTACAGGTATGTACCGGGCCATTGTCTTGGACGATGACTCGAATGCGACCCCTTTCAGCCAGTTGCTGTTGAGCTTGATGCGCCTGTTCCTCCATCATTTTGATGTAGCGCTCCCCATTGAAGCTGCCAATCACCAAGCCATAAATAAAGCTCACCATCGGCTGCAGCAAGCCGAGGATACTCAGCCGTCGACCCTTGCGGGGGGTCTGTTCCAGCCGTTTCTGCTCCCCTCGAAAAAAATAACTGTAACTTGTCGGCATCCAAGGGCAAAACCCGGATTCATCCAAATACGATAAGTCAATGGCACCAGCGGCGGCGGCCCATTGCAACATCTCCAGGTCTGCCAGTTTCGTCGCTTTCTCCACCGGGTCTTGCTTGCCTCGATGGCTGGCCCGAGTCCGTTTCCAAATCACCCCCTTTTTTGGAGTAACCGCCTTAGGTGGTCGGCACTCAAGTAAACGTTTCGTTCGGCTTCCAGTTTGTCGGCGAGTTGTTTACTGTTGTAAGTTCGCGGTTCCTCACGCAGACAGGCTTCGAGATACTCGATATCGGTCGCTTGCCACCGGGGCTGAGGGCCTGGGCGAGGCGCATCCCACAGCCCGCCCAAGCCCTGTCGCTGCCAGCGGTGTAACGTTTCGCGAACGGTGCGAATGTTCCAGTCAAAAAACGCCGCAATTTTCTCAACGTACATCCCCTGATGACTGAGGCGAATCACCTCTGCTCGATCTTTAACCCGTTGCGGTGCGGTGGGCGCCGTCCGTAGTTCAAATAAGGTGCGATTTTCTTCAGGATTCAGAAAGACGCGCAAACGGGCACCCATGATCCAGTCCTCATTCAGGCTGTGCAGGCTGCTTAATCTAAACTCACATAGCTGAGTTTTTCAAGCCCGACCTACTTAATAAAGCGGATCGATCTAGGGTGAGTACTGTCGCTGGGGCGATCGCGACCACCGTTGCCGGAGCAATACCATCGCCAAAGAGTGCGGGTGCCGCAAATACCTCCCCAGCTGGCAAAATCCGCAAGATGGTTTCTTTGCCGGAGGAGGCTATTTTGGTCATCCGCAGTCGCCCTGAAACCAACACATGCAAGCAAGCGGGTAGCGCATCGGCCTCATGAAAAACCACCTCATCGGTGAGGTATGTCTTGACGTGGCTGTGCTGGGCCAAATGTTCTAGCAAAGAACCTTCAAGGTCAGCAAAGAGCGAGATTTCCTGAAGCTGAACGACATCAATTTGAGTAGCCAAGGCTTAAACCAACCTGTTTCGAATGGAAACACTTCTCTATTGATGAGAATAGTTCTTAGGTAAATGATCCTGTCATCAAAAAATAGATTTTTAAGGTGAAGGGTTACAAGGCATCGGGTTTCAGGTTTCAGGCCCATCCTGCCCCCTGCACCTTGCACCCACTTTCATAGAAGCTGCCCAGGGGGTAGTCCATCATGAGCTACCTCATAGAACCTCTTGAGAATTTCTGTCAAACTCAGGTCAACTTTCTGAGATAAAAACCATGACTCAGACCTCAACCCCACTCAATTTCAAAACCGCTCCGGGACATCAGGTGTTAGCTGCCGCCGGTAAGAAAGCCCTGCGACCAGGGGGCTATACCGCGACCGAGCAACTCTTTGCTTGGGCTGACCTTCAACCGGGTGAGACCGTACTAGAACTCGCTGCGAGCTTTGGTTACAGCGCGATCTCCCTCGCCCAGCGCTACGGGGTGCGGGTGGTCGGCGTGGAAAAAAATGTCGACAGCGTCGCCCGTGCTCAGGTCAATATTGCTGCCGCCGGGTTGACCGGCCAGGTCACGATTATTCAGGGCGATATTTTTCATCTGGAGAAAATCACCGGACAGTTTGACTATGTTTTGGCAGAAGCGATCTTGACCATGCAGTCAGATGCCGGCAAAGCCAAAATTTTGGCCGGGATTCGCGATCGCCTCAAGCCGGGTGGTCAATTTCTCAGTCACGAACTGCGCGTTGAAGGAGACCACACCGACACCATTCACCGCGACCTCTCCACCACCATTCGTGTCAATGCGGCGCCCCTCCCAGCCGAGGGATGGATCGCCGCTTGCCAACAGGTGGGCCTCACCGTCGAAAACCACGATGCGGGTCCCATGTCCCTGCTCAATCCCAGTCGCATCGCTCAAGAAGAAGGCGTCACCACCTTGCTCACCATCGGCTGGAATATGCTGACTCGTCCTGTCTTACGTCAGCGCATCCTAGCCATGCGAGAAACCTTCGTACGTCATGGCAGTGACCTTGGATATGGGGTGCTGACGGCTAGAAAGGGGAGTTAGGGTTGAGAATGGTTATTTGTTTTTAGTTATTTGTGATTCGTTTTGGGATAGGTGATGGGACAGGGGTTTGGAGACTTAGAGGTGTATCAGTTATCAGAAGAGCTATCTGATGAAATCTGGGAAATTGTGGTCAATTGGGATTTTTTGCTAGGGTCTGTCGAGTTAATGCGGGCGCGATAATGCTGAACCCCAGAGGCTTCTGGGATTAATTGATGACGCGCCCTAAGGATACTGTCGGCAAGCAACTGGTTCGCTCTATTGATAGCATCGGTGCCAACATAGCGGAGGGAGCCGGACGAGGAAGTTACAGAGATAATGGTCGGTTTATCACCATTGCCCGAGGATCTTTAACCGAAACTCAGCATTGGCTACGACGGGCTCAAGTCCGTAACCTGCTGACCTCCGAACACATTCAGAATCTCAAGCCCCTGATCGATAAATTGGCTCCAAAACTCAACGCATACCGCAACGCCATCACCAAAATGGCTCACAACCAATAACCAAAAACCAATAACCATCCCCATCAATTCCTAATCACCATGCCTACTGCCCTCATTTCCGCTGAAACGACCACACTCCAACTCCAAGACCACCTGACCTATCCGGAATCGGGTGTGCTGAGCAAAGTCATCTGGAAGGATGAGGTGTGTCAGTACAGTCTGTTTTGCCTGGCGGCGAATACCGAAATTTCGGAGCACACTTCGACCCGCAATGCTACGGTGCAAGTCTTGGAAGGCACCGGCTCTCTCACTCTAAAGGGTGAAACCATTGCCTTAGCGCCAGGTGTCTTCATCTTCATGGCGGTCAATGCCCCCCATGCCCTAGCGGCGGCTTCGAATCTGGCGTTTGTGCTCACGTTGTCGAGTGCGAGTTAAGAGCATGACGGAGATCGCCCCCAACCCCATTTCCCGTCCCGGTAAGCCGTGGTATCACCCCACCGTTTCGCCAGAACATGGCGTTTACGTAATGTTAGCGGTGGCTTTTTTGACCGGGGCGGCTGCCGCCCAACACTGGACGGGGGCGACCACGCTAGCGCTGATGTGTGCCTACTGTGGCTTTCAGGCAGAGCATCCGTTGAGCTTGCAAATTAAGCAGCGGCACAGTTGGAAACCTCGATTTTTGGTGTGGGCCGGCGGCTATGGTGGCGTCGCGATCGCGATCGCCCTCTGGCTGTTTTGGCAAAGTCCCGAAAAGGGGCCACTACTATTATTGGGTGCCGCCGTTATGACGGCGACACTGATCGATAGTCTGGCGGTCTGGCAGCGGCAACAAAAATCCGTCTGGAATGAGTTGGTAACATTTGCAGCAGCTTGTTTGGCGGCACCGTTGGCCTACATCGTCACTACCGGTACCTGGTCGCCCATCGCGATCTCCCTTTGGCTACTCAACACGGTCTTTTTCGCGAGCGCCATCTTCACGGTTAAACTGCGGAAAGTGAGAACGGCTTCCGTTCAGGCGGGTTTAGTGTTTCATGCGATCGCTACTGGACTGGTGGTGCTGCTCTGGCAAATGCAGTGGCTGCCTCCCTTTACCGCCACGGCTTTTGGCATCGCCCTCCTAAAATTTGGACTGATTGTGTGGCAGCGAGACTGGTACTGCCACGCCCCCATTCAGCGGGTGGCGATGTTGGAAACGGGGACGAGCAGTTTGTTTTTAGCGATCGCAGCGCTGTCGGTATTACCAGCTCGTTTGAGCTGAGTCAAAACTGTGGCGAAAGCTTTAAGGTTGACCTGATTACGCCCTCATCAGCCTGCTCACCGAGGAGCTGTCAGTGAGTGAGTTTCGCGAGTCAGAACTCTCTAAAGGATGGCAGTTCCTAGGCGGTGGGGCGATCTCGCTTCACCAGCCCTGTCACAATGGCGAGGCCAAAGATGCCTAACAGGGCAAACCCGAGCAGCCGCCTACCGCCTTCGAGCAGGCCCGCGCCCAGAGCGACAATGGGCGGGTTGGAGAGGGTAATGCTAATCACTAGAGCTGGGACAAATTTGAGCACCGGGGTTTTGGTTAGCCCCACCGCGTAGGCGACAAAATCGAAAAACCCGGTCATCAAAAAGCCCGTCATCAGGAAAAAATTGTTTTCTAAATGACGCTGACTGAGGGCGTTAATCCGCGTCATGAAGCTCGCGCCGATGAAATACTGGACGACGTCACGACCATAGCGCCGCGAGAGGGCAAAGCTGAGGGAACAGGAACAGAGATCGGCCAGACAGATAATCAGCAATCCCTGGTTAAATCCCAGCAGTCCCCCAGCGAGCACGGAGTAGGCCGTCCCCGGCAAGGCCGGAATCACCACGCTGGTAAATCGCAGCCCGAAAATGCCCAGCGGTGCCCACACGCCCAGTTGGTCAACCTGCGATCGCAATTGCGCGACGCCATAGCGATTCACAACCCAAATCACGAGCGCTAAAAACAGCACAGCAGCTAGAAATCGCAAAGCCTTGACGAGAGATCTTTTTTTCACCACATCACTCCAACGGGATGATCTTTTGCCAGTAGTCGAAATTCCGGTAGAGTCTGGTCTGCTTCATCCCATCACACCGATGGCTGAGTGGATGGCACCATCAAGACACCTCCGTCTGAGTCGGGGGATAGTACAGCTCGTCTCGCAATTCCCAGCCGGTTCGCTGCTGCACGTAGGCGTTGGTGCTGAGCCCCAATTGTCGCGCCGTTTGAGCGACCTGTCGGTAGTCTAAACCCAGGCGATCGCACAGTTCCCGCTGGCGTAATCCGGGTGGTGGGGATGATTGCGCAGGCGGCAATACCTGGGATGTCATGAATGCTTGAGGATAGATGAGCGGGAGCAGTTGTTGCAGCATCAGCCGCAACAATCGCGTGCCGTTGCCCCAATGCCAAAATTGCGGCACTTCAAACACCTGTTGAGTTTGCACGGCCTTGAGCGATCGCCAACCACGACTACGGTTAAACCCTGGTGATAAAGCTGCGCCATAGGACTGCACAAAAATAATATCGGGATCGACTTGGGCAATCTGCTGCAGCGATAAATACGTCAGGCCCGGTTCCCCTTGATGGGCCACTGGTTTGACCCAGGGAAAATCGGTGAACTGCTGAAGTACACTGCCGAGCGTGCCGGTCTGAGTCTCTACGGGATAGAGATCGCTCCAATGACTCAGTCGCGAACCTCCCATCATCAGCACTGTTTTTCGTGGTTCATGTTGGAGCCGCTGGTGATCACGAGCCAATTGCTGCTCCAACTGGGTGATCGCGACTTCGGCAGCGGCGGTGCGCTGAGTCAGGCCCGCAATATCGAGCAGGCGTAAAACCGCTTCTTCGTAGCCGCTGCCCCCCATTAAATAAGTCGGGGCGATATCGGCTAACCAATGGCGATAAAACCGATGGGGAAACTGCCAGCCTAAAATCAGGTCGGGCTGCAGTTGACGGATGCGGCGAAAGTTAGGCAGCAGCCAAGCACCGACCGTGGCCCATGGCTGCGATCGATCGCCATAAAATTCGGGTTGGGCAGCGACCTCGCTATGGATGCCGCCAACTGGGGCTAAACCTAATTCCACGAGCACATCCAGCCCCGAAGCGCTGAGACAAACAATCCGCTGGGCTGGCCGCTTCAAACGAATGACCGCAGTCGTACTGTCAGCCACAAGATAGGGCCTGCCTGCCGGTTGAGTAGTGGGAAACATCAGTCTGTAAACCGCATGAATGGAGTGAGGGACAGGGCATCGGGTTCAAGGTTTAGGGTTCAAGGTTCAGGGTTTGAAAATTAGCGCTGGCTACCTGGCACCTGATATAGCAAGCCGCAGTTTGATCAGGTCGCTCCCAATGCCTGAAACCAATATCCCAAGAGGGTTTCAATTCCGCATTCCGACGTCTTCATTCCGTAGGGCCTTGCCCTTCCCGAAGGGTATTCGGCTATACCTGGCACCCGATGTCTCAACCCCTCACTTTTACTGCCTAAATCCATCTCTAATATCCATACCCGCCGGAGCGAGGTTTGACCTGATTAGGGTACTCAAAGAGCTGCAAAATGCGATCGACCACGGTGCGAAAGCGCGCCTGATACTCCGGCAACGGTGGAGACTCCCCGGTGAACTGACCACTGATGGTCGAAAATGACCACTGCGGATTGACATGGTCGTAACCATCGGCCTCAACGTGCGTCAACTGACAGGTCGGGCGCAAGAGTCCTTCAGAAAATCGCACTTTTAGCAAGATGCAGTTGCAAGCTAAGCCCAAATGTCGTTTGGGAAAAAAGAAGCTGAGATCGATGGAATGCGGATCGAGCTGCCGCTGCGTTTTTGAATCGGTCAACCAGGGATTTAAATCAACCCGCACCTCGGCGAACTCGGCCCGAAACAAGACTGCTAAATGAGCAATTTTGCTGGTCAACTCGACGGTAACCGCATGGCTGGCTGCGTTCATCAGGTTCCTCACTCCTAGAAAATAAGTTTGCATCTGTTCTCAATAAGGTCGGTCAATTTAAAAAGCTTGCGATCGCACCTTCGATCTCTGCAGCTGCAGATCACCCCGAAGGAATAGGCGGAAAATCCTTGAATTAAAGGCAAAATCTCAAGGTAAAGAGCATACCTGACTTTAAAGTGCTCGCTTGCAACGAGGGATATTAATCGCGAAAACAGATTATTTGACAGCGCTCTTTAATGAGAGTATATATCAATAAGAAAGTAATGCAAGCCATTTAAAAATTAGGAGGCTGATATGAGTCAATACGCTCAGGAACTGAGCGCGATCGCTCGCGCCCTGGTCGCCAAAGGGAAAGGCATTCTGGCCATGGACGAGAGCAATGCCACCTGTAATCGGCGATTTCAGCAGCTGGGTATTCCCACGACTCAGGCCTATCGCCAGGCCTATCGAGAGCTGATTTTGACGACGCCAGGATTGTCGGACTACATCAGCGGCCCGATTCTCTACGACGAAACCATTCGCCAGACGACTCAAGAAGGGGTGCCGTTTTTGCGGGTGATTGCGGATGGGGGCATGATTCCGGGCATCAAAGTGGATACGGGAGCCCAGAATCTGGCCGGACACCCCCATGAGAAGGTGACAGAAGGGTTGGATGGCTTGCGCGATCGCCTCGCTGAGTATTATCAACTGGGTGCTCGCTTCGCCAAGTGGCGAGCGGTGATCACCATTGACGATGACATTCCCAGTCAGGCTTGTATTGAGGCCAACGCCCACGGACTGGCCCGATATGCGGCACTGTGTCAGGAAGGCGGGCTCGTACCCATTGTGGAACCGGAAGTACTGATTGATGGCGACCATACGTTGGTGCAGTGCTGGCACGTGACGGATGCGACTCTGCATGAGGTCTTCCACCAGTTACATGGGCAAAATGTGGCCTTTGATCAGATGATCCTGAAGCCCAGCATGGTCATCCCCGGCAAAGGCTGCGACCAGCAGGCGAGTATTGAGGCCGTCGCTGAAGCGACCATGAGCTGTTTGCTGAAGAACGTGCCCGCCAGTGTCGCGGGAGTGGCGTTCCTTTCGGGGGGCCAGTCGCTGACACAAGCTTCTACTCATCTCAATGCCATGAACCTGATTTTTGGCAATCAATGCCCTTGGCCAGTTACCTTTTCCTATGCGCGGGCCATTCAACAACCGGCCCTCGATTATTGGGCTGGTGAACCTAAGCATGTTGAAGAAGCCCAAAAGCGCTTGCTCCAGCGGGCTCAATGCAATAGTGCTGCCAGCCGGGGCGAATATTCCAGCGAGATGGAAAAACCCCTGGCGATCGCATGATGTCGTCGCCCCCCGACTAAACGTTCCTTTGTACGGTGCAATCCGCTCCCGGAGGTGAGTTACTTCCGGGAGTTTTCTCTTGGACTCCAGACAACTCCGCCGACTTAGTTAGGGCTGACGCAGTTGCATCCGGTTTTGGCCCCCTTGCGTAAGTCCTATCAGTAAAGTTCATGTTTCTAGAATTTATTAATAGGAACAGATCTCATTAGCTTCAGCCTGAGGTATAGTAAACAAGTCTATTGAGAAATAAACTCAATAGTGAGTAACGGAGATTTGAGATTCAGATGCCTCATTAATGTCTTCTTTAATGAATTTGCAGGGTTTTTGTAGCCTGGCATAAAAATATTGATGAGAATTTTTCTTGAAAGTTTTGACCGGATCTCGACCTTGGAGACGAATTCTTGAAGAAGTCAGACGGGTACAGCGATAGTGGCAGATTGCCCTAAATCTATGGGTTTAGTGCTAAATGCTATCAACCTCACTCCGGATGCGTTATTGACATATTGAAGAGTACAAATCATGGCAAAAGTTGGATTGTTCTACGGTTCCACCACGGGTAAAACTGCTGATGCAGCCGAGCAAGTGCAGGCGGCCTTAGGTGGTGAGGACGTGGTTGATTTGTTTGACGTCAGTGAAAAGAGTGCCGCTGATCTAGCTGAGTATGACTGCATCATCATTGCCTGCCCTACCTGGAATATCGGCGACCTACAAGATGACTGGGAAGCCATCCTAGATGACCTAGACGACGTTGACTTTAGCGGCAAGACGGTCGCCTACTTCGGCACCGGCGACCAGGTGGGCTATGCCGATAACTTTCAAGATGCGATGGGGATTTTGGAAGAAAAAATCTCTGGTCTGGGGGGCAAAACGGTCGGTTACTGGCCCGCTGATGGCTATGACCACACCGACTCCAAGGCGATTCGCGATGGTAAGTTTTGTGGTCTGGCGCTGGACGACGACAACGAGTCTGACAAGACTGAAGAACGCATCAATACCTGGTGCGGTCAGATTAAATCGGCAATGGGGATTTAGATATCAGAATCTATCGGTTCTGAGCGGGGAGATTTTGGGCAAGGCGGTATCAGGTACCAGGCGGAAGATGCACGGTTTGCACCCGGAATCCGGAACCTCAAACCTAAACCGCAACTCCCTTGCTAGGTAGTTTTATCGCGTTTTACGACTAGGCACCTTCCCTTGTCTAGGTTTTGGCTGGCGGCTGCTCCAAGCGGGAGGTAATGGTCGCCAGTTTTTATTCAATTTGGCTAGCGCTTCATGTCAACGATTCCAGAGGGTCTCTGGCTCTGCGCCAACCCGACCCTTAAACACTTTGATCGGCCATTGCTAGGGCAGCTTACTCAGCAGGCTAATCTGCATTGTTGGGAGTATTCTCAAAGTTCTGATGAGCCCTGTGATTTGGCGGTGGCGATCGCGCTGCTGCATGACTATATGCAATCGCTAACGCACTCGGTTCATTTGTTAGGGCACAGCCTCAGCGGCATCATAGCGCTGCTGTATGCCCAGCAATATCCTGAACGGGTGCAATCTTTGACATTGCTCTCAGTGGGGGCTGACCCGCAAATTGGTTGGCAAAGTCACTATTATACCCTAAGAAATTTGCTGCCCTGTAGCCGTAAGACGGTACTGAATCAGATGGTCAGACTCTTGTTGGGGCCGCAATCGCCGAAACTAACGGCTCGTTTTACGCGCATGCTGACTCGGGTTTTAGATGCTGAACTGGCACCCCATAGCTTGATTGCTCGCCATACCCTGACGTTGGCCCCAGTGGCGACCCCGCTGCTAGTGTGCAACGGCACCGAAGATATAATTCTCGATCCGAATGCTCAAATCCAGTGGAATTCAGTGCTTAAGCCGGGCGATCGCCGGTGGCAATGTCCTGAAGGCAGACACTTTTTCCATTACGAATATCCCGAGCTAACCGGCCAAGCCATCCTCCAGTTTTGGCAGCAACCCATCTGTAAACCTCGTTCAAGTCTGATAGAACGCACGCTATGAGCTTTTGGCAGACCATCTTTATGGTTATTTGCTTAGCCGTTTATCTGCTGAGCATATTGACCTTTTTAGCGGTTTGCATCAGCGAACTGGTGAGCAAACTGCTGGAGAAGCGGACACTCAGGCGACAAAGTCAGTACTTTCCTTGCGGTCACTGTCGTTACTTTTCTCACGAGACCACCCTCAAATGTGCAGTGCGCCCGATTGATGTCATGACTGATGCCGCCCAGACCTGTCAAGATTTTGCCGCTGTTGAGTCATCTGCACAAAATCTCCAGTGATGGTAGATCTGCGGGATGACCGGCGTTTTATGGCAACATCGACGCTGAAATCACGGGGTCGATCTGGATTGGCGGTCGCGATCGCGACGACGGCGATCTGACGGTTGATGATGGCCCAGGCATCCTGTCTGGTATTTGGGATGATGGTGATGCCTCAATCCGAGCACGGGTGCGTTGTTTGCCCCAACTGCCGGTGGCACGACTCAACTGCTTGCCAATTTTGTCGATCAGGCTGCTTATCTAAGGGGCCTCTCTCATCAAGGCTTCAGCAATACGAGGCGCGACCAGGTAACGTTCTTTTTGTGGCTGAAGATGCTGGGCTGATTTTCCAATCGGAACACACACTCTAACCCGCATGCTTGAGCCTGCTTAAGCGTACAACTCGCGTCAGTTGGATAAATGCAGGTGCCCATGCCCGCTGGGCCATTACGCAATGAGAGGGCACATTTGCCCCCTGGCTTTAAGAGAAAGGCGAAACGAGAGATGGCGCGCGATCGCGCTGCCTCATCCAGATGATGCCAAACGCCATCGACCAGAATAAAGTCGAACTGTGCCGGTGCTGAGCCTAACTGCTGGAGCTTGGGCAAGCTGTCGTCTATCCATGTGACTGGCAGATTGGCATAGGTCGCCCGCGCCGCTGCCAAAAAGTCGGCCATGGGTTCAATCGCGACCACCAAGTGTCCCATTTTTGCGATCGCGGCGGCGTTTTGCCCCGCCCCGGCCCCGGCATCTAAAACACGCCCCGGCAGTAAGGGCAGGTGGTCAAGAAAATCTCGGCAAACTTCGGCAAAATCCAGAGCTTGGCTACTTTCCACAAATCGCTGAACTGACCGTTCATATCCTTCGATTCCTGGAACAAAAGTCATTGATAATGTTGAAACGCATGATGATGAAATTAGAGGTAACGACTAGGGACAGTGATCACTATATGTGTTAGCTATTCGGCATAAGGCACCAGCCGGTTAGCAGTTCACGCGGGCTGAAGCAAGATGCAGATTTTGGTAACGAGATCATCTTCCGGAGTATCGCTGGGGTTGTTGACGTAGATCTCGAACGGCGGTCGGTTCGCGAATTCTCGAGCACTGGTAGAGAGCCATTCGCCATAGAGCCAGCGATAGGAATCAGCGAGTCCATCGTACGAACCGCGATGGGTCAGAACCGCGTACTCGCCAGCCGGAATGGTCTGGGCTTCGACTTCACCTTCGGGAGTGAAGCTGTCGTCCACCGTCACGCAGCAATCGAGCCGAATTTTTTCGGACGGAGTCACCTCTGGATCATCGTGACAAATACTGAGGACTTTGGTTTGTGGGTTGAATAGTC
>ERZ1740058.811-NODE-811-length-19634-cov-5.458655_pt1 | contig 19634 bp, 8 predicted proteins | sample MGYA00581745_ERZ1740058 | MGnify/ENA primary metagenome ERZ1740058 (study PRJEB43018, sample SAMN04849742) | marine metagenome | isolation source: floating plastic debris | place: Pacific Ocean | collected 2008-08-30 | study: EMG produced TPA metagenomics assembly... | reverse complement strand
TAAAAGCCAATTTTCTCTAATTTACACTGTCCGATTTTTTGGTAAGAGGTCAAATGGGTGCGCTTCCAGCGAAGAGGACAACTTAGAAATAATAGTGAACGTGGATGCACTGGTCAGTTAAATTTTGCTTTGCATATATCTAAAACTAAATAAAGTGAAATCAATAGCAGAGTTAAGAAATTAGCATCGGCAGATCTAATTCACCACTTATATTTATTAGAATATCTTCTACTGGCTTATTAGGGGTTTCTGCTGTTTCAGACAAAAGATTCTCAAAATTATTTCTGATATCCTGAAAATACTGATGATCATACGAATTTTTATCATACCTGATCTCGACTGTTAAAGTATTTCCGACTTCGGAAAAGAACAAGCTGACATCATAATGATTTGGATCGTTACCTTCAAAACCAAGAATATCCAATTTCTCTCCCATATTTGATTTAATGTCAATCAATTGATACTGGTTTTCAAATACGATTGTGTGAGAAAACAATTTATCCCTGAGCAGACTTTTCGTCAGAATGTCAGATAGGTGGTAATAATGGTGGGGTATTGTGGCTATCTCATCCTTTATAACACTATTAACTAACTGCTTAAATGTTACCCCATCTCCAATTATCACTCTTTTAGGCACTGTATTGATAAATAATCCCAGCATTAAATCAGCTTTGGCAATTTCAGGTCTTCCCGATACTACTTGGCCAAATACTATATCTGTATTTCCCGATACTTTAGATAATAACATTGCCCAAACAGTTTGCAAGTAATTGTAAACAGTACCGCCATTATTTGCCACAAACCTTAAGACTTTTTCATATGTCTCCTCATCGACATGAAACTTCACATGGCTATCCTCTTTAAATTCTTCCTGTCTTTCTTTTTTTCTGAAGGTAAAGGGCTCCTTATAGGTGTGCAAATACTTACTCCAATAATCTGATGCTCTATCCGTATTTTTTTCCCTAAGCCACTTTATATAGGTACTATATGAGGGAATAAGGTCCATATACTTATAAGGATCTTTATCTTCATAAAGAAGTTTGTATATTGAGAAAAGCTCATTCCATAATGAAACTACACTCCATCCATCCAATAGGATGTGGTGATAGCAAAAAATCAATTTGTAATTTTCACCTGGTAGTTTTATAAGACAAAGAAATATATTAGGAGTCAGCGAAAACACATACCTTACTGCTTCCCTACCTTCAGACACACATTTGTGCATTAATTCTTCAGCCTTCACACTTTTCACACTTGAGAAATCTTTGTAAATAAGCTTAGTCTCTGTATTCTCTTGAATAACTTGTAATGGACGATCAGCTAGACTCTCAGTGAATATCGTCCGAAGCAGATCATGCCGCTTAATTAGGATATTATATGCTCTACCAAATACATCAACTAATATACTACCCTGTAAATATAATCCTGAATTTACAATGTATTCTGTATGATCATCATTTGCAGTACAAAATTGTAAAATACCTTCCTGAGTGGGGCTTAGTTCGTATATATCTTTAACTTCTCTGTGCTGTTCTAAAAAAGCATCAAGAGATTCGATAAGTATATTAGAATAGGAAAAGTCAGAAGGGGATTTTATTTTGTTGATTGCACCCTTACAGGCTATCTCAAAATTCAGCAGCGCCTTAGAAATTTCATCCATCAATGCAGATACCTCATCTTCGGATATAGCTTCTTTTACAAAATTGATTGTAAGGTTTAGGTATTGGTAATCGTCAGGTATAACAAAAACTTCAATTGGATGCTGAACGGTTCTTTCATCGCTAACCCACTTACCGTAATTGTCAATACTGGCACTAAAAAACTCGGTTTCGCTATAAGCTTTAAAGTCTCCTAGGAAATTGAAACAAATCTCAGCTTTACTACTTTCTACTTTTTTATCAGTAAGATATTTTAAAGCTCCATAACCTTCGCCATTGCCCGGTACGGAATTTACTGTTTCCCTCACCCTTCGAACATAGTTAATTATATTATCAGAATTGCATAAATTAAGTCGTACAGGGAACAAAGTAGTGAACCAGCCAATAGTTCTAGTCAGGTCTGTATTTCCATTCAGTTCTCTCCTTCCATGACCTTCCAAATTGACTAAAAATTCTTTGGTTTTCAGGCATCGTTTAATCGCTAGGCCTAGGGCTGCTAGCAGTACTTCGTTAACATTGGTTCCAAGTTTCTCATTTACTGTTTTAACCGCATTGGAGTATACTTTATCCAAGGTTCTGGTATTCCTACTCAGATCCTTATAAATCATCGTATTTTTTATTTCTAAAATAGACTCACCAATATTTTCGGTTATATCCTGCCAGTAATACACTTCTTCATTATAGCCGCCCCTATTAACTTTTTCAACAAAATCAGATACGTACTGACCGAAAGAGTTATGAGTTTTGGGCAACGTTATTGAAGTACCAGATTGATACTGACCCATCAGTGTATTAATATCTTCTAATATTATCCTCCAAGAAACACCATCTACAATCAAATGATGCATCACAATAATCAAATAATCTCCATAATTGGTGGATATCTTGGCAAAGGAGGTCATATTTCCTTCTTTAATACTCAGTTCAGAATGAAGCAGATTAAGTAAGCTTTGCCAATTCTGTTTCTCATCCGGGTCATCAGATAGTGTATATTCTTTAACAGGATAAAGGTCTTTCTCTTCCAGATATATAGCTAAATATTCTTTTTCGGTAAGAGAAAATTTTAACCGGAAAACATCGTGATTTTGAGTCAGAGAAGCTATAATATCAGCTAATCCATCAGTGGAAATTGCCACCTTAAGTTTTAAGATAATAGCCTGATTATAATAATCTATGTTTTTCTGATCTACAGCAAAGAAGTTCGCCTGTATGGGATTGAGTGGTACAGTTCCCTTAAACTGTTTAGCTGATTTGGCTCCTTTGGTGGCTTTTATCTTTAAGGCGAGATCACTTAAAGTAGGAGTATCTAAAATATCTTGAAGCCTAATATGGTAGCCTGCTTTCCTGAGTGAAGAAAGCAATCTAATGGCTTTGATTGAATCACCCCCTGCTCTAAAAAAATTATCAGAAGGCCGTAAATTTTCTACTGGCAGAACCTCCTTACATATTTCTAAAACTTGGCTAAGAGTTTTATTTTCTTGTACTGCAGTAAAGGTTTTAACATTTTTTATTTCTCTGACTTCTTTATGAAGGCTTTCTAGTTTTTTGCGATCTACTTTACCATTATAAGTCAAAGGCAGTTTGTCAAGAAAATGAAAATCTGCTGGCACCATATAGTCAGGTAGAAAACTTTTGAGGTAGGCTTGGATTTCCTCCGCAGAGATAGGTTGAGATTCTACACAAAATGCTACTAGTTTGTTCTCACCGAATTTATCTTGGATAACTAATACTGACGCGTCATTCAGGTTGTGATTTTCTGTAAGACAATTTTCAATTTCACTCAACTCAATCCTAAATCCTTTGATTTTGACCTGAAAATCCTTCCTGCCTAGAAAAATGACATTACCATTTTGGTCCCATTTTGCGAGATCCCCTGTACGATACATTTTACCCTCACCGAAAGGATTATCTAAAAACCTTTCTTTTGTTAAATCTTCTTGATTGATATACCCAAGAGCAACATTTACACCACCTATACAAAGTTCTCCAGCCAGACCGACGGGCTGTAAATTAAAATCGCTGTTTAAAATATATATTTGAGTATTAGCAATCGGCCTACCTATTGGGATATAGTCATACTTTATCCCCTCTTCACAATTATAATAAGTTACATCAATTGTAGCTTCAGTAGGCCCATATAAATTAGTTAATGCATTTTGATAGGGGCCAAATACATCATAGAATGCGTAAACATCACTTGGTTTCAGTTCTTCCCCGCTGACGAAGGTTCTTTTCAGACTTGTAAGCCTGTTTGCTAAGCCAAAATCCTTAATATAGGATGTAAACATTCTTAGCATAGGTGGCACAAAATGTATTACTGTAACCTGATTTTTCTCAATACAGGCGGTTAATGTATCAATATCGTTTTGAGCACCAGGAGGGGCAATGGTTAAAGAAGCTCCTGGTACAACCCACCAAAATAATTCCCATATAGAAACATCAAAAACTATAGGAGTCTTTTGGATAAGAACATCAGATGGAGACAGAAGATATTCTTTCTGCATCCAATGTATTCTATTTATCAGGGATCTATGGCTAACTAGTACGCCTTTTGGCTTTCCAGTAGATCCGGATGTATATACAATGTAGGCAGGCACATTAGTATCATGCTGAACAGCAGTTACGGGAAGATCGGACAGTGGTGACAATAATAGGTCATTGTGATTTACTCTGATAACCTGATGTTCCTCATTGATTTCTTCAGAATATTCTCCTCCCTTTTTAACTAAAACATGACAAACTGAGCTGTCGTTCAAAATGTATCTGACACGTTCGCCTGGAAATTCAGGAGCAATGGGTAAGTACACACTACCAACTTTGAATATTGCGAAGATCGATATTAATAACTCTAACGATCTTTCCATGCAGACTGCCACCGGTATACCTTTTTCCACACCCTTCTCAAGTAACTGTGCAGCCAAGTTAGAGGATGATTTATCCAGTTCCTCATAGGAAAACTCTATATCTTCAAAGATTAATGCAACCTTTTCCGGGTGAATTTGTGCCTTCTTATAAAGCTCCTTGTGAAGTGTGATTACATCATCGAAACTATAGTCAGTATTGTTATATTTTTCAAGAATCTGTCTACGCTCACCAACTGATAACAGATCAATGTCCTTTACGAAATAGTCATTATGATCAGAAACTAACTCTAGCATCCGTATAAAATGACTGTATATTTTATTGATGAATTCTTTGCTATACTTTTCAGGTTTATAACTAAATAATAGATCATTATCTAATTGGGATGGAAGAACAGATAGGCATATACCGTAATTGGTACTTTCGTGCATATCTGCAAACTCTACTCTCGCCCCTTTTAGCGTATCTACTTGACTCAATGGATAATTATCAACGACACAAAGCGTATCGAAGAGCTCTCCACTAATTTTTAAATCTGCACATTCTTTTATCTCACGAATAGAAATAAACTCATTCTCAACAATCTCGATATTAATATTATTTACCTCTGAAATCAATAAAGAAATTTTCTGATCACCTGATATCTGGACATGGAATGGCAAAGTATTGATGAACATACCTACTAATTCATTTACATTAGGGAATCCCTCGGGACGACCCGAAGTGGATGTCCCAAAGGTCACATTAGCAATTCCGGTATATCTATATAGCAATAAAGCCCAAACTGTATAGTATATGGAGGCTAGAGATACCCGATGTTTTCTGGAGCAAGACATTATTTTTTCTTTAAGATCAACAGAAATTGCCTTACTCACCTGACATATTACCTCTTCATTTCCTGAAGTGTATGAGAAACAAGTGCCATCAGGATCATAGGTTTTTAATAAATCGCTCCAGAATACTTTTTTGGCTGAATTATCTCTTTTCAATATATAGTCAATATAATGCCTAAGCGAACATTTTCTCACCAATTCTTCCCTCGGATTACCATCTATCAGGTTCTGATAATTGCTAAGAAGTTCAGTAATAAAAACACCAAAACTCCAGCCATCAAGAAGAATATGGTGATAGTTGAAGATAAGGGTATGTGTGTCGTTGTTAGTAGAAACTACAGTAAAGCTGAAGGGGCGTTCCTCAATATTGATTAGATCGAACCTATTGCCGATATTTAAGGTATTGGCAAAAACTATATTATAATTCGGTTTATTTAAGAGGATTTGAACAGGATTTTTGAGGTTTTCCCACCTGAAGATGCATCTCATTCCATCATTATCATCAACAACCTTCTTGAAGGCTTGAATTAAATATTCTTTAATCAAATCACCCTTGATACACAGAGTGACCTGTTGATGGTATTCGTCAGAATTAGGTTTATTTATATGATGAAACAAAATTCCTTCCTGAACAGGAGACAAAGGAAGGATATCCTGAACATTTTCCTTATTCAGTTTGAACATATAACATCTTTAAAAAAGCCTCTACTCGCTTCTTAGAGCATTGACTAAATTTGAAGAAACAACCTTCATAACCTGTGATCCAATAGTTATGAAAGTTATAGAAAGAAGGATAGATAGTGGTACAACGAAATGCAAAATATTTACATTAATCCGATAAGGAAAAGTTGCTAACCATTCTTTTAATGCGAAATATTGAAGAGGTAAGCCAATTAGAAAGGAGATCGCAATCAGAAAGAAGATTTTTTTCTGGAAAACCCAAAAAATATTGAAATGATTAGCACCCAATATTTTATACATAGCAATTTCCTTTTTACGGCGCTTTATCTGATGACTGGCCGTTCCTAAAAGTCCGAGAATAGATATGAAAATGGCAATCAGTGAATAAAGTCTCAGAATATGCCAAGCCTTATTATCTTTAATATAGTTATGATCAAAATATTCCTCTAAATAGAAGTAATTAAATATATCACCAGGAAAAATTTCGTTCCATGCATTGGCTATTTCTGCAGTAGTCTGACTGATATTCGTTTCTGTTAGCTTTATGGAAAAATACCCTGGCCAATCGGTCAAAAAGAGAAGAAGAGGAGCAGTTTCTTTCTTCAAGGATTCCTGATGAAAATCAGATATAACCCCAATTATATCCTTAGTACCATCAAACTCGATTTGTTGAGATACTGCTTCTTCCGAGGTGAAGCCTAGAATGTTAGCCAGTTTTTCATTAACAATAACGGAGCTGTGGTAGTCGTTTACATTATCTTCAGAAAAGTTTCGTCCACTAAGCAAATTTATCTGATAAAAATCTAAGTAGTTAGCGCTAACAGAATTCATGAAGGTATCATGAATTTTGTTACCACTCTTTAATTTAATTCTGTCAAACCTTTCATATTGTCCTCCTGGCACATAATCGCTAAAGCTAATATCTATAACACTGGGGATATCGGAAGTCGCATCTTTAAGTAACTGAAAAGTCTGGGTATAGTTAATATTATCCTCTAAAATAACTGGCTCTCTGGCTATCAGAACATTTTTTTTTGCAAAGCCTAAATCATGGTTTCTTAGATATTCAATTTGCTCAAATGAAACTAAAGCGAAAATGATCAACAAACATGAGGTTGTATACTGAACAATAGTAAGAATATTCTTCAATGAATACTTATGAGCCCTCTCACTAGTACCTTTAATAACGTTGCTAATTTTAAATGAAAGGCTCATTGCAGCAGGATAAATACCTGCTACAAAAGTGTTAATAACTAATATAAGGAACAGATAAAGCCAGAACCAAAAGGAGGTAACTAAGTTTATCTCATAAGTCATCCTGTAATAATCGGCAAAAACCGGAAATAAAATAATTGCCAAAGCTGCCCCTATGATGGTACTAATAGCAATAAATGTGAAAGATTCAACAAGAAAAAGACCCACAATAGCCTTTTTCTCGGCACCTAAAATCCTATTAATTCCAATAGCCTTCGATTTTTCTAAAGCTTGAACCGAGGAAAAATTCAGATAATTAAGCGTGGCAAAGAGAAGGATGATAACTGCAGTAAGAACGAAGAAAGGTATATAACTCCCATATCCATTTCGTTTAAAATCTAAAAGTGAATTTGAGTACAGGCGTATGTCACCAACCTTCTGAAGATAAAGGATTTCATTAACACCAGTTTCAGCAAGCCTGTCAGCACGAATTATCTGAATCATTTCATTCATTTTTTCAGTAAACTCATCAGAACTTGCCCTATGATCCAGTTGGATATAAGTATAAAAGTTATGTGACTCCCAATTATCCTCATAATCGCTTTTTAACTGATCTATAGGAATAAGGATCTCGAAATCAAAATGAGATTTCTCTGATCTGTCTTCAAAAATACCTGTTACAATATGCTCACCGTAGTCGGATATAACTAGATTTTTACCAATAGGATTCTCATCAGCAAAATATTTTTTTGCTATTTCCTCAGAAATAATAACATTTTTATTCCCTTGCAATACAGTTTTGGCATCTCCTATTACCATCTTACAAAACATTTGGGGAAATGTAGGATCTACATTGTATACGTTTTTCTCATAATTCTTCTTACCCTCACGCTCCACAACCAAATTATAGTTAGACCAAGCACGAGACACTTTCCGTACTTCAGAAAATTCATTTTCTAATTTACTCGCTACAGGGTACTGTACCATGGAGCCATCTACGAGCCTGCCGTCATTTTCAAAATTTATACCAACTCTGTAAATATCCTCCGCATCGGTATAAAAAGTATCGTGCCCTTTTTCATACTTTATATATGATACAATTAGAAGAAAGGCAGCTATTCCGACTGAAAAACCGAAAATATTAATTGAGGAGGTCAGCTTATTTCTAAATAAATTACGAAGAGCTAAGCGAAAAGATATTCGAGTCATAAGTGAAAGGATTACCTAGATCATTTTAACAGTTTAAAGAACTTTATATGAAATAAATCTTAGTCTTAATGATGTATGTGAGATGAAAAGCTAGCATCTTCTTCAAGGGCTTTTTCTTCAAGATTTTCAATACTACCTTCGATAAGTTATTAATTAATAGCTGTGTTAACTTAACAGATTTTTCATTCAAATTCAAACTACAAAAACAATGAGTCTAATTCCTCTTTATTAAGATCAACTCCTTCAAAATCCGAAATTGTAAAATGAACTTCCTTTTCATTTCTAATATGTTCTGTAATCAATTGAATATTAGATAGAAACTTATCGACTAACCATTCAATCGTCTTTTCATAATGAGCTTGGACATTATACAAAATTTCTATTTTGAGCTTGCAGTCTACTACCATACATAGTATCTCGAGCTTAGTCGTTGCTGTATTATCAGGTGATATATCATTCCCTAAAGGCATAGCACTATAGCTACATACCTCATTTACTAATTCGCTACCAAACTGACCTAAATAGATGAATCTTACTTCTGATATCTCATCACTTTTTGCTAAAGCATTATCATTGGCTATATACTTCAGCAACCCATATCCCAATCCGTGTTCTGGCACTTTCCGAATACGTTCTTTTACCATTTTTATAAGTTCTGTCAAGTTCCCTTCTTCAGGAATTGTAAACTTCATAGGATACATAGCAGTAAACCAACCTATAGTCCGCGAAACGTCAATACCTTCCACATGACGACCGTGGTTCTCTTCTTCAATGACTATTTCATTAAATCCGCTCCACTCTCCTAATGTTAAAACTAAGACTGTATTTAGTAAAATCAGAATATCAGTTTTAAATGTCCGGTTGGCATCTTTTAGTAGATACTGCGTATCATCATACCCAATGCTCCTGCGTATACGCTTTAGGTTTTTAATGCGCCAATCTTCTGTTTCTACATCAAGTGGTATCTTAAAACTAGCACTAGTAGATTCTTTCCAATAAGATGATGTTTCTCGAACAGCACTGGCAGAGGCCAGAGAATTTATTTGATGAGCCCACAGACTAAAAGCGGCTGTTTTTTTCTGTAACTCTACATTTTCATCATTCTTCAACTTGCTGTAGGCTTTGATCAGATCTTCAAGTAATATTCGCCATGAGACTCCATCTATTACTAGGTGATGGGCTGTGATAAAAAGCTCTTCTTTTTTACCTGGACCATAAAAGACTGCTGCTTTGATTAATAGATCTTCTGATAAATTCCAACCAGCCCGCATTTGATTACACAAATCGGGAATTTCATCTGCATCCCTTATGCTATAAGTAAGTAGTGAGAAACCCTTTTTTAAATACTGTCGATTATAATATATCGTATTCGTGTCGTTACTATAATTTATTCTCAACGTATCGTGGTGCTTAATCACTTTATCGAAGGCCTCTTCCAATTTGACAATCTCAATCTCCTGATGAAAAGTCAACATTACAGACTGCATGAAATAAGCTGGCTTATTGAACTGGCCTGAAAAAAACCAGGATATAATTGGAGTAGACTTGATCTCACTATCAATATACCCTTGCTCATAATGATTTTCATTTTTATCTTTTATACATTCACTTATTTGACTTATAGTACCGTAGGTTAAAATGTCCTTCACATCTACTATAAGCCCCTTTTCTGCTAACCGGGAGGCTATTTGAACCGCTTTAATAGAGTCTCCACCTAGCTCAAAAAAGTTTCGGTTAACTGAAACTTGATCCGTTTTCAAAACCGCTTTCCAAGCATTTGTTAGTTCTTTCGTTACAGTGTTCTTCACGGAAAACTCTCTTATTACCGATGGTGCATCATTTGACTGTGGAAGTCCGTCATAATCTATTTTACCATTGTAGGTAAGTGGGAAATGTGTTAATGCTATGAATCGTGTAGGTATCATATAATATGGCAGTTTACCTATTAAATGATTACGTAATACCTCTTCTTTGATAGCATTAGTATCTAAATCAGTCAGCGTATAATAAGCAAAAAGTAAGGAGTGACCTTTATCGTTTTGATCCAACTTCACTACCACACCTTTCACTTGCGTATGACTTAAGATAACACGTTCAATCTCGGTCAATTCTACCCGGTAACCACTAATCTTAACCTGTTTATCCGTACGGCCAATGAATTCTATTTTACCTCTTGCCTGTCTTTTTGCCGTATCTCCTGTATAATACATTTTATCCGCGCTATCAATAAACGGATTATCTACAAATTTATCACTTGTTAAAGTCTCATTGTAGAGATACCCTTTTGCCAGACCTACACCGGAAATGTATATATCACCAGGCACCCCATCAGGAACCGGTTGTAAATGCTCATCCAAAAGGTAGATTTTGGTGTTAGAAATAGGTACTCCGATAGGAACCGTACGATTATTTTCTTCGGGATTGAAAGAATAGACCATACAACCCACTGTTGCTTCTGTCGGACCATATTCGTTAAATATTTTTACCTTTTTATTAAATAAATTATGAATATCCCGCGCTAAGGCTTCATCAAGAACTTCACCACCAACAATAATTCTTTTTATAGAACTTTTGGCGACTAGATCAGGATTAACATAGTCTTTCATCAACCTAAGATGTGAAGGTGTAAGCTTGATTACATGCGCCTTATTATCCTTTAGTACTTGTTGTATGGCTAGGTCTTGTCCTCCAGGATAAATTATGACTTTATTTCCTGTTAGAAGGGGGAGAAATATAGAAGTAAGTGTGAGATCAAAAGCAACAGAAGTGAAAAGCGGAAAATCAGCTCCTTCATCTTCTATATAGGTAGATGCCGCCCATGTAATATAATTGACAAACGACCTGTGTGATATCATCACGCCTTTTGGCCCACTGGTAGTACCAGAAGTATAAATAACATAAGCGATAGTATGTGCTAAAGATGTTGCGGTAAGGTTACTGTCTACATATCCAGAAGTTTCCATATTTTCAATAAGGATGATATTGTCCGGAATACAGTTAATCGCTGCCAAATGTTGCTTTTGATCTGCTTTAGTTATAAGCTTATCACATTTGCTGTCAGACAATATATAAGCAATTCTCTCCACTGGCATTTCCGTATCTATAGGCAGGTAACTACCTCCAGCTTTTAGTATACCGAGCATACTAATAATGAACTGTGACGAGCGAGGTAAAAGTATACCCGTTACTTCTTCCTGAACTAAACCTCCTTTTTGTAAAATCTTACACAATTGATTAGCCTCATGATTTAGCTGTTCAAAACTGAGAACTCCACCATCATACTCAATAGCAGTTTGGTTAGGTGTTTTTTCCACTTGTTCCTCGAACAGTTGATGAATTGTTTTTCCGGAAGGAAAAGGAGTCGCAGTAGCATTAAATTTCTCGAGAATTGTGTGTCTTTTTTCTTCTGAAAGTACGCTCAGCGTAGCAAGTTTAGCAGTTGGATGAACAGTTATTTCATTTACTAACCTAAGAAACCCTTTTGCCAACCTGTTAATAGTAACTTCATTGAAAAGGCTAGTTGCATATTCAATATTAAATGATAATGCATCTTTAACATCAAAAAACTCTATTGATATGTCGTACTTTGCGAAGCCTGGATCCAAAAAATACGATGACAACGTAAAATCTTGATTTTCTACTTCTGGAAATCCCATGTTTTGATAGATAAACATAGTGTCGAAGATAGGATTTCGCGCCGTGTTCTTCTTTTTATAAACCTTCTCTACCAGGGAATCAAATGGATACTCCTGGTGGCGAAGAGACTCTGTTATTGTTTGCTTTACCTTTTCAAGTAGATGATTAAATGTTTCTTCTTCATATTGCGTAATTCTAACTGCTAGGCTATTTGCAAACATTCCCAGCATGTTTAGCAAATCAGGGTGATTTCTTCCGGCAGTTGGAATTCCAATAATAATATCTTTTTGACGAGTATACTTCTGTAGAAGAAGGTAATAAATAGTAAAGAGCAATACATGAAGCGTGCAATTATTACTTCTAGCTGTTTTAACCAATAACTCACGCATATCCTTATCTATTGGATAAGCTTTTCGGGCACCCTTCGTATTAAACATTACAGGTCTTGGATAATCTGTAGGCAATTCTAAAAGGGGTAATTCTCCATCTAGTTGTTTTATCCAATAGGCTTCCTGTTTTTTCTGAGATGTACTATTTAACCTTTCTTTTTCCCATAAAATAACATCTGTAAAAGTAACTGGTAGATCTTTAGTCTTTTGTCCCCGGTATATATCAAATAGTTCTTCAACAAAATAGAAAACGGAAAGGCCATCTGAAATAATATGATGAAAATCAAGAAATAAAATTTGTTTTTCGGAAGAAATTTTTAGCAAAGAAGCTCTGAATAGCGGACCGTTTTCCAGATTAAAAGGTTTTATTTGTTCACATACTATTTTCTGATCTTCTTTCCCACTAATATGTAAACGCTTAAGGTGGAATGAAATCTTTTCCCTCAATCTTATTTTTGGCTCTACAGGATTGGTGAATATCATTCGGAATACCTCATAGCGGAGGATTAACTCTCGCATGGATTTTTCCAGCTTCTTTTCGTCTAACGTACCGCTAATAGTAAAGGCAACAGGTATATTATATGCTGTAGAATCCCGATCGGACAGCCATACATAATATAGTCTCCGTTGCGATGAGGCAAGAGGATAATGTAACTGAACTGGAGCACCAGAGATAGGAACGAATTTACATCTGTCTGAAGCTGCTATTTCTGACGCAATTTCCAGTATTGACTGCTTTTCATAAAAGATTTTAGGTAATACTTCTATCTGCAATTCCTTGTGGATAAGCATACAGATCTCTGCTGCTTTCAGAGAATTACCTCCAGCTTCCAGAAAATTTTCGGATTTAAGTATAGTAGTATTATATCCAAGTACTCTATTCCAAATATCTAAGAGTTTTTGCTCCTGTTCATTTGCTGGAATGAATACAGCACTAGTTTCAGCCCTCAAATAAGGGGTTAGCTCTTTTTCGATATTATCAAAAAATCCTTCCTTATACTTCTGCAATAGTTTATACCGTTGCAATTTACCACTTGTAGTTCTAGGTATATTACTTACCGGCAATACTTTATCAATGTCTAACCCTGTTTTCTGATTAACTACCAATGTTAATTCTTTAACAACCGGAGCGAATTCTTCTATGGCTCCACGGTGGAATACAAATGCTATCACTTCTTCCTTTTTAATATCAGCATTATAATGCCCAACGATCGCTATCTTATTTAATTCAACTTCCTGTACTTCTTCTGCCAACCTTTCTATGTCATGCGAGTAGTAATTCTGACCATTAATGAAGAAGATATCTTTTGATCTGCCTGTAATATAAAGAGCATTGTCATACATAAAACCAAGATCTCCGCTTTTCAGCCAGCCGTCCGTTGTAAAAGCATCTCTTGTGGCTGTAGGGTTTTTATAATATCCAGAGGTTACACTTTCTCCTCTTATCTGTACATGCCCTATCATTTTATCCTTTAATACCTGATCATTATCACCTGTAATTCGGAATGTACAGTAATCAATGCTTTTACCTACACTCACAAAAGAAATCCCTTCATTACCTTTTGTAACTATTTCAATAGTATGCCCCGTTTTTAATTGAGTCCTATCTATACGTAGGGAAATAACTTCATCTTTTAAATCAGACATGGATACCGCAAGTGTAGCTTCTGCAAGTCCATATACAGGACACATAGCAGTAGGTTTTAACCCAAAACGAGCCAAATTATTCATAAAGTCTGCACATAATTTCTTAGAGATAGGCTCAGCACCATTATATATGATCCTAACATTAGATAGATCCCAATCCTGCTTATCGAGATCGCAATGCTTCATCAGGTATTCATAGCCAAAGTTAGGGGAAGCTATTATTGAGGCTTTATGTTCACTAACCTTTTCAAGCCAAATGGCCGGATTACGTATAAAGGTGTTAGTGGAGATAATGTATTGCTGCATTCCGGAAAACAATGGATTCAAATGCAATCCAATTAATCCCATATCATGCGTAAGGGGCATCCAACTTAGCATAGTATCCTCTCTACTGTAATTAGCCGCTTTAGCAATGGCTTTTAAATTACAGATTAAGTTATGATGCGTCAATAGCACGCCTTTAGGATTGCCAGTAGAACCTGATGAGAATTGTATATAGGCTATGTCATTTTTTTGAACACTATGTAACAGAGGGGGGGTATTCGCAATATTTGTTTTCTCCAAGAATAATGTTTGACTTCTCAGTCTCTCAAAGTCCTGCTGAAATCCGTTTTTGGTTGCATAATCAAGTAGATTATTGAATTGACGCTGCCCAATAATTATATAAGGGTTATCGAGTATAGAAAAGACCTTAAGAACCTTTCCTTTATGATCTTGAGTATTACCTATCGTTAGAGGCACGGGGATGATACCCCCCATCAAACATGCCCAGAACGTAACAACAAATTCTTCAATATCTTCAATTTGAAAAATAATTTCATCTCCTCTCTCTACTCCTTTTTCCTGTAAAAAGGCAAGTTTGTCGTACGAAGAATAATACAGCTGTTTGTATGTAAGATGATTTACATGGTCAGTTTTTTGGATAAATGTAATCCCTACTTCATCCAATATTTTTCTTTCTTCTAGTAATTCTACAAGAGTATGCACGGTTCCGAAGTCTTGGAAATTAAAGATTCTACTAAGTGCTCACAATCTACCTGTTTACAAAGCTATCAGAATGACAGTGATTATTGAGCGATTTAGGCGCAGTATAAGATATGAGAGCATCTATTTATCTAACCCCGACCAAACGCTCTGAAATGTATATGAAAACATTTCGCTAAAAATACATTCCTACTGAAAGCCCAGTAGATTTGAATTCATCCCGGTGGGGAACTAATAAAGCCTATGATTTTTGATGTATTTCGAAATCTTTATTTGGTGGTTCCTTATCTTGACTTTCAAGATTGTCCTTTATTACTTTATCTGTTACGTTACCGGTATTTACCGCAAAATAACCTATCACCCGAATGTGCTATCCGTGCCCCGGCGACCCCAAAACTGCTTTTTCAGTTCGGTAAATTCCTGAAGCATCTTCCGAGAAGCCACCGTGACGCGGTTTTCCCCTTTATATATTGCACCATTTTAGCTACTGATAAACGAGGTGGGTAGCTCACAAGCAGATGAATTTAAACCAGTTACAAATGGCAAAGATATGATGCCAAGCCTTCCAAGTCAATGGACAAGTATGCGACAGTCAAGGCTAAGGCAATGACTTCTATATCAGAAAAAGAAGGGGATGGACCTGTGCGAGGCACATTGCCTTTTACATTCAGTTCATCAGCTAGCATCACTTGACTTTTTTTAAATGATCTGGTAATTCATTGCTATATCGTGCATGAGTAGAGCGGTATTGCAAGCTAAACTCTTCTGCTTAGTGAACGGTACTATAACTGAAGAAAAACTCATACAACGCATACCATTTTTATATCTTTTACTATATCGCTCAGAATAATTATTAACATTTGTTAATTTCATTAAACTATTTCAACACATTCTACCGATATATCAACTGATATTTCCCTATTCAATGCTTGAATTTGTATTATAAGCCTACTCCTTCCATTTTTTCTAATTAATACCCCTTTAGCACCTGAGAACTGTCCACGACTAATTGACACTTTCATTCCTGCCCTATTAAAACACCCATTCGACACATCAACTTCTCCGTTTAAAATTTTTTTAATTGAACTAATTGTCTCTTGTGGAATAACAGCAGGTTTTCCTTCAAAGGATACAAATCTTACTAACTCTCGAACTTTAAGGATATTAAATCGCTTATGAGGCAATACGTTGACAAATACATAATTAGGAAATAAAGGAACTTCCAGCTTTTTCTTTCTATCGCTCCACTGTCTGACCACTTTTTGCTTAGGTAAGAAAGTAGTTATCCCTAAATCTTTCAGTTTTCTGTCCGCCTTATGTTCGCATTTGGGGTAAGTATATACTACATACCATTCGGGTTGTTTTTCTGAGAATTTGATACTCATGGTTGATATAAGTTAGATATAGTTGTATGAATGAATATCAATTGAGTAAAGCTTCGTTATAGTTAGTCACATAACCTATCTACATCAGATTTAATAAGTTTTTTTGGCAGAAACTCCTCTGCAATATTGGATTACCTTGATAGATCAAGCTAAAAAGTAGAATAGAATACTTCCAAGTAAAAGCAAACTCAGTTATTTGTATTAATTATATACTAAATAATATGGAGATAGCCTCTATCAAGTATTTTTTTGAAAATTATTTTTTACATTAAAAATTATATTTAATCGCAATATATCGATTTAATTTGATTGGACTGCAATTGTGTATGCCCCTTTTTCTTTGGTTGGTAATTATGAAACAAAAACTTTGAGCGACTAACACTCTGTTTAGAAAATAGCCTAAGCTGAGTAGAAGTATACTTAAGTGTTCCAACCAAGGTTCGCCTCTTCTTACCGAAGTGCACAGCGCTAGTCATTGTACTTGCTACCTTTGGATATATCAGCCTTCCAGTCATGATGTTCAATGGCATAAGACTTTTGCGTTTCAGTCAGAGCATAGATGGCTCGCTAAGCATTATCGCCCAAGGCTTTTTTTTAAAATACCGGTGAGCTATACTGTGCAATAAAGCATTCATCCTGTTGGATATTCAACCACTTATAGATTTCCTGCCCGTTATACTGTGGCTACTGATAAGAGTTAAAAAAACGTCCCTTCGCTAAACCAATCCCATATAACACAAATAGTTCTTTAATCAACGAAAAGCTCACTATCACTTACCTTTCTTATCAGATTTATTGATTCTATTCTTTAGCTCTTCCCATGTTCTATCTATTTTTTCTTTGGAAATAGGGTGTCGTCTAAATGCGATACCGTTGAATAATTCTTTAGCTTCATCTTCGATAAGTCGTTCAATGTCAATATTTTTTCTTTTTTGAAAGACAAAAAAAGCCTTGTGAACAAGAAGAATCACTTTATTAACAATAAACAGTAGTGGTCTATAGAGAAGCGCACATATGGTTTTACTAATTTTCTTCAAATTGATCTTTAAAATAAGAGATATTAAACCCGAGGGTAGAACCCTGGCTTCCTCTTTCCGATGCAGAGCCTCAAGGAATTAGATCACTAATTATTAGAGGCAGTCATTTATGATGTTGGGGGAAATGACACTATTCAAAATTTATTAGCAACAATACTAAGGTATCCACGGTAGCCTATTGTTATATTTATTCATCATATACTGATTTCCCTTCAAAAAATATTCAGCATTAGGGTGCCGCCCTTCAGTAAGTAAATAATTAGTAGTGTATAGGTTAGTACATTCATACTTTGGAAAAATTCTATCAAGGCCTCTAAAAAAATAACGATCTGCGCCCAAAGGGTGGTACCATAAATGTGCTACACTAGTCAATGTCTGTCTTTTAAGACCGTAACAGTTTGTATCAATTAAATAGTAAGAATCAGAGAATGGTAGAAATTTGCCTATACTTTCGCAATTATCATCAGCAATATAAGAGTAGTCATAATTGTATATTTTTCTCATACTATACGCCCAATCTAATTCCTTCGTTTCAATAAGATTTATAATAGAACTTACGTGATCTGTATCTAGCCAATTGTCTTCATCTAGGAAAAAGATATAATCGGAATTGATTAAGTATGAAATCGCTGCATAAATTCGGTGTCCATTAAACCCGCCTTGACCAGTATTAAAAGGAAGTTTGATAATTAATATTTTTTCGGTGTTGTATTCATTAATCATTTTATTTACTCTCAGATAGTGGCATTCACCGTCTATAACTATAAGATGAACTAAAGATTCATAGTCCTGAGTCAAAACACTTTCTATAGCGATTTTTAGAGATAGTTTACCTATAGTAGGTGTAATTATAACAGCTTTTCGCAAACCTTGATTTTGCGAGATTATTATATTATTAATTTCTCGCCATTTATTCTTTTCATATTGAGTAAACATAGTCATAAGTGTACTACAACTATACTATTCCGAAAACAAATGAAAATATTGAAGTCAATGAATCTTATTGCTTGCACACTCTAATATCATATCATTTAGTTCGATAGGCTTGCAGGATAATAGTAGCTGTGTTTCAAACGATTGGTGCTTCTTGTGGAAGTATATCGTATTGATCTCTTCCTCTAAACTTTTTTTGGTTTCTACTTTAGTATGAGGGTAATGTATTGAGTCTGCATTACGATTCAATTTAAACTTAGCACCTTTTTCGCTTAATCGATATCCCAGTTCTACATCTTCAATTCCCCACCTTCCATCAAATTTGGGATCAAACATACCAACCTCTTTAATTAGGAAATTACGTGATACAGATACGTTACAAGTCCAAAAGTAAGCCCAAGGTGCTGGAAGGTCATTAATGTTGTCTTTGTATTTGATATAGTACTCCTCCCGAAGATCAAGAAACGTAGCTGTAGAATTAAAATATCTAATGGACTTATCTGGACTATTAGGAGCAATTAATTTGAGCAGTATATCTTCATTCTCGTTTCCTTGATCATAACAATAAACATATCCTAATACAACGGTTGGGTGCATGTCAGAGGAATGAGCATTAATATGTGCTAACACACACCTGCTAGAAAGTAGTATACCAGAATCTACGAAGACAATAATATCCCCTTCTGCATTCTTTATGCCTACATTGCGCGCTGAACCAGGACGGTAGCCTTTGTCTTCCTGAAAGAAGTACCTTACTTTCATTTTGGATTTATAAGTATTAACTACGGAATATGTATTGTCAGTTGACCCATCATCTACAATAATTACCTCGATTAATCTCTTATCAATACACTGGTTAGCAATGGAATTTAATGTATAGTTTAATAGTTTAGCTCTATTATAAGTAGGTATAACTATACTTGCTTTAAGATCAGATTTTAACATTTTTTGAGTTGTTTAGGTTAATCATGTTTAATGTAATTCAGAAGATGATGTTTACTAAACTTGTTGAGATGCTGTCTTTTGGTGAGATAGCAAGTTTGAGCCAAACAACGATTTCTAACCTATTGGCCAAATACAAAGGTTGACTATTTAAACCAACTATTGATACAGCATATATACACCATGATGGTTAAGGCCCCTAGAGGCTAATGGCGTGCTCAGAATCTGTTTGAGTTATTTTTTT
>ERZ1740058.810-NODE-810-length-19671-cov-12.896309_pt1 | contig 19671 bp, 17 predicted proteins | sample MGYA00581745_ERZ1740058 | MGnify/ENA primary metagenome ERZ1740058 (study PRJEB43018, sample SAMN04849742) | marine metagenome | isolation source: floating plastic debris | place: Pacific Ocean | collected 2008-08-30 | study: EMG produced TPA metagenomics... | reverse complement strand
GGTTGGGTGGCTGGGTGGTTGGGTGGCTGGGGGAGTGGGGGAGTGGGGGCGCTGTACTTTGTAGTCTGTCTTACCTGGGGCATTTATGAACGGGGGGACGGTGCCGATCGCGATGTCGGGCTGGCATTGGGCGGCGACTTGCTGCCATTCTTGGTGGCCCCATTGGGGATTGGCGAGCCAGAGGCGGCAGGGATGGGCCGCAGCGGCAAAAAAGGCGGCGAGAAACCTGACGGGGCAAGGTTCGGCTAATAGGATGTCGTGTGGTTGGTGCGTGGCAAATTGAGCTTGAAATTGCGCAAATTGAGACCAAAAGGTATGGGCTTCTGCCGCAATCAGCCAGGCATCACCATGGCGCTGCTGGGCGATCGCTGCAGGATTCAAAGTTGCTGCCATAAGTCGACCTCGCTGCAGTGGACCCAATCGTCAATAAACCAGTGATCGACGCCAAATCCTAGCGCTCGTCTAGGTAAGCCTGCCGCCCAGAGACGTTGAGCCAATGTCAAAGCCGCAGTGCGCCCAATCGGTGTCTCTAGGGCTGATGACAGCACGACATCTAGCTGATGTTCTAAGCAATAGTCGAGCAGCCGCTGAGGAAAGCCCGCGATCGCCGGTTTCACAACATACACTATTTGACTGTTGACCTGCTGCTGCACCTGCCGTAACTGCTGCAGCGTCGCTACTGATTCGTCTAAGGCAACAGGCGTGCCGAACTGACCCGCGATCTGGGGGAGCCAGTCGATAATTTGATCGGGCGGTAAAGGCTGTTCCAAAAATTCAATCGCCACTGAAGCGCGATCGCAGGCTGATAGCCAGGCCGCGGCGGCGGTAGCCGTCAAACCGCCGTTAGCATCAAGTCGCAGTCGAGCGGTCGGCGGCAGACTTTGAGCTAGATCCCTTAGCAGCGACAATTCATCGTCAATGCTGGCCACGCCAATTTTCCATTTGAAGGTGCGGTGTCCTTGCTGCCAAAGCGGTTGCCAATGAGTTAAGGCCGCTTCACCAGGCGGCAACAGCGCGCAAATGTCGGCAGGAGAGGGGGAAAGTGGAGGCTCGGACGGGAGCTTTGCCGACAGGCGATCGCGAGCGGTGCCAAAGCCAAATTGACAGGCCGGTAGCGTATCGGGAATTTCGGCAATTTTGTCGACGGTGAAATGACGTGGCCAGCGATCGCAAAGCGCTTGGGCCTGGGCCAGCGTTTCGGTGCCGAACCACGGTAGGGGAGCAATTTCGCCAAAGGTTACCGAACCCGTCTCGAGCTCTAAACGTAGAATTAGTCCAGTACGCTGTTCCCAGCGTCCGTGGGCCGTATGCAGCGGTTGCCGAAAGGAACGGCTGTAGGAGCGCACCTGCAGCGACAGCATGAACTAACTTCCAGAAATCACCAACCCTAAACTGAGCAGGGTGCCGCTCCAAAAATGAAAACCAATGGCGTAAAACTTCGCGTTAAAGATTTTGGCCGGCAGGTGGTGATGGGCCAATACATGGCGTGACAGTCGCACGGCAGAAATGCCGCTGAGCAAAGCCACCAGAGACCAGCGGGGAAAGTAGCCGGCGATTGCACCGCCAGCGATCAGCAACAGGACCAAACCACATAGCCACGGTACTAACTGCGCCCCGCGTCGGGTGCCCAACCGCACAATGGGCGATCGCTTACCAGCGGCCAGGTCGTCTTCGACTTGATGAAAATGCGAGCACAGCAGCACCAGTGAAGTCGTAACACCAATAATCACCCCGGCCACCTGACTACTCACTGACCAGCTTTGGGTTTGGCTGTAGTAAGCAGCGCCAACACCCAAGGGTCCGAAGGCCAAAAAACACAGGATTTCGCCTAAACCCTGATAACCCAGACGAAATGGCGGCCCTTGATAAACGTATCCCAGGAGGCAGCACAGCAAAATCAGCAGCAGCACCGTCGGGTCTTGCTGGCGCAAAGCGATCGCCAGCACGCCCGCTAATCCCAAGCCCAAACAGCCGTTGCCAATGATAAAAATAAGGCGCTTATTGTGTGTCAGATTTACCAAGGAATGGGCTTTATGGACGTCAATCCCGGTTTCGGAGTCAAAGACATCGTTGCCGAGATTTTCCCAAATCAGAATTAAGACAGCGGCTATGACAAAGCCTAGAAAGATACTGACATCAAAGCGCTGGGTTTCGGCGAAGGCTAGGCCGCTGCCCACCAAAATCGGCATAATTGCCACGCTGTACATTGGCGGTTTGAGCGCTGCTAGCCATAGTTTGCGCTTCTGCGAAGTTTTAATTGATGTCGTCATCTCCAAGGTGGCAACGTCAAGGGCTCATCTAGCATAGATCGCTCTGGCGGTGGCGGGGTAGCTGGGTAGCTGAGTAGCAGGGTGGCAGAGTAGTGGGGTAGCGAAGTAATAGGGTAGCGAACGGTTATTTGCCTGTGCAAGGTGATGGGGTGAAGGGAGTTGGTAAATATAAGGAACAGGAAGTTGGCAACCGAGAACTCAGAACTCAGAACTCAAAACTCAAAACTCAAAACTTATCCATCAATCGCACTTCGAAGAACCGACATCACGATGGGGCCATTGCTGCAGCTACGCTTGTGGGCCGGTCAAGAAATCGACGATCGCTCCGGCAATCTCTTCATTACCAGTTTTAGAGAGGCGCTGATTGGTACGGGGAGTATGAGGAGATTGGTGCAAAAAGTCCCAATTGCCCTCGGCAAGTTCTGCAGGGGTCAGGATCTGATGATAGCTATGGTCTTGCAGATTCTCCACCAGAATTGGCCCTTCCGCAAAGTTGTCACGGGTGACGGTGGTGACGGGAATTGCCAAGCGACAGGCTTCCGAAAAGGTACTGTATCCAGGTTTTGAGATGACCCGTCCACAGAGCGGCATAAAATCCACGGGGCGCAGAGCGCGATCGCTTACTTTGCATAAATTGGCCAGATTAGGGGCCGCTTGATCAAAGGTAATAAACTGCCAATCAGCAAAGCGGGCCAGGTTGGCGTAAGGAATGCCCGCCAGCCCCAGTCCGCCAAAGGTGAGAAGGATGGTTTTCTCTTTGGCAGCCGCCAGATGAAAGCGCGATTGCAGCGTCGATTCGGCGAAGCGCGGCGTTCCCCCGGTTAAGCCCACATCAGTAATCGGGGAAAAAGCCGTCATCGGCTCATGGAACGGCAGCCGCAAGAGGCGATCGCAGTGGGCGAAACAGTCGGCAATCCAGTCGGCGATAGCGACAAACTCTCCGCCCCAAGGGCGATAGATAAAGTCCCAGCCAAAGTTGCTCATCATCCAGCAGGGAATGTTGGCAGTTTTAGCCGCGATCGCAATTAATGGTGGAATGTCACCGAGCACTAAGTCAACGCCAGCAGTGGCAAGAAAGGCAGCTTCCTCTGCCACTAAAACAGCTTGCTGATGGCGGATCTGCTGCAGCGCCGCCAGCGTAGCGTCCTTGTCTATTGTCAGGCTGTCTGGCTGTAACACGCCAATGTCAAGAGCGACTTCCCGCAGCGTAAACGGCCCATCAAAATAGCTAGCCAGTAGCCAGCGAGGCGCTTTGGTTGCCAGGATGATATTTACATCGGGCATTATTTGCCGTACCGTGGCCGCCACGGCGGTCGCCCGGGTCGCGTGACCAAAACCGTGATTAGTAATCGCAACGTATAGCGTCTGGGTTGACATGCGTTCTCCTTGACGGCCTGCCGTATTGCATCATGCCCGAAGAGAAGCCGTTTGCCACCAATATGACTCCAGTTCATTCAGGCTTTTCACCCGTACCAGTATTGGATGCTGAGGCCATAGCCAGATGGCTGGCTATCTTGTCCCCGTAAAACTTTGACATGGCAAAACAAAAGGCCCGTTCCGAGGAACGAGCCTTTCCAGCAATTAGAGGCCAGTGCTTGAGATTAGAGCTGTGGGATTAGCTGCTCTTTCTCTGGCACCGTTGTGTATTCCGAAACAATCTGACGGAACTCGTCACCGTCGATGCTTTCTTTTTCAATCAGCAGGTCAACGACGCGATCAATCACCGCGCGATTCTCTTCAATCAGACGTTTGGTGTCGTCGTAGCAGGCCTCGACAATCTTGCGCACCTGCACATCAATGCCGGCAGCAATATTCTCAGAATATTCTGAGCGGTTCATCCAGTCGCGACCCAGGAAAACCTCACCCTGAGAGCTTTCCAACGACAAGGGACCCAAATCAGACATGCCAAAGCGAGTCACCATTTGCCGGGCCATCCCAGCTACCTGCTGCAGGTCATTGCCGGCACCGGTTGTGACTTCAGCATCGCCAAAAATCACGTCCTCAGCAGCACGACCGCCCAAGGTACCCTTGATGCGAGCCAGAATTTGAGACCGAGAAATTAAAGTTTGATCTTCGCTGGGCGTGAACCAAGTTAGACCTTGAGCCTGTCCGCGAGGAATCAGCGTCACCTTCTGAACCGGATCGTGATCCTTCACCAGTGTGCCAATAATGGCGTGCCCCACTTCGTGATAAGCAATCAGGCGCTTACTCTTGCTGTCCACTAGGGGAGTCCCTTCCATACCGGCGACAACGCGGTCAACCGCATCGTCGATTTCGGTCATGGTGATGCCTTCTTTGCGGCGGCGAGCCGTCAGAATAGCCGCCTCATTCAGCAGGTTGGCTAAATCTGCACCGGTGAAGCCGGGGGTACGCCGCGCGATCGCATCCAATGACACCTCATCCGATAGCTTCTTGTTGCGAGCATGGACATTAAGGATTTCCAGACGGCCCTTGATGTCCGGCGGCTCAACCATCACCTGACGGTCAAAGCGACCCGGACGCAGCAGCGCCGAATCCAACACGTCAGCTCGGTTGGTAGCTGCGATGATGATAATGCCGGTGTTGCCCTCAAAACCATCCATCTCAGTCAAGAGCTGATTCAACGTCTGCTCACGCTCATCATTGCCGCCACCAATGCCGGCCCCACGCTGGCGACCAACTGCATCAATCTCATCAATAAAGATGATGCAGGGAGCACTCTCTTTCGCCTTCTTAAACAGATCGCGAACGCGAGAAGCCCCAACGCCAACAAACATCTCAACAAACTCGGAACCCGAAATGGAGAAGAAAGGCACGCCTGCTTCACCAGCGATCGCTTTGGCTAGCAAAGTTTTACCAGTTCCAGGAGGACCGACCAGCAAAACACCCTTCGGAATGCGAGCGCCAACGGCAGTAAACCGCTCTGGCTTCTTCAGAAACGTAACAACTTCCTGTAGCTCCTCTTTAGCTTCTTCAATGCCGGCAACATCATCAAACACAACGCCAGTCTTAGCTTCCATCATGAAGCGCGCTTTTGACTTACCAAAATTCATTGCTTGCCCAGGGCCACCAGGCGCGTTGTTTGAACGGCGGAACAAAAAGAATAGTCCACCAATTAACAAGAACGGAAATAGCAAGTTCCCCAAAATCCCCCAAATTGCTCCAGTACTACGGGGGGGATGAGAATCTAGACTGACGTTGGCGTCCTTGATGCGGGTAATTAACTCGGGAGCATTGCCCGGCAGGTCAACCCGCCAGCGCTGCACACGATTGTCAAGCTGCGTATCCATCGCTTCGACGATCGCGGTTCTGCCGCCATCGTAAAGGTCGACTGACATGACGCGGCCAGCATCTAAATAATCTAGAAAGCGGCCGTAGGTCATTCGGGTATTGGCGGCATTTTGACCAGAATCCATGGTATTGGTCGAAAATGTCCCCTGCCAGAAAAAGAACCCTACAACCAGGATGGGTAGTGCCCACAGCAGGACGACTCTCCAAGAAAGTTTCATAACCAGGTGGCCTCTAAAGCATCGGTAAACAAAAAAGCTTTAAGTCTTAGAGACAGGCAGTGCCTTTAAGAACATAATCTTTTAACTAAAAGGTGATTCAACTGTACTTTTGCCTAAAACTCAAGGTTGAATCTGCATATCGCAACCCTAATAAAATGAGCGCTGCTTAAATAAATTTAACGTAATTTCTTGAAACTGAGCAAGCTAATGTCATCATCTCCGCGCGATCAGCGATCGCTGCAGATTACGATGCTGCGTTACTATGAACGTCGCCAACCAGAGTATGAGGCAATTTACGCTAAGCCTGAGCGCCAGCCGGATTTGCTTTGGCTAGAAGAACAACTTTGTCATCTTGTCGCTGATAAGCGGGTGCTCGAAATTGCCTGCGGCACTGGCTATTGGACAAGGCGTATGGCCAAATTGGCGGCGTCAATCCATGCAACCGATATGTCTCACACGCTAGCCGCCGCTGCTAGAGCAAGCTGTGGCCATGGGGCGGTCACAGCCGGCGTGGTGGACGCATTTAATGTGCCGGCGAGTCCTGGCGTTGACTGTTTGGTAGCAGGCTTTTTTCTCTCCCATGTGCTGATTGCCCGCAGGCCAGCTTTCTTCGGCGGCTTGGCTAAAGCGTTGGATCTCGGAGTCCGGCTGGTTTTGTTCGACAATAGATATGTGCCGGGCAGCAGTACGCCCATTTCCAGACGCTCGAAGACTGGCGATACCTATCAACAGCGGCAGCTTGCCGACAGCAGTGCCCATGAAGTGATCAAAAATTTTCCCGTCGCTGGTGAACTAAGCGCTTTATTAGCTCATTACTGTAGTGACGTAGAAGTTTTGGAGCGCGAGTTCTTTTGGCTCGCTACCGGCATGTTGAACAGCTAATAATTCGCTGCAGCGGCAGCTTGGACCTAATTAGAGCTGCTTATCATGACTATTTATGAATAAACCGGGTTGACTAAGGCAATGTGCAATCAAGCAAGACTGTTGCCTTGAAGTTACCGAAGCCAGCTCAATATTTGGCCAATCCCAGCCCAAGGCGATCGCCTTGGGCTGGGATCGTTAATTCTTGGACGCTGCCGATTAGGTGTTGCTATGCAGCCATGGGCTGGTCATCCCCAAAACCGTGACGCCTGGGCTGCTGACCTGAAGCCAACAGTTTGCGCAACCGAGGAATCGCAGCGCTGTCATAAACCTTAAACTCACTTTCCACGGTGGCTTGGGCTGTCCGCACCGCCTGGTTAAGCACCAGAGAGCCTTTGGGATCGGACACAGAGCGGTGAAACGTGCCCGGCGGTAGCCGCAAAATATGCTGGTTAGCGTTCAATCGTACCGTGTGAAACGGATATTCCCAGGCAAAGTTCACTAGATAAAAAGTGCGACCGCCGGATACGGCTAGCAAATTGTCTTCTTGGTTGGGGTGGAAGTAAAACTGCCAGGCGCCTTCAGCGGAATTATTGGGGCTAACGGCTGGCCCATCATGAAACACGAGGTCCCGAGCATTGGAATCAGCAACCGTGATATCAAAAAATTGAACACTGGGCGTATCGCGAAAACGGTGGAAAGGAACAAGTTCAAACATGGCAATCTTCATAAACTCAGCATGGCAACAGCTTGCCCGTCAAACTAACCTCTTCTACAAAGAGAGATCAAAACCTTCCGCGAGTCTCATCTATTCGCCAACCGAATAGGTTATCGATATGAACATTCATCAATTGTTGGTATTGGCAACGATCGCTCGCGAGGGAACGTTTTCGCAAGCCGCCCTATCGCTGGATACCTCGCAAGCGGCTGTCAGTCGCGCGATCGCGGCCCTGGAAGCTGAGCTGGGAGTGCCGCTGCTGAAGCGAGGGCGCTTCGGGGCGAAGCTGACGCAGGTGGGCGAGCGGGTCCTGCTGCATGCCGAAAAAATGCTTGATTTGCGCGAACGCATTGAATATGAGGTCAATCTCGAAAAAGGACTGTATGCCGGACGGTTGCGAATTGGTTCCTTCCGCAGTGCGGCGACGCATCTGCTGCCGCCGATTCTGGCCCGCTTTCGGGCTCAGTTTCCACGAGTTGAAATCAGCTTGACCGAGCTGGAACCCGCCGGCGTGGAACAGGCGCTACGAGAGGGACAGGTTGATATGGGTTTGGTGCCGCTGCCGCGCTCGGAAGAATTTAGCGTATGGGAAATTGCTCGCGATGAATATGTGGCGCTGTTGCCCCAGCCTTCAGAATCACTCCCAGCTTGTTTAACCTGGTCCGACCTGGCTAGCCATAACTTCGTACTTTACAACTACGCTGAATGTACTCACGTGGTGCGCGAACACTGGAGCCGCTGGGGGCAAGAGCTGAAAGTTGCTTACATCATTAAAGAGGACTCCACCATTGTCAGCATGGTGGCCCAAGGGCTGGGAGCCGCTATCCTGCCGCGCCTAGCGGCTATTCCCATTCCGGCAGGCGTCCAGGTGCGATCGCTGCCGGTTCCCCTAGAGCGCGTGATTGGGGTGGCAACCCTGGCCCAAACTCCAATATCTCCTGCCGTTGAGGTATTCATTAAAATGATTTGCACCAGCGATACTCCCGTCGCGTAGCGCTCGCCACGTGCTCTCGGCGCTCTTTTGCAGCCTGGGTTTTCAAGCGTTAGGCCAATTCTCGATTTTAGACTTTAGATTTTTGACTGTGACTTTGAAATCATCTTCATACGAACGTTTTCAGTTTCAAGTTCTTAGTTCTTAATTTTGAGTTTTGAGTTCCATTTTCCGTTCCCTATCTGCTAATTTGCTGACCCAGCCACCCGGCCACCCAGCCACCCAACTACCCAGCCACTCAACACATAGCCACCTCCGGCACATATGGCTCCAGAACAGGGAATTTACGGCTGTTCAGCGCCAATTTTCGCGGCGTAAAAGGGGATTCACCAGTTCGTTCAGACCTTCTCCCACCAGGGATAATCCCGTAACCATTAGGGTCAGGGTTAAGCCTGGAAACAGCGCCGTCCACCAAATGCCGGTGGGCAAGGCATCCAACGCCTGACGAATATCAGCGCCCCATTCGGGAGTTTGTTCGGGCAACCCTAGCCCCAAAAAGCCCAGGCCACCCAAAATCAAAATGGCGTCGGCGGCATTCAGCGTGAACAATACTGGAATGCTCTGCACCACATTCAAAAATAGGTAGCGGCTAAGCACAGTCCAGGTTGAAGCGCCCAGGGCCTGGGCCGCCTCAATAAATAGTTCTGTTTTAACGCTGACGGTATGGTTGCGGACGACGCGGTAGTACTGCGGAATGTAGGCAATGCTGAGGGCGATCGCGGCGTTAATCACTCCCCGACCCACCACAAACGCCAGGGTGACTGAGAGCAGCAGCCCCGGCAGCGTGTAGATCGTATCCATAAAAAAGAGTAGGGCGCGATCAAGTTTGCCACCCAAATAGCCGCTCATCATGCCTAGCGGTACGCCGATAAACACACTCATGACCGTCGCCAGCAGCACCACTTGCCAAGCTGCGCGAGTGCCAAACAGCACGCGAGAGAAGACGTCGTATCCTTGCCGCGTGGTGCCTAGCCAGTGTTCCGGTGACGGCGGCTGATGCACCGGATTTTGCAGCGCTGCAGTGGGGTCCTGCAGGAGTCCCCAAGACTGCAACAGCGGGCAGAGCAGAGCAATTAATATGAACGCACCGGTGATAGCAATGCCCATCACCATAAACAGCACAGAAATATTGGCGCTTTGACCTTTTGGTTTGAGCAGTCGCAGCCAAGCGAAGGGCGTTTTAGCGTTAGCAGGCGTCATGGGGGGAAGGGAATTGCGATCGATTTGCCTATTATTGCAGAGCTGAGAGTGGGGTAGTAATGGGGTGAAGGAGTGATGGGGGTGAGGGAGTGATGGGGTAAAGGGGTGATGGGGTGAAGGAGTGATTGGGTGGTGGGGTAAGGGATTTTGTAGACAACGCGACTTTCTAATTGAGTCGGCTATGGCCAAAATGCTTCACCCATACGGGGATGGTCGGCGATCGCCTTTGCAAACCGCTTCAGCCGTCTATGTCACCGGTATCATGAAGGCTAACGTGATTGCGCCAAAATATTTTCATTTGAAATCGAATCATGGTTCAGACCGCAGATGCCAAAATCTATACCGCTCAAGAGTATCTGGAGTTAGAGGTCAACTCGCCAGAACGCCATGAATATATCGATGGAGAAATTAGGCTGATGACAGGCGGCACCCCCGACCACAATACAATTGCGGGAAACTTGCTTACAGCTCTGAAATTGGCCTTGAAGGGAAAGTCGTATCGAGTATTTATTACTGACCAGCGACTGTGGATTCCGGCTTGTGAGCAATATACCTATCCTGATGTGATGGTGATTGAAAAGCCTCTGGTATTGCAGGCAGGACGCACTGATACAGTGATGAATCCCAGTTTTATCGCTGAAGTGTTGTCCCAATCAACGGCCGATTACGACCGGGGTGGCAAATTTGCGGCCTATCGCACTCTTCCTACGTTTCGAGAATATTTGCTGGTTGACCAGTATGCAGCGCATGTGGAGCATTACGTTAAAACTGCGCCTAATCAATGGCTGATGTCAGAATACGCCTCGCTAGATATGGCCCTTTCTCTAGATACTTTTGATTGTCAAATCACGATCTCGGAGCTGTATCAGGACGTAGAGTTTGTCGAGGCCAGTTAAGTTCTGAGCTGCATTCAGCTGGCGCTGCGCGGAAACTCGATATAGTGGGCAGTTTCGTCGGCAACGGCTTTGCCAAAGAGGGATTCCACTACCGCAAAGGCCATGTCAATGCCCGCTGCCACACCGGCTGAGGTAAAGATGCCGTCGTGAACAACTCGACGATCGCGCTCCACCGTAATCGTCTGATCCATTGCTGCCAAAAAGTCGTAAGCGCCCCAGTGGGTCGTGGCTCGCTTATGGGAAAGCATTCCTAACTTTGCCAACACCAATGCTCCGGTACAGACTGAGGTTACCTGTTGGGCATTGGTGCTGACGGACTGAATCCAGTCCAGGGTGGTCTCATCTTGCAGGATGGGGCGAGTCCCATAGCCGCCGGGCACTACCAGCAGATCAATCTTTGGGGCAGCGGCGAAGTCATAGTCGGGAGTGACCTGCAGTCCGCCTACTGCTTTGAGGGTATCAGCAGTTTTGGCTACGGTAAAGACGCGAAAGGGCGCACTGTCGTCACTGCGGCGGGACTCGACGCCGGGGGTTAGGCGCGTGCGTGAAAACACTTCATACGGTCCGGCAAAATCCAGGACTTCGACTTCTGGAAAGATTAAAATGCCGACGTTTAGAACAGCTTGGGGCATAGGTGATTCTTTGATGGGGATGACTGCAGAAATTTTAGGCGATCGCTTTGCTTAAGGCGATCGCCAACGATAGAACAATGGCGCTCAGCATTAGCAACGATTTGCTAAAAGCAGAGTCATAGTATTAGCTAGAACACGCTTAGTTGCAACGGCCAAACTATGAATCTGCCCACTTGGATCACGCTGTCTCGCCTGCTGGGAGCGCCACTGATTTTGCTGCTGCTGTGGCAGCCGACGCCGCAGCGAGCTTGGTGGGCGGTGGGCATTTTTTTGCTGGCGGCGAGCACGGACTGGGTGGATGGTTATCTTGCTCGACGCCTCAATCAGGTAACGGATTTGGGCAAATTTCTCGATCCTTTGGTGGATAAACTGTTGGTTTTAGCGCCGCTGCTGGCATTGATTGAGCTGGGTAAAATTCCCGCTTGGGGCGTGTTTTTGATTTTGGTGCGGGAATTGGCGATCGCCGGCTGGCGCGTTAGTCCCACATTTCAGCGGCAGTCCGTACCAGGGGCGAACCTTTGGGGTAAAACGAAAACAGTGGTGCAAATTGCGGCGGTTGCTTGCTTGCTGGCGCCGTTGCCGTCTCCGAGTGCCCGAATCGGCCTTGTCTTGTTTTGGGCTGCTGTGATTTTGACTTGGGTTTCGGGACTCATTTACATTTGGCCGCAATCGGCTGACTTATCAGGAAATCAGCAGTGAATGCAGCAGGCGAGCTGAGAGCGATCGCTCATTTTCATGACGAAAATGCGGCCAATTGCGGAAATACGGTAGCCAAGTGTGTAGTTGTGAGTAATTCAGAGTTGGTGTGTCTGGCTGACAGTGGGGCTGATGAGCCGTTGTTTGGGGCGATCGCTCAGCTCATTTCACGCTTTAGCTATGGGCTTTAATCCCGAATTGCCAATGGTTTGCAGTAAGTAGAGCAGCCCTTGAGAAAAAACGGGGCGCGTGTGATAGGGCTAATTTCCCAGGTTTCTGGCACCAGTTGTTGAAACGTCCTAACGACTGGTCAATCTGTCTTGGGGGCTGGGCAAACTAGCATCAACTGGACAGTTGGACTCGTTTGAGGAACCGCACAATGGGACTGTTTGAGAAAATCACCGGCGAATTTGTCGACATTATTGAATGGCTCGACCAGAGCAACGATACAATCGCCTATCGATTTGAGCGCTTTCAAAACGAGATCAAGATGGGGGCCAAGCTCACTGTGCGTCCTGGTCAAAAGGCTGTTTTTGTTAATGAAGGTCAAGTGGCAGACGCTTTCGACCCCGGCATGTACACTCTTACCACTCAAAACATGCCGGTTTTAAGCACCATCAAAGGCTTTCCCTACGGCTTCAACTCTCCGTTTAAGGCGGAAGTTTACTTTTTCAATACGAAGATATTCACCAATTTAAAGTGGGGCACCTCAAACTCGATTGCGGTGAACGTGCCTGACTTGGGCGGCACTGTACGCATTCGCGCCTACGGCACTTACAGCATGCGAGTGCAGGACCCAGTGCGACTGCTACAGGACATTATCAGCACCGATGGCCTGTTTCAAATCGATGAAATCAGTGACCAAATTCGCAACATGCTGGTGTCGCCGTTTGCTACCTGGCTGGGACAATCGGGCCTCAACTTTGCCGACTTTGCTGCTAACTATCGCGCCTCTGGTGACACCATTCGCGCCGCTATCCAGTCAGACATTGAGGAATTTGGCATCACCCTGCCCCACTTCCTGATCGAAAATATTTCCCTGCCACCGGAAGTCGAGCAGGCTCTCGATCGCCGCACCTCCATGAATGTGTTGGGCAACCTGCAAGACTACACCCAATATCAGGCGGCCAATGCGATCGAAGCCTCCGCCAATAATCCTAACGGTGGCAATCAGGCAGTGGATCTGGGTGTTGGTCTCGCGATGGGGCAACAAATCGTGAATGCTATGCAGGGGCGAGCGGCGACGGCGACCCCGAATCCTGCTCCGACCGGCAGCGCCCCACCACCGCCAATGCCGACTCAAACTCAATGGTTTATCACTCGTGATGGTCAAAACTTTGGCCCCTTTGTCACTAGTCAACTCCTGGCGAATGGCTTGACCGCGCAATCTTATGTCTGGCGCAACGGCATGTCGGGCTGGCAGCCAGCGTCTAGTCTTGCTGAACTCGCCCCGCTATTTACGGCTCCCCCGCCGCCGCCTCAGTGATAAATGCGATTGCAGTGCAGATAGGCTGATAGTTGACCCATGGCGAGTTCTACCAAACCATCCACCAGCGAAGCGTCTTGTCCTGGCTGCGGCGCTGGTCTTGTTTTCAACCCCAAGCTGGGTAAGCTGTCCTGTCCCTATTGCAACACCGCAAAAACCGTGATTGGCGGTCTCGGGATAGTAAATGAGAATCCACTGCAGCAGTCGCTGCTGCAACAGGCAACCTCGACTCGGCTTTCGGCCAAGGCCCAGCAGGTAGAGTGTAATGGCTGTCACGCCCTGATCAGTTTCGAGCCGCCGGATGTCGCTGGCGACTGTCCCTTTTGCGGCACTCACATCACCACTCAGGCAAAAACCGCCGATCCTGTCATCACGCCAGGGGGCATTTTGCCGTTCAAAATTGATCGCAAAGCCGGTCGACAAACGCTAACAAAGTGGCTGTCAACCCGCTGGTTTGCGCCCTCCAGCCTAAAGCAACTGGCCCAACACGAAGCTCTAATCGGAATATATTTGCCGTTTTGGACCTTTGATGCCCACACTCGCACCAGCTACTATGGCGAGCGGGGCGACTATTACTACGTGACGAAAACTCGGCGGGTAAAAAATTCTGACGGCGAGTGGGAAACGGAAGAATATGAAGAGCGACGCACTCGCTGGACCTCTGTTTCCGGAAGCGTTAGCTGCTTCTTTGATGACATCCTGATTCCAGCCGTTAAAAGCGTTGACGTAAAGCGGCTGATGAAGTTGGGACCCTGGCCTTTGAAGCGTCTAGTTGCTTATGATCCGGCTTTTCTGCAGGGGTTTCGGGCGCAGCGCTACCAGGTGAGTTTGGCCAATGGGCATCGCCAAGCCAAAGACGAGATGGGTGGCCGCATTTATTCCGCCATTTGTTCAGATATCGGCGGCGATGAGCAGCGAGTGACGTCTGAAAAAACAACCTATCGGCATGAGACTTTTAAGCATATTTTGCTGCCGGTTTGGATGGCGACCTATCGCTTCAAGAACAAGCCGTATCAGGTGATGATCAATGGCGAGAGTGGCAAAATTGAAGGCGATCGCCCTTACTGTCCTTTCAAGATTGCCGGGGCAATTGGCGGCGTGCTGCTGGCGATCGCGGCAGTATGGGGTGGCTACAAGTACTACATCGGTGAATGGGACTTCCCCGTCTGGCTGAAGAATCCAGGTACTTTGCTGCCCACGTCAGCGCCGTCAGCGCCACCAGCCGAGTCTGATTCCACAAACCAATTATCGACAGCCACGCCGTCTGAATCCGCATCATCGGCAGCTTCAGAGGTGACGCCAGCGGCCCCCAGCGCCGCGTTCCAAGAGGGCTTGAACGTGGCTTACGAAGCGGCCACCAAAACTCAAGCGGCGCAGTCGCAACAGGAGTGGCAAGAGATTATCAATCTGTGGGCAGAGGCGATTGACACGTTGAAGAAAGTGCCTGCCAATGACCCGAATGCGGCGATCGCTCAGCAAAAAATCCAGGACTATCAGCGCAATCTAAACTATGCCCGCGAGCAGTTGAATAAAGCACCCTAAAAAATTGCTGTTACCAAACCTGATCTAACGATCATTGCTCTTCTAGTCATAGCATTTCTTCGATTCGGTTATCTCAGGGAAATATCGCTATTGCAAAACTGACAGACCCATAATTCACCCATGACGACTTCCAGCAAACCATCAAATAATGGTGCTTCTCCATGTCCGGGATGTGGGGCAGGGCTAGTTTTTAACCCAGCGCTGGGCAAGCTGTCATGCCCCTACTGCAAAACCTCGAAGATGGTTATTCGCGGCTTCGATGTGATTGTTGAGCATCCGCTACAGCAGTCACTGTCACCCGAGACGCACTCAACTCAACTGTCAGAAAAGACCCAGCAGGTCGAATGTCAGGGGTGTCGAGCACAGATCACCTTTGAACCACCTGACGTTGCCGGCGACTGCCCTTTTTGCGGCACTCATATCTCTGCACTGCCCCGAAAAGCGGATCCCATCACCACGCCGAGCGGCATCTTGCTCTTCAAAATAAACCGTCAGCAAGCGCAACAAAAGCTAAAGGAATGGTTGTCAAGCCGTCGGTTTGCCCCTACTAGCTTAAAGCAGCTGGCTCAGCGCGAAGCTTTGACGGGGGTTTACTTACCGTTTTGGACCTTCGATGCGCAATGCCATGTTCAATACACCGGCAGACGTAAAGACCGTCAAACCGATTGGAAACCCATTTCGGGACACTTGGTTCGCGGCTGCGACGACCTAATGATTCCAGCAGTCAAAACTTTTGATATTGAGAGCTTGAAGAAGCTGGGACCTTGGCCTCTCAAGGAACTGTCAGCCTATGATCCATCCTTCTTACGGGGATTTCGGACACAGCGCTGTCAAGTCAGTATGCGCCAGGCACACACCATAGCTAAGGAGATTATGAGTCGCGGGGTTTACGAGGCTATTCGGGCTGATATTGGTGGCGATGAGCAGACAATTTCCTCTGAAGACACCACCTTTAGATGCGAGACCTTTAAACATATATTGTTGCCCTTGTGGATAGCGACCTATCGCTTTAAGAAAAAGTCGTATCAAGTCATCATGAATGGCGAAAGCGGCAAGATTTTGGGCGATCACCCCTACTGTCCCGTCAAAATCGCCAGGATGATCGCTGGCGGTTTAGTGGCGATTGGTACGCTTTGGGGTGGCTACATTTACTGGAATGGGGATTGGCAACTACCGACTTTGTTAACAAATCCAGGCAGTTTGCGATCCAATCCCTCGCCATCTTCCCTGCCCGCTGCGATTGATATTGAGCCCTCGTCACCAAAAGCTCCCGCTGCTGAAAGCACGCCTGCCGCTGCTGCACCGAGTGCCGCGTTTGAAGAAGGGCTGAATCTGGCTTATGAAGCGGCCACTAAAACGCAATCCGCTCAGACTCAGCAAGAATGGCAAGAGATTATTAATCTATGGGCAGAGGCGATCAACACGTTGAAGAAAGTGCCTACCGATGATCCAAATGCGGCGATCGCCCAGCAAAAAATCCAGGACTATCAGCGTAACCTGAACTACGCCCGCGAGCGGCTAGCAAAAGCGCCGTAGATGCCGAGTATTAGATCCTTTCCTTTGGGGAATCGTGCTTTTGAAACAAACCAGCGATTACAGCAATTGATAAATTTTATCGCTACCATAGGCGCTTTGATTGTCGCTAAAACCCTTACCCATAGAGGGTTCTGGCGTTCTTGAAAAAGATTACATAAATTTAAACAATGATTCACCTTAAGGTTGAGTTACTTGCCGTTTTGTTGTGTTAGATTGCTTGACTGAGATGGCAATACTACGGTTGGCCTTGCTCGTTAGCCCATTCTTCATTGCTGAGGATTGACGCGATGGATTTGACTACCACACTTGGAATCGTGGCCGGCACGCTGACTACTTTTGCTTACTTTCCCCAGGTATTGAAGACCTGGCGATCGCGCTCTGCGGACGGCATGTCTTGGAGCATGTTGATTATTCTTTGTATCGGTATTGCCCTGTGGCTAGTCTATGGGGTGTATGCCCACGATATGCCGCTGATTATGGCTAACCTACTAACGCTGGTATTTTCCTCCGCTATTTTGGCCGTCAAAATTCGCTACGAAGCAGTGCCCAAATTGCGTGCCCAGCGTCAGTTAATTACTCCCAGTGCCGCTACTCTGCAACCGTCACTGGTCCAAAAGTGGCAGTTAGAAACTGAAGTTACGTTTACCCAGCCTGAGCCGGACTCGTCTTCGCCCGTTGCTTAAAGCTATCAAAATCAATTACGTTGAACGCCGCTGCCGCCTGCCAGATATCGTTAATGACGGTGTTTAGCGGTGGTAAGACCATTAACACGAGTTGACCAAGGCCCTCCCCTTCTCGATCGGCCACTTTCATAACTTGCGGCATATTAGCCCAGTCAGGCGCCACCAAGAAGACTTCGCTAGGAGTCGTGACCAAATGCTTATCGTGCAGGGTAGTATCGAGTCCGTGTTCGTCGAGGAAGACCACCAGCTTCCGCACCATCTGTAGCGAAATCTGTTTGCGTAGGTTGGCAATGGTGCGAATTTCGAGCACTTGCTCCCACGTATAAATGACGGTGGGCTTTTTGGAATTGCCATACTTCTGCGGCACGATGACGCTAGTGCGATCGAGATAGGCCAAACGACTCGACGTGGTTTGGGTTAATGCCAGGGTTTCTTGACGGGTAAATCCTCCCATAAAGCAAACGCTAGGGGTGGGGCGATCGCCGACTTCCTTACACAACGGTGAATGTCCAACCGGCGCCGTAGCTGACCGGAAATTTTTCCCAGCAGAACTGGCTCACACCTCCCTACTCTAGCGCACGTACACCCTTGTAAACGTTGTGCTATCTTGTATACGAATTTGAGCGAAGTTTTAAGTTTCCTCTACAGATAGCGTAAATTTTGCTATTGATTATTGAAAAGCCCTAGATGTGACTTATGATGTGGGCTCAACGAAGGCCGAGGCTGGCCCTCGATTGTCGGTAAGTTTTAGTTCTTTACTCGCGTTCATCGTCATAAGGATTGAGGTTTCATGGTTCAAGAACTGCCCCGCATTCGGTTTCAAGGCGTGTTTCCTGAGACTGCCCCGACTGCTTATCCCGTGTTTTACCGTACTTATAGCCGTAAGGATGAGCGGGAGGACGGTGAACGAGAGACTTGGCAGCAGGTATGCGATCGCACTTTGGCTGGCCTGACCGAGCTGGGCAAATTGACCGATGACGAACGTGAGCTGATTGGCCGCATGCAGCGGGAAATCAAGGCACTGCCCTCGGGGCGCTGGCTGTGGGTGGGCGGCACCGCCTGGAGCAAAAAGCCGGAAAACTTCTCCGGTGCCTATAACTGCACCAGCACCAACGTGGTGGACTGGCGCGCCTTCGGCCTGATGATGGATCTGGCGATGATGGGCTGCGGCACCGGTGCCGTGCTGGAACCAAAGTATATCAACCAACTGCCAGCCATTCGTAATCGGTTGAATGTACGGCAGGAAGGAGCGATTGGCACAACACCCGTCGGCCAGCGCCGCGAGCGAACCGATGTGGTGATCGACGGCAATCAGGTTCGCATTCACGTAGGCGACAGCCGCCAGGGTTGGGTGAAGTCGTATCAGGCAATCTTGGAACTTTCCAGCGACGATCGCTTCACTGACACCGTGGATGTAGTGGTGGATCTTAGCGACGTACGGCCCGCTGGCGAAAAGCTGAAGGGCTTTGGCGGCGTGGCAAATCCGGTGAAGCTGCCGACGCTGTACGAGCGCTGCGCCCATATTTTGAATAAGGCGATTGGTCGCCAACTGAATTCGGTAGAGTGCTGCCTGCTGATTGATGAGGCAGCGGCGTGCGTGGTGGCCGGCAATATTAGGCGATCGGCGGGCATGAGGCAGTTCGCCAGCGATGATGAACTGGCGGCCAACGCGAAAGATAATCTCTGGCAGCAGGATGAGGACGGCAACTGGCGCATTGACCCAGAACGGGATGCGCTGCGCATGGCGAACCATACTCGCGTGTTTCACCACAAGCCCAACCCAGAAGAAACCACCGCCGCCGTCCGCAAGCAGTTTTACTCCGGCGAAGGCGCCATCCAGTGGGCCGGGGAAGCGGAGCGTCGCGCGGGGGGCGAGGGTCGCTATGGTCTAAATCCCTGTGGCGAAATTTTGGGACAAGACTTCCACTGCAACCTGGCGGAAATTCATCTAAATCAGCTCGATCCGTTTAACGATCGCGAGCAGGAAGATGCGTTCAAGGCCGGAGCCTTGGCGGTTGCCAGCCTGCTGAACCACCAGTTCATCGAAGATCGCTACCGCCACTCCCGCGAAGACGACCCGATTGTCGGCGTTTCCTTTACGGGCCTGTTCGACTTCTTTGTGAAGGCATTTGGCGTCGAGTGGCTGCAGTGGTGGGAAGCTGGCCGTCCCGATACCATGCCGGGACTGCAGTTTAAGGCCAAGGAGCAAGAATATCTGAGTCGCTGGAACGCGATCGTCCATAAAACCGTGTGGGACTATTGCGATCGCCACGGCATCAAGCGACCCAACCGCTGCACTACCGTCCAGCCGGCGGGCACCAAATCCCTGCTCACGGGTGCGAGCCCCGGCTGGCACCCCCCCAAGGCCCAGCGCTATATCCGCCGTATCACCTTCCGCAAAAACGATCCGGTGGCGATGGCCTGCATCGACTATGGCTACTCCGTGGTGCCCTCCCAGTCCGACAAGGACGAGAACGGCAACCTGCTGACCGACCCGTTTGATCCGCGCTGTACCGAGTGGCTGGTGGAAATGCCGGTCGAGGTGCCCTGGGCGAATGTGCCGGGGGCAGATGCGATCGCCATTGAACAGTTCACCGCCCTGGCGCAGTTCGACTTCTACATGCAGGTGCAAAAGCACTACACCGCCCACAACACCTCCGCCACTATCGAAC
>ERZ1740058.808-NODE-808-length-19724-cov-11.170522_pt1 | contig 19724 bp, 14 predicted proteins | sample MGYA00581745_ERZ1740058 | MGnify/ENA primary metagenome ERZ1740058 (study PRJEB43018, sample SAMN04849742) | marine metagenome | isolation source: floating plastic debris | place: Pacific Ocean | collected 2008-08-30 | study: EMG produced TPA metagenomics... | reverse complement strand
CTGATTTGCCCGACGCCGAGTGGACTGACGAAAGCGGTTTTGAAGACTCGGTGCCGGTCCCTGCAACATCACCGCCCGAAGCTGAGACCATGACCGATGCTGAGAATAATGCTGACTTAGCTGACATGGAGTGGACTGACGAAAGCGGTTTTGAAGACTCGGTGCCTGCGGTTAAGCCACCCCCACTCGAAGCTGAGGTGGCGACTAATGTTTGGGATGCGGACACTCCCGATTGGCTAGAAGACCCCACCGACCCACCCTTAGAGGCTGTAGCTCCCACGACTCAAGATGCCCTGGCGTGGCTCAAACCATTTTGGCGGCGATCGCGCACTGCTTGGCAACGATTATTGAGGGGAATTCGGGGGCGGATTCCTGCTGCGGCCAACCTGTCCGATGGCATTCTCAGCGGCATTTTGATCGGTGTCTTAGTGCTGTTGCTGACCCTGATCAATGGTCTGCAACAGCCCACCGTGGCCGCGCCCCCGCTTGCCCCAGAACCGTTGGCCCAACCTGATCTGACCGCACCCCCTGAGGTCGAGGTGCCCGAATCACTGCCGTCAGTTCCGATTTTGCCAGAGGTGGACAGCGTCGCCTCAGAAGATAGTGTTTCCTCAGACATTGCAGCAACAGTAATACAAAGCGATCGCATTGCCGATCTGCAAGCACAGCTAACCGACAGTACGATTCTTAATGCCAAGCGCGTCATCGACTCGGTGCAGGCTGATTTCACGGCCAACCGCCTCACCCTGATTTTTAACGGTGATTGGTATCGGCTCTCTGACTATGACCAGATCCAACTGGCCCAGCAGTTGATGACGCAATCTGTCGATCTGGCTTTCGAAACGCTAGAGTTTCAAACGGCCACGGGTGATCTGATTGCCCGCACCCCGGTGATTGGGGATGAAATGGTGATCTTTTTGCGATCGGCCCCGCCCGTGGTTGAGCCGCCCCCCCGGCCTCGCTATCGCCTCACCGTTGACCGATAGTGCCGGGCTGTTCCTGCCGGTGGGCCAAAGTGGGATGCCCTCGGGTTTGCCTGATGAGGCCCGCTGCTCTACGGGCTATTCGCGGTTGAACGTGGGCTGGGGGTTGACCAGATCTAGCTGGTTTAAGCCCCACACCAAGCCAATAGAAAGCAAACCGCCCACCACCAGACCAAACAGCAGCAGCCCCACAATAAAATTGCGCATCAATCGTTTGTCAGAGGCGAGTCGCGCCTGACTCGCCGCCGATCGCTGGGCGTCATAGTCGTGGCGCTGCTCCAATTGGTTGGCAAACTCAGCCTCGACATCATTGGCGTCAGGCAGCGGTTGAGAATTGGGATTGTGAAATGGCGGTTGTTCCATGGTCTCGCCTGTTGAGAATGAGGGCGTCGAGAAACTCCAAAAAAAAGCAGGTTACCAGCAACCTCATAAACTGTGTGGTTCGAATTTCATGTCCAATGGTTCAGCTCCCATGTTCAATGGCTCAGCCCAACAGTATTCCGAACTCATCATTCCGAACTCCTAACTCCGAATTCCGAACTCTGAACTCCTAACTCCGAATTCCGAATTCCGAACTCTGAACTCCTAACTCCGACTTCCGACCCTTACTGGTGCAGAAAACTCCTGAAACCCTTATGAATAAAGGATTCTCATTGAGATGCTGATTTTGGGATTTTCGAGAAAATTGTACGAGGGCAATGGGTTTCAGCGTCCGTTTTGATGATTTGAGCTGTCCACTGTGAGACTCAAAAAAGTTTTCTGCACCACTGAGCTTCCGACCTCCGAATTCCCCAAGCCAAATTCCCGACGCCCGATCGCCCAGCCTTTTAGAATAGAGAGACGATTGACATTCAAAGGATCAGCGGACGACTATGCCAACGCTTCAAGAGATTGCTGCCTACGCCGAAGAAAGTGCCCAAAAGCAAGGCATCCACAAGTACGACGTGTATGGGTCTTCCGTAGACGAAACCAGTGTGCAGGTTGACCAGGGGGAACCCAAGCAGGTCAAAGCGTCGCAGCGATCGAGCGTGATTGTGCGCGTGTGGAATGAGCAAGGGTTGGTCGGGGTCACCACCACGACAGATGTGGACCCTAGCGGTATTGAGCTAGCGCTACAAACGGCGGCGGATGCCAGCGCCTTTGGCGCGAAGGACAATTTGCCTGACTTCAGCCCAGAAGCGACGGCTCCGATGACCCCGGTAGATTACGCCAAGGTGCCTGCTGCCGACATTCAGGATTTGATTCAGGCGCTGGTCGGGGCCGAAAAAGCCCTGCTCGATGCTCATCCGGCGATCGCCTCGGTGCCTTACAACGGCATTGCCCAGCGCGAGGTCGATCGCTTTTATCTCAACAGCGATGGGGCCCTGCGGCAAGAGGAACGCAGCTATGCGTCGGTGTACCTTTACAGCAAGACCGAACAGGAAGGCCGTAAGCCGCGATCGGCGGGGGCGGTGCGGATTCACCAAGGGTTGCCGAAGCTCGACGTCGATGCCTGCATTCACGAAGCAGCGGAGAAAACCATCAGCCATTTGGACTATCAGAAAATCGAATCGGGCAAGTATCCCGTCGTCTTTTCTGCCGAAGCCTTTTTGAGTCTGCTGGATGCGTTTTCCAATCTCTATAACGCTCAGAACATTTTGGATAACCGCAGTCTCTCCACCGCTGACTCGTTGGGGAGTCAGGTGGCGGTGCCGCTGCTGACGGTCTATGACGACGCGCTCCATGCCGAAAACGTCAGTCCCGAAGCCTTTGATGGTGAAGGCACACCCACCCGCCGCCTGCCGATCATCAGTGAAGGCATCCTGAGTAATTTTCTGCACAGTGCGGGGACAGCTAAACGCATGGGGGCTAAACCCACTGGCCATGCCAGCATTGGGGCCAAGGTGAGCGTGGGAGCTAACTTTTATCACGTGATGGCGGGGCAGCCTTCGGGCCAGTCTTTGAGTTTAGACACGGCAGAAAATGTCGTGTTTATCGATGATGTGCAGGCGCTGCATGCCGGGGTTAACGCGCTGCAGGGCTCTTTTTCACTGCCGTTTGATGGCTGGCTGGTCAACAAAGGTGAAAAAGTCAGCATCGAATCGGCAACAGTGGCCGGAGACTTTCGCGAGCTGCTGCAGTCGATTATTCATGTGGAAGCTGAACCGGAGATTACGCCAGGGGGCGTCTGCCCGCGGATTTGGGTAGAGTCACTTTCCATCACGGGCGAAGCCTAGATTCGCGAAGCTGAGAAGATTGCCAGCATCAACGATATTTGTAGGGGCGGGTTTTGCTGATGCTGGGTAGCGCTGAAATCAGCGTTCTGGCTAAACCTGCCCTTACCGTCCCGGTATTGCCTTACTCAGCAATCACCCTAAACGTTCGACATTTATACCCATTCGCTGAATTTGGACTATACATCAAAAAATTGTGTAGCCCCCTTCGACAAGGGGGCAGCGACAGCGGGGGATCCCCGATCGGTAGCGCTACGTTGCAGAACTGGTATTAGGCACTCAGCAGCCCCGCCAGCACTTGATCTGTAGTCGCCGTCCAGCCGACGATGCCACCCTGAGCCCGCACCATGGCCAAAGTCGCCTGCTTAAACTCCGGAAAATAGCTAGCGGTGCCGTCTTCCACCAGCAAACATTCGTAGCCGCGATCGTTGGCTTCGCACATCGTGCTCTGAACACACACTTCGGTGGTGACGCCGGTAAACAGTAGATGGGTGATGCTGTGGCGCTGCAAAATAGCCTGTAGCGGGGTGGCGTAAAAAGCGCCTTTACCGGGCTTTTCGATCACGATCTCGTCAACCTTGGGCGCTAGTTCAGGAATGATGGCGTTACCCGGTTCGCCCAGCACCAAAATGCGCCCCATCGGCCCCGGATCCCCAATTTTCAACGCTGCCTGACCGCGATTGAGCTTGGCGGGCGGACAGTCAGACAGGTCGGCCTGGTGCCCCTCAATCGTTTGAATGATCAGCCAGCCCAGATCGCGAAAGGTCTGCTGCAGCGTTTGAATGTTGGGGGCGATCGCCTGCAGCTGAGCGACGTCATTGCCCAACGCCTCTCCAAAGCCACCGGGCTCTAAAAAGTCGCGTTGCATATCAATAATGACCAGCGCCAGCTTGCCTGCGGCGGGCAGCGGGTAGGGATAGGGCTGGGCTGTAATCTCAGGCATGGGAATGACCAAACGCAGTAAGACGGTTATACCCAAAGTCGTCTCTGGGTAACAAGATCGCCGATGTCACAAAACCCTATTTTTCCCACGTCAGAATTTGTCTCGACAATATCAGTTTGACAGATCTCGTCCTACCACCCTATTGCCGTGGGCTACTACGTACACACATTTTGACCGTTATCCCTTTTTTCCCAGAACCTTTTCTTGGCTGGGTTTGCCGCGCTCTTGTTCGATGGCCATCCTGGCCGTCTGAGGCCGCTGAGCAAAGCCTTACAGACGTCGTTGTGGGGGCGATCGGTGAAGGTGGCAGGCTGGAAGCCTACCCGACCGGTGCTCGACGACACGGAAGCCGCTAGAAAAGTGGATAAGAGGAAAAGCCCGAACATTAAGGAGGACAGGACTTATGTGTACTTAGTAGATTGCCGTGGGAGAAGGACAAGTAACGAAATCATCAGGGTCTGAAGTTCTGCTTCAAAAGGGAGTTAGCGTTTGTACAGAAGGCTCTAATTAGCTGCAAACTCACCATCAATAATCAAGGGAATCAGTCGCAATGGAAAATGACTGGCCGTTTGATAGTCCGGAGAACTGCGCCGTAATTACGCTTGCCCAAATTATGGAGGGTTCCACTCCAATTCTGTACGTCACCCGCGATGAAGATGACGGTGGCTGGCAATTCCTGGATGGTGGCAACGTTACCGAAGAGAACGCCATGGTCGTTTCGCTTCGTCGGATTGCTGACTATGACCCGACAATCAAACAACTGGCCAATCTTCCGGTCGGCTGGTATGCCGTGCGTAGTGCCATCGACAAACCATGGAAACGAAACCCGAGTATGCCATGAAATGGAGACAACTGTTTTTGGGCTGGATGCCATGCTTCAGGGCGATCGCGACAGCGCTCCAGTTGTCACTCATTTCTCCCGATGAGGTTGGTACAGCCGTTGCAGGAAAGTCTCGAAGGGCTGCCAATTGTTCTCCTGTGCAATGGCCTGCCAGATGGCCTCAAGGTCAGAACTCGCGATCGCAACCGCAGGATTATGTTCCCGTAAGTGTTGTCTGACTCGCACCATCTCGTCAACAGGATGTCTGGCTAAAATCCAATGATAGAGTTCACACCAATTTCTTAAAATTGAGCGGTGTTCTCCAGAGACTAAAGGATTCAGACCTTGTTCAATATGAACTGAATCGCCGTACCACTGGCTTGAAAACTGCTGCTGGAGCACAGCAAAAAACTGATGATAGTTAATTTTAGTGACCAGTAAAAGCTCTAGCGTGATGCCAATTAAATCTTCAGTTAAATCAGGCGGTAAGGTCAGAAATCCCAGCTTATTCAATAGTTTTTGATTGTAAGCCTGCCGATACAATTCGGGGAAAGACTCTAGGCTAGTGGCCATCTCCGCCAACGGCATGACCGCAGACAACGGTCGTTGTAGCATTTCCAGATTCCAGCGGCAGGCACTGGGTTGATTGCGATAGCTATAGCGGCCTGAACGATCAAATGACGCCGCCGTAAAGTAAGGATTGTAGGTCTCAATAAACGCGTAAGGCCCGTAGTCAAACCCTTCCCCTACGATGGACATGTTATCGGTGTTCAGAACGCCGTGACAAAAGCCAATGGCCATCCACTGACCAACCAATTGGGCAACCCGCTTGACTAACGCGGCATAAAACAAAGGGTATGGATTAGGGTCTTTCTCGATGTCTGGGTAGTAGCAAGCGATCACCCGATCAAGCAGCTGCTGGATGAGATCGGGGCGATCGTAATAAGCCAATCGTTCAAAGGTGCCAAAGCGAATATGGGAACGACTTTGACGAACCATAACGGCGGAGCGGGCGGGCGACGGTTCATCGTCTCTTTGGAGGGGTTCCCCAGTTTCAATTAAACTCAAACACCGAGACGTCGGCACTCCCAAATGATGGAGGATTTCTGCTGCCAAGACTTCACGAATGCCCCCTTTGAGGCTTAAGCGACCATCTCTCGCTTGCGAGTGCGGCGTTGTGCCCGAGCCTTTGGTGCCCAGATCGTAGAGGTGACCATCAGTGCCCCGGATTTGACCGTAAAGAAACCCTCGACCATCGCCCAGATAGGGATTGTATTGGCCAAACTGATGACCGTGGTAGCGCAGGGCTAGGCAGGACTGCTCTCCTTGAAACTGCCCCAAGAACTCAATGAAATGGCGATCGCTGACCTGATCTGATGGCAAGCCTAAAATTGGGAGCAAAGCGTTGTTGCGGAAGCGAAGAATATGTTGGGGAAACGTCGCAGGCTGCACAACATCGAAGAATTCATTCCCGAGGGATTCAAAGGCCGACTCATAAAACAACGTCTGGAAAGGATTCGTCATGGTTACTGGGTCGGCAGATGGACTCTGGCGTCTGCCCGATCGCGGAGGACAGCTTGGCTGCTATCAAGACGAAAGGTATCCGCCCTTAAAAGTTTTTGGCTTGATGGGTCTTAGGATCGAACTCAAACCGGGCCTTGCTATGGGTTTCCCCATAGAGGTTAAAAGTGACCATCGGCGTATCGCCAACGGCCTCTACACAATGAATGGCACCGGGGGAAAAGCTGATGACATCCCCAGGGCAAAAGATTTTCTCCCCGACTGGTGTCACTTTATCCTTGGACTCTTGAGTCGGCGTGTGTTGCCAGAAGGTATTTTTCTCTTGCCCCTGCAGCAGGGCCACCACGCCCCAAGTGCCGTGATTATGAACAGGCGAGACCACGCCAGGGGGATAGGTGTTGGTTTGAACCGTTAAGGGATAGCCAATTTCGTCGTAGAGCGTCTGGATCGCCACATCATTTAAGGTACTGAGTTCGGGGTGTTGCGTCTGCAACCAATAGGAGTTGAGGGCTAACTTCCGAACGAGATGGCGAATAGCGGGCAGACAGTCATCCTCGTTGGGCGATTCTTTGAGAACGTCTTCTACCTGCGTTAGAAAACGATGAAAGTGGTAGGGCGTTTCCAGTAAATTCCATTCTCGAGGGGGAGGATAGGCTTGAACTTGGCCATCGTCAGCAACGACCCAATCTTTTCCCTGTGTCACATTTCACCTCAGAATCTCAGCCCAGAGCTTCTACCAATCTTTTTTGGCCCATTGACCTCATCAAATCTGGCAGAGACAGGCGAATTATAGGAGATGGCAATTGTTGAGTTGCGGGTGCTAGTTAGGCTTGTACTCAAAGGCTAGAAGTAGCCGCCGATCGCGATTTGAAAAATACTTCGGGTTGATGGACGAGTATTTTGCTGAGCCGTGACCAAGCCTCAAAAACCTTAACCTGACACGCATCCCTGACTGTGGATAATTCCAGTTGGGCTGGTGCGGCTCCTGTCGCTCAGGAGGGCGGCTACCGGATAGTAAAGGCCGCCAGGGCGCCAAAGAGTAGAAACAGCGATCCACTCATTGCGGTCAGCCAGCGTTCGGACAGTTTGCCAGCGACCCACTTGCCACTGACGACCGCGATCGCTGCGCAAATGGCATGACCTAACGTCGCCCCCAATGCGACTCCCAGCGGCGGATGGGTTGCAGCCAGCGTCAGGGTGGCCAACTGGGTGCGATCGCCCCACTCAGCCACAAAGGTGAGCGTAAAGGCTCGTAGCACAATTGCAGGTGCTAACCCCCATCGGGAGGAGAAAGCAGGCTGCTGGCGAATCGTCGCGCAGGCAGCTGCCTGTTCGTCTTCTAAGGTGTCGTTTGCCGTCATTGCGGCAGCGTCATACAGCAGCTTGGCCCCACCGCCCGTAAACAAGATCACGGCCGCCCATTGAACGTAATGCAGGGGCATCAGGGCGGCCACTTGCCCCAGCAGCACCGATAGCACAGTCATGATCGCGAGGGCCGCCGTCACCCCCACAAACACCCAGCGTCGAGGGTGACGCATGGCTAACAACGCCCCGATAAAAAAAGTTTTATCACCCAGTTCAGACAGGGTGATTAGCAATAATCCGGCGGTAAATCCAGTCAATAGGTTCATGCCTTGGCCATGGGTAATGTGGCTAAGTAGGCATGACGAGAATCTAAGCAGACCTCACCAAGCCCACTTAAACCGTGGACTCAGTGAAGGTCTCGCTAACAAACGATCAATACTTGGCGCTTGCTGTCTAAACCAGGTTCATCACCAGTATGTTGATTTAGACATTGGGATGGGAGATCCCAGAGCTACTCCCCTTCAACGATTTTGAGCATATCACGATAGTTAATCGAGGTAAGCAATAGCGAGCATAAGTGTGGTGGGTTCAGGGTCCAGCCAAGACTTCAGGTTCAGGGTTCAAGGTTTCAGGCAACCCCCTGCACCGTATACCCTGCACCCTCGCCCCGCTCCATTGCTACCAGAAATGTATGAACCACTAACCTTTATGGCACATCGCCTTGGGCGGACTCGATCGCCCGGAGCTGAGGTACGGACCAGCCCCCAATTCCCAGGAGCAGTAAGATCAATGAACAGGCTGTGTAAAGGATCGCCATGCCGGCACCGGGGCCGCTGCCAAAGACGGGGCTGAGCCATTGGACCCAGGCACCGCCGGACATCATGGCGGGTTCTAATACTTGATCGGCCAGTGGCCCGGCCAACAACATCGAGATCGCACTCACCCCTTGCAGTGCTAGATCATTGGCGGCAAAGACTCGTCCTTGATGTTCCGGCTTAATCTGAGTCATCCACAGGGCCGTTTCTGAACTACCCAGTAGCGGAAAGTTCAGGCTTGAGCAAAACTGAGCGGGAATCCAGATGGCGAGCGATCGCCCCAGCCCAAAAATCGTCTTGCTTAAGCCTGCACCAATGAAGCCGGCCAACATACCATTGACCCGACGTTTGGGACCACCCCAGACGCTCAGCAAAATCGCCCCGGTGACGCCTCCGATGCCTGCCGCTGCAGCCGTACCGGCTAAGATTTGGGTGCTGCCATTGGTGCGAGCGAGAATCATGGGGTCATAAATAGCATCCCCCAAATCGTGGAAAAACCAGAAGGTCGTGGTGATCATCAGGAGAGATCGTAAGCTGGGCTGTCGCCAGACCACTCGAAAGCCAAAGGTGAGTTTTGCCCAGAGGGATCCTGGTACAGTCGTTTTTGGGCATGGGGGTTGAGGCATGGGAATGGCGCAGAGTGTGGCGATCGCCACCCCAAACGTCACTAAATCAATCAGCAAAATGCCCAGCAGTCCGATGAGCGGATAGGCAACTCCCGCCAAAGCTGGGCCAACAATTGCCGAGCCATAGTGAACGGCGGAATTCATACTGTTGGCTCGCGTGAGCTGACGCGGTGGTACCAAGGAAGAAATGGAAGCTTTGTAGGCCAAGCTCTGAATTTGTCCGAAGCCACCATTTAAGCTCGCGGCCAGGTAAAGATGCCAAATTTGTAGGCTATCGGTGAAAAATAGGATGCCAATGCCAATGGTTGCGAGGGCGGCAATGCTGTCTCCGAGCATCATTAAATATTGGCGATGCCAGCGATCGACCATCAGCCCTGCAAACAGGGTGACTGGAATTCGCAGTAGTTGAGAGAAAAAGCCCACTAGCGCCAGAGCGGTTGCCGATCCCGTGACCTCCCACGCCCAAAGCGTCAAGGCAAACTCGCTCATGTAGCTGCCGGTGGTCGAAACCAGCTGGCCGAACCAAATGATGGCAAAGGTACGCATAACGCGAGTTGTTTCTCAGTAATCAGCTAAAAGCAAGATGCTTTGCTAACATCCATCAACTTGAAGGCTTTTTTGTGACTTTAGCCGTGTGCTAAAGCTCCCACCAATTGAGAAACATTACCCGCTACTACCGTTTGCTGCTGGGACAAGATACTGGAAAAGGTCATCGAGAATCGCATTGGCCGCAAGAACATTACCAAATATCCAATACCCTGAATCGACGACGTACACTTGGTCATTTTTCACCGCCTCAAGATTTTGCCAGAGGGGGCTACTTTGGAATGCCTCAAAGGACTCCTCTGCACCTGGATCGAGAGCAGCAAAAATCACGTCTCCATCGAGTCGATTTAACTGCTCTAGCGAGACCGGGACGTAGAATTCTTCAGGTTCACTTTGGGTGGCGGGTCTGGGTAGCCCCACGTCTGCCAAAACGCTGCCAGGAAAAGAAAATTTTGGCCGAAATTCAGTATTTCCTAGCTCTGAGTAGAAGCGCACGACCGAAACCTTGGTCTGTTCGAGTTGATCACCCATTGCAGTTTGAAATTCTTGAATTCGAGTCTGATACTCAGCCAGGAGTTGTTCAGCCCGTTGGCGATCGCCGACGGCCTCGCCAACACGGAGAAGTTCCTCTTGCCAGTTGATATGGGTGTAGTCAAATGAAACCGTCGGTGCAATCTGAGAAAAAACGTCGTAGTTCTCAGGGGATATGTTGAACCCCAAAATCAGATCAGGATTGAGCTGCACTAGCTTTTCCAAGTTTGGCTGACTCTCTTTTCCCAGCGAGGCGATGCCTTCGGCTTTTCCTGCTAGGTGACGCGATCGACTGCCGACTAAGTTAGGCTCCGCTGCTGCCAGCGGCTTGCGATCTAGCGCCAGTAGCACCTCCAACGCAATTCCACCAGTGGCAGCTAAACGCTGTGGATCGTTGGGGACACAGGTTTCACCGAGATGATGCTGAAGGACTCGACACTCGCCCACTGACAGTGGCCTTTCAACATCATTAGAATTATGGGTAATGAAGGTATTGCAGGCTCCAATCAGAAGCGATATCACGATGCCTAAGGCCACTGACTTGCCGATACGACTGACATTCATTAAGCTCAAATGTCCTCCACTTTTTAGGGAATTCACAGAAAAGAAGCTGTGTCTCGATTCAGCTATCATGTCGATTCGTGAATCAAAAACCAATCGAGTCGCTAATACGAATAGTTCTACAAGGGACGGAAATTGGCACCCACTGAAGCTTTCTTCGTCAAGCATTTGGATGCATTGATTGATGTACAGACGGCTATCCAAAGACAGTTGGGAAGCGCCAGAAGTGAAAATTTTCAAACATGAAGGAGCTGCTGCATCAGCGTTGACATATTCAGAGCATAGATAGTTTTGGCAGCATATATCAATTATGTCGGCTGGGCATCGGTCACCAAATATTTGAACAGGTCATCAATCACGGCATCTGCTGCTAGAGGATTTCCCCCTCTCCAGGTCGGATAGTTAACCGAATAAACTCGATTATTCTGAACCGCTCTAAGTTTTTTCCATAAAGGCTTTTGCTTCAGTTCAGCAATTTTTGCTGCCGCTTCGTCCCCGTCAGTGGCAACGAATAGAACATCGCCATCAAGATCCATCAATCGCTCCTCAGACAGCAGTCGTATGCCGCCCGCAATCGGCACCGCTTGTGCGGGGGGACGGCGTAAACCCACATCGGCCAGGATGCTACCGTTAAAGGAGTTTTTGCCATCGATATCGATCGTGCCACAGCAGACATGCACAAACGACACTTCCAACGTTTGCGGCTCGTCTTCTAGCGCCCCTTGCAAGGATTGAATTCGTTGATAGTAATGGCTCCAAACTTGTTCAGCTGACTCCGGTTTGCCCAGCACGTTGGCAACAAAATCGAAGTGTTGTCGCCAGGATGGATAGCCCTCCCAATCATCCACAACGGTCGGAGCAATTTGAGACAACTGATTGTAGATAGCTTCAGTGGAGTACTTAATACCGATGATCAAATCGGGTTGCAAAGCCAATATCCTTTCCACGCTGGGCTGTTCTTCTTTGCCTAACACTTGAATCGTGGCGAGGGGTTCCACTAAGTAAGGGGGCGGAACGTCAAAGTACACAATGGTGGCGATCGGTCGAATTCCTAGAGCCAGGGCGTTTCCCAACGTTGGCACACTCAACGCGATCACGCGCTGAGGCTGCAACGGCACACAGGTTTCTCCCATGGCGTGGCGCACCATGCGGCAGGCCGACGACTCTGATGCTGATAGCGGCCCTTGAGAGGGTGCTGGTGTTGCGCCAAAACAGCTCTGGAGCAAGACAACGGCTAGGGCTGCACCCAAAAATAAATAGAGCGGCTGTCGCCAAGATTTACCACACATGACTCATCCATCCTCAAATACCGATCGCCTGCGATCGCTCATTCCAGATCTTTCAAAACGACCAGGAAACGGTGCCGCGCACCGTAAAGGGAGCACCATAGAAAACCCGTAACGGCCCGCTTGACGACTCGAAATAGCGGATATCGAATAGGTTTTCAAAATTGAGGCCGACGCGGAAGTCATCGCCGCGATAATACACAGCGGCATCCGTGCGGGTGTAACCCGGCACCTGAAAAGAATTATCGAGATCACCCTCACGATCGCCCACGTAGAACAGCCCTAAGCCAAACCCTAAACCTTCTAGCGTCCCTTCTTGAATGTCGTAGGTCGTCCACAAGCTGGCGGCGTGTTCCGGCACGTTGTCGAGGCGATTGCCCTCAGCAATCGTATTATCGTCAGTGATTTGGGCGTCAGTATAGGCATAGCCTGCCACAATACTCCAACCCGGTAAAATTTCCCCCGTCGCGGTCAGCTCTACGCCGCGGCTGCGCTGCTCTCCAGTCTGCACCGAAAAATTAGGATTGAGGGAATCCTCGGTCAGCACATTCGAGCGCGTGATTTGATAGAGCGCCAGTGTCGTCGATAGTCGGCCAGCCAGCCAGTCAGCCTTCCAGCCCACCTCATATTGGCTACCGCGTTCGGGCTCAAACGTAGTGTCGTCAAAGGCAGTGCCCACACTTTGCAGAAATGAGCGGCTGTAGCTGGCATAGAGAGCGTGCTCGTCGCTGGGTTGATAGACCAACCCGAGCCGGGGACTAAAGGCAAAATCTTCCTGAAAGGAATCGGAACCCTCGTCAAAATCGACGCGCTGGCTGGTCCAATCAACGCGCCCGCCCAGCAGCAATTTGAGCTGGGGCAGCAGATCCAGTTGATCTTGCAGGTACAACCCGAAGGTATCAGTGGTGAAGACATCCTTAGGGAAATCAGCCACCAGTTGTCGCTGAGCCTGTCGATATATCGGGTTGAAGATATCGATGGGATCGAGGATAAATTCTTGGCTGCTGGCCGAGTAAATGTCGCGATTAAAATCGAAGCCCAATAGCAACTGATGGCTAATACTGCCCGTGTCAAAACGACCCACAACGTTAGTATCAACTATCCAGTTATCCTGCGCCTGGTCGCTGGTGCTAAACAGGCCCCGCTCTAGGGTGCGTTGATCGGCCAATAAGTTACTGGGGAAGAGAGAATTTTGGGGCGATCGCAGGAAGCTGACACGGAAGGCGTTTTGAAGTTGCCAATTGGGAGTGATCTGATGATCGAGGGTGTAGCCTAGCCGCAGCGAGTAGCGATTGTTTTTGTCTAATTCATCGTCCGGTTCGCCAATAAAGCGGTTGCGGGGGAGTCGTCCATTGACATTTGGCGAGACTGTCCCAATCGCGGGTAGGCCGCGATCGTTGGGCTGCTCAGACACCGTGTACTCGCCCTCTAAGGCGAGGCGGGTATCAGGGCTAATCTGCCAAGTCAGGGAGGGGGCAATCAGATAGTTGCGGCGCTCAAAAAAGTCGATGAATGTATCGGTGCTAGATGCCCCGGCAATCAAGCGATAGAGGACGTTGCCAGAGTCATCTAAAGGGCCAGTAAAGTCCAGGGAACCGCCATAAGTGTCAAAGTTGCCCAAAGTCCCATTCACGGTGTATTGGGGGGTGGCTTGGGGCTGCTTAGTCACGATATTCACCGTACCGCCGGGTGCACCCTGGCTAAACAAGGCTCCGGCAGGTCCCCGCAGCACTTCAATCCGCTCAATGTTGGGCAGTGCGATCCGGGTGGTGATGTTTGTGTCATCGCGTAGGCCATTGCGGATGATGTTGCGTCCTGTAAAACCGCGAATGGTGAACCCCTCGAAAGCCGACTGGGAGGAGTTGTCAGGCGTGACACTGGCGACGGTGCGGAGGGCTTCATTGACGCTTTGAACCTGGCGATCTTCCAGAAGCTCCTGTGGGACGACCTGAACTGAGAAAGGCAAATCGCGGATAGGCGTGTCGGTTCTACTGCCAACAGCGGCATTAGGCACTAAATAGTCATCTGGAGTTTCCCCCATAACCCTTATTTGAATCGTTTCCTCCGCCCTGACGGCTGAGGCTAGCCCCGGTGAGACACTGAGCACCAAATTGCCTGTTACTGCACTCAACTGCACATCAGGCGGGGCATCCGTTCCCGTAATCGATACCCTCACGCCGCCATCCGACAAATTCATCACGCTGACCAGGGCGATGCCTTCGGCTGGGCCAAACTGCTCAAACAGTTCACCCTCAGGCAACGCCAGCACCGCATCGGGGATATCTGCTGTGAGCGCATTACCGACGGTCTGAGTCACTGGCGGCGGCAAGTCGCCCTCTGCGGTTTCTAGTACGACCTGCAAACCGGCATCGGTGGTTTCCACCCGCACGTCAGTAATCTGCACCTGGGCGGCTTCAATTTTCGCTAACCATTCAGCAACGGTTGTCGCAGGTGGCTCCTCATCAGCGATCGCGCCTGGGCCTGCCAAAACCTCGACTTCTTGCGCCTCAGCCGACAGCGCCAAAGCTCCCACCCAACTGCCTGACAAGACCACCATTAATCCCAAGCTCCGTGACCCAGCAAATAGTCGCAGCCCCACTCCACGTTGAATACTCATCGCGCCTCACACCAAATGCAAATTATTCTCAAGTGTGAGTATTTTGATTGAGCCCGATGTGGGTGTCAGTTCCTAGCGGGATCTTTTTCATTCCTAGCGGGATCTTTTGCCTGCTGAGATGGCCCCTACTGCCTTAGCGATCGCGGATTTACCCCAAACCGTTTGCGAAAGGCTGCCGCAAAGTGCCCCTGACTGGCGTAGCCAACGGTCAGGGCAGCTTGGGTGACAGTGACATCTCCGGCGAGCAAAAGCTGTCGGGCTCGTTCTAGTCGCTGGGCTCTAACGTAGCCAAACACCGTGGTCTCAAACACCTGCCGAAACCCAACTTTAAGCTTGTGATCGTTGAGCCCAACCCGATGGGCCAAGGCAATAATCGAGGGCGGACCAGCCAACTCACTCCGCAAGATGTCTGCTGCCTCGTAAACCCGCTCCACATCCGCCGCTCTTAGATCCTGCGTAGGCCGCTCACCCTGTTCTAGCGCTATCCACTGGTTGATCTGTAACGTCAGCAGTTCCAGGGTCTTGCTCTCTAAAAATAGCCGCTTGATTTCGTGGCGGTAGGGGCAGTGCAAAATTTGCTGTAGCACTTTGTGCATAGCCGGGGGCATGTGCCCCAGAGACTGATGAAAGCGCTGACGATCGCTCGTCAGAGTGCGCCGCAACAGACCGGGCAAAAATGCCAGATCCCCCCCTAACGTCTGGAAAAAGCGAGGTTCAATTTCCAGGCGGAGGAGTTGCACCCGCTGACCCGCTAGGCTGATTTCATTTTCCTCAATATCCGGTAAAGCAAAGAAATAGCTCTGACCGGCGGACTCAAAGTACTCTGTCGGCACCCCCGAAATGTCTGGACAGCGGACTCCGTGCTGACCCGAAAGATAAAATTTGGCAACCAATGGCATGCCCTCTGGGTGCTCAGCCTTGACACACAAGTCTCGATGGTAGTCATCATCAATCCACTCCAAGTGGAGCCCTGATTGCAGCTTCACCTCCCAGAACTGATCAGTGCTATATCGATGGCGGCAGTATCCTAACCGGTCAAACCCATCAGTGTTGTAGGCAACGGCACCATTAGTGATAAGACAATCCTGCCAGTGCTGGTCGTAGGCTTCTCGAGTAGTAATTTCCATATCGAGCGTAAAGACGATTTTGGTTAGTATAAATGAGATTTATTCTTATCAAAACTCCGCCGATTTGACAAAACGAGATAGTCAAGCTAAAGCTGTTTAACCTTTGCTCTGAGGGATGGGACAAAGAAACCGCTGATGCCAAGGAGGAGCAGTGCTGCGGAACATGCCGTATAGAGTACCGCCATGCCAGCACCCGCACCGCTGCCAAATAGAGGACTGAGCCAATTGGCCAATCCACTATTGGACATCATGGCTGGCTCAAACAGGCGGTCTGCTAGTGGCCCTGCTAGCCCTGTAGCCAAAATGCTGGCGACCTGCGTCACGAGAGAATTGGCCGCAAAGACTCTTCCCTGAATATCTGGCGCAACTTGGGCCATCCACAAGGCGCTGCGGCAGCTGCCTAAAAGAGGAAAGTTGAGCGATGAGCAGACCTGAGCCGGTACCCAAACCGTGAGCGATCGCCCCAAGCCAAAGACCAGCTTGCTCAGGCCCGCGCCAATATATCCGGCCAATAGGCCCCAAACTCGGCGCTTAGGGCCACCCCAAAGACTCACTATCACAGCTCCGACCACCCCACCCACTCCAGCGGCCGCCGAAACACTGGCGAGGGCTTGAGCACTGCCGCCGGTCCGCGCCAGGATCATCGGTTGATAGAGCGCTGACCCCAAATCGTGAGCAAACACAAACATGAGGGTGAAGAGGAGAAGCGCTTTGAGCTGGGGCTGCTGCCATACCTGGCGCCAGCCAAACGTGAGCTGCCGAGTCCAAGGCTCTGACTGAGTTGAGGTTTTTGATGGTTGGGGAATGGGGGCCAGCAGCAGCGTGATGAACGCGATCGCAAAGGTGGCTAAGTCAATGCCCACAATGCCTGAGAGCTGAATGACGGGATACAAAATACCAGCCAAGGCGGGGGCGAAAATCTGTGACCCGTAATGCACGATCGCCCCCATACTACTGGCGCGAGTGTAGTGCTGCTGGGGTACCAGCAGGGACAGTGAGGCTTGATAGGCCAACATCTGAATCTGGCTGAAGCTCCCAGCGAGCATGGCAACTAAGTACAAGTGCCAGATCGCCAGTTGCTGGGTTAGGTAGAGGCCGCCGATCATCAGGGTGGCGATCGCCGTTATGGCATCCCCTAATAGCATCAGCGTTTTGCGGTTAAAGCGATCGACAATCACTCCGGCAAACAGGGTGGTCGGAATTTGCGGTAGTTGAAAAAACAATCCCACCAGGGCCAGGGCCGTCGCGGAACCGGTCGCTTCCCAGGCCCATAGCGTCAGGGCAAAAAAGGTCATGCGGCTGCCAATGGCAGAGACCAGTTGACCGAACCAAATCAGAGTAAATGTGCGCATTGAGGAGGCTTGGTCAACGGTGTGGGTGATGGATTGCGGACAAAACAGCGCTTCGCCACAGTAGAAAAATCCCGAATAGCTGGCCAGGGATTTTGAGCCCCAAACACATTTTCTGTAGAGGGTCTGCTGTGAGCTTTAACGATCCACTGTGAAGTAGGTCAACAGGTCATCCAAAATCAGGTTGGCGGCAATGTAGCTGCCCAGCCCCCAGTAGGGGCCAACTTCATAAACCTGCTCGTTCTTCACGGCGATGAGGTGAGGCCAAAGGGGACTGGCCTGGGTCCGGGCAATTTCGGCCTGAACGCCAGTTGCCAGTTCGGTATCGCTCTGGGGCGTCAGAATAAACAGGACATCCCCGTCAATTTCATCGAGCGCTTCCAGAGAGATATTCATGAGACCGGGACCTTCGGCTTGGCTGGGGGGGCGTGATAGACCGGCATCGGCTAAGACGGTGCCGGGGAAGGTGGCTTTCCCCATGGTGCGGATCCGGCCCGGGGTTAAAAAGACGATAGAGGCGGTGATTGCTTCTAGGTTTTGGGGTGCTTGTGATTTGAGTTGCGCTAGCTTGGTTTCATAGTCTGCTGAGAGCTTTGCCGCTGCGGCTGGTTTGCCTAATGCCTCGGCGCCGAGGCGAGCCAGCGATCGCCATTCGAGCCTTTCATCAATGTCAAAGGCAACGGTAGGGGCAATTTGCGATAGGAGGGGGTAACTTTCCCCTGCAAGTTGTTGAGTCGTGAGAATCAGGTCTGGATTCAGGGCGGTGATTCTCTCCAGATTCGGACGTTCGGGCGTGCCGACATCGGCGATCGCTTCCTGATCCAACTCCAGGTAGGTCATTTCATTCAGAATGATGCCCGGTGCCCCAATGGGTTGTACGCCTAGGGCCACCACCGTTTCGACCAGGGTGTATCCCAGTACCACAACGCGAGTGGGGTTGGCCGGTATGGTGATCTCACCAAACGCGTGTTGGATGACCTGATGGGCTTGGGAAGCAGCTGCCTCCGCCTCCGCTTGCGGGGGCTGACCGGGGCCACAGGCGGCCACCAGCGCCGCCATCCCCATAAGCAAGGTAAATCGTCGTTGGTGGTTCAGGGGTCGCCCCCAATGGTCCGCAAAACGAGCTTGAATAGACTGAATGATGGTTTGCATAGATCCCTGCTCCTTCTATTTCACCGCTCAAGGCTGAATCGATGAGATTTGAACGACTCAAAATTCGACCGAAACAGAACCAATAATGGTTAGTCCCTCCCCAGGGCGGTTTTCAATAAGTCGACTGCCTTCCGAACTGTCGATGTATTGCACATCAAACAAATTGCGAACGTTCAATGCGGCTCGCCAGGTATCCCGCTCATAGGAAATTGCGGCATTCGTCAGGAAGTAATCTTCGAGCACGAAACTGTTGTCGTTGTCGCCAAAGCGATCGCTGACGTAGTTAACGCCAATGCCAAACCCGAGACCGGCCAGATCGCCTGACTGAATTTCGTAGGTCGTCCACAGGTTGGCGTTGTGTTCTGGGACGCCAAACAAGCGGTTGCCTTCTAACCCCGTATTGTCTTCCGTGATCTCGGTATCGGTGTAGGCATAGTTGGCAACAATATTCCAACCGGGCAAAATCTCACCAATCACGTCAAGCTCAATGCCACGGCTGCGCTGCTCTCCAGTCGCTACCACAAAGTTTTCCCCCGGTAGCGCATTTGGATCAGCGGTCGCGACATTCTGCTTCGTAATGTCAAACAGCGCCAGGTTAGCGAAGAGGCGATCGCCCAGCAGCTCTGCTCTCACCCCAATTTCAAACTGTTCCCCTTCCTCCGGGTCGATGATGTCGCCGTCTCGGGTGGTGCCAGAATTAGGGCTAAATGAAGTGCTGTAGCTGGTATAGAGCGAAATTTCATCAATGGGTTGGTAGACGATACCGATGCGAGGCGTGAAGGCATCGTCGCTCTGATCAACATCAGTATTCAGCTCGAAATTTTCGGTTTCTTGAGTGACTGTGTCATAGCGCAGCCCCGCCAGTAAGAACAAATTATTGGACAGTTCAACCTGATCTTGCACGTAAAGACCCAGGTTGTCAGTCCGAAATTCGGCTGTTAATGGCGGCGATTCGTCAAAGCTATCGGGACGAGGGACGCCATACACCGGGTCAAAGATGTTAAACAGCGGTTGGCGAGAGAAGTCAATCCGGCGGCGACTTTGCCCATCGCGACGATATAAATCGATGCCCGCTAGGAGGGTGTGCTCAAGGGAGCCCGTATTAAATTCGCCGACGACGTTCGTTTGCAGTTCATAACTTTCGCTGGGCTGTTCGTTTTGAATCCAAACTCGGAAGAGGTCTCCGGTATCCTCATTGATCACTCTGGCGACGGTGTTAGCGACAAATTCATTGTCAAAATCGATGTACCGGAAGCTGTTGCGCACTTTCCAGCGATCGCTGAAGCGATGTTCAAACTGATAGCCGACTCGCAGAAACTCATTTTGGGC
>ERZ1740058.806-NODE-806-length-19787-cov-5.636529_pt1 | contig 19787 bp, 14 predicted proteins | sample MGYA00581745_ERZ1740058 | MGnify/ENA primary metagenome ERZ1740058 (study PRJEB43018, sample SAMN04849742) | marine metagenome | isolation source: floating plastic debris | place: Pacific Ocean | collected 2008-08-30 | study: EMG produced TPA metagenomics assembly... | reverse complement strand
TTGAGGTCCCAAGAAATAAAAAAGTCGGAAGAATAAATCTTCCGACCATGACTGGGCACTGACCCGCCTTTTTTTTGCCCCAACCCATGCTATCTTTTTTTCGTGATAATTAGCACGCGCTGGGCTAGCTCAACGCAGCAGAAACTGAACGACATATGGAATACAAAGACTACTATAAAGTGTTGGGGGTGAGCAAAACGGCTTCACAAGATGAGATTAAGAAGAAGTACCGAAAGCTAGCCGTAAAGTACCACCCCGACAAGAATAAAGGCGATAAAGCCAAAGAGGAGAAATTTAAGGAGATTACCGAGGCCTACGAAGTACTGAAAGACCCTGAGAAGCGTAAGCAGTACGACGAACTGGGTGAGAACTGGAAGTACTATCAGCAGCAAGGAGCTAACGGTGGCTACCGAGGCGGCAGCCCGTTCGGAGGCCAGGGAGGCCGCACTGAATTTGACGGTGACTTTTCAGACCTCTTCGGTGGCGGCGGTGGTTTCTCCGATTTCTTCGAGAGTTTCTTTGGAGGCGGTGGTTCCGCCGGACGTACCCGGACCGGAGGCTCGGCCGCCACGCGGGGCGGTGATATTCAGGCGAGTGTCTCTATCTCGCTGGAAGATGCCTACGAAGGCGGTACCCGCCTGATTAACCTCAACGGTACCCGGCTTCGGATGAAACTGAAACCCGGTATTGGCGACGGGCAAACCCTCAAGATTAAAGGGAAAGGTCAGCCCAGCATTCACGGCGGACCGGCCGGAGACCTATTTCTGACCGTAGAAATTGATAAGCATCCTCGCTTTGAACGCAAAGGAAACGACTTGTACGTTACCCAACCCGTTGATATGTATATCGCTACTCTGGGCGGTAAAATAGGCATTAAAACACTGAAGGGCAGCACCGTGAATGTTACAATTCCTAAGGGTTCCGATAGTGGCAAGACCCTACGACTGAAAGGACTGGGCATGCCTAACTACGATAGACCCGGCCAGAGCGGTAACCTGTTTGTGCAATTGAAGGTGGTTACCCCCAAAAAGCTAACGGCTGAGGAGGAGGAACTGCTCAAGAAGTTACAGAAGATGCGTAGTGGTTCCTTCAGCTACGCCTAGTAGCCACTACTCGTGCGGGTGTTGCTCGTAATGCTGCCGTAACAAATCTTTTCCGTAATCATTTCCGTTCGGAGTGCGCACTATGGCGTGAATGTGCTGGGGATGCGGATCAGTTCCGTACAATTGCCGAGTAGCCACTGGCTTCTGATGATCAAACTCGATGAGCAACACCGGGCTGTGGACACGGTAGTAGTACACCGAATTTTCTTCGCTCCCACCAATCCAGGCAAACCAGGTATCATTAAGGTGCTGAGCAACCTCATCCATCTTAATATTAGCGTGCCCATCATCCATATTGCTAATATAAAGTTGAACGAGCGATAGCAATTGCTCTTTTTGATCCTCAGTAAAGGAAGATACCGGTGCGCCGGCGTAGTCCAGCACTACATTGTCTTTAAAAGCCTCAGTAAGGTTGTTGTTTCCTTCTTTGGATACCTCGATTACGGCCTGATTTCTTTGGGTATCATCCAGCGATTGAAGCAATTTTATCCCAGCATTCTGTTCATCCTGAAGTATTGCGATTCCCTCATATTTTCCCGTTTCGGCAATAACCGGTTCGGAGCCGATAAACAGCGGGGACATTACAACCTGATCGCCGAGTACGAAGTAGTTGATGATTAGATGATGCCCATCAATTTGCCACCCCCAGGGTTCCGTACTTGACGGTTCACCCATCAAGGTAATCCAGTAGAGCCACTCCCCGTATTCCTTAAAATTGTTATTGATCTCACCCAAGGTATGGTTGAGCTTCATAATGTCTTTACTCAGTTGGAGACCTTTAGCACTCAACGAAGCATCCATCAGCGCAAAGGCGGCCTGTCGCTGCTGCTCCGACATTTCCTCGAAACTCACCCCTTGCCGGATGTAGAAGTGCTGATTCATCCACTTTCGCCATTCATCATCATCTACTGAAAAAGCTGCTTTTTCCCGCTGTTCATCGCTTAGTACTTCTAAAAAAGCAACCGCCGCATCCCGCATCGGTTCGGTACTCACTCCGGTAGAACGAATCTCAAACAGCCCTTCCTGCACTTCACCATCAGTGGTGATACCAACAAAAGGTTTGGCTAATCCTCTTTTCTCATTTTCGGCCGACATCTTTTTAAATCGCTCGAAACGCTCCTGATCGGTGATTTGAGCAAGCAGCGGTAGGGTAAAAGCGAGCAAAAGTAATCCGGTTAAACTAAAGCTCGCCGGTATTGTGGCCCTAAGGCTGGTAGTCGGTTGCTTTTTCATTTTGCCTTAGGATTTTAGTTTTTCGTTGAAAAACTCAATGGTTCTCTCCCAGGCTAGTTTAGCAGCCTCTTCATCGTAGCGGGGAGTGGTATCGTTATGAAAACCGTGGTTCGCTTCTTCGTACATGTAAGCAGAGTACTCCTTATCATGTTCTTTCAACGCTGCTTCGTAGGCAGGCCAGCCTTCGTTCACGCGCTTATCCAACTCCCCAAAATGCAACAGCAACGGAGCCTGGATTTGGGGTACTATATCCGGCGAGGGTTGCCCCCCGTAAAAGGGTACTGCCGCGTCCAGTTCTGGTACCTGTACCGCCATCATATTGGAAATCCAGCCCCCGAAGCAGAAGCCAACTACCCCTACCTTTCCGGTACAGTCCGGGTGTTCATTTAGATAATCATGGGCGGCGATAAAGTCTTCCAACATCTCGTTCCGGTCGCGCTGCCGTTGTAAAGTCCTTCCTTCGTCGTCCGTTCCCGGATAGCCACCCAGCGGGGTTAAGGCATCCGGAGCCAAGGAGATAAACCCAGCTAAGGCGGCTCGGCGGGCTACATCCTCGATGTGAGGGTTTAGTCCTCGGTTTTCGTGTACTACCACAATACCCGGTAGCTTACCACTGGCATCGGCTGGTTTGGAAAGCAAACCCTTTATTGTCCCGCCTCCTTTAGGAGAATTGTATTCAATAAACTCTGATTTCAGCCGGGGGTCATCCTGCCACACCTGAATCTTGTTTTGATAATCAGGCATGATAAAGCTCAGCAGTGAGGTAACCGTGATGCCCCCCACGGCATACTTGGATAGCCGATCTAGAAACTGTCGGCGCTCCAGGCGGTTGTGGGCGTAATCGTCGTAGAGGTCAAATACCTCCTGGCTAATGTCTTCTTTTCTGATTTCTTTCATTATTCTTTTGGTTAGGTGTATAGCAAGAAAAAGTTTCCACTTTCCTATCTACTTTGAGCTGCTAGCCATTCTATGATGGTAGTTGGCCGTACATTCAGTTTTACCAGTGAGCCGTCCGCATCCCGTCGGCACTCGTTGGCGTGACAGTAAATCCAGGACCAATGGCCGGGATAGTGAAAATCTTTTCCGCCAAAGAAGCCGGTAATATCCACCACATGATCGTACAACGAAAGATAGACGTTTTCAGCTCCAGCCGCTTTCAATCGCTTGTAAACCGGTATCACTGTTTGGTTGGCCACGGTAACGTTATCATCTTTAGCGTGAACGAACCACATGGGTATGTTTTTGATGCTTGCTAGCTGTTCATCGGTAATGTACTCCGACGAATACGCCAACGCCGAGGGAAAAGCCGCCGCAAAGTATTCCGGATGCAGCAGCAGTAACTTCAGCGTCATATAACCACCGTTGGAGCAACCGCCTACATAAATCCGGTCTTGATCAATGTTCGGGTTCGCATCCATGTATTCCTGAATCAACGCCATTAGGGCTTCGTTGTAAATATCATTTTTATCACCGGTCGTCAAACCTCCTTCACCGTTATCCATCCAGTAAGTGGGGGCTTGTGGCACTAGTACGTAGGCCCCGCCGAGCAGGGACTGAATCTCATCCGAAGCGTAGTTGGCCGCCCGGTTGGCAATCAGCGGAATACTGGGGTCGGTACCACCCTCTCCCCCACCGTGCAGCCAGATCAGCAATGGTAACTTTTTGTTGGTAGTTTCGGGGGCGTAGGAAGCATAAGACATTGTTGGCATACCCTGGTAACTAAACTTTCCACTCAGGTCAAAGCGATCAATGAGGGGCATAATTCGATTTGCTTCCTGATCCCAGCTTTGGTTTGTAACAGTGTTCGTAATTGTCAGAGAATAATTCACCCAGTTGTTGCCCCGGCACTTTTCGTTCTGGGTGTACTGAATAGGCGAACTTAACGGCAAATTGGGTGCTACTTCCAGTACCAGCGTAACGTGATTTTCCCCGGCAGTCACGTTACCCTCCTCGTCGGAAGCGTAAGCATACACTACCCGTCGCTTACCCAATGCCTGCTCAGCTGGCAGGTCGGTACATTCGGTTTTCCTTTCTACCGAGACTTCATAGTCGTGATGGTTGGGAGATGTTACACTTTCATCCACCGGAAGAATGACTTTGTTGACCGCCGGGCCCCAATCGAAGCCTTCAATAATGACAGCATATTCATTACTAGCCAGTGGGCGATTGGGATTGCCTAGATCGTAGGAAGCATAAAGTGGGGAGCAAAAGCTACCTCCGAGCAAAGTCAATATCAGGAGAATTCGGTTGATCATAATGGAGGGTTATTGTTTTATTGTTTAAGTTAAGAATCGGTTCGTAAAATCATCTTTAAAGGCTCGGCCAATCGGGATGATGATCTGCTCTTGCAGGTAAATCTGATTACCGACTACTTTCATAATCTTCGCTGAGTTTACAATATACGATTTATGCACCCGCACAAACTGATAGGTGTCCAGGGTTTCTAACCAGTATCGCAGTGGCTCGGACGACAACAACTTTTTGCCCGAGGTGAAGAGTTCGGTATAGTCTGCATCGGATTTAATGTAGATGATATCGTCTACCGAAACCCTGATGTGTTCGTAACCGGATTTGATAAAAATTTCGCGGGGAGCCAGAGATACTTCTTTGGGCTCCGGGGAAAGTTGTTCAACAGAACCACGGACGGGAACTCGGGAAACTGCTTTTACAAAGCGTTGAAAGGAAAAAGGCTTGAGCAGATAATCAACCACATTAAACTCGTAGCTCTCAAGTGCATAATCTGCAAAAGCAGTGGTCAGAATTACTGGCGGCAGGTTGGGGACGGATTTTAGTAGATCGATGCCGGAAATCTTGGGCAGATGAATATCCAAAAATATCAAGTCTACCGGTTCTGATTTCAGATACTCCATGGCCTGAATGGCATCCGAAAAGGTAGCCCGTAACTGCAGCGACCCATTGTCTTCAATAAACTTTTTGAGAATGCGCTGGGCCGGGGGCTGATCTTCAATGATAATACAGTTCATGCCGGACTTTCTGGGTTAGCTGCATGGTTAGATACACCTCAAATTGGTTGTCTTTCTCCTCAATGGTTAGCGAATGGGCGTTGGGATAGAGAAGTTGTAGGCGCTTTCTCACGTTCTCCAACCCGATACCGTGGGCCAGGTTTTCGGTATTGGCCACCGGATGAAAGTTATTCTTACAGGAGAAAGTAAGTTCGCCTTCTTCAGAAAGCTCCAAGGCAATATCAATCCGAATATTATCCGATTGCCCCGACTGGCTATGCTTAAAAGCATTTTCAATAAACACAATCAGAATTAACGGAGCAATCTGATAATCGGGCTGATTTACCTCTACCGAAAAGTTAACCTCGCCCCGCTCCTCAATCTGCATCTCGTATAGTTGAGTGAAATTTTGCAGTTGTTCTACTTCTTTGGCCAAAGGCACGTACTTCTCCTTACACTCGTACAGCATATACCGCAACACCGAGCTAAGTTTCAGAATGATCTCGGGGGTTTTGGGCGAAAAATCAATAGCGTAAGAATACAGATTATTAAGGTTATTAAACAGGAAGTGAGGATTGATCTGAGACCGTAAAAACTTTAATTCACTTTCTTTAATTGTGCTTTTCAGTAACTCTACTTCCTGTTGCTTTCGGAGGGCATCCCAGGCAAATTTAAAGCCGGATAATACCGTGATAACGGGCAGTACACCCCATAAACTGAAGAAAACTCCTAGAAAGCGTTGCCCCCGGGTATCGGGAAAATAGATTTGCTCAATAACCGCTTCTTCCAGAATGATCACCACCCCAATAACCACCACCGTCCAGATTACAAATGGCAGAGGTTTATTACGGTACAAGAACTTAGGAAGTAGCAAATAATTGATGACCAAGGCTGCCAGGGCGTAGGTGAGGAAGAATACTACCTGATAAGATTCGATTTGCGGGTTTCGACGGTCGTAAGAATAAAAGATAAATACCACCACATGCAGTAGCACCTGAAAGATAACTTCTTTATAAGGTATCGATCGCCCGGTATTTCGTTGAGCAACACCCCGAACGGATGTTCCCCGGTGGTCGGCATCGCTGGTCAAACCAGAAACAGGCTCCTTTTGGGCGTCCGCCTCAGGCGGATTGGTGGCACCCTGTTGGACAGATTCTTGTAAGTCGGGAATAATTTGTGAAACAAAACGCTTAGACGACATATTCCAAAGATAAGCATTCTGACAGCGCAAAGTAACCTTAAAAGACAAACTACCCATTTATTACCATCAACCGCAAATACACCCCGGTTAACAGCAATTTTACGGGTCACCGGATAAGATCGGTCGTTCACAGATTTTATTCCTCCTAATCTTATCAATACCCGTAATTGGTACTAACCAGTCGCTAACGTTTCATATTATATCTAATGACTAATTCTAATAAATTCTTTTCCTTTCTACTAAGCGCTATATTAAGTACTAGTGTGGCATGGGCTCAAAACGGAACAGTAACCGTTACCGGAGTTATCCAGGACGAAGCCAACCAGCAGCCGGTTGAATTTGCTACGGTGATGGTAGCCGATAAAGAAACCGGAGAGGCTATTACGGGGGCTACCACAACCGCCGAAGGCACCTTTAGTATTACCGTTAATTCTTCCAACGTCTATGTGGAAGTAAGCTTCATTGGCTACAAACCCCAAACCTTCCGGGATATTACCTTTGCCGACGGGATTGCCGATCTGGGAACCATCAAACTCATTGAGGATAGCCAGGCCCTGGATGAAGTAGTGGTACGAGCCGAACGTTCACGCACTGAATTTAAGCTAGACAAGCGAGTATTTAACGTCGGGCAGGACTTGACCAGTGCCGGAGCCAGCGCGCTGGAGGTGCTTAACAACGTACCCTCGGTGAATGTGAGCATCGAGGGAGTGATTAGTCTGAGAGGTAGTGCCGGAGTGCAAATTCTGGTAGACGGTAAACCATCGGTACTGGCCGACCAGCAGAGTAACGCTCTGGGAACCATCACCGCCGATATGATCGAGAGCATAGAAGTAATCACTAACCCCTCGGCCAAATACGACGCGGAAGGCACCTCGGGCATACTGAACATCATTCTGAAGAAGGAAGAAAAACGCGGACTGAACGGATCTATCTCACTCAATACCGGGGTGCCGGATAACCACAGTATCGGTGTCAGCCTGAACCGCAGAACTGAGAAATTTAACCTATTTACCCAACTCGGAGTGGGCTACCGCTCGCTTCCTGAGTTTTCCGAAACCATCAACCGCGATCTTACCAATAACACTATCGTAACCAGTGATGGTACTGAATACCGAAACGAAACCTTTTACAACGTCATACTCGGCACTGATTATTATATCAATCAGTACAACGTGATTACTTTGTCGGGTAATTTTGCCTACGAGGTAGAAAGCCAGCCTTCTCAGTACGACTTTAGTAGATTTATCAATTCCAATTTGGTTTCTCAGTGGCAACGGCGAGAAACTACCGAAGCTGGCAACCCCAAATACCAGTACGAATTGCAGTACGCCAAAGAATTTGAAGACAATGAAGATCACAAACTACTGTTAAGCGCTACGGGAAGGTTCTTCGGTAAAGACCAGGAGTCAGAATTTATCAACGTTCCAATACTAGGCGAAAACCAGTTTAACGACCAGCAAACCGAAACCGAATTCCAGCAGGCTGAATACACCTATAAACTGGATTACACCAAGCCGTTTACTGATAAAATAACCCTGGAAACCGGGGGGCAGTACCTGATTAACAGTGTGGGGAATAACTTTACTGTACGTGATCTGATAGAAGGTGAATGGGTAACCATTGATAGCCTCACCAACAACTTTGAATACAGCCAGGGGGTCTTAGGTGTCTACGGAACCGGAGCTTACGAAGACGACAAGTGGGGAGTGAAAGTGGGGTTAAGAGTGGAAAACACCGACCTCAGCACTTTACTGACCAACACCAACGAGTCTAACAATCAGAACTTCACCGACTTTTTTCCCACGTTTCACAGCTCGTATAAACTAGCAGAAAACCTTTCAATGCAAGCCGGCTATTCCCGCCGAATTTACCGCCCGCGTTTGTGGGATTTAAACCCATTTTTCAACATCCGCAACAACTTCAACATCCGGACTGGTAACCCCGATCTACTGCCCGAATACACTGATTCTTACGAAGTTACCAGTATTCTCAATCTGGAAAAAGCCTCCATCAATGCCAGTGTTTACTACCGCTATACCACCGACGTGGTTGAGCGAGTCTCTACCTTTGTGGATAACGTAAATATCACCATGCCGATGAACATCGGTACCAACCAAACTACCGGCTTTGAAGTGAACGGCGAGTACGGCCCTACCCCGTGGCTGAAGCTAAACGGTGATTTTAATTTTAACTACTTCAACCGGCAAGGTGAGTTTGAAGAGCAGATTTTTGATTTTACCGGTGAACAGTGGTCTTCCCGGTTGACCTCCAAAATTGCCCTACCGGCCAACTTTGATTTTGAGATAATTGGTAACTACCAGTCGGGGTTCCAAACTGTGCAGGCTGATATTTCCGGCTTCGCCTTTGCAGATCTGGGTTTGCGCAAAAAGATGTTAGACGGCAAAGCAGTTATCAACCTGGGAGTACGGGATCTATTTGCCTCCCGCATCAGGGAAAGCGTGATCGATCAGCCTAACTTCTATCTGTACAGCTTTGAGCAGCGCGGCCGCTTCGTCACCCTAGGATTCAGCTACGGCTTCGGAAAGGGTGAGGCGATGACTTATTCCGGCAGCCGCCGAAGATAAACTATTTGTAGCTTCTCAGTACCAAGATTGCTTATCAAAATCTCTCGTTCGTGCCATTGCCATATCTGCTATAGTTCCTTCCTAATAAATAGTCCAATGTTGTTGGAGTACATATATTCTTCTCCACTTCCAATCATATTCTGGTCTAGTCCTAACCCAAATTGAAACCAATCTTTTAACCCCAGCCCTGCTCGCAGCTGTTGATAGCTAAACTGGTGGCGATTGAATTGGTGATTCACGTTAGTGCCAAAGAATAATTGAGAGAAAAAACTCCATTTTTCATTGAGCTGAGGAGCATAGAATGCCATACCAAATAGCTCATAATCAGGCTTTTGTTGCACAAAAACCATAGGGAAAATATTAACGAAGAAGTCGCCCTTCTCATTAATATAAGTGTAAGAAAGAGCCGCCAGTGGTGCTATATCCTGTTCAGCATAATTAGCCCCCGCAGAAATTCCCCATCGGGGAGTAAGGTTGTAAGTAACTTGTGAGCTAATAAACGAGCTATTGAGGCTTTCATCTTCGTAGTCCACTGCTAAACGTGCCATACTGAATAGGTTCAGCTTTTGTTTCTTGTCAAGGTCTTTAAAAAAGAAAAATTCATGCTGTATTTGTTCGTGCCCCACCAGCACCTCTACGGGTACCTGAGCGCATACTTTTAGTGTTATCAGCACATAGCTGATTGTGATGATACTTCGTTTCATAATTTATCTAATTCAGTTTGTTCGTAAAAAGTACTCTGTCAAGTGATAGCCTTGTAGCGAGGACTAGTAACTAGCAGAGGCTTAATTATACTAGGAAATAGTAGTGGTACTAGGCACAGGGCAAACCAGTAAAAAGGTAAGGTGAGTGAAATGACTGACAAACCTCCAAACACCAGTGTGGTTCCAAAGCCGGCTAATCCGTTCAAGGCCTGAGTAATTCCGAATAGTTCGCCTCGGCTATCTTCTTCAGTGTACCGAGCAAGCAGACCATCCATAATACCAGGCAGCAATCCAATCGTTAGGCAATCTATCGTTATACGTACAACGCCCAAATTGACTGACCTATAAATGCGTAGCTGATATGCGTGATGATACCTAAGGCAGCCGTAATCCGAAGAAAACGTTCGGGCTGCACCCGCTGAATTAGGTAGGAATAAAAAATGTAGCTAATCACCAAAAAAATGATACCAAAATAAGCAAAGAAGTAGGAAATCTGCCGGGGTGTCAGTTGCAAGCTCCCTAGGCTAATGTAGGTGATTAGGTAGTTGTAATACCCCAGACTAAAGGTAAGACACAGCTGGAGAATCACTATCCGGAGTAGCCCATCCTGCTTCTGAGCTATTGTTTGCATACGATTCCAATTCTCAGCTATGTTAATAGATTGATATACCTGTTGACGTAGCTCCCCTCGCTTACGAAGAGTTCGCCTAGCGATGGTTTCGGGCAGTATGCTGCTGAGCACAATATTTAGCAACGAAATACCAATACCCGTAGCCACTAGTACTTTGGTTGCTTCTTCGGGTAGTACACCGAACAGAAGCAGCACACCCGAAGCTACCAATGGGCCAAGTACAAAGCCTAGAGAGACCACTGTACCTTCTAGCCCCATATTTTTCATTAAGTCTCCCTCCTCGGAAATATCCGTGATGGCAGAACGTACGGCAGAGTACACCCCATTCGTCAACCCATCGGCTCCCCGATTACTAAAATAGGCAAAGGCATTGCGAGGTAATAAAAGCAAGTTCGCTAAGAAAGTGCCTATAGCCGATACGATGAAGATGGGCTTGCGTCCGTGAATATCTGAAAGCCGCCCCAGTAAAGGTGCGGTAAATAATTGTATTCCAATAAAAATAGCCGTACCCAGTGCCAGTAGTAGTTCGGGATGAGCGTAAGATTTTACAAATTGGGGCCATACCGGCCACATGATTGAACCCGCCACAATATCAATGAGCACAATGGCATATACCAAACTCAGTGGTTTTCTTTGATTCATAACTAGGATGCTTTTAACTGAAGAATGGCCGATCACTTAGCCTAACTTCCTAAGCAAAGATGCAGGAGGATTCTTAGCTAACGCTTACCAAAAAGCAACAAAAGATTACCAATTTTGCATCTAGCAACGCCCTTGAATTTGTACCTGATACTGCCGGGGAGTAGCGTTAGTAAGTCGCTTGAAAAATCGACTAAAGTGAGCGGGTTCTTCGAAACCCAGCTGATAGGCTATTTCGGAAGAAGTGAAAGAAGACTGAGCCAATAATGCTTTAGCCTTCTCAAGTAAAATTTCGTGAATCACCTGCAAGGCAGTTTTGCCCAGTACTTGCTGGGTCAGTTGGTTGAGATGCTGGCGTGAAATTGCCAGCTTGTCTACGTAAAAACTGACGGTGCGTTGCTGAGTCACCTGCTCCTGCACTGTCTCCATAAAGGTATTGACGATCTCCTGAGGGCGTGAGGCTACTACACTTGCTATCTCGCCCAGGTAATCCCAGCATTTGAGTAAGAACAGCTCCAAATATGATTTTAAGATTTCATCAGTAAGTGCATGTACTTGTTGTAGTTCAAGTTTCATACGCTCTAGTAAAGCCATAAGTTCTTGCGCCTGCTCCGGGTTTAGAAGATAGTAACTCTCAAAACTTCGCTTAAAAAATGGCAAGGCATTCGTATCAATCCGCAACGAATGGAGGGCTTCTTTTTTAACATACACACAGTAACCAGTAGCTTGCGCATCCTCCCCCAACACCTGGAAGGATTGCAATTGAGACGGAGAGATAAAACACACGTAGGGAGTTCCGTCAGGATGGTACGTTACCCCATCTACTGTAAATACGAATTCCCGCTGGTTTTGAGATAGGTTAATTTCATAAAATTCATTGCGATAATGCTGGTAAGCCTCGAGTGCTTCCTCGCTAATATCGCGGATGTCTAAGACAAAGATTCCTGAGTCAGAAGGAATATTAGAAAGTTTCAGTCCTCTAACAAAGTCATGGTATGTAAGGAAGGTAGGAAATACAATACTTGTAGTTGAAGGCATTGAGGTATCATATTATTTTATAGTTGTATATCTATCTCACTAGCAGATTGTTTTTATTGTTTGTCACTGTTTGGATATGAGCAAATGTTAATTAGACAGGTTGTTTACCGAAGAACTTCTGTCGTTTGCCGAATCTATTTTCACAAACGCAAAAGATTTACTTATTTGTCTAAATAATTATTTAACCTATTTAACTATGAAGGTCGCTTTAATTTTTTTATCAGTATTCTTCATCGGCCTTCATCCACTGGCGGCGCAAAATGAGCCGATCCCCATCACCGGTAAGGTGGTAGAAAGCACTAATCGCCAACCAGTAGAGTATGCCACCGTAATGGTAAAAGCGGTGAACGACGATAGCATGATCGATGGTACTACTACCACAGAAGATGGCTCGTTCATTCTATCTACACCTACTGCTGAAGTATATCTGGAGGTCAGTTTCATTGGCTTTGAAACCCAGATTATTTCTGAACTGAAGATCAAGAATGGCCAAGCCGAAATAGGCACGATTGCGGTAAGTGAGGATGAGCAAACCTTGGAAGAAGTAGTCGTTCGGGCCGAAAAATCCCAGACTGAATTTAAGCTGGACAAAAGAGTATTCAACGTCGGTCAGGATTTAAGTAGCACCGGGGCCAGTGCCCTAGAAGTGCTCAACAACGTGCCGTCGGTTACCGTGAATATTGAAGGACAGATACGCTTAAGGGGTAGCGCGGGTGTTCAGGTCCTCATCAACGGAAAGCCCTCAGTGTTGACCAGTGAAGGAAACACGGCCCTGGGAACCCTCACAGCCGACATGATTGAGCGGATTGAGGTAATTACTAACCCTTCGGCTAAGTACGAAGCGGCCGGCACTTCGGGCATCATCAATATCGTAATCAAGAAGGAAGAGAAGCGAGGCTTTAACGGTTCGGTTACCCTAAACACTGGCGTACCCAACAATCATAGCTTAGGCTTGAGTGTAAACAACCGTACCGAAAAGTTTAATCTGTTTAGCCAGCTAGGGGTTGGCCATCGTACTTTTCCTCAAATAGCTCGCACTGTCAATCGTGATCTAGACAGTAATACCACCGTCAGCAGTGATGGTGAAAGTGATAAGAACGAAACCTTCTTTAACATCATTCTCGGAACCGATTACCACATCAACTCTTACAATGTAATCTCGCTCACTGGGCACTTCGCCTACGAGTTGGAAACCGAGTTCTCCGATACTGATTTTACTTTTCTAGACCAGAATAATTCTGTCACCTCTATCCAGAACAGGGATGAAGAGACCGAAGCCGTCAATCCCAAATACCAGTACGAGCTTCAGTACAAAAAAGACTTTCCCGATAACGAGGAACACACGCTACTGTTCAGTGCACTGGGTAGCTTCTTTGGCAAAGATCAGTCATCGGAGTTTGTCAACACCAACCTATCCAATAACGAAGACGTCAGCCGGCAACGTACCCGCACTGATTTTCTGGAGGGTGAATACACCTTTAAACTGGATTACACCCAACCTTTCAACGAGCAATTTACGCTGGAAACCGGGGCTCAGTACGTAATTACCGATGTCACCAACGATTTTGCGGTGAGTAACTTTGAAAGTAATGATTGGGTAGAAGACCCCAATCTCACTAACGTTTTTGACTATGACCAAAAGGTGCTGGGCGTATACGGTACTGGAGCCTACGAAGGAGATCGGTTCGGCGTAAAACTTGGATTAAGAGTCGAGAATACTGATCTGAGAACATTGCTAATTAATACTGGTGAAGGTAACATCCAGCAGTTCACTAATCTGTTTCCCAGCGGCCATACCTCCTACAAAGTATCGGATAATTTCTCCATGCAGGCCGGATACTCCCGCCGTATTTACCGGCCCAATTTGTGGGACTTGAATCCTTTCACCAACATTCGTAATAACTTTAGTATTAGCACGGGTAACCCTCTGCTATTACCGGAATTCACCGACTCCTACGAGGTAACTAGCATTTACGATAAGGGATTGTTCTCCTTCAACGTAGCGGTCTATCATCGCTTTACGACCGACGTTATTGAAGAAGTAGTCAGATTTGAAAATGGAGTAAGTCTGACTCGTCCCGAAAACATCGGCACTAATAACAGCACCGGAGTGGAGCTAAACGCCAAATACAACCCCGTGGAGTGGTGGACGGTAAACGCTGATCTTAACTATAATTACTTCAGCCGGGATGGAGAGTTTGAATCGGTTTCCTTTGACTTTACTGGCGACCAGTGGTCCGGACGGGTGACCAATAAAATTAAACTTCCCGCCGATATTGATTTTGAGTTTATCGGTAACTACCAGTCGGGCTACGTAACCGTACAGGGTGAAGTATCTGGTTTTGCTTTTGCTGATTTGGGCTTACGCAAGAAGATGATGAAGGGAAGAACCATTCTCAACCTGAGCGTACGCGATATTTTTGCCTCCCGTATTTTTGAGTCCGAAACCCGCCAGCCCAACTTTTACCTCTACGACTACCGCTTACGCGGCCGATTCATCACCGTAGGGGTCAGCTTCGGTTTTGGCAAGGGTGAAGCCATGGAGTTTAGTGGACAGAAGCGGTTTTAGTCAATTACCTCCAATACGAAATTAAACTGTAGTTTGCTTGGAAGTTCCATTGTTCCGGCTTAGGTAGGGTAGTCCGTTACCAGCGTTTCCCATCGCATTTTGCACCATGATAAACTCATGAATATTTTCTTTGTCTAGCACCCCAATCAGTTGCCCTTGCTTTACCACGGGTAGCAAGGCATCTCGGTGTTCCTGAAAATAGGTATAGACTTTTTCTAGGGGTTCATCAGCCGATAGTTGCCGGATTTCGGTACGCATAACGTCGCCAACACGCGCGTTTTTGCCGTAGTTTGCTAGGGCTTTAATCATCTCTTGCCGGCTTAAACTGCCTCGTACAACTCCGTCTGATATCACCAAGAAAGCCGTTGATTGGCCGTCGAGCAGTAAATCAACCGCTTTTTCAATTTTATCGTCAGGTTCCAAGGTTCGGTAACGGGTCATCAGCACATCTTCCACCGAATAGCCTTGCAACAACGAGCGGGTCTGGGTAAAATTGGATTCAGCCTGAGCGCCCAGAAAAATAAAGAAGCCGATCAGCAATAAAAAAGGGTTGTAAAACAAACCAATAAAAACAAAGCCAATGGCCAGAAACTGCCCGATTGAGGCGGCAATTCGGGTGGCCTTGGGTCGTGGCATCTGAAAGGAAAGTAACGCTCGTAGTACCCTACCACCATCCATCGGAAAAGCCGGAATCAGATTGAACAGTGCAAGGATCAGATTAGCTACCATCAACGTATAGAAAAAACTTCGGCTATCCATAGTCATCATATCAAAGCTTTCGGCACTGCCAGGGTCCAGAGTTACTAACAACCAAAGCAAACTGGCAATTACCAGGTTCACTGCCGGTCCGGCCAGCGCAACTACTAGCTCCTGCTTAGGATCTTCGGGAATTGATTCCAGGCGAGCCAGACCACCAATAGGTAGCATGGTAATATCACGGGTTTTAATATTGTAGCGGCGAGCGGCCAGGGCGTGCCCCAGTTCGTGCAGAAATACACAGAGAAAAATAGCGAATAGAAAAGCAACTGACCACAATATCTGATCAGTAGTTTGCCCCGAGGCGACATTTTGGAACACAATCCAACCGACCAAAATTAGGAAGGTCCAGTGAATATACACTTGAATACCCGATACTTTGCCGAGTGATAACGACCATTTCATAGCAAAAAAAGCATTGTGTAGTTGTACGTAACTACTAAAGTCTTTGAGCTAAAAAAATGTTCGCATACTGAATACCGACTTGAAAATTTATTAGAGCCTAACCAAGTATTCCTGGCTCACAAAATGATGAATAAGCCGAATGATATCGGTCTGTCGCCGCAGGTCAATATCGTTTTCGTAGATATAACGAGATATCTGGTTGCTCCCATTCTCTTCCAGCGAGAGTACTTCGGCAATATCACGATGCCTGACCCGGAATTTCTGAAAACTCCCATCGGGCAATAACACATAGTATTTTTGCAGCAATGCTAGGTTATCCTTACTAGGATGAATACGCATAGGGGTTTTAGCCAACCGAAGAGCGTTTCTGGACACTTCCTTTTCCCGTACAAATAACGCAAAGGAATCCTCAAAAACCAGTTTGAAAAACCTGAGTTGAGGCCGTTGTGCATACTCCTGGTAGGGCAGCGTGTAATAGTATTGAACAACCCCCTTAGTAGTGTCATTCAGAGTAAACAACTCTACCGAATGAACACCAAAGGCTCGTAGTTGCTCCTTGGTCTGCATCACCACTACGTCGTTCTCCAGATTATACCGAAGCTTACCTTTCAGAACACTACCGTCTTTCAATACAATTTGTCCATCAGTCCAACTATTATCCCAGGGCGTATCAGCTTGCACAGAAATCTGAAAGCATACTATCCCAACCAGTAATCCAACGAAATACCGCATATCGAGTCAGAATTAAAAGGTAAAAACCAGGAATTGTACTAGCAGCGGGGTAGGCGTGCAGACTAAAAAGTTGCCGTAATAAGGATTAGAATCACTGACAAATACTGAAAGTGGAAGCAAAATGTTCCATTTTTTCTGATAGTCTTTGCAAAAAAATTCCGGTTTTATTGTACCAAATTCGGTATTTTATACTTTTTTTTGCAAAATTGATGATTGCCGATGAAAGGGTTATTCTTCGACGAAGGTGGCTATTCTAACCGGAATTGAGGCCAAAGGTAAAAGAATTTGTAAAGTATCCTCGATGCGATTGGAGTCGATCGTAATACCGTTTTACCCCTTCTTCTAATGAGACAAACGGGTGGGAGTAACCAGATTTTCTTAGAGCTTGTAAGTTTGCCTGCGTAAAAGTCTGATATTTTCCTTTCAGGTGGTCAGGGAAAGGAATGAACTCAATTGCCGCTTCTTCCAGGGCTAGCGTTTGCATAGTACGCGCAATGTCTAAAAAACTACGGGCTTCACCCGTACCACAATTGTAAATTCCTGTCTGTGGGTGCTGAAAAAAATACATATTTACCCGTACTACGTCCTCCACAAAAATAAAGTCTCGCCGAAATTCATCACTACCCTCAAACAGTCACATCTTTACGCATTCCCGAAGCTGGTAATAGAAATGAAAAATGACCGAAGCCATACTACCCTTATGATTCTCCTGGTAGCCGTAAACATTAAAATAGCGCAGCCCCACCACCGGAGAGTTTATCGGCCCTGACTGTAAGTGCCGTAGCACATACTGATCGAACATAAATTTGGAAAAGGCGTAGACATTCAGTGGATACTCATTCTCCCGCTTCTCCGTAAAGCCATTGTCACCGTTACCGTAGACTGATGCACTGGAAGCGTAATAGAACGGGATCTTCTGATCGAGACAATGGTGAAAGATAACCTTAGAGAACTGGTAATTATTCCGCATCATATACTCCCCGTCGGTTTCGGTAGTTGAAGAACAGGCTCCCTGATGAAAAATAGCTTCAACATTATCTAGTGAGGACAGTACCTTCAGAAAGTCTTGTTTGTCCAGAAAGTCGGAAATAAAAACCCCATTCAGGTTCAGGTGCTTAGAGGCGTTAGCCAGATTGTCAACCACTAATATATCTTCGTAGCCTAGCTCGTTGAGGCCTTTCACTAAATTACTTCCAATAAATCCGGCTCCGCCCGTTACAATAATCATAATTCCAGTATTTTCTTTGGGATCAAAAATAGGTTTTATGGGGCCATAATTGCAAAATTATTTGTTCACAACTCAACCTCCACCACTACCAGACATCTTTGAAATTAGCATACATTTTTCTTAAATTGATGCCTAAATGATTTTAATGTAACCGATTTCAAATGCTGCAACGGTTCTCCATCCTTAACTCAGGCTGCCAGCTAGTACCAGCTGTATTTTTCCTGTCTGCGCTGGTATTCTCTTGCCAAAATCAACAACAATTAACCCAAGAAGAAGCCGAACTACTGTTTGCGCACGAAGTGTACCCGCTGCTGCAAGAAAAGTGCTTCGCCTGCCACGGCGATAAACCCAATGAGATTGAAGGCGACTTCAACATCCATACGTTGGAGGGAGCCTTGGCCGGTGGGGAATCCGGACGGACAGCATTGGCTCCCGGCAATGCTAAGCTGAGTCTGATCTACGAAGCCATTACCTGGGAAAATCCAGATTTTGAGATGCCTCCCAAAGAAAATGACCGGCTCTCCGAAGAGCAGATTGCGCTAGTGGAGCAGTGGATTAATTCCGGAGCTCCCTGGCCGGAAGACGAACGACGAACCTATCTGGTTGAAAATACCGAATGGACCTACTCTGATGGTATCAAAGTGAAAACTAGTCCGGCATTATCAGCCACTTGGCAAAACCGTCGCTACCAACCTGAGGACCTCTGGGGTTTTCAACCACTGCAAAACTACCAAGTACCCCAAGATTATCTGACGGAATCGGAACATCCGATTGACGCCTTTATTCAACGTAAGCTAGAAGAACATGATATTGAGCCGGCCCCTTTAGCTGATAAGCAAACCCTAATTCGTCGCGCCACTTTTGACCTTACTGGCCTGCCCCCTACCCCTAACGAGGTAAAATCCTTCATGAAGGATAATTCGCCCGATGCTTACGAAAAAATGATTGATCGCCTGCTGGCATCAGCCCACTACGGAGAACGCTGGGGACGGCACTGGCTGGATGTGGTACGCTACGCTGATACGGACGGCTATTCTAATGACTTTGAGCGACCTAATGCCTGGCGCTACCGCGATTACGTAATTCGCTCATTCAACGAAGATAAGCCTTACAATCAGTTTATCCGGGAGCAGATTGCTGGCGACGAAATTAATCCTACTGATCCGGAAATGCTGGTGGCAGTGGGCTACCTACGAATGGGCCCTTGGGAGCATACTGGCATGAGCGTAGCCGCCGAAACTCGGCAGCTATTTTTAGATGATGTAACCAATAGTGTGGGCGAAACCTTTATGGCCATTCCGCTGCGCTGTGCGAGTTGCCACGATCATAAGTTTGACCCCATTCCTACCCGTGACTATTACCGCATTCAGGCTAGCTTTGCCCCGGTGCAGTTTGCTGACCGGGAAGCCTCTTACTTACCATCAGAGAATAAAGCCGGATTTGAAACAGGTAAATCTCGACTGGAGCGATTGATTAACAAAGCGGAACAGGCTCAACGGGCCATTTACGAAAAAGAAGAAGCTGCGGCTCGCCGCTGGATGAACCAACGAGGAATCAAATACGTACCCCGTAATGAGCGAAGAAAACTACCCGATGATCGGAAACCTCCCCGCTACATTGGTCTTTCCGACCAGGATCTGGGCTACCGTAAAGTGCTCCAAAAACGCTTGCAAGTCTTGCGTCACCAATTAGGCCGTTATGAACCTCTGGCTTACTCCGTGTACAATGGTCCGGTGGTAGAAAATCCTCGAAGCGGTCGCCCTATGACGATACCGGATAGTATTAGTTCCAAAACTCAATCTACTTTCATACTAACCGGAGGTTCCATTTATGCTACCGACGAGGAAGTCACACCAGGAGTGCTGAGTGCCATACGTACATTCACCGAAGAGTTAGAATCGCCCATCCAAGACTCTATTCCTGACACTCGTGACGGTCGACGGATAGCGTTAGCAAATTGGTTAGCTAGTGCGGAAAACCCGCTCACAACCCGCTCCATT
>ERZ1740058.805-NODE-805-length-19837-cov-12.299919_pt1 | contig 19837 bp, 19 predicted proteins | sample MGYA00581745_ERZ1740058 | MGnify/ENA primary metagenome ERZ1740058 (study PRJEB43018, sample SAMN04849742) | marine metagenome | isolation source: floating plastic debris | place: Pacific Ocean | collected 2008-08-30 | study: EMG produced TPA metagenomics... | reverse complement strand
TATCGATAGGATAAGTGAAGGTATCCCAAAACTCCAGGTTTCAAGATAGATGCGGCTTAGGACCTCGCCTCAATAAATCTCTACTTTCAAGGTTTAAGGGAATTTCTCGAAATGAACATACCTAGGCTGGCGTTAGGAACGTTGGCGCATCCCTGCCGCAGGCATTAAACCAACGCTTCAAATGGGTAATTTCTTTCTCAGAGATCGCCTAAACTTAATAACTAGCGTTGCTCCTTAGACGCTTTGATTTAGTTGCATAAAGGCCCGCCTACACGCTATCAGCAACCGAATTGAGGCCCACAATATCTTCATACGCCGCCACTTGTGCACAAATTGTTAGCGGAACGGTTACTAACAGACCAATGCCAATTAAAATCAAGCCGCCAATATTAATTAAACCCAAGACAATGGCAAATCCGAAGAAAGAAAACCACTTCTTAGTAATCAGCTTACGGCTAGCTTCCATGGCTGGCCAAAAGTCCAAGTTTTTGTCCAGCAACAGCGGCAGGCTAAACATGTAAGCAATTCCTAAATAGATTCCTGGTAGTAGAAAACATAGTGAGGCAATAGCAATCAAAAAGCCGCTAATAAACGCCAGCAAAAGAATCGGCAAAGCCCGGTTGAAGCCCTTAAAGAAGTCACTGAAAGCAGTTGGTCGATTGCGAGCAATTTGAAAAGCGACAAGATAGATGCCGGGAATTAGTAAGTTAAGTAGAATACTACTGGCAATACCAAGTCCCCCTTGACCGTCTTCAAAACTGCCGCCGCCAAGCGGATAAGGCAGAATGGCTGATATTATTGCAAGAGCGACAAAAGTGAGTAAGGTAAAGCCGACAAAAAGTAACGCATTCGATTTAAAGATTTCCCAACCGCGACTAATGTAATCGCCTAGCTTAAATTGATAATCGCGATCGCTGATGTCAAATGAGCTCATATTCTGTAACGTATTAGACAGTAATTAGGTCCAACATATCCCACTCCTATTGAGGTGGAAATGAAATTTAGAAAAGTTTCGAAAAATCAGCGATATTTTTAATAATCGCAACGCTTTTATTCAGTCTGCAACAAAGCATTTAGTTACTTTTTCTTGAGTAACAATAGCTTCGTGAAACATCCGTAATTCAGGGACTCAAAATGCAGCCGCGATGATGAAGTTAACCGTTCGGAGTGCGGCATGCTCCCAATTTTATTTGCGCATGAAAAAGCCCCTCCAAAATAGGAAGGGCCACAAGCTTCAAACAAATGAAGTGACAAAACAAATAGTTCTCAACAAGAACGCTGTTTAGCCTTGAAGCGTAATGGTGCCTACCATGCCGGCTCCCCGGTGAGGTGCACAGAAGTAGCCATAGTCACCAGCAGGCATGTCAGCCGTAAAGGTGGTGGAGTAATTTTCGCCGGGGGCAAAAGTCAGCTGAGAATGAGAAACTTTATCAGCTAGGGCCTTATCGCCAGGAACTTGATTAGGGTCAAAGATGACGTTGTGGGGAGCCATTTTGTTGTTCACCCAAGTAACAGTGTCGCCAGGCTGAACCGTTAATTTGGCCGGGTCAAATACTAACAACCCGCCATCGGAGCCCATCTTGACCTCAAAATCAGTGGCAAGCGCAGGAGCCGCAGACATCGCAAACGTGCTGACGATGACCACGAGCGCCAAACAAGCAAGACCTAGTCGACTCAAGGAGTGTGCAATCTGTTTCATATCAACCTCTTAGCAGTTCAGTTATATAGACTGTTACTAAAAGTTTACCTTGAAGCGCCACATTCTACCCCTCCTGTAAGCAGGAGATTTGGCAAGAGACCTCAAATTTCTCGTTTCTCATAATTCATGGATTTTCCCTGGCTACCCAAAGTTGTCAAACCAGTACAAATTCAAACTTTGACTGCTCTTTGTGCCTGCGAAATTTACGGATTGATAACAACATTCGTCCTGAGATAGAGAATTATCATCCCTATTCCAAAGAAAATCTTTGGGATAAATCGCCTGCGGAAAAAGTTGATTACCCTGTACACATCTCGCTGTGACGCACTGCCCTGGGATGTGCACGGGCACAACACCCCAAGTGACGTTGAAGGGCAAGCCTGCTATCAGCACTCATACAGTTCGCTTAGGCAAATTCAGAGAGACTTTTTTTATGGCACAGAAGTTTGGAGTAATCGGCCTAGCGGTCATGGGTGAAAACCTGGCCTTAAACGTAGAAAGCAAGGGCTTTCCTGTCGCGGTGTACAACCGCTCGCCCGAAAAGACTGATAATTTTGTGAAGCGAGCCCAAACCGAGTTCAACCTCGAAGTCGCTAAGGACAGCGATGTTGATCAGAATAAACCAGTACTTGCGGCTTACAGTCTAGAATCATTTGTCCAGGCTTTAGAGCGTCCCCGTCGCATCTTAGTCATGGTCAAAGCGGGTAGGGCCGTCGATGCCGTGATTGAGCAGCTCAAGCCTTTACTTGATCAGGGTGACATGATCATTGACGGCGGCAACTCCCTGTACACCGATACGCAGCGTCGCACAGAAGAGCTGGAACCCACCGGGCTTGGCTTTATTGGCATGGGCGTCAGTGGCGGTGAAGAAGGCGCGCTGCTGGGTCCAAGCCTGATGCCGGGGGGCACCGAAGCTGCTTACAAAGAAATTGAGGCGATCGTCACTAAGATTGCGGCCCAGGTCGACGATGGCCCCTGCGTAACTTATATTGGCCCTGGCGGTGCCGGTCACTTCGTCAAAATGGTGCATAACGGCATCGAGTATGGCGACATGCAGATTATTGCCGAAGCCTACGACCTGATGAAGACCGTCTTGGGTCTGGATCACAACGAACTCTTTGAAGTCTTTAACGAGTGGTATGACACCCCCGAGCTGGACTCGTACCTAGTGGAAATTACAAAGGACATTTTCACCAACCTGGATGAAAAGACGGGTAAGCCCCTGGTCGAAATGATTGTGGATGCGGCTGGGCAAAAGGGTACGGGGCTGTGGACGGCGACTAATGCGCTGGAAATGGGCATTGCGATCCCCACAGTTGGTGCCGCAGTGGACGCTCGCATCATGTCCTCCATTAAAGATCAGCGGGTAGCCGCTTCAAAAGAGCTGAGCGGCCCTTCTTTCTCCTTCACAGGAGACAAAAAGGCGATGATCGATAAGATTCGCGATGCTATGTACTGTTCTAAGATTTGCTCCTATTCTCAAGGGATGGACTTGATCTCTCAGGGCAATCAGGAGCTGTTTCAGGGCAAAATCAACTTGGGTGAAACGGCGCGCATTTGGAAAGGCGGCTGCATTATCCGAGCGCGATTTTTGAACAAGATTAAGCAAGCCTATGACGAGAATGGTCAACTGGCGAATTTGCTGCTGGCGCCCGAATTTAAGCAGACAATTCTTGATCGTCAGGCGGCTTGGCGAGAAGTGATCTGCTTGGCGGCCCAAGCGGGCATTCCAGTACCAGCCTTTAGCGCTTCGCTGGATTACTTCGACAGCTACCGTCGCGATCGCCTGCCGCAAAACCTGACCCAGGCTCAGCGCGATTACTTTGGCGCTCATACCTTCGAGCGGGTTGATGAACCGCGCGGGAACTTCATTCACCACGAATGGGAACCGGCTCCCAGTAAAGCAGCAGTGTAGATTCTTTAGACCTTGAGCGTCTAATACCCGTGGCAGAGAATAAATGGGTGGTGAGCCCAATTCTCTGCCAATTTTTCATTACCGATTCGTCGATCAAGTCCCATGCCCGAAAAAAAAGATCAAGATCATCCGCAATATAGCGGCGATCGCGCCACGGTGAATCAGCTTTTGCAGGGGGAAGTCACCGATTTCAATCTGTCAGAACTGGCCCGCTTGATTATTCGCTACAAAGGATTCCCGGGAGCCCGCGACATCCAGCGCGATCTCGATAAAGCGCTGAAAAAAATTGGTCTTACAGAAGAAGAACTCTACGTTAAAACTCGGCAGCTACATGCCCAAGGTGGCATTTATCAAAATCTAGGGCGCGATCGGGAAGATTGGAGCTGATGTAAAGGCAAGTCAGAGCCCATAAGATTGACCCTACGGAGCTCTTTTCAATCCTATCAATCTTGCCAAACATGAGACTTTCCAGAGCTTGCTGAGCATATTGCAGTGCCTTACCGACCGCCGACCGTAATCGCATCCACTTTCAGATGAGGCTGGCCGACGGTGACGTAAACGCTGCCACTGACGGAACCACAGAAACCCGGTGCCAGGCTGATATCTTCTGAGCACATGGAAATGCGCTGCATAATTTCTTTCGCTTCGCCAATCAAAGTTGCCCCTTTCAATGGCTTAGTGATTTTGCCATTTTCGATTAGATAAGCTTCGTCAACGCCAAAGTTGAACTGGCCAGTAGCGCCAACGCTGCCGCCGCCCATTTTCTTGCAGTAAATGCCTTTGTCTACGGAGTCAAACAGCTCATCTAGGGAAAACTCACCGGGAGCAATGTAGGTATTGCGCATGCGGGAGGCAGCGGCAAAAGCATAGCTCTGACGACGACCACTGCCGGTACGGGGATGGCCAGTGCGCATGGAACCAGCGCGATCGCTGAGGAAATTTTTCAGCACGCCATTTTCAATCAGCAGGGTGCGCTGGGTGGGCATGCCTTCATCGTCCATATCAATGGTGCCAAAAGCTTCGTCTGACAGGCCCTCATCCCAAGCCGTCAGGTTGGCGTGGGCAATCTTCTCGCCTTTTTGATCAATAAAGGGAGTCGTGCCCTGTTCAATCTGAGTCGTTTCTAACAGGTGGCCGCAGGCTTCGTGAAAAATAACGCCGCCGAAGTGGTTAGCCATGATAACGGGATAGCTGCCCGATTCCACATAATCGGCGCGCAGCATTTTGCCAGCCGATTCGGCAATCTCCTCAGCCATTTGTTCATAGTTCCAGGTGCGCAAAAAGCCAGGATCGCTAGTATCTCCAGCGCGTTTGCTAATGGCAGAGCGATCGTCACCATCGGCACAGAGCAAATTGCAGCCCACCGATTGAGTTAAACGGATATCGCGGGCAAAGGTACCGTCGCTAGCGGCAACCAGCACCTCCTGCCAATCGCGGAAATATCCCGCTCGACGGGCCTGCACATAGCTACCCTGCTGCGCGATCGCCGCATTGGCCGCCAGCAACACTTCACCCATCTCCTGCATCGAGCTGCAGTTGCCTAACCAGGCGTCTTTACCTTTCGCCGCAGCATAGTCTCGCAGCAGCTCTAAGTTAGTTTCGGGAATGGACGCGGCGGGGCCGGGCAGCAGCAGACCGAGGATAGAAAGCGCCTTTTCGAGGGCAGTGCGGAGACCATTAAAAGTCAGGTCATTGGTGCTGACATAGCAGTCGCCCTTACCCTTAAAGACGCGCACGCCTGCCCCAGTGACGAGTCGAGGAGAAATGCTCGCAATGGCATCGTCTTCCGCCGTACAGCTGATGTATTGATTGCGCTCTAAAAAAAACTCGACAAAATCAGCCCCTGCCGCTCGCCCTAATCCCAACAGCATGGCAAGCAAATCGCGCCAAGAGCCGTCAAAGCGATCGCGGGTGGCGTCGAAGTCTAAATGGGGAATCTCTTGAGTGCGAAGAAATTTAGCGGGAATCGTAGCGACGGTCATAGATACCGCGTTTGCCTCAAACGTTTATAGTCGATGTTTAGTCTAACAAAGGCCCTGAACAACGTGCGGCCATTCAGATACATAGCAGTCCAAAAAGTGCGAATTAAAGGGCAAATGCTTTGCTTCCGGCGATGCGATCGCGATTTAACTGTCCCAACGGCAGGGAAGATTTGTTAAAAAGCCTGCCCAATCCGCCCTCACCCTATCCGCAGGCAACTGCAAGAAAACGCGCCGATGAAAAGTCAATAATTCTTTAGGCAGCTCTCAGGGAACTCTTAGACAAGCATGGCTGACTCCCCGGAATAACTTAGGAGCGGCCAGTAGTATGGTGTGCAGTTCCGCGTCACTTTCAAGGGCTATGGCCAGCATTTTGCAATCTTCTGTCGGCCTACTGAGATCGCGCTTATCACGCCGCATCGTCAGTTGGGTCTTTTTCAGCATCGTCGTCATCGAAGTCGCCATTTTTATCCCAGCATTTGGCCGACGCTATCGAGAAAAGCTAGGCGAGCTACAAAACGTCTCGACGGAGGTGCTGTTCACAGTCAAAGCCAGCATTATGTTGGGCAGCGACTCGTCAGCCGTACTGGGGTTGATTCAGCAAAATCTGAAACCCGGTTCGGTGATTTTAGGGGCGACTTTATGTTCCCTAGACGGCACGGTTATCGATGCCTTTGGGGAGCAACCGGCCATTGCTTGCGATGCTGTGCAGCCGGGTCAAGTGGTGCGGCAACTGACCGACGATCGCCAACGATATGACGTGGCCTGGCCCAGCGATCGCTTTTCGAATGAGTATGTGCTGATTGTGCGCCACGATGCGTCTAGCGTCATTTACGAAATGCAGCAGTATGCTTTAAGTATTGCCGGTCTGGTGATTATTATTTCGGCTTTCGTGACGTTAGTGTCAATTGTCATGCTAGAGCGAATTTTGATTCTCCCCATCTTGCGTTTACGCGATGATTTAAAGCGAGCTGGAGAAGCCGTTAGCCACGATCAGCCACCCCAATTCCAAACCCAAGCGATGGGTCGACGGGATGAATTGGGAGAGGTGTCTCAAGCATTTTGCGAGATGTTTGAGCGGGTTCATCGAGAAATCAGCGATCGCAAGCAGGCCGAACAAGCGCTCAAAGTCGAGCAGGCAAAATCGGAAAAACTGCTGCGCAACATTTTGCCAGAAATGATTGCCGATCAGCTCAAGATGGAAATGGGCGCGATCGCCTCGCGCTTCGATGAGGTCACCATTCTCTTTGCCGATATTGTTGACTTTACCGGCCTATCAACACAAATGGCCCCCAGCGAGTTGGTCAGCGTGCTGAATCAAGTCTTTTCTACCTTTGATGCGATCGCCGATACTTTAGGGCTGGAAAAAATCAAAACCATTGGCGATGCTTACATGGTCGTGGGCGGTCTGCCAGAACCGCGACCCGACCACGCCGCTGCCATTCTGGAAATGGCCATTCAAATGCTGGAGACGATTCAGGATTTTCAGCGCAGTGACGGCAGTGCTTTTTGTCTACGAATTGGCATCAATACAGGACCGGTGGTAGCGGGCGTCATCGGCATCAAAAAGTTCAGCTATGACCTGTGGGGAGATGCCGTTAACGTTGCTAGCCGCATGGAATCTCATGGCGTGGTCAATCGCATTCAAATTAGCGAAAGCACCTATCAACACGTCGGCGATCGCTATGCGTTTGAAGACCGAGGATTGATCGATATCAAAGGTCGCGGCAAGATGCACACGTATTTATTTCAAGGTCCCCAGCAGCCGACAACCACCGCTGAAGCGGCAGTTACGCCCCATTCAGCCTAGTGAGGCCATATGGTCAATAACAGTAGGCTAAAAACCAGACGCTACCGGCTACGTTTCTTCTACAGGCATCAAAAAACATCCGGCAATGCGCCAATCTCTTGAGGGCTGCTGCTGCATCAAATAAATTGCCTTATGAACGTCGCCATCTTGGGACATCAGAAACACAATTTGAGCCGGAAAGCCCTGCACTTCAGTTAATTCGCCAAATAACACTCCCCGCGAGCGATATACGGCATGATAAGAACTGCGCACCATCCGCATAAAATTGCCAACGCTTTTGAACTGTTGGCGAATCGCGGGGGCGGCATATAGAAATGCCTGGATGCCGTCATCCGCCTGAAAAGCTTCAATCTGAGCTGTGATTACTCGCCGGATGGCGTCTTTATCGGTATCAGTGAGTTCTTTTGACATGACATCCTGATTCTCTGACCGCATTATCCCGCATGATAATGAGGCGATTTAGTCTGTGCTGTTGCGTAGACATCAACCCCGACCAGACCTTAGATTTCGCACCAAACTTATTTACTCAAAGATGCCCATAATTGACGTTAATGCCCTCAAAAAAGTTTACCCAATTGCCATTAAAGAGCCTGGCCTAGTGGGGACGCTCAATCATTTTTGGCGACGTCAATATCGCCATGTAGAAGCAGTGCGAAACGTTTCTTTTCAGATCGAGCCGGGAGAAGTGGTGGGTTTTTTGGGCCCCAATGGAGCCGGTAAGACGACTACCCTCAAAATGTTGACGGGATTAGTCCATCCTTCTGGCGGCAGCGTCACCGTGGCCGACCAAATCCCCTTTCGCCGTACCCCCAGTTTTTTGCAGCAAATCACTTTGGTGATGGGGCAAAAGCAGCAGTTGCTGTGGGACTTGCCGGCCATGGATTCGTTACGCATCAATGGAGCAATTTATGGGCTCAGCGATCGCACTTTTCGCGATCGCGTATCAGAACTTGCGACCATGCTCGACATTACAGACAAGCTGAAGCAGCCCGTGCGTAAGCTATCGCTTGGCGAGCGCATGAAAGCGGAAATGCTGGCAGCCCTGCTGCACCGGCCCAGAGTGCTGTTCCTCGATGAACCAACGCTGGGCTTAGATGTGAATGCGCAGGTTGCCGTTCGGGAATTTCTCCAGGAATACAATCGCCGCTACCAAGCCACCATTTTGCTCACCAGCCACTACATGGCGGATATTACCGCTCTGTGCGATCGCGTGCTGCTGATTTATCAGGGCGAGCTAATCTACGACGGTGGTCTAAACGGTCTGCTCAACCGCTTCGCCCCTTATCGAGAAGTCAAAGTCGAGTTGGCCAGCGGCACTGATATGTCGAAATTGCTGCAGTATGGCGAAGTGGAAACGTTGGCGGGCTGCACGGCAAGTTTGATTGTGCAGCGCTCAGACCTAACCGAGACCGTCTCCCGCATTCTGGCCGACCTGCCAGTCCAGGATCTTACCGTGACCGATCCGCCCATTGAAGAAGTGATTGGGCGCGTTTTTCAAGCCGGCAAAGTCGCCTAGCAAAATCAACGTAACAACCTTCGACCCAAAACTCGCCTTCTGCTTTTTGCTGGCCTCAGCCGCCATCAGCAAGATAAGCGATCGCACGAACCTCTGAGCGCTAAACGACATCATGCTTTGGCCTTAGCCTAAGAAACACGATGCCGTTAACTTTACGATCTCGCAATGTAAGTTTTAAGTTGCCTGAGCGGGGCGCTGTTGAGACACACTAGCGGCCCGAGTAGTCGTCGTCTTTGTTTGAGCATCAACTGCTACAAACTCGATGTGGTTGACCAGCGTAGTCACAAAAGCAAATAGTAAAAACGGCAGCGACAGCACTAGAACCAGGCCAACCGAGACTAACGCATAAAGCGGCTGACGAGCCCCCATGAGTCCCATCGCTGCGGCCAAACTAATAAGCAAAACGACTAACCAAGCGAGCACTTGGCCATAAATATCACCAAAGGTGAGCGTGCAGCTAAAGCGATAACGTTGTAATTTATCCATGATGTTTCTGAAATAAATCGGATTATTTTCAGGATATAAGGCTCATTTCAGAAAGCAGTATTTCTCAATATTTTCAAAAATAATGCAGCAAATAGTTACATCTATTGATGCCATGATCGCGAGGCAAATATGGCCAAATCAACCAAGCGTGAGCGTCCGTCGCGAGCGTCCAGGCGGGCAGCCAATCGCAACCATAAGTCACCTTACCAATATCTAATTTTCTACAAGCCTTACGACGTGTTGAGTCAATTTACTGACAGTCAGGGCGATCGCGCTACGCTTAAAAACTTTATTCCGATTCCCGACGTGTATCCCGTCGGTAGGCTAGATCGAGACAGCGAGGGACTCCTATTGCTCACCAATCATGGGCAGTTGCAGCATCGCTTAAGCAGCCCGAAATATCAGCATCCGCGGACGTATTGGGTGCAGGTTGAACGGCTGCCGGATGACGCGGCGATCGCCCAGCTGTGTCAGGGCGTGTTGATTCAAAAACAGCAAACACGTCCAGCTCAGGTACAACGGCTAGCATTTGCCCCAGACCTACCACCGCGGATACCGCCGATTCGCTACCGTAAATCGGTACCCACAAGCTGGCTAGAGATGGTGTTGACCGAGGGCCGCAATCGTCAGGTGCGGCGAATGACTGCAGCGGTCGGATATCCCACCCTGCGGCTGGTGCGCTGGGCAATCGGCCAGATCACACTGGCGGGGTTGAGTCCGGGAGAATGGCGATCGCTCTCGGCGGCAGAAACCCAGCAGCTACTGGCAGACAGTGCTTTAGCTTAAGACTAGATGACCCAGGCCAGCAAATTTCCGGATCAAGATCTCGATAAATGAAGATTTTTGAGTGACTGTAGTTATTTTCCACTTCAGCAGCGGGGCACACTACCCTTAAGTTGGTTAGGTTTGTGCAAATCAACTCACTCCAGATTCCTCAGTTAAACTAGGGTGATAAAACGTTGTCAAATGCTCCGCCAGATAGATATTTAGGTCCCTGGCTATGTATCTCTGTCCGCACTGTCAATTTGAAAATCCGACTCAAAACCGTTTTTGTCAGCGATGCGGCCATGCTTTAAGAGTACTACAGGCAATTATTCTTCCAGCCGGGGTCGGCGTCGAGGCGACAGTTGATTTGGCGGCCGCAGCAGCTGATGAGGAGCTGATGGAGCTTTCATCAGCGACAGTTGTGACTCCCCAAGTGACTGGGCCCACGGTGGCGACTTTATTGACAGAAGGACAAACGCTCAAGGGCGAAAATCGCTATCAGTTGCTGCGCTCAGCGGATGCCACGAAGCCCTTGAATGACGCTGAAATCATTCTATCGGTACTGGATTGTGCACCGGCCGACGACTCACCGCTGGTGCAGTTTTTAGAAACTTTGCCAGATGATGTTGAAGAAGCTGATATTGACAATATGATTCCGCCGCTGGCGTTTCCCTATTGGCGGCTTCAAGAAGATTTTTATCCGATGGTGCCGGAGCTGCAGGCAGCTTGGAACTTTGATGAATACACCTTCACGGTGGTGGAAGATCGTTCAAATTGGCGAACGCTAACCGATTTCGTTGACGCCGAGGAAGTGGAACCGCTGGAGTTGGTGCATTGGCTTTATGAAATGCTGACGCTGTGGACGGCTTTATCGATATATGAAGCCGAATCTAGTCTGCTAGCGCAGGAAAATCTGCGGGTTGACGATGATCAAGTGGTTTGTCTGCAGAGATTAATCTTCAACCCGAGCGATCGCCCGCCTACTCTGCAAACTCTGGGAAAGTTTTGGCAGGCTTGGATGACGGAACTGGCAGAACATAAAATTACGGCCCTGGATAGTTTAATTGCCGATATGGTGGCCAATGAGGTAGTGGATGCCCCCATGGTTAAGAGTCGTCTGGCGGATATTGCCGAGCAAATTCAGGAGGCCACGGTTGTGACTTCGCCGCTACCGATTTCCATGCCTGACCCCAACTGGTCAGAAGATGCTGTCGGATCGCAGCCAGAAGCAGCGAGTGTCGACGCAATCGGTATCTCTATCAAGGAAAAAGGCAGCGAAGCAGCGCCAACCTTAACCGTAGACGATTTGCTAATAGCCGCCGATCTCGAAGATTTTGAAGAAACCGAAGATGCTGAGGAAAGACCTGACGATGGTGGGCTCAACGACTTGCCCACCATGGCGCTGCCGCTGACACTGGCGCGTCTGGATGAAGTCGGTCGCACCCATGTCGGACGGCAGCGATCGCACAATGAAGATTCCTTTTTTGCAGAAACGCAGATTTATCGAACCGACAGTCCTGCCGGTGTGCAGTTAAAAGCGCGGGGACTCTACATTTTATGTGATGGCATGGGCGGACACTCTGGTGGCGAGGTCGCCAGCCAGCTAGCGGTCACCACGCTGCGCAGCTATTTTGCTGAGCATTGGCAAACAGCACTGCCGGATGAGACGGTGATTAGGACCGGCATTCTTCAAGCAAATGAAGTAATTTTTAATCAAAATGAGTCAGAAGCGCGCGCCGGTAGTGCCCGGATGGGCACCACGTTAGTGGCCATGCTGGTAGCCGATCAGCAAGTAATAATTGCCCATGTTGGCGACAGTCGACTTTATTGTCTTAACCGTCAAGGCTTGACTCAAACGACGGTGGACCATGAAGTGGGCCAGCGCGAGATTAATCGCGGCGTGGAACCGGCGATCGCCTATGCTCGGCCTGACGCCTATCAATTGACTCAAGCCCTGGGCCCCCGCAGCAATAAAGAGGTGGCGCCCAGCATTACGCAGCTCACCGTAAACCAAGATACGCTCTTTCTGCTATGTTCCGATGGCCTCAGTGACAATGATCTGCTGGAAACCCATGTGGAATCACATTTGGAACCGATGATGCGATCGAAGGCAGATTTAGAGGAGGGAGTTGCTGACTTGATTGATCTGGCTAACGAACACAACGGCCATGACAACATCACAGCAATTGCTGTCCGCTTTAAACTTCGTCCCAACTTAGACCCGACGCCTTAGTTGGCGGCGCTAGACCAGTCAAAATCTTCTGCAAAATTATCCCATCCTGGAATAGTGTTGGCCTCTACGCTGAAGAACCGTTGCTTGAACTTGCACTAGGGCACCCGAATTTTGGCCCCTGCAGTACCAAACATGGAGAATCGCATTTAAATTTCTCTCGGTTCAAGCGAGCTGAAGCGTTTGCGCAAGCGCTGGTCAAGGAGCTAAGGGATTTGCACCTAAATAACCCACCTAAAGCACACAGCGGCTGTCAGGGTTTGGCAGTGCCAAGTCTCAACGCCTGGGTACGCTATTTTTAAGTCACTCCCTAAGTAGGCACCAACTCACCGGGGCGTAGCTTGGACCACTTGCCCATTTCTTTACTAAAGCTTTCACAACCAACCACGTCCCATTCCATTTCGATAATGTCACCGTCTTGGCGAATATTGACATTAATCGTCGGGTTGTTCGCTTCAAAGTTGGGCGATTCCGTTAAGTGAGGCTGCTGGTGCTGCGCCTCGACCGCATTGTAAGTAACGCAACGATCAACATAATGGCAATTTACACAAATGCACATTGGATCTTTTCCGAAGAAACGGCCTACTGTGGAACAAGAAAGTGCTAGGTTTTTGCTAATTTAGCGCAATTTACCGATGACCTGCCTTGTCAACACCGAAGAATGTTGCAAAATGAAAAGCTGTGCCTGCTCCGCTGGCGGGTTATCGGTTTAGCAGAAACTGTTGTTTACCCAATTATCCTTCATTGCAAGCTGTTTCCCTTGATCAATCTCCCTTCGCCATCGCTGCTCTATCCGTGAGCTCTGTTTTATCACCCCAGACTTGGCCCTTCGAACTGTCTTTGCTGCCACAATCAGCCCATTTGGTGGGTGGCAGCGTGCGCGATGCGCTGCTCGGGCGCAAAGCTGATTATCTTGATTTAGACTTTGTGGTGCCGGGCGATGCTGTGGAGACAGCCCAAGCGATCGCCCAACACTATGGCGCTGGCTTCGTGGTGCTCGACCCCCGCAATCAGATTGCCCGTGTGGTATTCGATCAGGCTACCGTCGATTTTGCCCAGCAGGTGGGCGATAGCCTGGAGGCCGATCTGCACCGCCGCGATTTCACCGTGAATGCGATCGCCTATCATCCCCACACCGAACAGATATTTGATCCGCTGGGCGGCTGTGCTGATTTGCAGCGGCGCGTCTTGCGCATGGTGGCGGCTGATAATTTGGCTGACGATCCGCTGCGGCTACTGCGGGCCTATCGACAAGCAGCCCAGCTCGATTTCACTTTAGACGAACCAACGAGATCAACCATTCATCAGCTTGCTCCTCTATTGGGTAAAGTAGCCGCTGAGCGAGTGCGGGGAGAGTTGGATAGCCTGTTGAGTAAATCGGCAGGCACGCCGCTGATGCGATTGGCTTGGCAGGACGAGGTTCTTTTTACCTGGTTGCCTCAGCTTTCGGCAGTGCAGATTCGACAGTTAGCGGCAGTGGATGCCGCCGCCGTGCAGCTGGCGGAACGACATCCCGAATTTGCCGTCCAGCTGAATGGTTGGTTTAAAGAGCAAACGCCGCCGGGTTTCCATCGCAGTTGGTTCAAGGCAGCGAAGCTAAGTCGTCTGTTATCTCCTGATAGTGCAATCGCCGAAACTGAATTGATGCACTTTAAATACAGCCGGGCGGAACAGCAAGCCGTGCTGGCCATCTTGCGGGGTGAGGAATGCCTGCGGGCGATCGTCCAGGGCAACCGGTCACGGCGCCAACAATATAAATTATTCAAAACCGCTGGCAACAGTTTCATTGCTTTGGTGCTGATTGGTCTGGCAGAAGGCGTTCCCTGGGAAATTCTGACTCAGCTGATTGACCGCTTTCTGGATGCCGCTGACCCCGTAGCCCATCCTTCGGCGCTGATCAGCGGTCGTGATTTGATTCAGCAGTTGGGCATGCGTCCGGGGCCGCACATTGGCCAGCTATTGGCGGCGGCGGAACTGGCCCACGCCGAAGGGGACATTAACACCCCAGAGACAGCCTTGGACTGGGTGCGGCAGCAAATTAAATGTCGTCGTTCCAGATAAGCAGGATGAATTAACGTCGCCAAGTTTAGATGTGCGGCGGCGGGCCGTTGACATGGCGCGCCAGTTTATTTGGATAAATTGAGCAGAGAGCATGTCACCTTCCGGCCCTTCACACTTCCTTACCCCAACTGCAATCCCTGCATTAACCAGAATCCAGCAAATGCTTCCGTATCGGGATCCGCTTGTACCGCCAGAAAATGTACCTGATTACTTTGCTGTTTGGCAGCGTCAAAGTTTGCCGATTCGGTTTGCAGTTCCGGAGTATCCAGCACCGCAATCACCCAACTATCAGCGCCGCCCGTTTCTAAAATCAGCCGTGGGGTGTTGCCTGCTTCGACTCGCAGTTCGCTGACTTCCAGACCCGACAGCCATCCCGCCAACGGTTGCGCCCGTGGTGAAAAAATCACCAATCCAGGCACCATGACATCGTCAGCCACCCCAGCAAACTGAGGCGGAAAAGCTTCGCCAAAACCAATTGGCCACTCAGGCATATCGGTAAAGTTTTGCGCCGGCAACGAAACCAAAGCCCACTGCTGACCAATCAAAGCATCGGGTAGAGGTCTGGGTGCCGGTGGCGGCGCGCCCACACTGGGGGAGGGTTTATCAGTGTAACCGGGCTCCTGGGGATAAATTTCTTGGCGACGATAGTCAAGCCACTGCTGCAGGGCTAAAGTCCGGCGACTGGGTCGAGCCGTGATGCCCAACTCGTCGCAGGCGCGCATAATCATATTTTGCATGGAGAACCGGAAAAAGCGGATGCGGCTGGGAGGTGCCGACGCTTGAGCGATCGCCTCTTCAATCGCCTTTTTCAGCTCAATGGAGTTGACTTCGGTATTGGCGACAAACTTGCTGTAGCGGAACAAGCTATCGGTATCCGCATCAACCGACTGTAGCCCTTCACTAATCAGCACTTCCCAGCGCTTTTTATTATTCTCATCCAAGATTGGGCGAGAGTAAAAATCAAGTTCCCAGACGCTGCTCATAGCTGATGTTGCTCGATTGTTGAATACTGCTGGATGTCACTGCATGCAAAACCGCCGTTTTGGGTTTTGGTTCTCGACCTTTAGGTCTTAATATCTCGCTCCCACCTCTGGGCTCTAAGCTCTGAGTTCTCTACCCCCTACTCCCCATTCCCCATTCCCTAAATTTGCCAATCTCAATACCCTGTCACCCAGCTACCCTGTCACCCAGCCACTCTGCCACCCCCATCCCTCAGCCACTCACCGACCTAAAGTTCACTGTTAACCAACATCTTGCCGATATTTTGTAGGCGACTGTCAACATCCGACATTACTGTGTCAAATTCTTTCAGCATTTCACCGGGATATTTTTCCAACACCTTGGTCGACAGGGAAATGCGACCGCGCGATTCGTCCAAACTGACCACAATTGCCTTGATATCCTGCCCTTCCTTAAACAAATTGGGCAATGAATCGACGTAGTTTTGACTAATTTGATTAATATGCAGCAGACCGGTAACGCCGTCAAAATTCACAAACGCCCCGTAGGGCTTGAGGCTAGCGATTTTGCCCTGAATTAGCTGTCCCACTTCCAATACGGACATGGCCTGTTCCCGTGCCGCATTTCGCTGCGAAAGCACTAGCTTATTGCCTTCCTGGTTGACTTCCAAAAAGCCCACGGATAAGGTGCTGCCGACCAGTGCCTCTAAATCTGCTGACTGAGACAGGTGAGATCGCGGCACGAAGCCTCGCAGCCCTTCCACATCCACAATGACACCACCCTTATTGGTGCCGGTAACCGTGACCTCCAAAATATCCTTATTAGCCTCCCTGGATTCCAGGCTTTCCCACACTCGCTGAATCATCAGCCGCCGCAGCGACAGTATCGCTCGCCCATCCTGATCCTGCTCGCGGATAATCAGCAGTTCCAGTTCCTTCCCCAAAGGAAAAGCTTCCTCCAAATTTTCGATGCGCTCCAGAGAAGCTTCCTTCAGAGGCAAGAAGGCATCGGATTTGCCGCCAATCTCTATCATTACCCCCTCCGAGCCGTGGCCAATTACGGTTCCTTTAACGGTGCTGCCAGCCTGAAAAGTGTAGTCATGGTCGGCTAGAGCGCGGGCAAAATCTTCAGTCGAAAAGGTCAAAGTCGGGACGCCTCCGGTTGCGGCAAAAAATTCAGTTTTCCAATCATAGCAATCGATTTAGAAGTGATTTACAAAACTTGTAAATGCCAATCAGGTCGAGGGTTTCATAATGGCCACCAGCAATGCCTAGCCCTCTCAAGAACGAGTGCCACGGTCCGAGGCAGGCTGCCTATGAAAGTTTCCGAATGTAAATTGTGACACCAAGAAGATAACCGCGCCGCCGCCGCGATAATCGCGCTTGCCATCGTCCTGAAAAAGTTCAAGACAGCGAAAAATACTGAGGCAACTATTAAGCCGCTCAATGCTAATGTGCGCTTTGGCCAGCGAGCGGTCGCTTATTTCTGCTAAAGGGCCAAAACCGCTGCTATCGAGGCGTATGACTGGCATAACTATGCAAAATTTTCATTGCATAAACTTATGTCCCAGCAACAAATCCGATTTCAATTTTTAAGCGGGTAACGCGATTCGAACGCGCGACATTCACCTTGGCAAGGTGACGCTCTACCACTGAGCTATACCCGCAGATGCCCCAATTGGGACGTTTATTCAATATGTCAAACGGCGATCGCTTTGTCAACGTTTACCCACTATGTTTCGTTAAGCCATTGGCGATCGCTACTGACTAGTTGGCGCCACTTGAGCCGTCATGGTAGTTGCCGGCAAAGAAGGTGAACTCCCTTCCAGCAGGCCATTCGGGCTCTCTACCGGCAGCGCCCGAATCTGTCCCATCAGGCTAGCCATTTCTAGGGCACTCATGGCATAGCTCCAGCCCAAATTACTTTTAATGCCGGCGCGCTCTAAGGCCTGCTGCATCGTGTCAGTGGTCAGCACCCCAAACACGATGGGCACCCCTGTTTGAAAGCCAGCCGCCGCGACCCCTTTGGCAACTTCGGAGGCAACATAATCGAAGTGAGGAGTCTGCCCTCTAATTACTGCACCTAGACAAATAATGGCGCTGTAGCGACCGGTCAACGCCAATTGCCGAGCCACCATCGCCACTTCAAAGCTCCCCGGCACCCAAGCATAATCCACCTGATCGCCTTGAGGATTAACGTCAATGCCATGCCGCTTGAGGCAGTCTTGACAACCGCTCAACAGCTTTTCTGTAACCAAATCGTTGAAGCGGCCAATAACCAGAGCAAAACGACGCGGCGTGCTCTGGTGAAAATTACCTTCAAAAACAGCCATAAAATACTAATGCCTACCGGCTTACACCACTAAATAATTTAGGCCACCGACCACAATAACCAAAATTCCCCAGATCACGGAGCCCAACAAAATTAAACGCTTGGATTGCTCCCAATTTTGCGGCGAGGCGTAAGCAACCGGCACGCCAACTACCATAACGAATGACAAAAGAACCAGTGCCAAAAGTGCCAACTGGAAAACGATGACCATTTTATGTAAGTCTCTCTATCTCAACACAACAGCAGTGCGGGGCGTTTTGATAGCCGATCTACTGGTTATCTGCCCTATTACTAGTAAGCTATCAGAAATGGGTATGCGACGGAAGTCTTACTAGGCGGCAGAAGGGGTTGATTGAGCTTTATGGGAAAATTTAAGCCGGCTGTCGCGATCGCCGACGACTCTCCTAAATCTGTCTTGCTCGAATATACACCTTGAAGTAAACCTCAAAATTTTGCCTTGGCCTCCTTACTCTCTCCTACTTCTGAAGGAAAATTCGGAAGTCAAAGTCTGCCAAACTTGGGGAATTTTAGAGGGCTAGACCGCTGACGGCGCTTACCGCGCATTTTTGTGTATCAGATATCCCAAAACTGTCGGGTGAATCGCTAATGGACTTAGTGCTGTGTCATGCCATCGCCGATTTTGACACCCTGGGCGCCGCCGTCGGGGTTGCCGTGCTTAATCCGGCAGCGCGTATTGTTCTGGCGGGAGGATGTCATCCGACTGTGCAGGCGTTCTTGGCGCTTCATCGCGATGAGTATCCCTTAATTGAACGGCGGACCGTTGACCTGGCGACCGTTGCCAAGATTACCGTAGTGGATACCCAGTCTCTCGAACGCCTCGGAGCAGCCAAGGACTGGGTCGTCACCAATGCTGAGCAGGGGCGTGACGTGTGGGTTTATGACCACCATCGCGATCGCGATCGCACCATTCCGGCCACCCGCTACATGGTCGAGCCTGTTGGAGCCGCCACGACAATTTTGGTCGAACAGCTGCAGGCTCAGCAACGGACAATATCCCCGAGTCAGGCGACCGTGATGGCGTTAGGCATTCACGTTGACACCGGTTCACTGACCTTCACGTCGGCCACCGTCAGGGATGCCATGGCCTTAGCTTGGCTGATGGAGCAGGGAGCCAGCCAAGCGGTGATTGCCGAATTTGTCGAGCCAAATTTATCACCGGCCCTGCAAGCGCTGTCAGAACAAGCGATCGCTCAGCTGCAGCGCGAACAGCAGTCTGGACAGATCCTCGGCTGGGTGCTGCTGGAAACCGCCGACTATGTGCCAGGGCTTTCCGGATTGGCCGAGCGGCTGCTCACCTTCCTGGATTTGGACAGTCTATTGTTTGGGGCTTGGTTTACGGTTCAAGCAGACACCCAAAAACTAATGTTGATTGGCCGCGCCCGAGGAGGAGCCGCCGCCACGAGCGATCGCTCCGGCATTGATTTTAACCAATTGTTCTCGCCGCTGGGGGGCGGGGGGCATCCCACGGCGGCGGCGGTGACTTATGTGACACCTACTCCTCAATCAGCGTTTGAGAGCGTCTTGGCTGATTTGCGCCAGCAGATTCCCCCAATGCCGATGGCCGGTGATTTGATGTCGTCGCCGGTACGGACGATTTTACCGGCCACTAAGATCAGGGAAGCGCAACGCATTTTATTGCGCTATGGCCATTCCGGGCTCTCAGTGGTCAATCGAGAGCAGCAATTAGTAGGCATTATTTCCCGCCGGGACATCGATCTGGCCCTGCATCATGGCTTCGGTCACGCCCCAGTGAAGGGCTACATGTCCACTCAACTCAAGACCATTACGCCACAAACGTCGCTGCCAGAGATTGAAGCGCTGATGGTGACTTACGACATCGGTCGGTTGCCGGTGCTGGCAGAAGAACGACTGGTGGGCGTCGTCACCCGCACGGATGTGCTGCGGCAACTGCATCAGAGTCAGCCAAAATCCGCTCCAGCAGCCATTCAAACAGCGGTTGCCAAGCGCCCGCCAGCCCCCTCTCAACTCTGGCAAACCCTGCAACAGCGTCTCGATCCGGGCCTGTGGAAAATGCTACAGACAATGGCGACGGTGGCGAGCGAT
>ERZ1740058.804-NODE-804-length-19839-cov-7.201628_pt1 | contig 19839 bp, 15 predicted proteins | sample MGYA00581745_ERZ1740058 | MGnify/ENA primary metagenome ERZ1740058 (study PRJEB43018, sample SAMN04849742) | marine metagenome | isolation source: floating plastic debris | place: Pacific Ocean | collected 2008-08-30 | study: EMG produced TPA metagenomics assembly... | reverse complement strand
GGGCAAAAGCAGAAGCTAGAGATTCTTAAGCAGCTGTATCTCAAAAGCCAGATTCAACAGTCTGTTGTAAAAGCCAGCATTGAACAACAGAGGCCTGTGCTACAGGTTGAAAACGTTCAGGCTGAAGGCGAAAACGGACTTGTAGCCATCACAGATATTAACTTAACGGTTCGTACAGGAGAGATTGTTGGTATTGCCGGGGTTTCTGGCAACGGTCAAAAAGAGCTGGTTGAAGTGCTTTCTGGTCAGCGATCGCACACCGCAGGGCAACTAAAGGTAAACGGAGAAATCTACACCGCAACTCGCGCCGAAATGTATCATCACCAGGTCTACGCGCTGCCCGAAGAACCCCTGCGCAACGCCTGTGTACCGACGATGAGCGTGGCAGAAAACATGGCATTGCGAACCTTTGACAGAACGCCACAGGCAAAGTGGAACTGGCTGCTGCTGCTAAATGCCATCAAAAAAAGTGCGCAAAAGCTAGTACAAACCTTTTCTGTACGGACGCCTTCGGTAGAAACGCCGGTCAGCAACCTATCAGGGGGTAACGTACAGAGGACTGTACTGGCCCGCGAGCTATCGTCCGACTCAGTCCAGCTATTGATTGCAGCGAATCCTTGCTTTGGGCTAGATTTTTCTGCTGTTGAATTTATTCACGAGGCGCTAGTCGCAGCCCGCAATCGAGGGGTAGCGATTCTACTAGTCAGTGAAGATTTGGATGAGCTACTAGCCTTGTGCGATCGCATCTTTGTCATCAGCGAAGGCAAGCTTGTATACGAAAGCGACATTCACCATGCCGACCTCACCCTCATCGGTCAAAAAATGGCCGGGCAATAGCAGCATTATTCTCACCGACCTTTTCAACCTTGCGCAAAGCGAACTCGACCAGCAGCTCAGCAGCTCGAACTCAACCGAGCAACCCTCAAAGCACCTTACTTGGGAGTACTTTCGGCCCGGCGTAGAAATCCACAGGCTCTATGGCGACCTTCAGCAAGGGCCAGCCGCCGCTTTGCTGAAGTATCAGCCTGGCGCAACCGTCCCAAATCACGAACACACCGGCTACGAACATATCGTCGTACTCGCAGGTGGCCAAAGCGACCATCAGGGAAAGCATACCGCTGGCAGCTTAATCATCAATCTGCCCGGCAGCAGTCATAATATTGTTAGTGAGAATGGCTGCATTGTGCTAATTATCTGGGAGAAGCCCATTGCGGTAAAAGCCTTAAATGTTTAAGGCTCCAGAACTATCAAAAAGCTAATCGAGAAGCTAGCCGAAAAGCTATAAGGGAGATGATTGAATGCCAAATATCTCTGCGCTGCCCTACGATTATTCCCTGCCCGATAATCTGTCGCAGATTGCCCTCATCATTATCGACATGCAGCGCGACTTTCTAGAACCTGGCGGCTTTGGAGAGATTTTGGGCAATGATGTCTCTCAACTACAAAGCATCATTCCTGCTGTTCAAACGCTACAAACAGCCTTTAGAGAAAAAGGTCTCAGCATCATTCAAACAAAAGAAGGACACAGCCCTAATCTCTACGACTGTCCACCTTCTAAACGAGCTAGGGGCAACGGTAAACTCACCATTGGCGATGTTGGCCCCATGGGTCGAATTTTAATTCTTGGAGAACCGGGTAACGAGATTATAGGGCCCCTAGCGCCTCTAGACCGGGAGGTCGTGATTGCCAAACCAGGCAAAGGGGCTTTCTACCACACCAAGCTAGATAAAATGCTGCGATCGCACAAAATCACCCACCTCATCTTCACAGGCGTCACCACCGAAGTCTGTGTCCAAAGCACCATGCGCGAAGCCAACGATCGCGGCTACGAATGTCTTCTTGTAGAAGACGCCACCGCTAGCTACTTCCCTACGCTTAAACAAGCTACGTTAGAAATGATTCGCGCTCAGGGCGGCATTATAGGCTGGACGGCAACACTCAAAGACACGCTAGCCGGAATCCACCAAACTGAAACCTCAAGCGCACCTGCTGGGTAGCCTGAATGCTGGCCAGTCTGCGCGATCGCTAAAGTGAAGCTGAGGCATAGTTAATCACACATACCGTCTCGTAGGTCGCGTGAGTTCCACAGCCAGCTCCACCCTGTGTCCAACTAGGCGCAAAAATATTTACTCGGTGTTTACGCGCTGGCACCCCGTCATCAACCAGCAGCCTCATCATGACTTCCTCCGCGCCTGTGGCTCCGTAGGAAATATTCTCAGCCATCCTGCCGCTCTCTATACCGGCACTGCTTAAACGCTCTAGAAAGCTGCTCCCATCAGAGCTGATATGTCCAATCTCTCCACCGCGCTGATCTTGAGCGTGGGATCTAGCTGCCTGTGCTACCGATGGCGACATGCTGATAGGCCCTACCGCTGGCTGATCGCGCAAAAAGGCGATCGCCTCTTCTACCGCGCTTTTTCCCTCTTGGGTTGCCAGTACACAATTCTGTCCACAGCCGTGCATCACATGGCCATCTTCAGTCATACTCGCTAAATAAGCTTCTAGTAACGGAATATAGCTCTGTGGATCTTGGCGTACGCGGTTGTGCTCCGCAATAATCGCTTGCTCAATCGACGTCCAATTCGATGAACCATCCTCTGCTTCGGCAGGCGTCCCAAAAGAAACATCAACAGTAAAAGAAGAATTTGAGTCAAAGGATACAGAGGCTGACGGCAAACTGCTGATAGCAAGGACAGCGAGCGCAGCGGAAAATCCAGCTTTTATCGCCTTCCGTAACGGTTGATACAAAAATTCAGTCGTCATTATCAAGTCTTTAAATTGGGTTCAAAAAAAGAGTGCCCACGCAGACTTGAAAAGTATTATTTACTACTCAGTACTTAGCGTAACTCTTCGCATAAGTATAAGCAGCTAGTGTCAGTGACGCAGCTCACAAATAGCAAAAATCTCTGTCAAATAAAAATATTTAATAGCTTAGTGTCAATCTATCTTCTGCGCCAATCGTCATAGTCGCGCCGCAAAGCGTCACATCATTCCAGATCAAAGGCGCATACCCACTGCTCATTTGAACAGTCAAATCGACATCGCAGCTTTGGCCTTCAGGCATCGTAATCGTACGAGACGTTCCTATGGGCAAAGCGCCTTCCAAAATGTTCACGCCCGCCACCTGTAACGACAACAGGTCAACGCTGCCATTGTTAACAACAGTCAGCTCACGGCTGATTTTGGCATAGTTCACCACACACACAGTTCGAATAGACGCGTGCGGCCCACAGCCGGCGCCTGCTGTCGTCCACTCAGGCGCGAAGATAATGGTCCGATGCCCTCTATCGGCTACACCGTCGTCCACAATCAGGCTAATCATCACCTCCTGGGCGCTGGTAGAGCCGTAGTCAATATTCTCACCAGAGCTAGAGTTTTCTATCCCAAACTTGCTCAGCCGCTGCGGTGCGCGGCTCCCATCAGAGCCAACATGGCCAACAGAGCCATTCTGCTGATCTTGTGCATGAGACTTAGCAGCCTGGGCGATCGCACCTGAAAACTCCAAAGGTCCGACAGGTGGCTGGTCGCGTAAAAATGCGATCGCCTCTTCTACCGCCGGTCGCCCTTCTTCAGTCATCAACGTACAGTTCGGACCACAGCCCCTCGGAATCTGCCCCTGCGAGTCCATCGTTGCCAGGTAGGCCTCTAAAATCGGAATATAGCTCTGCGGGTTTTGCCGTACCCGGTTGTGCTCCTCAATAATCTCGCGCTCAATCACCTGCCAATCCGTCTGGCTTTTTGTCTGGCCTGTGCCGGCTTGAGCCTGTGCCGTTCTAGCCTGAGCCAGCGTGCTAGGCAACAGTGACTTGAGTAAAACAGTCTCCTGCGACGCACTCCCACAGGCCGCTGTTAGTAAGGTAATTGCTGCTGCTAAACCTACGCGGCTTAGTGGCAGACGGCGAACAGAAGAGCGGAGAGATTTAAGCATCGTTATAAGGCGACTAGATAAGGTGGCTAAATGAAGTAGCCAATTCATTACGCTACGGCCATCTTACGCAGCCCAAGCAGTCAACCCAGATGCCATTAGACAGTTATTGCCTGTTGGCCCAACTGTCTCATTAGGCTGAGTACCTCATACAGCTCATTTTGCGGATTGATCAAAGAGAAAAGACGAGAGTTCGCATACTGCAAGCTTTGAGCAACCGCGTCTTGACGAGCAACCTTTAAAAACAAAAACTCATTGCCATTGGTGATCATGCCAAAAGTTGGTCGATTGCTTTCTCGATCCGTCAACACAGGATTAGCTAGCATGTAAGACAGCGCCTGCGGTATCGCTCTGGTCACTGCAAAATCACTGCGCTTGGATTCTATTACCAGCATCCATAGCTGCCGCTGTAGTACCAGCACATCAATACGCCCACGGATCAACACGCCCTCATCCTGCATCTCTATTTTGACGCTGGTTTCAGTCTCTATGCGAAACGGCTTCTGATAAAAACCGCTGAGATCGAGTAAAGGCGCAAGCACCACCATTTTGACGCTATTTTCTAGCATCGGCGGGTCTTCCATCAGCTCCAGAAAGTTGGACTTTACGCGGTCAAGCAGTCGCAGATCGCCTTCATCAGCTAACGAGGGAACATTAGCTGCCTCTGCGAAATATACGGGCGTTTGAACCTTCTCAAGGTGAAACTTTTGCTTCAGCTGGCGCAGCGTTACTTCTGTAGCAGGAACAGCCTGTACCATGTCTCAAACCTATCGATATCAGAGCTACCAGACGCATCCTCTAGCATGTTTCAAGAGAAAGAAGAAACGCTATCTACAGCATAAGACATTCTCTAAAGCTCATAAGCAATAACTGCTTACCAGACACTACAAACTTTCCTGGTAAGCTCGCCAGCCGCCATACTGAGAAATCTCTTTTTGATCTTCCACAGTCAGCGGCTCACCGATGACACCTAGCACCTCTTCGCCATCAGCTAGCTTCACTTTGCCAATCGCTAAACCCGGCGGCTCTTGAGAAAGAACAATACCCAAACCTGATAAAGGCACCTCCCACACCTCTACGGCCACAGCGACACCGCCTTGTTTCACCTTCAGCATCGCCGGATAGTTGTCGTCTATTGTCCAAATTCGGTAGGCCGCTTCCGTTTTTGCTTCCCGCTCGAAGGTCGCACCCACGTTCAACAGATTTGGACAAAGGGCCAGCCCCCGCATCAGCGTACCGTTAACAGCCAGTTTCAGGGTTTCTAATTTCAGGGGTGCTTTCATAGGATCTGTCATTCTTTTTCTGCCTTGCCCACTGTTTTTGTTGATACCTTTGTGTCTGCGCATCTTCTAATCTTCCTTACCCAGTGCGCCGGGCGACCCGACTAGCGTTCGCTGCGGTGAGCAGGTCACCACCATAATTAGCAGCGTCAGAATATAGGGAGCCGCATTGAACAAATAGTAGTAAGAGTCTATGCCGACAGATTGAAACGCCGGGCCAATTGCCTGTGCGCCGCCAAATAGCATAGAGGCCCACAAACACTGAATAGGGTTCCACCGAGCAAAAATCACCAGCGCAACGGCCATTAAGCCTTGACCACTTGAAATCCGCTCTGTCCACACGCCCGGAAAGTACAGAGACAGACAAGCGCCCCCAATGCCAGCTAAAAAGCTGCCCGCCATAATGCTCAGCATTCGCACCTTAAATGGAGAGATGCCCATCGCAAGCGCTGCCTGCGGGCTATCTCCAACAGCTCGTACATACAGCCCCCAGCGAGTGGCTCTGAAAAACCAGTTGAGCAGAGGCGCGATCGCAATTCCCAACAGAAACAGCGGACTCACCTTTAACGCCGACTGAATTTGCGGTGAGCTGCTCCACGCCCCCCAGTTAAAGGTAAACAGCTGCGGAGCCTGAGGCTGAATAAACGGCTTACCTAAGAAAAATGCCAGACCGCTACCAAAAATAATCATCGCAATGCCAGTGGCCACGTCGTTCACCCGAGGCTGCTGCGAGAGCCAGCCGTGAATAACACCCAGCGCCATACCCGCTAGCCCAGCTGCACCTACGCCCAACCAGGGCGCCCAAAAGTCACCAACGCTCGGCGCGCTCAGATAAGACACACCGTAGGCTGACATCGCCCCCATCAAAAGCGTGCCTTCTAAACCTAAATTAATTTTGCCGCTTTTTTCGGTGATGCACTCGCCCAGACTGACAAAGAGAAAAGGCGCACTGCCGCGAAGGGTACCCGCTAATATGCCGAGAGGAATGCCCAAAAGTCCGAGAGATTCTGTTGCCATAGCCCAAAGGAGAGTACCAGAAGAGAGTAATCGGTGGATGCAAGAGTCGAACGGTCAGTCGAATGGTCAGTCGTACAGATCAGTCCTTTAAAGCCTTCTCTTGGAACCAGGAGAGTTTTCCATAGAGAGAATCACTAAATAGCACGCATAAAAAGACAATGCCTTGAAAGACGAGAACCGTGGCGTCGGGTAGATTGTGCGATCGCTGCAAAATTCCGCCGCTGGCCAGAATGCCCCCTAATAACACCGCCACCAAAACGGTCGCTAGCGGAATATGCCGCGATACAAACGACACCAAAGTGCCCGCATTGCCATAGTTAGAAACCAGCGATTCATTCACCCGCTTCTGCACTGCCGCCACTTCCACCATGCCTGCGAGCCCCGCGGCCGAGCCGCCCAAAAAGCAAATCGCCAGCGTCAGCTTCCCGACCGGCAACCCTGCGATTTTCGCCGCTCGAATATTGCCACCCGTGGTCCGCGTCGCAAAGCCAAAGGTCGTCCGCTGAATCAGAACGTAGGCCAGCACGCAAATCACTAGGCCATACAGCAGACCAAAGTGAATCCGGGTACCTGGCAATGCGCCTAGCCAGTTGGCAGGATCCAGCTCGGCAGAAGACGCTTTGGTCACAAAACTGTTGTCTCGTAGCGGGCCTTCTACCAGGTGCTTAAGAAAGGCGATCGCAATATAGTTCAGCAGCAAGCTGCTAATCGTCTCATTCACACCCCGATAGTGCCGCAACGCCCCAGCCAGCATAATCCACAGCCCACCTGCTACCATGCCAGCGATCGCCATCGCCAGCTGCACCATCACTGGCGGCAAAGACGTACCCAAATTCAGACCCAGCAGCATCGCGCCTAGACCACCCATCACCAGCGCGCCCTCATTGCCAATAATCACCAGACCCAGCCGAGCCGGTAGCGCCGTGCAAAGGGCCGTCAACATTAGCGGAGCAGCTCGAATTAGCGTGTTTTGCCAGGCGCTCCAGCTGCCAAACGCGGCCTTATAAATAGAGCCATAGACATCAAACGGATTTGCGCCTGCCAGCCCGCAAAAGCCACCAAAAATCACCAGGGCAACTACCAGCGCCGCCGCCGGTAAAAACACAGCCTCTAACGGTCGCCGCCACAAAAACGGATCGCGAGCAGTCGCTTTAGTTACGGTCATCAGCTTCCGATACTGCCCTTAACACCCTCAATCAGCCAGTCCATTTTCTCCAGCTCAATATTCTGCTGCTCATACTTTTCATCTGCCGTTAAAATCACCGTGCCCTGGTTATCTTTCAGCTCCCCTTCATAAATCACCAGCTCGCCGTTTTCTAAAGCCGTTCGCGCTGCTTCAGCGTCTGCCTTCGCTTCATCACTCACCGCCGGACCATAGGGCGACAGCTTACAGAAATTATCGGCTAGGCCCCCTCGGAACACGTGATCAATATCGCCTGCCATCACAGACTTACCCGCCACAAACTGCTCACCCAGGAACGTGTAAATACTCACCCAGTCCCACTCAGCGCCCGTCAGGTAGCCCTCAGGTGCTAGCGGTGCTTGGTTCGCATGGTAGCCCACCGAATAAATACCTCGCTTCTCTGCCGTTTCCATCACGACCTTAGGGCTATCTACATGGCAGGTCACCACGTCTATACCCTGATCGGCCATGCTATTCGTCGCCTCTGCTTCTTTTACCGGCACGGCCCAATCCCCGGTAAACACCACCTGCGTGGTCGCATCGGGATTAATTGACTTTGCGCCCAAAGTAAAGCTGTTAATATTGCGCAACACCTGCGGAATCGGAATCGCGGCTACAAACCCCAAATTGCCGGTCTCAGACGTATGCGCCGCTACAATACCCGCTACATACTGAGCCTCGTCAATGTAGCCAAAGTAGCTGCCCACGTTATCTGGATGTACGCCATCCTGATACAACCCGCCCGCATGAAAGAACTGCACATCTGGGAACTCCGCTGCTAGCTCCAACATATACGGATCAAAATAACCAAACGAGGTTGGGAACAACACCGACGCACCATCGATTTCAATCATGCTACGCATCGTCTCTAGCACAGCCGAAGTCTCTGGCACGCTAGCCTCTTCCACAATCCTAATACCCGGCACCGCCGCCATTGCCTGCGCGCCTTCCGCGTGAGCCTGGTTATAGCCAAAGTCATCCTTTGGCCCCACATAAATAAAGCCCACCACCACTTCACCATCGCCTCCAGCGCTGGCTTCGCCGCCGCTCTCAGTATTCGGCGAACAGCCGCTGAGCTTAGTGGTTACACCAAACGCCGTCGTTGCCAGCAGACCGCGCATAACCTGTCGGCGAGAAAGCTGGAAATAAGGACGAGAAGACGATTTACGAGAAGACATAAGAGCAGCGCCTCAAAGCAGCGTACAGAGACATCAATGTATTGGATGTCACTTTATCAGCTCCGAGGAACCGCTAAAGGTTACGACTTATACCTATCAACTCAAAAGCTAATTATCTACAGGCTGCCAAAACCACTCAAACGCAAATTTTCAAAAGGGCACAGTATCCCAAATGTCAGTGGCTCAAGTGTCAGCGTCTCAAACGTATCCTTGTCTCAAACGTCAGTGGCTCAGACGTATTAGTGTCGCAGCTTATATTTGGGCAACTTGAAATGTAATCAAAGATCGCCGTCCAAGCTATACACAAAGCCATCAGCTATGAACCCTCTTCTTTCTTTACTTATCACCTCAGCGGGTGCTGCAGCCGGTGCAGTCGGCAAAGCGCTATGGGATCAGCTGATGGCGCGTCAAGAGGAGCTTTCTCGGATTCGACGCGATAAAAAAATTCAGCTACTCGAAAGACAGCTCAGCGAATTTTACTGGCCTATCTACATCCGATTAGAAAAAGACAACTTAATCTGGGAAAAAGTCTTCGACCAAAACAGCGGCGTTGATCCAGCCGTACAGAAGACCCTAGAAACTACCCACATTTTGCCAAACCACCAAGAAGTCATGGAGATCTTGAGCAACAAAATTCACCTCGCCCGCGCCCGAGAGCCCCTCGCGAAAGCCCTATCCGACTACATACGACACATTGCTGTTTACCAGGCCATTCGCCAAGCAGGCATACACGATCGCGACCCCCTACAATTTGGCGAACCCTATCCCACAGAAATATTTAAGCTCATCGAATCAGAGAAAAATCGCCTACAGGCTGAATACGACCGATTGCTAGGATTCGTTTAAGGCTACGTAGCCTTGGTTCAAGGGAAAAAACACTACTAGAAATAACCGCCGAGGCTTCTCACTGTCTCTTCTAACTTAACTGCTGGCCAAAAAATCGTATATGCCCAGCCACTCGCTGACGTCGTCCCAGTTTCGACAATATACAGCCTGCTGCCACCAGTCTCCCGAGAGCTAACAAGACTCAGCACCTTGTGCCGAACAACCCCATACCCCAGCGTATACGCAGCAAAAATCGCTAAGACCACTCGACTGGTTTTGTCTGTTCTGTAGGAAGTCATGACAACAGAAATCTAGCTACAAAAATCTAGAGAAAAATACGCTCTGAGCAGACGCATCAAGATTAATCAATAGCATACCCACCGCAGCCGCAAAGCCATCAGCCGCAAAGCCACCAAATTCTAATAGCCAAACAGAATCTTCGATCTCTCACGTATTCTCCGATCTCTCATGCATAAAGTGCACAAACGGCTGTAGCCAGCACTACACAATCAATGCTTCTCTTTCAGGTTGTCAGACAGCAAATGATAGACCACAACCATACAGAACACGCTCATCACAATCACGGGCATCGACTCAATTCTCCTAATGACATAACCGTTTACGCTTATCGCTAATGCAAGAGCGCCTCAAGCGCTCATTGAACTAAAGCCCTAAATCATACTTCTGGCAAAACATACTGCCACATAGACCCCTCACCGCTACATGGCCATGTGCCGCCTCTTGTCCACGGACCTTGCTGCCATAGCACTACAGACAAGACACACACGACAGAACACACAAAGGCCACCTTATTCTTCGCTCTACTACTCTTGAGCTACGTATTAACTGTTGCCACCTGATTACTACGACAGCGGCTAAAGTAACTCTCCTCTGGAGGAATAGCACACACCTCCAGAAGAGAAGTCGCCTATCTAGACGGAATGGTTTAGACGGCACGGTCTAGACGGCATGGAGATGCTCTAATTAACTGGCGATCGCATAGTCACTCTCACCCGACATAGTCGCCCCGGCCATATCACTCATACCCATCGGCTTCATCATGCTATCCATCGACTTATCAGACGGCTTATCAGACATAGCGCCCATCGGCACAAACTCAATGTAATCAACCCGAGCATGCTCTACCGTGCCAGAAGAATCATCCTCATAGCCCTTGAGCGTAAAGATATCACCATTCTTAGCATTCACCTCCGAGAAGGTATAGCTAGTCAACGTCTTCTCATCAGCCACTGTGCTACCCAGCTCCTGATCCAACGTAATGCCCCCTAGCAGAGCATCTTCTTGCATCAGCTCCAGCGTGCTAACACCATCGTTCTCATCAAAGTAAGCCACCTTCATCTGATACTGACCAGACTCTCCTTCAAACTTAAAAGAAGCCGTTCCAGTTTCATCATTCGGCCCACCTTTGAGCGAAATAAGCTCACCGCCCGAAGCCGCCTTTGCCGCCTCTATCTTGTAAGCACCTCCCAGGTTCATCGCCTCAGCCGGAATCCGCATGCTGCCAAACGAAGTACCACTTCGATTTGCCGTCGTATCAGCATCTACAACCTCAATACCCCGACCATCGGCAACGTAATTCACCATATTGTCGAGATCGATCGCATCTTTTATCTGCGACTCGCTGTACTTATCAGCAGCACCCTTTAAAGTAACAGTACCCACCAAATCACCATCATGAGCACCATTAGGATCGCTCTGATCGGCATTCCCCTGATTAGAGCGCAGCCGCAACACAAAATCGCTGCCGACCTCTTCAATTTCATAATTTTCAGCCGTATGGCCATCAATCACAATCTTGTCGCCTTCATCCAGGTTCAAATCAGTAACAACATCATCCCCAATACTCTCTAACCAGTGATCGTGACTGTTGTCGTTTTCACCCGCTAGCGCATTGTTGGCCCCATCAATCCGGCCATCATCCTGCGTGTGCTTCTTAAGAAACTTCTCCTTAGCGTCAATTTCCATGGCCCACATAAAGGTATCTGCACCTTCGCCACCCGTCATCACATCGTTACTTGCCTTTAGCGGCTCATTCTGATTCACCACCTGCTTACCCAGCACAGGCGGCTCGCCCGCATCCGAATAAGAGATCAACAAATCATCGCCCGCTTTGCCCATCAGCGTATCGTTACCGTTACGCGCAGAAATCACATCGTTCTCAGAACTGCCCATCAGCTTGTCATTAGCAGACGTATCCGCCAGGTTGACCGCGCTGCTTGGCAAATCTGTCGGCACCTCAGGCATCGGCTCTGGCGGCTCCATTGGCAGCTCAGGAGAGGTGGGATCGGGCTGTTCCGGCATCGACCCGCCGTCGCGAGGAATAAACTCGATATAGTCGATTCGACCATGCTCCGCTGTAGACGGAGAACCGTCTTCATAGCCTTTAATGCTAAAGAGTTCTCCTTGCTTCACATCCACGTCAGACAGAACCCGGGTCGTAAGCGTCTTCTCATCAGGGAAACGACTGCCTAGCTCTTGGTCTAAGTCAAAAGCAGCAATTTGGGTCATGTTTTTCTTAGAGCCTTGGCTCAGCTCAAACCGACCGACACCATCGTTCTCGTCGTAGTAACCCAGCCGAATATCATACTGACCAGAAGCTCCGCTGAACTTAAAAGAGGCCGTCCCAGTATCATCGTTGGGTCCACCCTTTAGCGTAATCACTTCCTGACCCGAAGCGGTCTTAATCTCTTCAGTTTTGTAAGCGCCCTCTAGCGGCATGTCTTCCGCCTGAATGCGCAGTCCCCCATCAGCAATCCCTCGCTGATTGGCCGTCGTATCTTCTTCAACAGCTTCAATGCCACGACCGTCAGCGACGTAATTCGTCATGTTATCCAACGTAATCGCATCGCGAATCTGCTGCTCACTATACTTGCCAGCAGCCCCCCGCAGCTTGATGGTGCCAAGCAAATCGCCGTCATGAGCACCGTTAGGATTGGCTTGATCGGCGTTGCCCTGGTTAGAGCGTAGATTCAGAAAATAGCTGTTGCCCTTCTTCTCAATCTTATAGTTCTCAACCGTGTGGCCCTGAATGACGATTTTATCGCCTTCCTCCAGGTTCAAATCGGCAACAACATCGTTACCAATGCCTTCTACCCAATGATCGTGGCTGTTGTTGTTTTCACCTGCTAGCGCATTGTTCGCACCGTTAATACGGCCATCGCTCTGCGTATGCTTCTCCAAAAACTTCGGCTTAGCATCGATCTCAATGCCCCACATAAAGGTGTCAGCACCTGCGCCACCGCGCAGACGGTCGTTGCTAGCCGTTAGCGGCTCATCTTGGTTTACCACCTGTTTCCCTAGCACAGACGGCTCACCATAGTCGCTGTAGGTAATCAAAATATCGTCACCACCGCGACCGCGAAGCTTATCACTGCCATTGCGCGCAGAGATCACATCATCGCCGCTTCTCCCTTTGAGCACATCATTACCGTCAGTATCAGCGATGCTCAAAGAGATCTTTTTGGAGAGCTTTTTTTCATCAAGCGTTTTCATGTTGCGTAACCCTAATTCATAAATATTGTGTTGCCTGCGATGTGACGGCAGCCCTTCCATACAGAAAGGCCAAGCAACAACCCAAAGCTGAAGCACGCGCACTAGGCGCGCTTCGATTCGGTCTACCAAGTCCGCTACTCAACGGTCAAAACGCGCTGTTAAAACGCATTAGCGAACACACAGACAAGCCCGCTGGCCATGTCTACCAACGGCTTTTCATGCCTGTAAAACAAGCCAGCCAAACAAGCCAGTCAAACCAGTGAGTAGCGCAGGAAAATTTCTAGCATTGCAAGCGTGGCCAACCGTTCACATCAGGCGAAAGGCCGAACGGTTTGACACCGCCATCCGCTACCTGCGCATTACAAACGGAGGCTAGTAAGACAGCTGCTGCTAGCTAAATTGTCGCAATCTTTCAGGAATCAGACGATCTGGGATTAATCACTCAAGATATCCGGTACACACGAAAAGTGATGCATGTCTCTATGGATAGGATATCTCTGTGGGTAGTGCGCCTTAATCATCTCTAACTTTGCGTTGAAGTCTGTGCAAAGTCGTTGTGCATCTGACGGTTTTCATTAAACCGTGAGCTTCAGTGTTTGTCAACAGAAATGCTTAGATTTTCTAGCTTTTTTATACCAGATGGCGATCGATAGAGAAGAGTCACACAGAAGACAATAATACGTACATTTTTCAACGGCTACAGCCGGTTATTTGTCCGGACAGGTGATTTTTCTAAAACGCATATAGAAGAGATAGTGAGTAACAAATTTAATAAGCTCTACTGATAGCTGTATTCATTCATAACAAATCCGCACAAACGCAGTCAGCAACCACTCAAACAAGATTTTCTATCAAGTGCGATCGCTAACTTCCATCAAAAAAGAGCGTCCAGAAACTGAACGCTCAAAACGGGGTGTTATGAATAAAATCTGACTCGCGGTTCAAAGCAACCGCCTCTAAGCTAACCAGGAGCTAATCAGGAGCTAATCAGGAGCTAACCACGCCTAAAATAATCATCTCTTGAGAGAAGAAAACTAGGTAGCAGTCACCGCAACTTTGCGAGTAGGGCGCTTCCGATCGCGCTTACGTACTCCACCTGCCATTTCGTACTCATTGCTATCGTTGCCGTAGTGATAGGCCACGCCAATCAGCATTTTTTCAGAATATTCAGAAAGCTCTTTCTCCCTGTCGTCAATTCTGTTCTTGAGCGCATCAAGTTCAGACACTGTTGCATTGTGGTTACTAATATCAGTCCGTAGCTGATTGATCAGCTTTAAATAGCCCTGTGCAGTGTAGCCACCACCTGCATCCAGCTTAGGATCAAATGATTTAATTCCGTCATAGCGAACGCTTGCTTTTTCTAAAGAGCGCGAGCTGCGGCGTTTTTGAGACATAGGATAGAAGCTCCTGAACGACGATTTAATACTGGTGTTCCGTCAAGATTGGAACAGTCTTAGAATGTCCGTTTTGATACGTTTATATCTACGTACAAACAAGGGTTTTGTTGTATGATTCGTGGTGAGATTCCGTAGTGCTGAGGAGAGATCGCCGGGTTCTTATGTTTGTATAGAACATTCGGTCTTGAGAGTAGGTAGTGCAACCTTCCTTCCTGTGAACCAGCCTTGCCATTAAACGACACAATGTTTTGCACAAGGGTCAAAAGGTTCCGATCCTGATGCAGAACATCCTGCACAAGGAGCAAAAGGTTCCGATGCCTCTGCAGAGCATACCGATCTAAGAGCAGAAGGTTCTGATCCTGATGCAGAACCTATCAACCTAAGAGCAGAAGGTTCCGATCTTTGTGTGGAGCATCTAGTATTTGGATAGGGAGTGCGATCTTCTCTCGGAAAGGCTGCGCCATCGTGCCAACAGAAGTTACAGCATCAAATCGGTCATCAAATTAATTGGTAAGGGCAGAAGGCTAACAACCAATACCAACCGCTAGCTACACTGCAAACAGCCCAGAAACAGCACACTCAAAACCAGGTAGCAGCGGTGAGGTCAGCGTATCTGCCACCAGCAGCGTTGCCACTTTCACAAGCCTGGCATCCTCTCGCCGATACACTTCAATCTCTTTCAATCGCCAATTTACAATCCAATATTCTTGTACGCCGTGAAGAGAGTACAGCTTCAGCTTAAACTTTTTATCTCGCTCTTGATTCTTTTCGCCCGCTGAAAGCACCTCCACCATTAGCTCTGGTGCGATCACGAAATGTCCCGCCTCATCCAGACCATTTTCCAAACGTGTCTTGCTCGCCCATACAACATCAGGAATCACCGCATCAATCTCAGTAAAGATAACGCCAGGTGTCTGAAACGAACTACCTAAGCCAGTTTCCTCTGACCACACTTCAAGCCGGGTATTAATTTTGCTGGCGACACCTTGATGGCGAACATGCGGCGCACGAGTCACAAGTAGCTCTCCATTGATAATTTCGTACCGCTTCCAGCCACCATCGTTAGGAATGGCATCTAGGTCTTGAATGGTCCAAGCGATAGGATTAGCAACCATAGGAGTTTGTTAATGGACGTATTCATAGTTTAGTCGATGCAATGCGGCAACTATACGTGGCACCAGCCAACAAACACGTTACGATTCATCGCTACGATCCACAGCGCCCATCAGTTGCAGCACAGTCCGCTGCCCCTCAGTCAATCCAACCGAATCCGTGATGTTCAAGCCCGCGCAAACTCGCTCATCAATCACGCAAACGCACTCGCCCGTCGTCACATCCCATACCCTCACAGTATCGTCACTACTCGCACTCACCAACCGAGCACCATCCGGACTGTATACCATCGAGCGAATTTGATCTTCATGTCCTTTCAACACCTGCGTGCAGGTGCCATCAGAGAGATTCCACGGCTTTATCGTTTTATCGCTACCGCCTGTTGCCGCCTGAGGCTTATTCGGGCTATGGGCAACCGCTCGCACTAAATTGCGATGCCCCGCCAGGGTGCACAGACAAGCGCCACTCTCTACGTCCCAAAGCTTTACGACACCATCACTACTACCCGCCAACAATCGCTTACTATCTGGACTGTAAGAGAGCGATCGCACCCAGCTAGTATGGCCCTTCAGCGTACGCACACAAGTTTCCGTTTCCACATCCCAAAGCTTGATAGTGCTATCACCACTCCCCGTCGTCAGGTATTTACCATCCGGGCTATGAGCAATCGACCGTACAAAATCGGTGTGCCCCTCCAAAGTAAAAATGCATTTTCCAGTCTTGATATCCCACACCTTGGCATCACTGTTTTGACCATCCGTCGCTACCCAATCGCGATTGGGAACATAAGTCAGCTGCCGCATCCGGGTGATATTTGTCTGGACACTTTGAATACACGTATGGCTAGCGGTGTCCCATACCTTGATCGTATCGTCGTTAGCAATCGAAACTATCTGCTGTCCATCAGCACGATAGGCAACTGCAAACACCGTATCTTGATGGCCCTCTAGAAAATCAAAATACTGTTGATCTTTTACATTCCATAGTCTAATAACAGAACTCCCACCGCAAATGGCTACCACATCGCCATCCGGACTACACACAGCCTGCCGAATCCGATCGGCATGCCCCGCCAGCATACGAACACGCAGTCCACTTTTAGCGTCCCATACATTTACGGTTTCATCACCACTCCCACTAACAAGCTGCGCGCCATCTGAGCTATACGCAACACAGCGCACCCAATCTCGATGAGCCTTCAGCGTATGAGTACACATACCACTGAGTGCATCCCAAAGTCTCACTGTCCAGTCATAGCTGCCCGTTGCTAGCTGCGCACCATCTGAGCGATACGCAACAGACGACACCCGGCTGCTATGCCCCTCTAAAGTTCGAAGACAATCGCCCGTCAAGACATCCCAAATTTTTACAGTATTATCTCCGCTCCCCGTAGCAATCTGTTGACCACTCGGATGATACGCAACCGCACGTACCCAATCCGTGTGGCCTTTTAGCGTGCTCGTACAGAGCCCACGTGCTAAATCCCACAGTTTCAATGTTGCATCATTGCCAACTGTCGCTAACTGCATGCCATCTGGACTATAAGCAAGATCTCTCACATTGCCGTCGTGCGCACTCAAGGCCTGTGTACACTCACCGGTAGCCACATCCCACAGCTTCACGGTTCCACCACCACTGCCTGCCGCTATCTGCGAGCCGTCAGGGCTATAAGCCAGTGAATCAATCCACCGCTCATGTCCCGTCAACTCTTGCAAACACTCACCGCTGCTTGCATCCCACAGCCTTACTACCAGGTCGCCACCCGCTGTAGCTATCTGCGAACCGTCTGGACTATATTCAACAGATTCAATTGGATAGTAATCATGCTCCGAACGAATGAACATCACTTGCCCCGAAGTGCTCCAAACTTGCAGAGATCCTCTGTCATCAGCGATCGCCAAGTATTTATTGTTAGGAGAATAGGCGATCGCATGAATCCTCCCCAAAAACTTGGGAAACGAAACCTCAGAGAAATGCGCCGATTGAAAATTTGTGCGCGCTAAAAGCGCTTTAGAAAAATCAACGCCCCGTAGCTTCACACCGCCTAAATCAGCCTCTACTAGGCATTGCGACGACTTTGCTAGCATCATTTGGATAACATTGCCACCAAGGTAACCAGCTGCCGTCAGCGTTTTTTGACGGGTTGCCTGTACTAACGGTAGAAGCTGTGTATGCAACGCCGACTTATCTAGCATCGGTGCTGCCAAGTCTAAAACAGCTTTTGCCAGCGTCGAGTTGCCAACAAGGGATAACAAATAATCGATCGAGTTACGCTCAAAGCAATTTATCGGAGCAATTGCTTGAGGTTCACCACTGCGATCAATCGTTCGCTTGAAATAGGTGTCCCACGTATAGCTTTGCGGCGGCAACGTCTCATCAATATGCTTTTGCTCTCTAGCGATTTTGGTGAAGTCTTCAGCCATTCCCCCCAACAAAGCCACCGTTTTATAAGCCACAAAAAATTCCAACAAAGACCGATGCGCCGGGCTATAGTCTCCCTCAGAATTACGAATCAACATCGTCTGGCCCATCATGTCATAGCGCCAGTGGTCCAGTTCACTCTCATCCTGCATCCGGTCAGAAAACATCGCCTTCAGCCGCGCTGGAAAAGCTCGATAATTCAGACTCATCTGATCTGTCGTCAACATCTCCCAAGACAGCTCACAAAGAAAATAGAGCTTATCCGCCATTGAGGTAAATGTTCGCGCGCTAGTAATATCTTTCTCCATCTTGCGCGTCACCGCATACAAATACTCGCGCGACATATCCACCCGCTTACCTGCGGCAATATCCTGCAGCGCCTCCAATATCAGCTCTACCATCACCGGTCGCCGCGCTAAATCCAACAGTTGAGGATTTGTCATTACCTCTCGCACCGTCGGAGCCTGTGCCTGCCGTTGCAAGAGCTGTTCAATCTGTTCATCCTCAAACTTCTCTAGCTCCAACACCTCAAACTGAGGCGTCTCCCCCGTCAACTCCGCTGTCGAAGAAGCTAGCTCCGCGCTTAGCAGCTGCCGCCCCTGAATCGCATCCGGAAAATGCTCCGTTCGGCAAGTCAAAATCGCCTTTGCCCCCGGCACCACCACCCGCGCCAGCTCCCAAAAATTATCGATCATCGCCTGACGGTCCACCCGCGCCGCCATCTCATCAAACCCATCAAAAATCAGCAGCAGCTTCCCCATGCGGTTTAACTGCTCAAACACCGAATAATTCTTCAGAATCTCATGCTTCCGAAAAAAGAACTCCGAGAAAAGAGACTCCACCGACACCGCCTTCGCATAATCTCTTAGCGGCACCACAATCGGCACCCGAGGCCGCTCAATCCCGCGCCTTTTTGCATCCCGATACCGCTGCAACGTCACCCAGGCATAGTGCAGCGCAAACCACGTCTTCCCCGTACCAAACTCTCCTAAAACTGACAGATGCTCCTTCGCCGGGTCATCAAGCCACATATCCACATACCCATCAATCCACCCATCCTCCTCGGCGTAGGTACTCACCCCAATCTTTCGCTGACTCACCGGGTCTAGCTCATCCTTGCGGCAGGCCAACGGCAAATACCCCACATCTACCCCCCGCCGCTTAATATCCGCCTCCAGCCAATCCAAATACTTGCTAAAGTCCGCATCCTCATCAATCAGCTCATCAAACGTATAGCAAGAAATCTCCTCATAGCCCCCTTCATCTGCTGCTGCCTGCCGAGCCGCCTTACTCACCCGGCGATTGCCCACCAGCCAGCCTTCATCTGCCCCAGCTGCCTCAATCGCCTTCGCAAAGCTCTGCAAATCAGCCATCTCTACAGCGCCCGCTACCCCCCGCACCAGCGTACGAGACACCCGCCGCCGCGTCACCGGAAAATCAATCGCCCACTCAAAATAATCCTCGGTCCATACCTCATAGTCCGGCACCCGCTCATACTCCAGCACCGCAAACCACTCCCCTAGCCGATGCGCCAGCTCTGCTGCATTACTTTCCTGTGCTGCCGCTGGCAACGCTGGCGTTTTTACCCCAGACAGCTGAGTCACCAGCTGATTCATCCCCTCCAAACTTGGCAACTGTTGAATCTGAGATTGCAATATCTGCAAAGATTGCTGAAGACCGTCTAGCTTCTGATCGGCGCGAATCTCTTTGGGCGTACGAGTTTGTTTTACAAGCTCTGTGAAGACAGCAGCAAACGCACCTAGCTCCCATCGCGGATCTATCTCGGGTAGCTGAGAGCTAAGTCTGTGCTGTGCGATCGCCTGCCCCTTCTCAAGCCAAGCCCGCGGATTATTCTCTCTATTCGCCGTCTGAAAGACATCGCGCACCTCCTTCAGCTTAAAAAACTCCACCAGTGCCCGAGGCTTACACAACCCGGCGTTGCATAATAGAGATATGAATTGAGGTTTTCTGCTTTATGCAATGTCCG
>ERZ1740058.803-NODE-803-length-19875-cov-16.984057_pt1 | contig 19875 bp, 18 predicted proteins | sample MGYA00581745_ERZ1740058 | MGnify/ENA primary metagenome ERZ1740058 (study PRJEB43018, sample SAMN04849742) | marine metagenome | isolation source: floating plastic debris | place: Pacific Ocean | collected 2008-08-30 | study: EMG produced TPA metagenomics... | reverse complement strand
TCGCTTTATCAGCCCCGTCTCTTATTGGGATAGCGATCATTTTGGCCGCTATGGGTCACTGGCGGAGCTTAGCTTAGTGGCGTTGGCCAGCGTGGTGCTGTGGCGACGTCTGAGATCGCGGTGGAGCCGCGCCCTCATCCTGCTATTTAATGGGCTCTACCTGTTGGGCTACTTTGTGCAGTACATTCAACCGAGCTTTTGATCTCACTTTTGACGACACTGAAGCCAAGCCCAAGTTATACCAGTTCTCAGTGATCGAACTCCCGATGCAATCTTGGAAACGCCGGGGGCCGAGGGACGGGGGAGCCAGAGCTGTAGCCTTGTTTTAGAGAATCGGTATTACTCGTAATTGGGATTCCTGGAGTACCAGCAAATGACAAAAGACACCTCCCCCGCTCCCCTTGCCACTCTGCTCCCCTCACTCCCTGAAATTAAGAGCCCGCAGCCAGAGTGTTCTTCTTCCCCCGGCTGTCGTGAATAATAAAAGCACTGTGGTTGCGAGCGTTGATCTATGGCCCGTCTGTCTGCCGAACTCGAAACGTTCTTTTTTGATGAGTCCCGCAATGAGCAGGTGACGCTAGCCGATATTCTCGCGTTGGCGGGCGAGCGCACCTTTGGCTTTTTGTTTGTGCTGCTGGCGTTTCCGTCGGCATTACCCGTACCGGCACCGGGCTACTCGATTCCCTTTGGCATTGTGATGTTTTTGCTGGCGGTGCAGCTCATCGGTGGACGGCAGCGGCCCTGGCTTCCCGATAGTTGGAAAAATAAGGGATTTAACCTCAAACAGATACAAAAAATCGTCAGTACGGGACTGCCCTGGCTCAAGCGAGTGGAAGTGCTTTCACGGCCTCGCCTCACCACTGTCTGCACCAGCTATGCCGGTCGAGCCGTTTTAGGTTGCGCGATCGCGCTGATGGCCATGTGCATGATGGTGCCGATTCCGGGGACAAATACCATACCGGCGATCGGCATTTTTATGACGGGGCTGGGTCTGTTAGATGATGACGGCTTTATCAGTTTGGTGGGTTTGTCGATCTGCGCATTGGGTGGCAGCTTAGTGGCGGTCATTCTGTTTGCCGGGGTGCAGGGCGGTTCCGCTGCTTTGAAATTTATTCTTAACGGTTTTTCGACACCTTAAACTCGGCAAAGTATCGGGATCACAGTTTTGTAGCCGTCGTTACAATGCATGGCGATGAGCAGCATGATTGAGCTCAGCAGGATGGGGCAATCGTGATTCGAGTTCGGCGTGAGCGCGTCACAATTCTCAGAGGATCAACGATTTCATCGAAGAAATGCGGCTATTTGCGATCGCAGCCTGATTTTCCCGATGATCGATTTCTCCCTAAACGATGGCTGGCTAGAGCGGCTGAGTGGCTCAGGAGATCACGACAAAATTGATGATTTGCAACAAAACATTGCGGATAGTGAGGTGATCTTCAAGTAATTCTAAGAGACTCCCAATGATACCTATTGAATGTCTACGATAGAGGGGTAGGTCAGGTGATGCCCAGGAGGGCGATATGGATAGGACCCTGTTGCTTCTCTTGATTGTGAGTGGTTTGCTCATAACGGTATTGGCACCCCACGCAACGCTCACGCTACTGGCCATCGTGGCGTTGTCGGTGCTGACGATTCGGGTGTTTTGGGCGATCGTTCAATCCTTTGAAGAAGCACCGCGATCGCGGCGCGCGGCTGATTGATTGCCACCAAGACTTGCGTTTGACTACCGGTTACAAAGCACGAGCTTAAAAACTGTCATAAGCGATGGAGCAGCCAATTGGCCGCTCCATTTTTTTGTGGGCAGAGATCGCCAAAAGTGCCTGAACGATTGACCCGGTAATGCTGTTTGATGAAATGTTTGTGCTTCACCCCTCATCCTCCTCACTTGCTGATAGCTCAGGGGGAAGGCGATGCCCTGCATCGCAGTCGCCAGCCCGGTTAGACAAGACTGCGGAGCCACTTGGCTGATTGTTCAGCAGAATTTAAATCAACCTCTCCTTGCCTTTGGCGCAGCCTGCCCAGGGGGCTTAGGAGAGGTGCCGCAGGCGGTGAGGTTTGCCTGCTCAAGCGTAGTCTAGAATGCATTGCCAGCATGACTTTGCTCGACTTCGGCCTAAAGGATAAAATTCTGGAGGGAGACTGGAGTTCACGGTCTCCCAGAAGATAGCTCTCCGGGCATTCAAGAAAGGGGGATGTCGGGGGCTCGGTTTCTGCAAAAGGCCAACTCAAAACTTGGGTATAAACGGCAGGTGTCAACATGGGTGACATCAGCTGAGACTGAACACCATCTCATTACTCTCTTCGTAACCCAGGCTGGCGTAGAGCTTTTTGCCTGTATCAGAGGCATGGAGAACGATTTTTGTGCAGCCAATCTCTTTTAAGTATTGCGTTGTCTGCTGGATGAGTTGGGTCGCTACCCCTTGTCGTCGGTAGGCGACATCGACGTAGACACCCCAGATATAGCCCTTCTGATAAGCCTCGCTGACCATCGGATACAGTTCTAGGATTTGACCGCTAGCGGAGCCAATAATTTCACCCTGGATTTCGGCAATGAACCCCTTGTAGCCCAGCTCTTGGCGCGCCCGCTCAATAAAGTGAACGGTGGTTTCTAGCCAATCATGTCGAATCGTGTCATTGGAAAAACCGAGCTCAAGGGCAATCAAGCGCAGATGCTCGGCAATGACCCCGTCATCGTTTTGGTGCGCTTCACGAACCGTCAGCATTTTTTTCACCGTAAAAATCATGCCCAGCATACCGACTGATCGCCGCGATGGGGTGAGGGCGCTAACACCCGATCGCACCGATGAGATGTAGCTGTTGAGAATGGGTTGGGGGCGATCGCAAGTGAGTTGATTGAACCGTCGGTGATAAGGAGTTTGATAGGATTTATAAACCCTTGATCGTCACTTTTCAGTCAAGGCATTGATCAATATCAATGGTGTTGAAATATCCCTGACAGCCGCAGACAGCGGCTAGATCGGCTGTGATGAGAGCATTTTTGCTTGATTTGTGGATGTCTTTGTTGTGAGTAGCAGCAGGGTTTTCCGATACACCCTACAATCAGCTATGAGCTGGACTAGGTACCGGTAGCATGACGGCGGTAGATGACATTACTCAGAGATGGTCAACTAAGTTGGCGACTGAGCTTGCCGAAGAGAGCGATAATTCCCGGCAAAGCATTTTGGTGTGGCTGTTAGGGCCGAATCCTGAGCGGTTTGATGAAGCTGTTGACGAAACCAAGCAGAAGGTCTTGGCTCAAGCGCTGGACTATCGCTACCAAATTTTGCGGCAGCGCTATTGGAATGTTGGCCCCGATCGCGCCTATCGCAACCTGATCAAACGGTTGAGCAGCCTGTTCTTGGTGCGGAGCAAAGTGCGCACCTGGATTGCCCTCAGCCGCGATCGCCGTCGTACCGTCACTGATGTGCTGCAGGAAGTCATTCAAGAAATGCTGCAGAGCGATCGCTATTTAAAAGAGCAGGTGCGCTGGATTGGCGAATGCTCGCCGCGATCGCAGGTGCGCAATCTGCTGATGCTGGCCACGATTGAAGAATATTGTCTGCGGCCCATTCGTAACCAGCCGCTGTTGGTCTATCGCTTTGTCAACTATCTGCGGCGATCGCAGCGCGGCGGCATGACCAACATTCCCTCTGGGGAAATGATTCGCCTAATCTCGGAAGAAATTGGCACCGATGACCCTGACTCTTCGATGAGTTTGTTGGATGTCGAAGCCGTCTCGAAATATGAATCGCAAACCCAGGCCGAAGAGGCCCAGACCATGCGAGAGCAAGTCAAAACAGGGTTTGCCACCTACCTACACGACACCCTTGATGCCACCGCCGTGCAGTGGCTCGAACTGCACCTGCAGGGGTTTACCCAAGAGATGATTTCTCAGCGGCTCGATTTATCCACCAAGGAAGCCTACCGCCTGCGCGAAAAGATTCGCTATCACGCCATTCGGGTGTTTACCCTCAAAGAGCAGCCTGATCTGGTGTTGGGCTGGCTGCAGACCTCTTTAAAGGAGCATAACTTGGGCCTGATTCCCGAACAGTGGGAAGAGTTTCAAGCAGCCTGCAATCCGCTGCAGCGAAAGATTCTGCAGAGTCTGAAATCGGGGCAAACCTTTGACGAAATCGCTCAATCAACTAACCTGAAGCCAAAGCAAGTCACCGGCGAGTGGGCTCAGCTTTATTTGGATGCGCAAAACCTGAGGCAAGAAGCGAACAGTAGCTAGTGATGCCGGTCGCATTGCCAGGATTCAAGTTTGATCAGATGACAGGAAGGGATATGGAGCCGCTGTTAACCGTTCAAGATCTGAGTAAAACCTACGGCCCGATCGCCGCCTGCGATCGCATTTCGTTTGCGCTCTACCCCGGTCAGGTGCTGGGCATTATCGGTGAGTCGGGCTCGGGCAAAAGCACCCTGCTGAACTGTATTGCTGGTGAGCTGCCGATTGATGATGGCGCGATGGCCTATCGCGATCGCAGCGAGACTCGACTCGACCTCTGCACCCTACCCGAACCCCAGCGTCGCAAGCTGATGAAAACGGAATGGGGGTTCGTGCGGCAGAATCCGCGCGATGGTTTGCGACTAGGCGTGACGGCGGGGGCCAACATCGGCGAGCGCCTGCTGGATGTGGGCGAGCGTCATTACGGCAACATTCGCACTGAGGCGCTGCAGTGGCTGAATGAAGTCGAAATTCCGGACCAGCGGATGGATGACTTCCCCAGTACGTTTTCGGGGGGGATGCAGCAGCGGCTGCAGCTGGCCCGTATTTTGGTGACGCGACCGCGCCTAGTGCTGATGGATGAGCCGACGGGCGGGTTAGATGTCTCGGTGCAGGCCAAACTGCTGGATTTGATGCGATCGCTGGTGCGCACGCTGCACCTCAGCGTTATTCTGGTGACCCACGATATTGGTGTGGTGCGGCTGCTGGCCCACCGACTGATGGTGATGCAAAATGGTCAGGTAGTTGAAGCGGGCCTCACCGATCAGGTGCTGGATGACCCGCAGCATCCCTATACGCAACAGCTAGTGAGCGCGACATTGGTGCCGTAATCAGCCCAATCACAGAATCTAGCGCTCCGCATTCCTGATAGAGAGGCCGTGTCAACAACTCCGCCCGAGAATCGTGGGCCATGCCTACCCTGAGATCGGGACTCCTCGCGCCGCTGCAGATAACCGTTAGGCATTCGAATCTACCGCATACGGTTTGCAAGCGCCGTATCATGGGCGATTGAAGCAGGATTGATTAGTATGATGATGTAGTCCTACCAGACTGTCGCCGACAGCTTGCAGCCATGAGTAAGAAAGTCAGCATAACCTTGGATGATGAAGTTCTAGAGTTTGTCGATCAGCTGGCAAGCAATCGTAGCAGCTTCATAAATGATGTGCTCTGGCAAGAGAAAAAGCGGATCTTTATGAAAGAGCTGGCAGATGCTTATCAAGATCAGGCTAATGACCCAGAGTTCCAACAAGAAATGTCTGTATGGGATATCGCAGTGGGTGATGGTTTAGATGCCTAACGGGAAATTAACCTACAAGCGGGGGGAGATCTGGTGGGTTGATCTGAAACCGGTTGTGGGTCATGAGACTGATAAAGAACGACCTTGCCTGATTTTGCAAAATGATATTGGCAACCAGAATGCGGCAACGACAATAGTTGCTCCATTGTTACCTGGTACAAAAACTTATCCGTTCGTTGTGAATGTTATATCGACTGCTCAGAATGGCTTAGATAAAGATCGACACATCAACTTAAGTCAAATGAGGGCTGTCGATGCCCAGCGCATCAAGAATAAGCAAGGAGACTTAGAAGCGGTTTACTGGGAAGAAATTGAGAAAGCCGTCTGTATTGAGTTGGGTTTCAGCCGAGCGTTTAAGTCTCCATAGTTTTGCTTGAAAAAGTGTCTAATCAGCTCGTCCGCCGCAGTCGGCGTCAGGACAGGTGACGCCCGATGGCCAAGTGGCACCGGTGAAGTCGGCCGATCGCACCACGGCATTGCTTAGGTCAGCGGCACCCAGATCAGCCCCACGAAAATCGACAAACCGGAGGTCGGCATCAGTGAAGTCGACCCGGCTCAAATTGGCATTACTAAAATTGCTATTTCTCAAATCCGCTTCGACCATAATTGCCCGAGTCAGATCTGCATCGGTAAAGTCGGCCCAACTCATATCAACACCGGTAAAATTGGCTTCCCGCAGCCTGGCCTCATCAAACCGCGATCGCCGCAAATCAGCACCGGTAAAATTGGCTTCGCGCAGATCCGCTGATCCGAAATCGGCGTATTGCATCCGTTGATTGCTCAGATCAGCGCCTCTCAGGTTGCAGCCGTGGCAGCTGTGTGACGTCAACGCGTCCTCCAAATCATTGTCGCTGTAGGCGATCTCGCTGCCCGCTAGGGCGAAGACGCCGATAATTGCCAACCCGAATTTGATTTTGTTGCTCTGGTGCATGCTGTGTGTTTCTAAACCCATCGTCCCGCTTTTGCAGTATTTCATCAAAAAGGGTTCATCTAACAGGGGACGGGTCGACTAACTGAGCCCATAGAGGGTAAAGGCGGCCCAGTTGGTGGGATGTTCATACTGTGCGCGGGTGGTGAGCATGGCCTGGCGCAGGGCGATCGCCCGATTGGGCTCAGTTTTGAGGGCTTCGTAAAACGCCGTCATCATCACGGCGGTGGGCTCATCGGGAATTGACCACAGCGTCACCATCACATTGTTGACCCCGGCGGTAAGCAGCGATCGCGACAGGCCCACCACGCCATCACCCGTAATGCTTCCCTGCCCGGTGTTGCAGGCACTCAACACGGCCAACTGCGCGGTGAACGACAGGTCTAAAATTTCGGCGGCGGTCAAATAGCCGGAATCGTTGGATGTCGGAGCTAGCGCCAGCACGCCAGGAATGCCGGTGCCAAAATCATCCAGCAGGCCGTGGGTGGCCAAGTGAATAATGTCGGCCTGCTCGATGTCCGCCATGACGGCAGACTTGGTCGCCGCATCGCCAATCAGCGGCTGCGTTCCGAGAATTTCGGCGACTGCCAAAGCCTCGGTTTCAGCGCCGAACAGCGGCTGCAGCGGTTGGCCGGTGTTCGGATCGGCGGGCATGGTGGGGTTGCCGACGACCACTGCAGAGCCGCTGCCGATGGTTAACGCTGCGGTCTGGGCGGGGGCAATTGTCAGCAGACTCAGGGCGGGGGCAAAAGCCAAGGCGTGTTGTTCTAACAAGGCCGTGCCAGTGCGATTGACCAGCGCCGCAAAGGGCACCAAAAACAGTTCACCCTGGGGCACGATGACGACCGTCGCGTCGGAATCGGTCGGCAAAAAGGGCGCGATCGGTTCAATCAGCAGCTCATACAACCGACTGAGGTTGTCCTGAGCCGGGGCAATTTCCGGCGTTTGTCCGGAGATCGCGGCCTGCACCCCCAGACCGCGCCGGGGAATGTTCAGTGCTTGCCGGTTGTCTTCGACCCAGGCGGCGATCGCCTGTCCTTCTAGCGATTGGCTGACAAAGTGCAGGGTGCCGTCTGGCTGCACCACCCAGCTGTAGAGATCAGCGCCCACCACGGCATATTCCACCAGGGTGACGGCTTGCGTTTGGGCCAACTGGCGAATTTGGGCCATGGTGGGCGGGGCTAACTGCTCGGTCGGTAAGGCTTGGCCCTGCAGCGTCAGGCGGTGCGCCAAGAGTTCGATAAAGGCGCGACCCCGCCCCCGTTCTGAGGCTTCTAAACTCGCCTCGCGATCGCCCAGTTCGATCAGCGATCGCTGCCAGAGCCGATAGGTTTCGGCCTGGGTTTCGGCAATGGAAATTTTATTTTCATCGGTGAGGCCGGGACGCAATGATTCCCACAGCGCCACTGTTGCCGACAACGCCTCAGCGGCGGCTTGGGGCTGACCGGCTGCTAGCAGCAGAGCGCCCATCGCGTTCAGCGTTTCCCCGGCACCGGGCGCATTGTCGATCTCCCGGTGCCGGGCGAGGGCTTGTTCGTAGCGAGCTAAGGCCGCGTCGATCTCGCCCGTCTGGGCGGAAAAATCCCCGAGGGCTTGCAGACTACGGGCTTGGTTGGCGCGATCACCCAAGCGATCGCTCAGCTCTAGGGCTTTATCGAGATAGGTGCGGGCTTTGTCTACCTGGCCTAAGTTGAGATAGGCTTTGCCGACGCGTACTAAGGCGATCACCTCACCCGTGCGGTCATTTCCCCGGCGATAGCTGGCCAGACTCTGCTGGGCATAGCGCAGGGCTGGAGCATCCTCGCCGAGCTGGTGATAGGCCAAGGCCAGGCCACTGAGAATGTCGCCCTCGCGGGGAGCGGGCCGTAGCCAACTGCGATCGCGTGGGGTTAATTCGGTTGTGATGGCCAATGCCGCTTCTAGAGCAGTCACCGCTTTTTCAGTTTGGCCGAGGCGAATATAAGTGATGCCCAGATTGGTGAGCGTGTCGCTCTCGCCCTGGCGATCGCCCACCTGAGCCCGAATCGCCGCCGCTTGCTGATAGCGATCGAGGGAATTGGCATACTGGCCTAACCCGTCGTAGGCGTTGCCTAACCGATCCAGCACGTCAGTTTCGCGCAGGCGATCGCCGCCAGTCTGATAAATCGGTAACGCCGCCTCAAAGGTCGTCAGCGCGGCGGTGAATTCGGCCTGGTCGAGCTGCGCTGCCCCTGTTTGATACAGCTCAGCGGCATCGTCACTAAACACACACACCGTAGCCGGAAACACCGGACAGGCTTTGGTTGCAAGGGGATTGTTGCGCAGATCAAGCTGGTTCAGATTCGCCAAACTGGCCAATGCCTGCAGCTGCACCAGGCGATTTTCACTCAGGTCGAGATCAATCAGGGCGTCCAGATTGGCCAAGGCCTCCACCGTGGTGATCTGGTTGTTGCCTAGGTTCACATAAGCCAGTTGGGATAGTTCCGCCAAGGGCTGCAAACCCCCAATCTGATTGTCGGCCACGTAGAGTTCTGCCAGATTTGTCAGGTTGGCCAGGGGGGCGAGCGATCGCACCTGATTGTCACTGGCAAAGAGTACGGTGAGCGAGGGGAGTTCTGCCAGCGGACTGAGATCTTGCACCTGATTCTGGTCAACGGAGAGGGTGGTGAGACGGCTCAACGCGGCGAGCGGGCGCAGGTCGGTAACCTGGTTATCGAGTAAATAGAGCGCCGTCAGATTAGTCAGATCAGCCAGGGGTGTTAGGTCGGCAATCTGGTTCTGACCGGCATAGAGGGTGGTGAGCTGCGGCAATGTTGCCAATGGACTCAAATCGGTGATCTGTCGCGCGGTCAGATCCAACTCGGTCGTCGTGGTTAAAAAATCTTGGGCGATCTGGCAGTCAGCACTGCCGCTGACGGCGAGCAGGGCGTCAACGGTTTGGCGCGCTTCAGGAGTCAGATCAGCTGACCGTTCGCACCAGGTGACAAACGACTCGGGCGGTGTTGCCTCGTTCGCTAACAGGGCTGGGCTCAGAGCCAACAACCAAGCTAAACAGGCCAGCACCGCGATCTCCCACCGGTTTCTTTTCATGGGGCGCACCGTCCTAGAGTGTCATCGGGTAGCCGCGTTCGGCAAAGGTTCGCTCCCGTCAACTGGGCTCCGGCTAAGTTCGCCCCGGTCAAAATCGTGTCTGTCAGGTCGGCATTTCTCAGATCGGCATCGCTTAGATCCGCATTTTCTAAGTTGGCTCCGATCAAATCCGCATTTTGCAGGTTAGCGGCGGCGAGGTTAGCTTCTGCTAGATAGACGCCAATCAGGTCAGCACCGCTAAAGTCAGCCCCCGCCAAATCGCAGCCGAAGCAAGTATTTTCCAGCCGCAAGCGGCGCAAGCTGATGGGAGTCTCGACTCGGTGGCGATCGCCCTCAGCAATGGGATTATTGTCGATATCTAAATCAATGAGCTGGGCTAGATCTCGCAGCGGCGTCAGGTCGCTCACCTGATTTGAGTCGAGGCTGAGGTCGGCCAAATTATCCAGCCCTTGTAGTGGCGCTAATTGCTCCACAGCATTGCTATCCAGACGCAAAACGGTCAAATTTTCCAGCGACGAGAGGGGGGCCAGATCAGTGATGGCGTTGTCAGATAAGTCGAGAATTTGCAGCTCAGACAAGGTAGCTAGCGACTGCAGATCAACCAACTGATTGCGGCTCGCCTCTAGCTCCACCAGATTGGTCAAGGCGGATAGCGGGCTCAAGTCTTGAATACGGTTTTGATTGAGATACAGGTGGCTGAGGTTGCTCAGTGCAGCCAGCGGCGCCAGATCAGCGATCGCATTGTTGTCCAATGACAGTACTGTGAGCTGGGTGAGCTGACTAAGCGGCGTCAGATTAGTAATTTGGTTGTTGCCTAAATACAGTTCTGTCAGGTGGGGCAGCGTGGCGAAAACGCTCAAGTCTTGAATATTGAGGCCGTTGAGCGTCAGATAGTCAGTAGCCAGCAAGGTATCATTTGCGATCGCGCAATTCTCTGTTTTCAGGCTGGTAAGTAGGGTGTCCAGGGTTTGCTGGGTGGTGGCGGATTGGCGATCGCGGCCCTCACACAGTTCCAAAAATGAGGCGGCATCGCTAGCCTGGGCGACTCCTCCGAGCCCTGCCAGCAATAGGGTGAATCCGAGCAGGGCGGCTCGACAAACTGAGCAGGGCGATTGCCGGAACATGGGCACAGCACTGGAAATAAGGTTCATTGAGCAGAAATAAGGTTCATTAACGGCAACTTGCCAAAGCAATTCTTTCAAGTTTTAGTAAAGACACCTCTCGGTCGGGTAGAGATCTTTAGCACCGGTTAATTCAGTAAGTTTGCGGTGCTCAGGTGGCATCGATCTCCCCAGTTCAGTTTTAACCCATCCCCATGCTTCACCATAACCACAGCCAAATCCGTTGCTGGTTCAACCCGGCTCGTGCGATTGTTCTGGGTACCGTTGCCCTCTTGGTCAGTTCACCGGTGTTAGCCGATGTGCCCGAACAGACCCGTGTCGATGACATTTTGGGTAATTCCAGTGAGCTGCGCATTCGGCGCAGTGGGCGGCCCGAATCTATCCAAACTGGGTCGATCTTGCAGCAGGTGCGGGATGCCTTGATCACCGTGCCGCCCAACAATGCCCGGGCGCTACTGCGGTTTTTGTCCGCTGATGGCACTGACCTCAACTTCTACATTCAAACCAACCCCCATCCCGAAGCTTCGATTTACTACTTTCCCTGTCAGGTGCAGGGCGGTGATTATCTGATTGGTTGGGGTCTAGCCGGTAATGCCAGTCGGGGCTGCGAAAATGGCCTGCAGGTTGAACGGGGGCGTTCTGGCGTGACGGGGTTGGGTGGGCCGGATGTCCCGGATGCCCTGGTCGCGATCGCTCCCAAGCAATTGGCTCAAGCCCCCGTGCGGCAGGTGTCTTACTGCAGTGCCGCTGGGGAGACAGGCGGGTTGGGCTTTGCCACAGCGACTACGGGTGATCCTTGCATCGCAGCCGTGGAGCAGTGTCAGGCCGCTGGCGGCGATTGTGACATCACCGCTCTGGGCTCCTGGTGGACGAGTGAACCCGAGATTGAGGCCGCTGTGATCTGTGATGCCACGGCTCAGACGGTGACCGGCACCGGTGATGATATTGCCGACTTGCTGCCGTCCTTATTGGCGACGGCAACCGGCAGCGACTGTAGTGTGCAGCTCTATCGGCCCGATGATTTGGTGATTTTGCCCGCTGCCGATGCCGTGGTGACGGCTCAAGGCAGTGACGAGGTGTTAGTGCAAACCCGCGATACCGGGACTGGGGTACAGGTCGATGTCCTCAAGGGAGCCATCAACGTGCAGGCCACGGGACTGGCGGAACCTGCCGTGGTGACTCAGGGCGAACGCTACACCTATGCCCATACCAGCGGTGAGATGACCACCTTCGATCGCGAAGCGGCCCTGACTTCAGTGGATATGGAAGTGCTCTGTGCCTTTGCGACCAACTCACCCGACCGGCTCCAGGTCACTGCCTGTCAGGAAGGATTGGGGATTGATACGGTGAATTCTCCGCCCATCGCGTTTTGCAATACCGAGCAGGCCAGCGGCGGGCAGGAAGGCGATCGCCGCATCGTGCAAATGAGCGCCAGCCAGGGCGAAATTGAACTGGAATACGAAATGTACGGTGCCCCGGATCGCTTGCAAATCAGGCAGGACGGGCGCGAAATCTTAGATACCGGCTTTGTATCGGGCAATGCGGCCCTCACTATTCCCCTCTCGGGCCAGTCAGGCAGCTTAGAGGTCATCGTCACGGGCAATTCCACGATCGACACGACCCAGTGGGACTATTTGCTGCGCTGTCCCTGAGGGGCTCTCCGTAATTCTCCTGGGTTCACGCTGTAGTCCCTGAAGAGAGTCCATACAACTGACGAATGATTGCGAGTTTGTTGTCCTGTTTTAGTTGAGTTAGGAACCCCCTCATGGCTAAACGTTTTCGCTACGGTTTGCTCATTACCCTCAGTACTCTGATGTGTCTGCTGTGGAGTGGTGGGTTCGGGCCGCTCTGGTCGCGCTCTGCGCAGGCGTCAGACCCAGTGATACAGCTAGCTCAAGCAGCGGGCAGCAGTCGTTTGGCCGCGTTTGTGGAAGCCGATCAGCTCTATCGTCAGGGCGATATTGCCACGGCGGAAACGCGCTATCGCGAGCTCAAACCGGAATTTGCCACCCATGCGGTGTCCCAGGTGGTTGAGCCGATTTATGAGCCCGAGGCGCTGGATTCAGCCGATGTGGCCTATTGGAATGCCGCTCAGCAGGCGATCGCCGCCAACCAAACGAGTGGCGCAGTGGTGGCTTTAGAACAGTTGATTGATGCCGAACCGGGCTTTGTGGTGGCCCCGCTACAGCTCGCCGAGATTCTGGAAGAGGAGGATCGCGCCGATGAAGCTCTAGCGGTGCTGGAACAAGCGGCGACCGTGCATCCCTATTCCTCTGACATTGTGATGGCCCAAGTCGAGGCGCTAGCCGATGACGGTCAGCATCTAGAAGCGTCTATTGCGGCGCGATCGTTCGCCATTTTGAATCTCGATCATCCCCAAGCGGGCGAGTTTCGCGATCGAGCTGAAGACGAACTCAACACCTTTCTCAACAATCAGCGTAACCAAAACATTACCGATACGGTGATTGGCATTGGCATTGGCACGATTTTTGGCAACGCGCCGTGGGATTCGACCGATAATGCCGTTGACACCTACGAGCGGGTTGCACGGATCTTTCAAGATGAGTCAGCGCTGGGCGGCGAAATTGCTGACCAGCTCAAAGCTGACTATCGCCAGAGCGGTCGCTTAGTGGAAGACCCAGAAATTGTCGATTATGTCACCCAGCTCGGTTTAGAGGTGGCCCAGCTGATGGGGCGTGATTTGGATTATGAGTTCTTCGTGATTCGTGATTCCAGCATTAATGCCTTTGCGCTGCCGGGGGGCAAAATTTTCGTCAACACGGGGGCCATTTTGGCGGCCAATTCCCAAGCTGAGCTAGCGGGTTTGCTCGGACATGAGGTGGCCCACGCGGTCCTCTCCCACGGTATTCAACGCATCAACAAGAGCGATATTCTGTCACAGCTAGGCGAGCAGATTCCCTACGGCGATATTCTAAGTAACCTGTTGAGTCTGGAATATAGTCGGCAGCATGAACGTCAGTCCGACATTTTAGGCACCCGTGCCCTGGCCACCTCGGGCTATGCTGCGGATGGCCTGCGCAACTTTATGGCTACCCTGAACGCAAATACCCAATCGAATCAAGAAGAGTATCTCTCCTCGCACCCGGCTCCGGCCTCGCGGGTGGACTATCTGGAGGAACTGATTCAGCTCAATGGCTATAACCGCTATGCGTTGGAAGGCGTCGATCGCCATCAGGTGATTCAAGCCAAGGTGGCTTAGCGATTTCGGCGTTGCATAATTGGAGTGGGGCTCGACGTTGCTACCGGTTTCGTCGAGCCTGCAAGGTGAAAAAAGCCTGCTGAATGCACTCAAACAAAGGGGTATTGATGGTACAGCAATCGGTGAGCGGTGAGCGTCCCTCGGGGTTCGCGCGACGGCGGCGACTGTTACTGCGGTACTTGATTGGGGGTGGCGCTGGCGCGATCGCCCTGGGGTTGCTCCGCCCGGCTCCCGCTGCGAGTGAAGATGCCGATCTCGAAAATCTCTGCTCGATCTTTCCGAATAATTCTCGCTGTGACGATTACTTGCAGGGAGAACAGGCGCTTGATCTAGAGGGCAATCCCCTGGTGGTGGATGTCCTGCTGCCCACCCTCACGCCAGGGGAACCGTTACCGGTCACAGGGTTGTCCGATGACCCAGAGCTGACCTATTTGGTGATTGAAGAAGGGCCAGAAATTGCGCCCTATGGCATTCACCCAGTGTGCACTCATCTGGGTTGCACGGTGCCTTGGGATGCTGAACAAAACCGCTTTATTTGCCCTTGCCACAACTCGCAATACGATGCCGCAGGGCGAGTGCTGCAGGGGCCAGCCCAGCAGCCTTTGCCGCTGGTGACGGTGGCGGTTAAGCAAAACCAAATTCGTTTAATCGATCGCGCGCCTTCTGTCGATCCTCGCTAATCACAACGGATGTCAGCTCTGCTGTCTGACTGTGCGTCGCCTAGCCCAGTATCAGCTCCCGTAACGCTACCGACGCGCATGGGCATCGATGAACGGTAAGGTTTCTTCCTCTTTGATGGCGGCTTGAGTCCATTGCTGGATGCTGGCGAGGGCTGTCACCGCCGTGACAAATCGTTGCGCCTCGGGTTTGAGTTCAATACCGTAGGTGACAAAGCGGAGGGCGACGGGCGCGTACATGACATCCGCGATCGAAAAATCACCACAGAGCCAGGTCCCCTGATGTCGTTGAAAGCAGTCTTGCCATAGGGTCTCAACCCGCTGAATCTCGGCCCGCGCCGCGCTGGAAAAGTCGTCGAGCGATCGCTGCTGGCAGACCTTCAGGTTTTGGGGCAGCTCTTCGCGGATGGCGACAAACCCCGAATGCATCTCGGTGGCAATGGAACGGGCATGGGCGCGCACCGCGCGATCGCTGGGCCAGCCGACCGATGCCCCGTGATATTCCTGCAGGTACTCCATAATCGCCAGCGTATCCCAAACGGCAATGTCGCCGTCGATCAGCACGGGTACTTTGCCCGCAGGCGTATAGCGCTTAATTTCGGCTTGCCACTGTTCGGTAAATAGTGCCAGTCGAATTTCTTCAAAGTCCAGGTGGCTTTCTTTCATAAAAAGCCATGCCCGTAGCGACCAAGACGAATAGTTTTTGTTGCCGATGATCAGCTTTAGAGACACCCGAGCGGCCCTCTGTGATAGGAACCCCAGCACCATGACTGGGGGTTCCTGACAGAATATCGCCTCTACCCATTCCTATCAAGCCGTTAGCGTTGGCCCAAAATAATCGGGCGTAAAGCTGCCATGCAGACCATAGGGCACATGGTGCTTGAGCTGCAGGCGAGCGATCGGGCCAGCTGTAATATCTTGAGCGGCCAAGATGATCAGATCAGAGCATTGGCGAGCGGCATTGTAGGTCAGACACAGCAGCCAGCCATCATCTTCTGCACTGCTGCCAGGCCGGGGCACAAACACGGGCTCTCCCATAAAGCCGCGCGGGGCCTCGCTCCACAGCTGTTCTTCGCCGGTCTCTAAATCGCGCTTCAGCAAGGCCTGCAGCGGCGCGTTGCCGGTGGGGGCGTGGGCCGCACCGATGTATAGATAGCGGTAGGGCTGACCCACTTGTTGCGGATGCAGGGCCGGAAACTCACAGGAGCGGGAGATGAGGCAGGTGGCCTCAGCCGTTTCGGCAGTCAGATCCAGCTCAAAACGCCAGAGCTGACCTACGGGCACCTTGTCAAAGTCCACCGCCTCAAAGGTCATGCCCTCGTCCAGCGTGGGAAAACTGTCATAAACAATAGAGTCAACAAAGACCTTGCCGTCTTGCTCAAAGGCGTTGGCATGGTGAAACACAAAGCCTGCCGGAGCCTCGATGGATTGAATCGGCTCGTCACTGTGGCGCGGAATCAGAATGATTTTGGTGGTCGCTTTGGGGTTGAACTGCACACATTCCCCCGCGCCCTTGAGCCCCAGCAAGAACGGAAAAGGATTGAAGCCTACCGGATTTTGAAAGAAGACCGCATAGTTGGGCGTGATCGCAAAATCATGCATGAATGCAAAGCCCGGAATGCTGCGGTGATAGGACTTAACACAGCTGCCCGAAGTGGCAAACTCATGAATCGTGATCGTGCTCGACAGTCCTGTTTTGACGGAAAAATTGACCAGACGCGGTTCCAGGCCCTGGTCAGGTTGCCCCGGCGCAATTCGCGGATGGGCGGCAAAGGCATCACCCGGTTCTAGTAAACCGTCCAGATAGTCTAACCCCAGCGTTTCGAGCGTCTCAGGATCTAACCGGTGGGGTTCCGCCGCTTCCCACAATGCCAGCAGCTTTTTGCCCCAGTAGATCACATGGGTATTGGCGATATTCTTAAGCCGTAGATCAAAGAGGTTGGCCCAAAAGCCGCCCGGTTTTTGGGTGCCAAAGACACCCCGATATAGGGGTTTACCAGCCGCTTTTTCGGCGACGTAGCCCTCGGTTTGCACAAACCGATTGCGGTAGTAGGCCCGCCCCTGGTGAAAGGCAATGCTGCTAATCATGCCGTCGCCATCAAAGGGATGGCTCACTGGCTGGCCTTGCACGTCCAGTAGGCCGGGGCCGTTGCGAAACAGGGTGCCCGTGAGCGCAGCGGGAATTTCGCCTTCAATATCGTCGATCCAGTAGGCAAACTCTTCGGGCTGAGAGCGATAGCCACTGCGCCAATCTTCTATCCCATAGGACGGGGTGGCCGGAGCGTCGGAACTGGGAGAAGTGGGCAGGGTTTGCATGGGTTGTAGGTGCGATAAAGAGTGAACAGACAGGTATTGGCAGACAGGAATCACAAGAACAGATAGGGTCGGCGGGCGATCACGCGCTGGAATTTTTCCAGCTGCGATCGCGCCATCGACTAAGCGTTAGGCTCGATCGCCCCGATGGCGATGCCGACCGGCTCCTCTGCCTCGACAGCCGTCGCTAGGGCGGCGGCCTGACTCGCCGCCAGAGTTTTGCTCGAAATTACCTCATCCTCCCCTTGAGAAGAGGTCTTAGGTAAGAGGAACAGGAGCGGCAACGGCAGCAATGTCGACACGTTTGTTAACGTCACCAGCAGCCATAAATTCTCGAAGTTAGTTTCGGTGACGCCGAGCCAATGGGTCAAGACTGCCCCCAACTCATGGGAAAGCAGCCCCGCTAAGTTCAAAATCGACATCAGCAACGCAAACAGGGTCGCTTCGACGCCGACCGGGCAGAGGCGCGCCGATAATACCAAAACTGGCATAAAGGCAATTTGCCCCATGACGGTCAGCACCAAACTATCGCCCAGACTAAACCACTCATCGCCAATGCCGATCGCTCGATTGGTGTGCGTGACTAACAGCAGCATCGAGAAGCCCAGCACCGTTGACAGCACCGTTGACCAGGCAAAAATAGTGCGAAAGGGGACGGCTTTCAAAAACCGCTGAAAGACGCCAATCCCGATGAGGGAGGCGATGCTGGTGACCAGCCGCACGCGGCCTAAAAACTCTGGTTCAAAGCCCAAGTCGTTGGTCGTAAAAAAGAAGAATGCCGCGTCGGCGGTGGGGGTGGCCTGCCAGAGAAACATAAACAGGGCGGGCATCCAAATCACTTTCTGCGTGACGGCTCCTTTAAGCTGCGTGATCTGACCGCTGATGACTTGCCAGGTTGAGGTTTCCGTGACGGGATCTTCGGCAATCAGCCAGGCCACTCCCGACACCACGAGGGGAAAGGTGGCCGTCACCCCAAATACGAAGCGGGTATCCGCATATTCCAGCAACAGGCCGCCCAAGTAGGCGGTCAGCAGGCCACCGAGGGCCGCTGCGCCCCAGGCTAAAGACTGTAGAGAGCCCGCGCCGCTCTGCGATTCGCGTCGCGCCCGCTCCACCACTAACGAATCGACAATTACGTCACCCACGGCCACCGAGAGCGAACTGAGGGTGATGGCGGCGATCGCGGCCCAGCCCGTATTGACCACCGTGGCCATGGCCAGCCAAGAGGCGGTGCCTAAGAGGCCCGATAACACCAGATAAGGTCGCCGCCGGTAGCCAAACAGCGGAAAACCGTCGGAGATGAAGCCAAACAGCGGCTTGATCGTCCACGGGGCTGAGGCGATCCCGGTGAGGGCCGCCACTTCGGCAGGGGTGAGGCCCAAGTCATCTTTCAGGAAAAAGCTCACCGCTAGGCGAGCCAAGCCCAAAATACCCTGGACGAAGTACACGCTGAGAATGGCCGTCAGCTCTAAAGACAGCGTTTGACCAAACAGCAGTCGTTTTTCAACGAAGCGTTTGAGCGCGCCCTGATTGAGAGAAGAGTCGGTCATGAAAACCTTAGATGAAGGCCAGCAGCTTGCCCGGTGAGCAGCTCACGCTAAAGTATTGCGATTTGTTAATTCCCTCCATGATAAACACTTCCTTCCGAACAGGCAGCTACCGCAAGACCGGTTCGGCGATCGGGCGAGTACGACTTCCTGCGGAGAAAGGATGGAGAGTAAGGCGTTAGGGGAATGAGGGGAGCAGGTATTCCTTCTGAGATTTGGGCAGAAATAGACATCAGATCAGCGGTGTCATTGTGCTGCCACGTCTCTGGTGTTCTCAGGGGTGCCGTCAGTACCGCACTATCAGACCTTTTGGCAGAATTACGGCAAACTCGATACGGTCAGTTCGGTGTAAGAATTCGCCATTTTGGTGAGGTTTTTGCCACTGTTGAGCTTCCGTTTAGCGCTGCATCATGGGACTCATAGAGAGCTTAAGAAAACGCTCAACCTGACATCTAGGAGATATCAAATGATTGTTCGTTACTGGCATCCTTTTCAAGAAGTTGAAACTCTGCGTCGTCAGCTCGACAGTGTGTTCAATGAAGTCAGCAATGTCATTGAAACTGCACCCTCTGCCTGGACGCCCGCTGTGCGTTTAGTTGAGAACGACGATCGCTATGTTTTGACCGTTCAGCTATCAGGTATTGCACCTGATGCGATTAACATCGAAGCGACTCGTGAAAATGTGGTTGTCAGCGGTGAGCGCCGTCAGGCCGAAGTTGCCGAAGGCGATCGCGTACTGCATGACGACATCCACTACGGTCACTTCCTCCGCGTGGTAAATCTGCCCGAAGCCATTCAAAATGATGCTGTTGAGGCTAACTTTGATAATGGTTTCTTGACGCTAACTCTGCCTAAGGTTGAAGAAGTGCGCAACAAAGTTGTGAAAATCAACCTGGGTCAGTCAGCTAATACCATGGCAGATTTGCCTCAAGCCGACGCTTGATTCGATAGTTTTGTAGATGCATAGTCATGATTTTTCAGAGGTAGCCAAAGCTGCCTCTTTTTTTGTGTGAATGCAGCTAAAAGCAGGCTTTCTAAACTGCCAACAGGGAGGTTGGCAATAGGACTGCGTCGCTTCGTTAGGCAGTGCCCAGTTTTTTGTGATCCGCTAGCTGACGCTAAATGATTAGCAACAGACATCAAGTCATGTCCGAAGCCTGGCCGCCTTTGACGTGGGAAAAGTCCAAAGGCTTCGCCTAAGATAAAAGGATAGGCAATTAGCCTCCCTTATTTGTTGTACGCGTCTATGGCCACATCGCTCGTCACGCCAGAAGTTTTAATTGAGGAAGTTGAGAAGCGCCGCAATTTTGCGATCATTTCTCACCCCGACGCGGGTAAAACCACTCTCACTGAAAAACTATTGCTTTATGGAGGCGCGATTCACGAAGCGGGAGCGGTCAAAGCCCGTCGAGCCCAGCGCCACGCCACCTCTGACTGGATGGAAATGGAGCAGCAGCGCGGCATCTCGATCACCT